>Ga0056906_1000890_pt1 | contig 13407 bp, 13 predicted proteins | sample EBPBio122009_DNA_FD_55045 | JGI IMG/M metagenome (GOLD analysis project Ga0056906, IMG submission 55045) | Wastewater treatment Type I Accumulibacter community from EBPR Bioreactor in Madison, WI, USA - Reactor 1_2/2/2009_ DNA | ecosystem: Engineered > Bioreactor > EBPR > Anaerobic-Aerobic >...
ACAACGGAAAAGGGCTTTGCGAGGTGCGGGCTACTGCAACCGAAAGTGGAGAGGAGAACCAATCTCTAGCAAAAACTTTTTCCATTTTTTAAAATTACGAAAAAACTAAAAAATGGAAAAGTTTTTTGCGGGTATTTTCTAGAATATTTCTAAGATTTCCTTCAATCCCGCATCTTGCAAAACCCATGTTGTACGCAGTAGTTTTATTCACTTTTTTCAGATTTTAAATATTCCATTATTGGTTCCAAACCTTGAAGTGATTTAGTTATTATTCCTTTATCATCAATTAAATATAAAACAGGATAACCAGAAACTTGATATTTTTTTTCAATTTCTGCTTGTTCGGCAATAATCGGGAAATTTGATTTTCTATTTTTAAAGAATTTATTTACAATGTCTTTAGTGTCTGTAGCGTAAAAATTTATAAGATTTAAGTTATTCGACAATTTAAAGTTTTCGTTATTTATGAAATTTGAAATTTGTATTGACGCACCGCAATTTGTTCCCGAGAAAAGTAACAAAGTATTTTTGTTTATAAAATTTTTATCAGAAATTTCTTTATTCTCAATGTCCTTTACAACAAAACTCGGTGCTTTAGTTGAAAGTTCTAAAGGATTAACATTGCTTCTTTCAAAATATTTAAGAGCATATTTCTCTTTTGGAGGAGAATTAAAATTTATATCTTTTTTTGAAAATTTGTAATCTGAATAATCAAAAGTTACTGTTTGTCCAAGTTTATCATCAACATAACTTTTTCTTTCAAGTTTTGAAATTAAGTTTTTTGGCGAAATAAAAATACTAAACTCAACTTTGATTGTCTTTTCTTCATATTTTCTCACACTTTCTATAAATGAATAGCGAGAATAGTTTACGCCGTTTATTAAAACATCATTTTCATATTTCCAATTATTTTTCAAGATGAAAGTAGGACCATATTGAACTAATCGTGAGTTTTTTATTGCATTCGCTTGATTTTTTTTAAATTCAAATTGCGAAAAAGTTTTTTCAGAATTATTTATTTCTGTATAATTTCCATTTTTCAGAATTTCTTCCGTATTATCTCTTTTGCTATAAAAACCAAAATTATTGCTGTTATAATTGTTAATGATGTAAAATGTTTTTAAGGTTGTTACTTCGTCAGTATCAGGATTTGGATAAAATGCAGTTAAAACATAACTTACAGATTTGTTTTTATTAAATTTTTCACGCGTTTTTTCTAAATCATTTTTCGCAGATAAAAAGGAAAAATTTAGCAGTAAGAGTAAAGAAATTAAAAACTTATTCATTTGTCGGTCAATTTAAGCGGTATTTTTTGATACTATTGCGTACAACGGCTACGTATTGGCGATGGTGGGTAATTTGAAAAACGTTAGCTCAACATTTGCACAAATGTCCAATAGAACTACAAATGTTGAGTTTACAACTGTCAGCCCCACTATTGCCAATACGATGTTGGTGGCTGGCGTTTTTGTCATCACGTTGTTTTTTTGTCTTTTGCACCCATAATTAGAAGCCATAAACAAGTTCCAATTTCGCCAATACTTGCTGGTAAACTTATGTATGATGATATTCCAAATTTAAAGTAGTTATCAATTAGAGTGTGTCCCAAGAAATTTATTAAGTATCCAAAACAGCCAAGCATTAGTAATACTCCTAAAATTTTAGGCAAGAAACCTGATTTGAAAACTAAATAGCCGAAAGGAAACAACCAAAGTCCTGAAAATATGTGAACAATTCGCATACCATTGTCATATTGGTCGAGATACAGCATTACTTGTGATTGGATTTGCTCTGCTGATAATCCTAACTTACTTTGTCCGCCTGTAATGAGCGAAAGAATTGAAAATAAGTTTTGAACATTCAAGAAAAATGTGGGGACACTCAAAACCGCTAAAAGCACCATAAGTTTTGCATAATTTTCATTTACAGGTTTCAATAATTTGTACAGTACAAGTGGTAAGAAAAGAAAAAATGTATAACATAAAAGTCCTCCAACTATTCCGAACCTAAAAAGTGTTTGAGATGAAGCAATATTTTGATAAATTAAAGCAGTATCGTCAGTGTTAAAAAGTTTAGAAGGCACATACATTAAAGTAAAAATACCTGTTACTACAACCCCTAAATATAAAAGTCCCGCAATTCTTGCTAATTTTTTGTTTGAGTAGTCAGATGCCATAATTCGGTCGATAAGTCAATTTTTAATTTTTGTCCATTTCCAAGCATACCATACGATTATTGATGTAAGTATGCTTTCAACAATTGCATAAAAAACATAGAAGGCTCTCCATCCTGAAATTGAAGTAACTGCAATCAAAAGCATAATTGCTGTAAAAAAAATACCTGCAATTAAATTCAGCCATCTATTTATTTTTGGTTTCAATATAACAGATAAGCAAACCATTAAAGCTGGAACTGCCAATAATAACGAAGCTACAAACAATTTTACAGGATTGTCGAGCATACTGTTACCATTGATTATCCCTTGCACTTTATTAGGCACATAGAGTTCAAAATAGTCTCCATAGATGTAAAAGAATGTCACAGAAGTCCAAAGTGCCGCAAGTTTGATTTTGGTATTCACTTTTAAGTCCTCCAATTCATTTGTGTTTGTCTTACTTGAATTCATATTTTTTTTTTGTTAGTCATTTGTCTGTTTTCTTGGGGTCGCTTTACGCTTGCCACCAACGGAAAAAGTATTGGCGAAGTGCGGGCTTAATTTAACTGAAAGTTCAATCTAGCCTGCGTGGAGCTGATGCTTTTTTCGGATTGTTAAATTAAGAAAAAAATCAATACGAAAAAGCAGCGGCGGATAAATTTTTCAAATAGTTCAACTTGGATCTTCTCCCCGCATTTTGCCAATACAATGTTAGCAGAAGGTTTTTGGATGATGTGATGCTTTGATTTTTAATGTTTTTTGGATCAAATCAATTCCTTTAAAGGTTTTGTTCAAAAATAACTAAAGTCATAGCTATAAGAATTTCCATATGAATCANTTAATTTAAATGTTTGTGGAAAGTTTTTACTATTGTAAGTTAGTTCAAAAGTTCTAAAATAGTTTTCTATTAAAGGTGTTCCGTTTACGTTTCCTTCTCTTGAAGATGTAATTTTTGTTATATTATTTGTTTGAGGATAAAAATCAGAAGAAATATCAAAAGCAATTAAAGAATATCCTTCTATATTTTTAAATGGGTTATTTTTTGAATCATTTTCTACAATTTCAACTTTATCTATTGTATAATAATTTGGATAATAAGTATGGTTGGTTGATTTAATTACATTTCCATTGCTGAAATAAAAATCGGTTCTGTTAATTGCATTTGCAGGCATGTATTTGTCATCTACAAAATATACATGATTATCATTAACCCAAGTATAAAAAATATTAGTTTCTGAAAGTCCAATTTTATAATTCGTTTTAGAAAGTTTATTATTTTTATACTCGTAATTAAATTCTGAAATAACTGTTCCTGATGAATCATAACTTACATTTTTTGTAATCAAATTATTCGTATAAGAAATAATACTTTTTGTACCATTACTTGATATAATGCTTTTGAGTTTGTTTCCATCGTATTGATATTCTGATACAATATTTCCAGAAGATGATTTATATGTAATGGTTTTGGGCAAAGTCGAAGAGTTTTCATTCTTAATTGTATCTTCATTTCTGTTGGAACAACTTACAAGAAAACTAAGAATAAAAAAGTAATAAAATAAATTTTTCATTTGTAGTGTTTTGGATAAACTTTCTGCTAACGGGAAAAGTATTGGCGAAGTGCGGGCTGGATTTAACTGAAAGTTCAATTCAGACTGCGTGAAGCCGATGCTTTTTCATCTTGTTAAAATTAGTAAAAAAAACAATATGAAAAGCAGCGGCGGCTAAATATATCGAATATCTCAACTTAGACTTTCCCCCGCATTTTGCCAATACAATGTTATGCGACGTTTTTTTTAATTTTTTAATAAGTTGGAAAGTTTCTCAAAATCTCCATCTTGACCAAAGTTTTCTGTATTTGCATTTGTTCCTATCATTCTGAATAAACGGCAATCAAAACATAATTTACAAAATCCTACAATTTTCTTATTATTTTTAAATACAAGAATGTCACGATAAACTGCAACACAAGCTGCTGCATAATTTTCATAAACTGTTTTTTCGGTAAAAATTTGATTAATTTCTTTAAATTTAGATTGATTAATTTGAGATCTTGTAAATCCAATTTGGCTTAATGAATTTATAAATTCTAAATTATTTAAACTTTCAGGTTTTTCACCAATAATAATATCAAATTTTAATTTATCAATTTGTGATTTATTTTGTGTATCAAATAAATCCATTGCTTCATCTTCAGAAATTTCATTGTGATAATATTCAATTTCATCAAACTGAAAAAACGAATCTCCATATTTAGGAACAAAATTATTTTCAACGATTTTATTTTCTTTATTATAAATCTCAGTATTTTTATTTTCATTTTGTTTACATCCTATAAAAATCAAAAAAATAAAAAAAATGTTGAATTTTTTTTTCATAGACGTACTTTTTGTAAAATGTCGCATAACGGTTCTCATATTTGCGAAGGCGGGGCTTTTTAGCGCAAATGTTCGATTGAAAAACTGAACTTGAAATTGCACTAAACTTTCAAATTAGCACTTAACCCCCGCTTTTGCAAATATGATGTTGGTGGCAGTTTTTTCTATATAATTTCTATTAAAACCTCTTTTGATTGCCTTATTGAAAATTTATATTTACTAATACCTTGAGTATGTGGGCTGTTGCCTGTTATATTATGAGCATATCCAATCATTTTTTTCACTTCACCGTCTACTTCAATTTTATGCCATTGAATATCGCAACTTAACAAGCCAGGACCACCCACAACTTCCACACTTTCTTGTTTTAGGGTTTCTGGTTTTAGTTCAAAACCTTCATCTGCAATGAAGTTTAATTCAACACAAAACGCACATCCTTTTCTATTATTATGGCAACCTGCACCTGCTCTTATGAAGCCTTCCAATTGACGTCCTGCTTCAGTTTTTATTTCAAATTTTCTTTTCTTTGGTATTGTAATTGAAACACTATCGATTGCTTCGCTTTCTAAATTTTTCGAGGTAAGTACTATTGAAAAATTCATACTTGGATTGTAATCAAACATAAGGTGTTCTTCTGATTGAGAATTTAAAACACTAGGTTTATTGTTTGGTTTTGCTCCTACAATTCTATATTTTACTCTTGAATTACCAGTCAAACCATTTTTAACACCTATTATAATTTTGTTTTCATTTATAGATTCTACCCAAGCTGAAAGTTGATTGTTAGAATTTTGTCTAATACAATCTGCATAAATTTTAGCAGCAGAAGGAGATAAAACGTGATGATAATAATCGTACTTTGATTCTGTAAAATTTGTTAAATTGAATTTTTGAGTAAGTTTGGTTAAATTATTCTGATAATGCTCAAAATCCAAATCTAAAATTTCCAAAATTTTACCAGAAGCTTTCGCTTTAGCTTCTTCATAGTTTTCTTTCTTAATAAACTTAGTTATGCTTAAGAATTCTGTTAAATCATTTGATATACTTACTGTATCAAATTGGATTAGTTTACTACAATCATTCATGATTAAAAATTTTATTTGTTATTAATTATTTTACTCAAGCCAAATAACAGAACCTGAATTAATCCTCGAAGTTGAGTCTTGATTTGGTTGTCGTGCATTGGAATTAATCAAGATTTCTGCATCAACCCAGCCATTATTGTTTTTCTTCTGCCATTCTTCTCCCCACGAATTGTGTACTTTGAACAGCTCTTTACAGTTCCCGTTTAAATCACATACTTTTCTATAGCCTGATAGAACTACAGCATGTGACAAATCACATTGCCCATTAATATTTGTTGAGAGACATATTTGAGATGTCATTATAGGCTTTTCTTTTTTCAATCCTTCTAAAATTTTCTTTTTTAAATCATTTGACGCTATGTTCTTTGAATCGTCAGGGTATAAATTAGGATAAAAATCTGCAAAACCTTTCAATTTACATCCGTTGAAAAATAAAGAATACAAGAATTTTTCATAACTATCTTTAGAAAGTGCCTTTTTTAGATTAAAATATTGGGACTCCATTCCTGTAAAATTGTAAATATCTATCAGGCATTGTGGACATTCTTTTACTTCGTCTTCTGCTTTTTCTTTTTTGGTTTCATACATTTTTTTGAGATACGCAAAAAAATTATCTCTTTTGTCTATACCTATTTGTCCACTCGTACTAAATGCTTCTACTAACTTATAATAGGGCTTACAAGATTCTAAAATAAATCTTGGACTTTTAGAAATCTCAACAATTATGTCATAAAAATCTCGAGAATCAGTTTGATTTGGTTGAAATGTTTCATCATTATCACCTTCTTTTATTTTGTGTGTATACATTGCTACGCCAAAATAATCCAATTTCATATTAGCTGGTGGATTTTTGCAATCAGGGATATACTCTTCCCATTTAACACAAGTATTTTTTTGTATTAAAACTGCCAATGCAAAAGCTCTGCATTCACCTAATTCAGATTGCATTTTATAAGCTGGCATATTAGGGATTTCAATTCTTGTGCCTTCAACTTCTTTATATAAAACTGTAGGTTTGGGATTGGCATAGGAAAGGTCATCGCCTTCGCACCATATTGGTTGAAAAGGGTTAATATATTTGATATTATTTTCTTGAGCATACGAAAAAAAACAATTACAAAAAATTAATGTGAATAAAAATGATTTCATAATTATAATTTAATGTTTACAAATTTAGTTTTAAGTAGCTTATATTGTCAATTACCCTTTTGTGTAAATTTTAGCTGTGTCGTTGTCCAAAATTGCCACCAACGGAAAAAGTATTGCTGAAGTGCGGGAGAAAGAAGAACTTCAGTTCAATTTCGACCAAACGAAGCAATTGCTTTTTTCGTGAAACTAAATTACAAAAAAATGTGGAACGGAAAAGCAATTGCGACTGAATTTGCAGAATCTTCGATTCAAGAATTCAGCCCCGCATTTTAGCAATACAATGTTGTGTGCAGTTTCTTTTAGAACGCTTCATTTTCCTGTTTTCCAATGTTTAGTTTTACCAGATTTTCCAATGCTTTTTCTAATCTTTCTCGTAATCCCTCAATAGCATACACATTTAGAATTTTATAAGAATACTCCATCTCTTTAAAGATGTCTTCATTTGCACGACCATTGCTAAAACTCAATAAACCTTTACCGTAAATTGATAGACAAGTTATAATTTCATAACCGCTAGGAGGAGTCTCAAAAAATGTTTTATTATTAAACTTGGTAACTTTATTAAAATCTAAATAAACAATATAATTTGCTTCATCTTCAGGATTTCTGTTATAGGCAAATATTCCGTTTTTATAACTATGAAATGTTCTTGGAGAAACTAATATTTCCTTAAACTTGGTAGCAATCCATTCCATTGTTTCTTCTTTTGTCGGCATTTTTTCTTGAGCTTTGATTTGTATTGTTAATGAAATTAACAGAAATAAAATCAGCAAGAATTTAAAATTTTTCATAATTTGATTTTTTCTGATTTGAAAATAAAATCTTCTGCACAAAGTGCAGAAGATTAAGATTAATCGCAGCTGCTGATGTCGTACCTGATGCTTGAAACGGATTTTTCGTAGGCTTTGGTTTTCGTGGAGACTTCGTATTGCAATGCTTTTTGTGCATCGGAATATGAGGATTCGCTACAGTTTACTGCAACTTCAATTACTCTTTTGTCTCCGGGTTTTACTTTGTCAAAATTCATTGCGTTAAGCAGGGTAGTGTTGCCTTGCGGATCAATAGCCTGAACGGTTACACTTGCAATTCCGCCGTATTTTTTGTCGGCATTTTTCTCATAATTAGAGAAACTGAAAAGAATGGCAGAAAAAGCAACTGCCAAAAAAGTCAGAAAACTTGTTTTAAAATTTGTTTTCATCGTGTTAAGATTTTTTTTTGCCTACTCTTCCAAAAGTGCAGTTTTCGGCTACGCTGGTTGCGATAAAAATCTTTTGGCAAATTTATTTCGTGTCGTTAATTATTTGATCTTCCGTTGTTTTGACACACCGCTTTGGAGAAATTGCACACAACGGGAAACGGCTTTGCGAAGGAGCGGAAAAGGAAGCACAAAAAGTTCAGTTTAGCACTACAGTAGCATAAGCCATTTTCTATTTGCTAAATTACAAAAAAGTAAATAAAAATGGCTTATGCGGTGATAGAATTACTGTCGTTGAATTTAGCACTTAGCCCGCTCTTTTGCAAAACCGATGTTATATGCTGTGCTTTCTGTGCGGTTTGTTTGTAAATATGCAGGAGAGGTGAGGGAAATTTATTCTTTTTTTAGCGTGGGCAAAAAGAGGGAAGGGAAATGCTCTTTTTGTTTTTTGTCGGCAAAAAGCGTTGGGCAAAAACAAAATGTGCATTTTCCTTTGCGGTGGGCTATCTCATTTGCTTTTTCAGTCACAAAGGAAGAATGGAGTACCAGACGGAAGAATGTAGTTTGCAAACGCAAGAATATAAGTTTCAAACGTTCCAATATAATTTACAATCACGAAAATATGATTTACAAAGGCAAGAATATAACACTCAGTCGTGCCAATATAATTTACAATCGAAAGAATATAAAAAAATCCTAACAGAATATTCCGTCAGGATTCAAGAATGTAAAAACACGACGCTCTAATTGAAAAACTTCCTGCTCCAATATTAAATTGGAGAAGTAAATTTGATTGCAGATACGTTTGCATATTCCGTGGAAGTCGCTCCATATAAACTTTTCACATATTTTTTGACGTTTTGGGCAATTGAATATAGTCCTGTTCCGTCTGCGTATAAAAGTTGGTCTCTTTCAATCAGTTTGTTGTTGAGTTCTGCTTCGGTTTGGTCAACGGATTGCGTTGAACTTACCAAAGAAATTTTATAGGTTTCAAGATTTGCCAATTTCAAGTCGTCCTCGTTTGGATTGTAGGTTGGAATTGTTCCCAACAACTGCAACAAAATTCCAAAATTTTCCGCCATTTGGGTGTAGGATTGTCTTGAAGTGGAAACGGTTTTGGTTTCTTCTTTTCCTTCTTCTAGCGCTGTAACTGCTTTCTTTTGTCCACCCTGAATCACTCGGTTCAGAGATTTCGCTTGGTCGATTGTTCCTGAAGGTAGGCCTAAAATTTCCAAATGATTAATAATTTTTGTGGCGGTTGATTTTAGATTTTCAAACGCAGACTGTCGCACAGTAATTGCGTTTTTGTTGGCGTTGCGTTTGTCTTCCACTTCGTTCAGTTTTGCGGAAGCGGTTGTGTAAAGGGTTTGCAGATTTGCGACCTTTAGGTTGTCAACAGGCGGATTGTAGAGTGTGTAAACGGTTACCTGTTCGGTTAGTTTCTGTAGGTTCGCCACATTTCTGGCGTGTCCTGTCTCTGATGTTGATGACATTACTATTTTTATTGTTTTATTATTTTTGTTATAATCCGTTTGTCTATTTCCAGCAAATATATTCCTTTAACCAAAAAACTTAAATCTAATTCAAAATTGTTTTCGTTAATATTTTTCTTGATTGTTTTATTCATTATCATTTTTCCATTCATGTCAGTTAATACAATCCTTAAGGTCGAATCCTTTGATGAAATTTTTAAGATATCTTTAAATGGATTCGGAAATACTTTAAAAATTGTCTCTTCAAATTCACTAGTACCTAAATTTTGAGAGTAATAAATAGCTTGATTTCCACTGTTGTTGGTCAATGTCAGTTTTAAATAATTATTCTGATTTGTTATTTGATAATTCATGGGAAAACCATAGCCAAAAAAGAAAAAATAATTATTTTGGAATGTACAATTTGAAGGTATTGCACAGTTTGGGTAGTTTGGAGCATATTGATATTCATCATAATTAATAGTGGTATTAGTAATAGGTTGCGTTGATCCAGGAAGTATCCATCCCAAAAAGGATGTTACTACATCGGTCTGCATACTAGTTTGGTTAAAAATTGCTGGAATACTGTTCACTTCTGGGTTGTTTGGAGCAACTACTTCAACACCATTGCTACTCACCATTTTTTGCAAATACCATGTATTGCTGATTAACTCGGATTGCTGGGCTTGTACAAGCCCAGCAAAGAATATTAAAATAAATACTATTGTCGCTTTCATTTTAATTTTTTATTAAATTTTTGGATGAAATAACTTTACCATCTACAACTAGAACAACTGTATATTGTCCTGCAGGATAATTTGTCAAATTAACATTGTATTGAGAAGTTGATGTATTTAAGATATAATTATTTGATAAATTGTTACTTAACCCAGTAATAATAAAGTATGCTGAAGTGGAGTTTTCTATATCATATTGAAGTAAAATCTGTGAACTGGCAGGATTGGGTGCCATATTGATAAATTTGTATGGAGAAACTTTCACTTCAATTTCAGTATAATCTTTAAACCCATCTAATGCAACTACTTCTAATTTATATTTTTTAGTGATATCTTGTGAAACTGAAAAGCTTTTCCCTGTATAAATTAAATTTCCATCTTCATCATACCAATTATATGTTGCCGTTTCATTTATATCCGAAGCATGTAAAGTAACTGTTTCATTTTTTTCAGCTTCAATATTGTTTCCGGCATTGGCTACAAACAGAGATCTCTCTTGCTTATGAATTTCAAATGTTTCTCCACCCATAATTTCTCCGGTTTCACTGTCTTTCTGGATAATATGATACCTATACTTTTCTTTATTGGTAGATTCTTTTGTAAGAAAATTAAAAGAAACATATAATGTGCCCATTGTATTAGGATACAAGTTAATGTTTTTTAATAAAACATTATTCCCAGCGATTATTTTTTTGTTTTCAAAATTGGTATTTTCAGTATTTACAGATGATTCTCCGCCTCTTTTCCAAGCTGCTAATAAAACATCGTCCATTTTAATACCTACTTCCGCTTCTTCGTACACTGGTTTCCCTGTTTCGATATCCTCCTTTACTAACTCTAAGTCATAGTTTTTTATAGTATTATGAGGATTTGCTATCGCAATTACGCCGCCTAAAGTACTTCCTGTTCCAGCAATGTTGACAACCGTTACATTTTTCCAGGCTAAATTATTATTATTTCTAACCATTATATTAGGATTTGGTGTCATAGGGGACGAAAGCAAATCATCTGAGGAATTAATTTTTGCAAGTAAACAAAAATGCCATGGTTCAGGATTAATTTGTGAATAGTCCTGAGGATTTGGAACATTCCAAGGAATTTCAACAAGAGCTTCCTGACCTGGTTTTAATACCGGAATTACACCACTTCCCACTAAACCACCAAAAACCACCCCATTTTGAACTATAGTGCCATCCCAATAATCGGGATAATTTAAAGAAGTGCTGGCTTTTGCCCAATTAACGGTTACTGTATCATTCCCAGAACTTGTTTGGCAGCCAATATTTGTTACCCTTACATAAATATAATTTGGGTTTACTCCATCGTACGTTGGATTTTGATGTACAGGAATGAGTTTCCCATCATTTTGATTTCTCACTAATATATCGGAACTAGTCCACATATATTGTGTGTTATTATTTGGTTCATGTCCAACGTCCTCTTTAGAATCCTTTATCATAAAATTAACAGTAGGATTTGCCTCAGACATGCATTTTGTTTCTTTTACGGCGCGAAAAACATTTAGTCTTCCGGTTCCTAGTTTTCCAATATAAGGTTGATTATATGGTATCCAGTATATATCATCTGTTGTATTTTTTATAATATTTTTTACCTGATTTGGAGTTAAGTTAGGGTTAAGAGATAAGATAAGCGCAGCCGCCGCTGCTACTTGTGGTGAAGCGCAAGAGGTTCCCCAGCATTTTGTATAAACGTTATTACCCATTATACCTCCGGGTATTGCATAACCTGGTGCAACAAGATCAACTTTATCATTATGTTGGTGAGTATTAACTTCCGGATTTGATAAATTAATCCCGTTTTGATGAACATCATTCCATTCTATTTGATATTGTACCCCATTTGCATCGGTATAAATTGTTCCAATAGGAAATGATGTTCCAACGGAGGATACTGCAATTGTATAATTTTTATAGGCTGAAGGATACACATAATTATTTGGACCACCGCAAGTGCCGCCGTTTCCAGCAGCAGATACGACAATCACTCCAAAATCTTCCCATATTTCGCGGTAAGTCTCTTCTTCTACTACACTATAAGAACAATTGGTTACCCATGACGTATTGATAACTCTTATTCCAGGTATTTGGGCTATTTGATGAGCCATTACAGTAAAACCTTGAGCAGTAACTAGTTTTGAATTGAAACCAATTGAAGCTACTCCAATACTATTATTTGTATTTGCGGCAGCAAATCCGGAAACCATTGTTCCATGAAATCCATTGATGTCAGTGGTGCCAATGTGCTGCACGATTTTTCCACTTAATTCTTCGTGGTTTGTGTTAAAGCCAGTATCTGGAATTCCAACTAAAATATTAGGATTTCCTGTTGTTACTTCCCATGCCATTGGAGCACGTACCAATTCTAACGCCCTATCGTTGCCTATGTTTCCAACATCAATATCGTTGGGATAATAGAGTAAGATGGGGTCTGGAATTTCTTCTACAAATTCAACGCCCGTTAAACTTTTCAAAGAGTTTAAGATATTTGGTTCATCATTAATTGACACTAAAAAAGTTCTTTTAAGCAATTGAGACCTAGTGCCAATAAAAGGTTTTTCGTATTTATAAACATTTCTAACAGAAAAAAAATCTTGTAAAGAAGATTGGGTAAATGTTAAATTCAATGTACCAGAACTGTTTGAGTTCTTTGTTGTAGGCGCAATTGTTGAATTTTCCTTTTCAACAACGTAGAAATTTTTAATTGAGGTTTGTGAATAAGCAACACTGTTGATTAACAGTATTAACAAAAAAAGTAAATTTTTCATGATTCATATTGTTTATGGTTAAGTACTGCTAATTTAATTAAAAAATTCAAATAATTATATTAATCGCATATTAATTTTGTAATAACCTTAAAATTATTTCATTTTTTTGTATATACTTAACGCGGTTGGGGGAGATTAGCTCATTCTGCATTTCGCTGTAAAAAGCCTTTGGCAAAATGCAGAATGTGCTAATGCGCGTTGGCAAAAAAAGCGGCTGGAAAAAAAGAATAATTTTTGCGATGGAAGTGTGAGAAAATTATGCTGGTTGATTTTTTGAAAAAGAAAGAATTTTTTAATTATTCACACGGGTTTCAATAGCATAGCATATAACGGGAAAGGGCTTTGCGATGGCGGGGCAAAGAAATTCCTAATCTTTCTGCTAATATATGAAAGTGGAAAGAGTTACACAAGTTGTACTTATAACTTTCGACCCCGCTATTGCAAAACCCAT
>Ga0056906_1000894_pt1 | contig 13334 bp, 9 predicted proteins | sample EBPBio122009_DNA_FD_55045 | JGI IMG/M metagenome (GOLD analysis project Ga0056906, IMG submission 55045) | Wastewater treatment Type I Accumulibacter community from EBPR Bioreactor in Madison, WI, USA - Reactor 1_2/2/2009_ DNA | ecosystem: Engineered > Bioreactor > EBPR > Anaerobic-Aerobic >...
TAGTTCCGGTCCGGCCGAGGTCGCTGCCATCGTTGCCCCGCCTGCGCCGGTCGAGGCCCCAGGCACAGGCCAGGACGGAGCGCCTGCGGTGCAAGCGGCGAGCGAAGTCGCAATGGCAAACGCAGCCGAATCACCCGTGCCGGCCAAAACGCCAGCCGCGACCGAAGCGCCGATCGTGATCGAAACGGCTGCCGTCGCTGAAGTGCCAGCGGACGCCGAGCCCGCCCCGGCAATCGCTAGCCCGGCGGCAGATGTCGTTGAGTCAGTGGCGCAGGCACCCGCCGCACCGGCAGCGGACCAGCGTAGTGAGCTGGTGATGATCGAAACGAGCACCGACAAGGTCCAGTCGCGGCAAACCGAAGACGTGACCGAAACGGCACCGGCCAGCACGCCACGCCGCAAGCGCGCGTCCGTGGTCGTTGCCGACGAGCCGCTGGTGATGGTCGAAACCCAGAAGTAAACGCGTCGTCGGACAGCGCTTACCGTTAAGGGCCGGCGCTTCTCTTGGCCAGGGTACACCAACCCTGCTTTGAGGAGGGCCGGCCCGAACCTCGCACGAAGCAAGCCAGACCCAAACAAGCAGGCACTCGCCTGGCCAACGCTCTCGGGAACCGCCGCCTGGACCAAAGCTTCCTCGCTCCCCCATCTGGCTGGGCAACACCCCCCTCCCCATCACCCCCACCGCTTCGGAGGTCAAGAGACTACTGGAGCGCATTGGCAAGCCCGCATTCGGCATAATTTGTCACTTATACTGACGCCTTTCTCGCGCCCTTACCCTTTCCCCCAACAGGAAGGAGAAGTAGACGCGTCTGGCCCTATCGATCACTCTCGTCGACTTCGGGAAGTTCCTGAGCAGCAGCACACCACTCCAACTGTTCCCACGCAGGAGCCGTCATGACCTTTTTTACCCCATCGCTCTTTTCGTCCGCACGTCGTCGTGCACTCGGCTACACAGCTGCCGGCCTGGCCAGCGCGGCACTGCTGCTCAGCGCCGGCTGTGGCAAGAAAGGAGAGACCGCGCCGCCAGGGCCACCGACCGTTGAAGTGACTACCGTGATCCAGAAGGACGTACCGATCTACCGGGAGTGGATCGGCTCGCTGGACGGCGATGTCAATGCCGTCATCCGTCCTCAGGTCACCGGCTACCTCGTCAAGCAAAACTACACCGAAGGCGACTGGGTCAAGAAGGGGCAGTTGCTTTTCCAGATCGACCCGCGCACTTTCGAAGCTGCGGTCGATCAGGCGCAGGGGATGCGTGCCCAACAAAGGGCTCTCTACCAGACCGCGAAGGCGAATCTGGCGCGGGTCAAGCCTCTGGCTGCCAAGAACGCCCTCAGCCAGAAGGATCTGGACGATACCACCGGCGCCGAGTTGTCGGCCAAGGCCTCGCTCGAGGCCGCCGAGGCGNCGCTGCAGACCGCCAAACTGAACCTCAGCTTCACCCGCATCACGTCCCCCATCGACGGCATTGCCGGCATCGCCAAGGCTCAGATCGGCGATCTGCTCAGCCCGAGCATGGCAACGGAACTGACCACGGTCTCGACCGTCGATCCGATCAAGGTGTATTTCAATATCAGCGAGCGCGAGTATCTTCCCCTTGCCCGAGCAGTCATCGCCAACGACGGAAAGCGCCAGGTGGTACCCCTCGAGCTGATCCTGGTAGACGGCTCTGCCTACCCGCACAACGGTGAGTTCTCGCTCCTCGACCGACAGGTCGACCCGACAACCGGCACCTTCAAAGGTGCCGCCGTCTTTCCGAACCCTGACCGACTGCTCCGCCCCGGCCAGTACGGCCGCATCAGGGCGACGATGTCGGTCCAGAAAGGAGCGCTGCTGGTGCCGCAGCGAGCGGTCACCGAAATTCAGGGCAAATACCTGCTGGCCGTCGTCGGCGCCGACAACAAGGTCGCCATACGTCCGGTGACGGTTGGCGAGCGAATCGGTTCGGACTGGATCATCGCCAGTGGCCTGCAGCCTGGCGAAAAGGTGATCGCCGAAGGCACCCAGAAGGTCAAGGACGGGAGCATGGTCAATCCGAAGCCCTTCGAGCCGGCGCCGCCGGCTGCCGGCAAGGCAGCCACGTCAGGGGACAAACCCGCGGCGCCTGCGCCCGAAAGCAAGNGGTAAGCCGCCATGGCCAAGTTCTTCATCAATCGGCCAATCGTCGCCATGGTCCTCTCGATCCTGATGACCTTGATCGGTCTGGTCGCCATGGCCGGGCTTCCCGTTGCGCAGTTCCCGAATATCGTGCCACCGGAAATCAAGGTCAACGCCACCTACACCGGCGCCGACGCGCTGACCGTCGAACAGGCGGTGTCAACCCCGATCGAGCAGCAGATGTCGGGCGTGGACAACATGAACTACATGTACTCGATCAACGCCAACAACGGCCAGGCGTCGCTCACCGTCAACTTCGACATTGCCACCGACGTCAACACCGACCAGATTCTGACCCAGATGCGGTCAAACCAAGCCGACTCGCAACTGCCGGCGGACGTGCGCAACTTCGGCGTCACTGTGCAGAAGTCGACCGCCTCGCCGCTGGTGATGTTCGCGCTCTACTCGCCGAACGACACCTACGACGGCGTCTTCCTTTCCAACTACGCGTTCATCAACATCAACGACCAGATGACGCGCGTCAAGGGCATCGCCAGCGTCACCGTCTTCGGTGCCGGCCAGTATGCCATGCGCCTGTGGGTCAAGCCCGACCAGCTGGCCAAGCTGAACATCACCATTCCCGAAATCATCAACGCGGTCAAAGCGCAGAACACCGTCAATCCGGCGGGAACGGTCGGTGCCGAACCGGCCCCGGCGGGGCAGGAATTCACCTACGCGGTACGTGCACAGGGGCGGCTGGAAAATGAAGAGCAGTTCGGCAACGTCGTGCTGCGCGCCAACCCGGACGGCTCGATCGTCCGCGTTCGCGATGTCGCACGCATCGAACTCGGCGCCCAGACCTACAACATGGAAGGCCGGCTCAACGGCAAGGCGGCGACGCTGATCGCACTCTACCAGATGCCCGGCGCAAACGCTCTCGAAGCGGCAGACGGCGCCAAGGCACTGATGGAAACCATCAAGAAGAGTTTCCCTCCTGACCTCGATTACGTCGTCGCCCTCGATACCACGCTCTCGGTCACCGAAGGCATCACCGCCATCCAGCACACGCTGTTCGAGGCCATCGTCCTGGTGATCATCGTCGTCTTCGCCTTCCTGCAAGGCTGGCGCGCGACGCTGATCCCGCTGCTCGCCGTGCCGGTCTCGCTGGTCGGCACCTTCATGCTCTTTCCGGTCTTCGGATTCTCGATCAACACGCTGTCGCTGTTCGGTCTGGTCCTGGCCATCGGTCTGGTCGTCGACGACGCGATCGTCGTCGTCGAAGCCGTCGAGCACCATATCGAGAAAGGCTTGTCGCCCAAGGAGGCGACGATGAAGGCGATGGACGAAGTCACCGGGCCGGTGATCGCCATCGCCGTCATCCTGTCGGCGGTGTTCGTACCGACAGCGATGATTCCCGGTATCACCGGCCAGCTCTATCAGCAGTTTGCGGTCACCATTGCGCTGTCGGTGATCATTTCCGCGTTCAACGCACTGACGCTCAGTCCGGCGCTCTGCGCGCTGCTTCTCAAACCAAAGGTCAGGGGAACGGGCCCGGTCCAGAAGTTCTACGACTGGTTCAACAACGGCTTCAACCGGCTGACCGGCGGCTACGTCGGAACCTGCCGGCTGGCCATCCGCAAGAGCGCGGTCAGCCTTTTCTTTCTCCTTGCCATCGCCGTCGCGGCCGGGTTCCTCGGCAAGATGACCCCCGTCGGCTTCCTTCCCGATGAAGATCAGGGCTACGTCTACGCCGGCATCCAGCTCCCCGACGCGGCTTCCCTGCAGCGCACCCGGGAAATCGCCAAACAGGCCGAAGAACTGATCATGGCGGTTCCGGGCGTCAAGTACACGACGACGGTCATCGGCTACAACATGCTCAGCCAGGTACAGAACACCTACAGTGCCTTCTTCTTCATCACCCTCGAGGAATGGGCCGAACGCAAGACGCCGGAACTGCAATACGAAGCGATCAAGGCGGCGCTGACGAAGAAGCTCGGCGGCCTTCCCGGGGCCATCGGCTTCTCGTTCCCGCCNCCGGCAATTCCCGGCGTGGGAACCTCGGGCGGCGCGACGTTCATCCTCCAGGACCGCGCAGGAAAGGACATCGCCTTCCTCGCCGAGAACACCACCAAGTTCGTCGAAGCGGCCAGAAAGCGTCCCGAACTGGCGAGCGTGTCGACCACATTCCGGCCCACCGTGCCGCAGCTCTTCGTCGACGTCGACCGCGACAAGGTCCTCAAGCAAGGGGTCAATATCGACGATGTGTACAAGACGCTGCAAAGCTTCCTGGGTAGCGGCTTCATCAATTACTTCAACCGCTTTGGGCGCCAGTGGCAGGTCTATCTGCAGGCCGAGGGCGATTACCGTACCAATATCGACGGCATCGGCCAGTTCTATGTGCGCAACAAGGACGGACAACCCGTACCGCTGTCGGCGCTGACCTCGGTGCGCAACATCGCCGGACCGGAGTTCACGATGCGCTACAACCTCTACCGGAGCGCCCAGATCAACGCCTCGCCGGCCCCCGGCTACAGCTCCGATCAGGTCATGAAGGCACTCGAGGAAGTGTTCGCCCAGACCATGCCCAGCGACATGGGCTACGACTACATGGGCATGTCCTACCAGGAGAAGCGCGCACAGCAAGGGGTCTCGCCAATGGTCATCTTCGGCTTCTCGCTGCTCTGCGTCTTCCTGATCCTGGCAGCACAATACGAGAGCTGGTCGCTGCCGTTTTCGGTCCTTCTCGGTACACCGATCGCCGTCGCCGGCGCGTTCGCAGCACTGCTGCTGCGCGGCCAGGAGAACAACATCTATGCACAGATCGGCCTGGTGATGCTCATCGGCCTGGCCGCCAAGAACGCCATCCTGATCGTCGAATTTGCCAAGATGGAGTACGAAAAAGGCGAGCTGTCGCTGGCCGACGCGACGCTCAAGGGCGCGCAGCTCCGCCTTCGGCCAATCCTGATGACCTCCTTCGCCTTCATCTTCGGCCTCGTGCCGCTGGCCCTGTCGACCGGTGCCGGTGCGATTTCACGGCAGGTNATGGGTGGAGCGGTAATCGGCGGCATGCTGGCGGCGACCTGCATTGCCATCTTCATCGTCCCGGTGTGCTTCTACGTCGTCGAGAAGCTCGCGCACAAGGGCCATACGGGCCCCTATCAACACCCTGACGGCGATGCTGGCGGGCATGGCCACGCTCCTGCGGCCAAGCTCCCGCCGCCCAGCGCAGGAAAGGAGGGCGAGAATCATGCGTANATCCCTGCTCGCGGCCCTGCTGGCGCTGCTCGCCAGCGGCTGCATGATCGGCCCCGACTACCTTCGCCCACAGGTCGAGACACCGCCCGCCTGGCGCCTCAGCGACACGGCCGCCAATGACCTCGCCAACACCGCCTGGTGGAAGCAGTTCGATGACCCGGTACTCGACGACCTGGTGAACACCGCCTTGCGCAACAACCACGATCTGCTGATCGCCACCGCGCGCATCGACGAGTTCGCCGGACGCTACGGCATCGTCCGCGCCGAGCTTTTCCCGCAGGTGGGCGCCGGCTACGAGGCCAGTCGACAGCGCAATACACTTCCCGGCGCGAGCAGCGCGTCCACCTACAACAGTTACCAGGCAGTGATCGCCGCCAGCTGGGAAATCGACATCTGGGGGAGAATCCGCCGCCTCAACGAAGCCGCCAAGGCACAGTTGCTGGCCAGTGAAGATGCCCGCCGGGCGGTGGTTCTGTCGCTGGTCGGCCGCGTCGCCGCCGCCTACATCAACCTTCGCGACCTCGATCGCCAGCTGGAAATTGCGCAGGCGACGGCACGAAGCCGCGGCGAGTCCTACGACGTTTTCCAGGAGCGCTACCTGGGCGGCGTCATTTCGACGCTCGAACTGAGCCAGAACAAGTCGCAGTACGACGAAGCGCTGGCCAGCATCCCGCCGATCGAAAAGGCGATCGCCCAGCANGAGAACGGCCTCAGCGTCTTGCTCGGTCGCAATCCCGGGCCCATCGCCCGGGGCAAGGACATCGATCAACTCACGCTGCCGACGATCCCCGCCGGCCTGCCCTCCGATCTACTCGAACGCCGGCCCGACATCCAGTTGGCCGAGCAGAACCTGATCGCCGCCAACGCGTTGATCGGCGCCGCCAAGGCCGCCTACTTCCCCACCATCTCGCTGACCGGTCTCCTCGGCTATGCCAGCAACGGACTGAGCCAGCTGTTCAACAGCCAATCGAAGGTCTGGCAATACTCGGCGCCGATCACCATGCCTATTTTCACGGCCGGCGCCATCGCCGGTCAGGTACAGGAAGCCGAGGCGGCACAGAAGCAAGCGCTGTTCGCCTACCAGCGAACGATCCAGGAAGCTTTTCGGGAGGTCAACGACGCGCTGATCAACCAGGACCGCACACGCCAACAGCTGCGCGCTCAGAAGCAGCAGGTGCAAGCGCTGCAGCAGTATTCAGCGACCGCCCGGCTGCGCTACGACAACGGCTACACCAGCTACATCGAAGTGCTCGACGCCGAGCGCAGCCTGTTCAACGTTCAGCTGCAATACACGCAGACGCAGCAGACGCAGTTCCAGGCGATGATCAACCTCTACCTGGCAATGGGCGGCGGCTGGGTGAACGAGGCTGCAGGAGTGGCCGATGCCGTGACCGCCNGCGATGCTGCGCAAGATCCGGGCGCCACGACTCGTTAGGCCGTTCCCGGCGCCACCCACCCTTGCAGCATTGACCCCGGGCACAACCGCCCCACTGANAACCACCAGGAGAAACCGATGAGCAAGAAATCCAAATCAGCAAAGAAAACCAAGTCCGCGCAAGCCTCCAACCCGGCGATGCAGGCACAACNGGCCNGCGGCGAAACCGCGGCGCCGGCGAAAAAGATGTCCAACAAGACCTACCTGAAGGAGCTCGAGAAGCTCGAGGCCGAGTTGGTCCACCTCCAGCAATGGGTGGTCAGCAAGGGACTCAAGGTGATCATCGTCTTCGAAGGCCGCGACGGAGCCGGCAAGGGCGGGACGATCAAGGCGATCACCGGCCGCGTCAGCCCGCGCGTTTTTCGTGTCGTCGCCCTGCCCGCACCGACGGAACGCGAGAAGAGCCAGATGTACCTGCAACGCTACCTGCCGCACTTNCCGGCGGCCGGCGAAGTGGTGATCTTCGACCGCAGCTGGTACAACCGNGCNGGTGTCGAACGCGTCATGGGTTTCGCCAGCGACGAGCAGGTGCAGGACTTCCTCAAGGGGGCTCCGCTGTTCGAAAAACTCATGGTCAGCAAGAACGACATCATCCTGCTCAAGTACTGGCTGGAAGTCGACATGGACGAGCAGACACGCCGCCTCGAAGCGCGCATCACCGACCCGCGCAAACATTGGAAGCTGTCCCCGATGGACCTCAAGTCGTACAGCCGCTGGTACGACTACTCGCAAGCGCGCGACGACATGTTCGCGGCAACCGATAGCGAGTGGGCGCCATGGTTCGCGGCGCGTTCGGACGACAAGAAGCGCGTGCGGCTGAACATCATCAGGCACCTCCTGAAGAGCATCCCCTACGAAGTNCCGAAGCCGCCGAAAGTCACCCTGCCCAAACGGCAAAGCGCCGGAAAGTACCAGGAAAGCGACCATCCCGTGAAGTACGTTCCGGAGGTGTTCTGAAGCATCGCTCGGCGGCCCGGTTCCCGACCGGAAACCGGCTCCGTCTTTTCCCTGCCCACCGGCACACAGCCCCCCGGGGACGCTCTACCCGTCAGAGGTAGCGGCTCGCATCGGCAAAATTGATCGTCTGCGGCGGGGGCACTTCGCTGCGCGCGACGCGCGCCAGGACGAAGGCTCTCTGCATTGGCGGCGAGCCGCGCAGCTCCGCAAAGCAAAAATCGACGTCAGCAGCAGCCTCCGTACTCGCCTCATCGAGCACGACGTTCATCTTGCTGAGCCGCAAGTGCCGCGGCTCGACGTGCAGATAGCGCTGCGGGTTGTCGAGTAGCGCCTTCAGGCATTCGAGTTCCGCTTCCAGGACTGACTCACTGCCCCCCATCACCTCGAGTTGTCGCTCGTTTTCCAGCAGCTGAGCCTGCAGGCCGGCCTGCTCGCTGGCTGCGGCCGGAGCATCGCCGAACATCGACCCCAGGCCCGGACCGTGTTGCTGAAGCAATCTCAGGCGTGCCCGGATCAGCGAACGACTTGCCTGCAGTTCCTGCCTTTCGACACGCTCCTCGCCGATCTCCGACAGGGCCTGGGCAAGCAGGTATTCGTAAACCCCGACCCCCACGACGCGGCGCAGGCGCGAATCGTCGCCACCGCAGAAGCGTGCCCGGTGATCAGAGAAGCTGACACTGGTCTGAGCCACGTCGCGCTGCACCATCCCTCCGTGCAGCGCGATTCCGAAGACCCGCTGTTCCTTGAGCGCCATGCCGAGGACGAGATAGGCTTCGTCAAGGCCCGGAAACTTGTCGAACAGCGTGCGCAGATTGTCCGAACTGCCAAGCACGGCCGGAATATCCGACGGCGAGACGAAGAACGCCCGCAAAGCCGGATCGGAAGCCCAGACGGCCGACGAAAGCGGTCGCGCGGCCGGCAGCGACTGGACCAGCGCGCGCAGAAATTCGATGGTCGTCTCGACCGACGGCGTCAGGCGCTTGTGGCAATGCGGCAGCAGCTTGAGACGCGGGTTGGTCAAGGCGATCGCCTTGTCCACTGCCCCACGAATCATCTCGTCAGACACGCGGTCTGGGTCGAATTGGGCCGGTCGGTTCTTGAACCAGTCGAGAATACCCATGGCATTTCACTCCGTCACTGCGATGAACGCATCTTACGACATCAGCACCTCCTCGACGCAGTCAAGGGCGCCACAAGAAAACTTCGCCGTGCACAAAGCAAAGTGCTAATCTCGGATCCAGAATCCCGAAGGCGCGGGGCCACCTGCCGACGTGTTGGCGAAGCGAAGGCCTGCCTTTTGCCGCTTCTTTTTTCTTAGGAGGCACGATCATGCGTTTACCCGGCGGATCATCGACACGCCATTGCGGGCGAAGTATCGCCTTGCTCAGCATTCTCCTGGTAACAGCCTGTGGCCAGGCGGACGCTCCGCCTGCGGCAACTGCGACCACAGCGACGACTACGCCTGCGATGACTGCGACGACTGCGGCGCCGATGGCGACAGACGACAAGCGCACCTTCACCGGCACCTGGACCACCATAGGCAGTCGCCATGCGCTAGACCTCGGACCGGGCCAGCAGGCCAGCGTCTTCCAGCTCAGCGGGTCGCTGTTACTGAGCGGCAAGGAGCGAATAAATCGCGGTTTTCAAGCCCAGGTCATCGCCTTTTCCGACACCACCACCGGCATGCAGGGGCGCAGTGTATGGACTGACGAGCATGGCGAAAAGGTCTTCAGCGAGTTGAGCGGAGAAGGCCTGGGCCCCGGCCAGCTGATCGAAGGAAAATTCATTGGCGGCACCGGTCGCTACGCCGGGATAAGCGGCGAATACAACTTCAAATGGAAGCGCCTCGGTGCTATCGAAGGCAACGAACTGACCGGTCGGGTCGTCGGTCTGAATGGCTGGGCGCGCCTTGGCTCGCCCCATGCGGTTGCTCCCACCCCTGCAGGAGGTCAAAAATGAGTACAGCCGCTTTCGCAACGGGAAAGATCGTGAAGTTGGCGGGTCTGCTGATCCTCTTCTTTGGCCTCTGGTTCGCGCCGGTTCCCGAAGGGCTGACCGTTGAGGCCTGGCACCTCTTTGCCATCTTCGCCTCGGCGATCACCTCCGTGGTCCTCAATGTTTTCCCGCTGTTCACCTCGGCTCTGCTCGCCTGTTCGATCGTGGTGTTGACCAACACGCTGACTCCGGCCAAGGCCTACGGCGCCTTCGCCAACGCCATCGTCCTTCTGGTGGTGACGGCTTTCCTGGTTTCACAAGCGGTGGTCAAGAGCGGACTCGGCAAGCGGATCAGTCTGCGGGTGATCACGGTATTCGGGAAATCTACCCTCGGTCTGGCGTNCAGCATCTTCATCACCGATACCCTCATTGCTCCCGGCTTCCCGAGCAATACCGCGCGCGGCGGTGTTCTTTTCCCGATCATCCTGGCGCTGGCGCAGAACAGCGGCTCGACCCCCGATGACGAGAACAAGCGCCGCCTCGGCGGCTACCTGATGTTCTGCGGCATGGCCAGCCTGGCCATCACGTCGGCGCTGTGGTTCACCGCCACCTCGGGCAATCCGGTCGGAGCGTCGCTGGCCGCCGAACAGGGGCTTAAAGTCGACTTTGGCTCGTGGCTGCTCGCCTCCTCCGTGCCGTGTCTGCTGGTGATCGCCCTGCTGCCGCTGCTGCTCTATCGCCTGTTCCCGCCCGGAATCACCAGCACCCCGGACGCGCCAGAGCACGCACGCAAGGAGCTGCAGGCAATGGGACCGATGTCACGCCACGAGTGGATCACGGCGATCACCTTCGCGATCATGGTCACCGGCTGGATACTGGCCGCTCCCTACAAGCTGAACCTGACGGCAATTGCCCTCGCCGGTCTGGCCACGCTGATGATCACCGGCGTTCTGACCATGGATGACATGAGCAAGCAGGGCGGCACACTGGTTACTTTCATCTGGCTGGCGGTGCTTTTTGGCATGAGCGGGCAACTCAACGAAATGGGCTTCATGGGCTACGTCGGCGAGCGCCTGGCCGTCGGGCTCGAAGGCCTCGCCTGGCCGGTCGCCTACGTCGCCTTGCTGGTCATCTACGTCTTGCTGCACTTTGGTTTCGTCAGTCAGAATGCGCAGGTTCTGGCACTGCTCGGGGTNTTTCTCGACGTCGGGGTGAAGTCAGGTGTTCCGGTCGCCCTGATGGCCTATGCGCTCCTCTTCGCGAGCAGCTACTTTTCGGTGATCACTCCGCAAGGCGGCAGCCAGAACATCATCTTCGTCGCCAGCGGTTATCTCAAGCAGAGCGAACTCTATCGCCTGGGCTTGGCGACAACCGGTTTCTGCACCCTGGTGTTTCTGGTCATTGGCACCCCGTGGATTCTCTGGGTCGGCTAGCCAGGACACCGCGAGACGCTCCGCACACGCTCGCCGCCGTCGTTCCGACCAACGGCGACCAATTTTCCGATAGCAAAGGAGACAGAGACGATGTTCACCATTTCGCGGCGCTTCGCCATTGCGGCAACGCTTGCCACTTCCCTGATGTCGGCGCCGGTCCTGGCGCAGGAATTGACCGGGACGCTGAAGAAAATCAAGGATAGCGGAGTCATCACTCTCGGCCATCGCGAGTCGTCGATCCCCTTCTCCTACTACGACGACAAGCAGCAGGTGGTCGGCTACTCGCAGGACATGATGCTCAAGGCGGTGGCGGCAATCAAGGCCGAATTGAAGCTCACCAAGCTCGACATCAAGCTGCTGCCGGTGACCTCCGAGAATCGCATCACGCTCGTCGAAAACGGATCGGTCGACCTGGAATGCGGTTCAACGACGAACACCAGCGAACGGCAGAAACAGGTCGCCTTCTCGAACAGCATCTTCGTCGTCGGGACCCGCCTGATGACCAGGACCAACTCGGCGATCAAGGATTTCCCCGACCTGGCCGGCAAGACTGTCGTGACCACGGCCGGCACGACGTCCGAAAGCCTGCTGCGCAAGATGAACGAAAGCAGCAACATGAAGATGAAGATCATCAGCGCGAAGGATCACGGGGAAGCGTTCCTGACCCTGGAAAGCGGCCGCGCGGCGGCCTTTGTAATGGACGAGGTGCTGCTCTACGGGGAACTGGCAAAAGCCAGGAACGCCCGCGACTGGGCGGTGGTCGGAACGCCGCAATCGTATGAAGCCTACGGCTGCATGTTGCGCAAGGACGACCCGGCGTTCAAGAAAGTCGTCGATGAGGCGCTGGCCAAGGTGATGACCTCGGGCGAAGCGGAGAAGCTCTACGCCAGGTGGTTCCTGCAACCGATCCCGCCGAAGGGCCTGAACCTCAACTTNGCCCTCTCGTATGCGCTCAAGAAGCTGTACAAATCGCCCAACGACAGGGCCTACGATTAGGTACGAACTAGCTACGATCAGGCTTCGAGCCAGGGGGAAAAGCGCTCCGGCAGGCTGTGGTCATCCGACGCCCAGGCGTAGACGCAAACGCTGCCGGGACGAGGCAGCCTCCGCGACGGATCGTCGCCGTTAGCGGTAGACGATCACCGGCACCGTCGAGTGTGACAGCACCTTGTGCGTGACGCTGCCGAGGAGCAGTTTCTTGAATTCGCTGCGCCCGCGCGAGGCCATGAAGACAGCGTCGCAGTGCTTCTTCTTCGTTGCCTCGATGATCCCCTCGTACGCCGACGCCGGCTTGCTGATCAGCCCCGTGTACTCGACCCCGGCAGCCGCAGCGGCCTGAGCGATCTCGTCGAGGTACTTCTCGCCCGTGGCCCGGGCCAGCCGGTCAAGCGTTTTCACCACATTCTTCTCGATGAGATCGCCGTCGCCGTAGACAGACGGCGGCAACATCACGATCCCGTAGTAACCGGTGACCTTCGCGCCGAGCGCCTGCGCCAGCTTGATGCCCGCCTTGATGGCCTTGCGTGACACCGCCGAACCATCGGTGGGAATGAGAATATTCTTGAACATCTTGTGTTCTCCGAGTAATTGGCACACTGCGAGGGGACGTACCCCGCCTCTCTTGCAGGAGCGGGGAAACCGCCAAACCACCACCTTGACGCCAGCCCTCCCGATAGCGAACGGAAGAAGAAACCGTGCCCTCAGGCACCTTCCCTCCACCTCAGAGATCCCGGCCGTCCGGCAGGCATGCGCCACGCCAAGGGGATCCGCAAGCCCACGATTTTGAAAGCAGTATATGGGCGTCGATGAATCGCGGTCAATCGCGTGGACGAGCGACCCTCCCCGCCTTGTTCGGCAAGGGCAAACGCAGGATCGGTGTTGGTCGCCAAGGCCGCTGATTGCCGTAGCGGTAGCCGTCGCCAAGGCTGCCCGCGTTCGACCATGATGATTTCCGCATCCTCGTCCAGCGTGCGCAGGCGTGCTGCACACGACGCGCCGCCTGACTGACCCCGTGCGGCCTCAGTGCCGCCGCCAAAACGAGCGTGCACCGCTGAGCGGAGAAGCGCTTCCGGCCCGGCGCGGACCGTGACAAATGAATGCCAATCGCTGCTTGACGGCCACGAACGGGCAGATCAGAATCAATCCCGTTTTACGTCGCGTGCAGACCGTCAGCGCCCGCTTGATGGCTGTTCGCCTCGACAATACGCCCACATGTCGATCGC
>Ga0056906_1000904_pt1 | contig 13170 bp, 9 predicted proteins | sample EBPBio122009_DNA_FD_55045 | JGI IMG/M metagenome (GOLD analysis project Ga0056906, IMG submission 55045) | Wastewater treatment Type I Accumulibacter community from EBPR Bioreactor in Madison, WI, USA - Reactor 1_2/2/2009_ DNA | ecosystem: Engineered > Bioreactor > EBPR > Anaerobic-Aerobic >...
ATCTGGTCTTCGGTGAACCTGCTGCGCTTCATCTCTGGTCCTCTCGGTTGGGCCAGAGTCTAACTCAAACTGGATTAGTCGCAGGGGGCAACGTCACCACCCCCGACCGACGCGTTCGGGCCATTGCGGACGGTTGCCTCATCTCCGATGCGTCACCTGAGCCCTCCCCCAATCCGGACGATCAACTGTGGCACTACACACCAGTCCACTTGATAGATACCTTCAAGCTACGAACTCGGATGGATCACCGCTCACGCCGCTGATACTGTCGCTTAAATTGCATAGGGGGCTAATGTGAACAGCGGCCACTACGTTTCTTTGTCACGGCGTTTCGTCGAAATTCATTCGGTGGACTTTGACGATGAGCCGGATAGCATTTGGGCTTCTCTCGCGACCCGTGAAACGGGGAAAACGTGGGAAGAAGTTCTTGCGAACGATATTTCTGTTCTCCTTGGCACCGCCGGGTCGGGCAAAACAACTGAAATTCGTCAGCATGTCAATCGCCTTGTTGAGGATGGGCAAGACGCATTCCTGATGCGCTTGGAAGCGCTACAAGACGGATCTTTGGTGGACTCATTTGATTTCCAACTGGATGACCAACGCGACCGATTTGAAAAATGGAAACGATCAAGAAAAGGTGGGTATCTGTTTCTTGACGCGCTAGACGAGGCGCGCCTGCCGTCTTCACGCAATGAGAGTGCGCTAGAAAAAGCCCTTGACACTGTCTCACGTGAAGTTGGGCGACGACGGGGGCCGCTGCACGTTCTAGTCACAAGTCGCCCAAGCGAGTGGCTTGGGGAGGGCGATGTAAGGCGCCTAACTCGTTTCATAAAACGGACACGCGATGCAAAACAGGACTCGGGAAGAGACGATCCGACACACAAGATTTATCGCCTAGCGCCCCTGGCGAGTGGTGACATTGAGAAACTTGCTACTTCTCGCGACGTGGATCCCACGCACTTCATAAACGCCGTGAACACCCATCTTTCAACCGCTTTAATCCAGCAACCGCTGGACGCGCACTTATTCTTAGATGTTTGGGAAAAGGCCATTGATGAAGGCCGCTCTCCCCATGACGTCTTCACATCAAGACTTCAAGTCATGCGCGAGTTGGTAGGATGGCGGCTATTCGGGCGATCTGAAAGCCGAGATCGCTTGAACATTGACATTCACCGGGCACGCCGGGCCGCAGCAAAACTTGCAGCTTTCGTAGTTTTGTCAGGCAAACAGGATCTTTCTGTCCAGCCGTTGGCGGCAGGTCATGCCATGAATGCAGCAAATATCCTGTCTAGCGATGTGGACGCTTGGACCGCTACAGAGGTTCGTCAGCTTCTCGCCTGCGGGCTATTTCAGCCATCTGTTGGGGGTCGAATCAGGTTTGCGCATCGGGAGATACGAGACTTCCTTGCAGCTGAGCATTTCGACGCAATTTTGCGAGCAAGAGCACATTCCGAAGCAACAATCGCGCCACTTCTTGCCGAGGGTCTTGGGCGTCAGTCGATCCCACAGTCCACAGAGCACGTCATGGGCTGGTTGGCGGCCTTGAATAGCTCTGCAAAGGCGGTTGTAGCGAGGGTGAGGCCGGCACTGCTTATCGAGACTGGAGATCCAAAGTCACTTTCTGTAGGCGACAAGGAGATCGCGCTACGCAGTCAAGCTCGTCTGTATGACGACCTTCGATACAGAGGCGAGTGGTTCAATCATGATGACGTAAAGCGTTTCACGCACCCTGACTTGTGGCCCGTAGTCAACGAGCTTCTGGACAAATCCAGTTCTCCTGAATTGACTGAATTTTTAATCGAGCTCGCTCGGTTCGGAAAGATGGGTCCGCTTGCTGCCAAACTGGCAGGCTATGTCGGAAATTCAGGTATTGGCTATCGTATCAAAGCGGAAGCGTGTGCTGCCCTCGATGAAATTGGAGATTACTCATTTCGCCCAGATGTGCTGTCAGAAGCCCTGACAACTACGCCGCCGGCCGCCGAGGATACGGATTCTGCTCCGAACTGGAATATGTTCCTGTTGAAAGCGTTGAATTACAGCTTTGGTGAAGCCAACTTGCTCGACGGGATCGCCATTCTTTCGAGAATTCACCGAGAACGTTCAAACTATTCATCCGCAACGTCCCGGTACTTGATCGAAATACTCGAAGGCCTGCCTGGGCACCAAAAGCAGACTTGGCTGTCAATATTGCTGCGATTTGCGTTTACTGGCCGTTCCGAGGAACGGTACCGAATGCCCAAAGCATCGGCCCGGTACAGAAGGTTTTTGCCTGCCATCATCTATCTGGCATCGAAACTGTTGCTTGAGAAGGATTTGCCCCCTGACGACGATGACTTGCTTGATGCCATTGAAATGGCGATGGGCAAGGATGACAGGATAGACGTATTCGGTCGCAAGGCACCGACGCAGCAACTGGCCGACGGCCTACGGGCACGTCCCGACGTCAAACAAGCTCTGGTTCAGCGAAGGGTGGATCTTTTCTCTGATCACGTTCAGAAGAACCGAGTCCCGTTCGGGGTGATCTACCCCCTAGAATTTGATGAAAAAAAGGAGCACGGAGGGGTCTTCGATTACTCCGATGTGTCCCACTACTGCGAGCTTGCTTCAGAAACCATCGAGCGGTCCGAGCAGGCATTCCTACTCGGCTTAGCCCACACGATACTGGTCAATCTCCGGGGCGCAGATCATAACAATGCGTTGCATGTGTTCAGGAGGTATCTGAAGAAATACGGAGACGACGATCAACGGCGGCAGTTCGGCGTCCGCGGTTGGTTCCTTCGAACAAGATCTCGTTTCCAAAATCAATATCGATATGACGCGCAAAGGTGGGTTCGGGAGAAGAAGGAAGCTGTTCAGTCATGGAGATCCGCCCGGAAAAATCGAAGGTTCATCACGAGTAACCGCAAGGCGATTTTCGCTGGTGAGTTCGACAACAGCAATGCCATTTGGCTCTTTGAACGAGCCCCAGATGACCTTGGAAATGGAACGATCCGCGCGATCAATGAGGAATATGGGTCGGAAATCGCCCAGCTTTTCAGCGATGGCCTACGGCAATACTGGAAGGCCAATGATACAAGCTACGCTGAAAGACGAACATACCTCGGCCACATTGGCCTGGCTGGCATCAATTTGGATTACTCACTTGGAGAGATGCCCAGCGATGCAGACCTTGCTCGCAAGGCTTTCCGCTACGCGTTTCACGAGTTGAACGGCTTTCCTGAATGGGTTGGCGAGCTAGCGCAGGATTTTCCAAGCCAATTTTGCTCTGAGATCAAAGCCGCATTGCTGGCAGACTTCAACACTGAGCGAGGTGACGATGACCACCATGTGTCTGATTGCGTGAGTAAAATTTCCTACTCTGATGTTGGTACTAGAAACCTAGTGGCACCGATGCTCCTGCGGATGATGATGCGTGATCTTCCAAAGAATCGCCGCGATAGAATGCTCTGTCTAGACATCGTGGCAGGCGCCCCTGCTGTCGAGCAGAACCGCCTTTCTAGGTTTCTTGTCTCAGGCTATCGATCGGCGCTGGCCCGGTTTGATTTCAGAGAGGCGTGGGTTTGGCTTGATGGTCTGATGAACGCAAACTCAAACGCCGCTAGAAGCGTGTTGGTCTCGACCTTTGGTGATCTCCAAAGCGCCGGGCAGAGGGCGCTGTTTTTCGAATACTTGGGGCGCGAGGGAAATACGCCTGCTCTAGAGGAAGGATCGGACCCTGTGCGAGTTGAGTATAAGCAAGATCCAATGATTCTAGAGTGGTTGGTTCAAGCGTCTTACTTGGCATGGCCTCCCGAGAATGATGTGAAGCATGAAACTGTGTACTCGCCGGGCAAAGCAGACCACGCAGAAAGCAACAGGCGAAACTACACAAACATGTTGGCGGCCTTTCAAACACCCGGCGTTGTCAGCGCATTTGAAAGATTGGCCAAGTCAAGGACGCTTACGGGCTACCGGGATACCTTTCTGTACCAGATCGAGCTGATGAAGAGAGGGGCAGGAAGAAGGCCCGAATTTTCACCTGATGAAGCGATTCGGTTTCTCAATGATCAGTCCAAGGCACCCGCGACTGTGGAAGAATTCAGGACGCTTTGCCAATCGCATATAGCGACCCTCCTTGAACGGCTGCATACCTCCGATGATGATGAAAGCGCGTTCTTCAGACGTGGCAAAGCGTTAGAAGCTGATTTGAGAAACTGGCTCGCCGCCCGGCTTAGAGAGGTAGGGGAGCGCTATTACACGGTCATCCGGGAGCAAGAAGTCGCGGGTGAGAAGCGGCCCGATCTCAGGCTGCACTCGAGGGTAGACGCCTTGGGGAAAGTGTCAGTGGAAATCAAGCTTGCCGATATGGCGCATTGGTCAGGAGATCAGTTGGTCAACACTCCTGATGAGCAGCTCTCAAAACAGTATTTGTTCGAAGACTCCTCTCACACTGGCATATATGTTCTTGTTAATGCGTCCCTCCCAAGGGCAGACGTGACGGACAATAAGACAAAAGCTGTCAAAAGAAGCGCTTTCCGTAAGACGATTGCGGGAGACGAAGTGAACTTCGCAAGACTCGCTGAACTCGTGGAAGCGAAGTGTGCGGCAGTAAATGAAGGTCTCGCTGACAGTAAGATGGTGATAGCAGTTGCGCGCGACATCTCAGAGAAACCGTCCGACACGATGTAAACGGGCCCCTGTGAACCAAACGGCCGCTTTGCAGGTCTACCCTTTAAAGGCTGCGATCGCAGCGAAGGTCGGCTCTCCGCCCTTAGCCGCCTGCCACGACTGTTTCGATCACACCGGGTTCCAGAGAGCGCCTCACTTCCTGTCCCTCAGGTCTTTCTCCCACCAGTCTGGCCATTTGACCTTGTGCGGCGTCCGCGTCGCGGCCAGGACGGTCTGCTGCTCCTTCCGGGCGAGTTTGCGATCGCCGAGCCGCTCGAGCGCGACCTCCACGATCCAGGGCTCAAGCATCATCCGGGCCGACGGACGGTACGGGTCGAGTTTCCGGGCGATGCGCAGGGGCTCGAGTGCCGGGTTCACGCTGCCAGGCGTGACCGTGGCGTGGATGATCGTCCGTGGCAGCATCGCCTCTGCCACTTTCTGGCTGCTGGCCTCCTCGATCGTCGCCATCAACGCCCGCCCGGCGGACCCGTCGCCCTCAAGGCCCCGCTTGGCCAGGTGAAGCATGAAGGCCTCGGCCGCGGACATCCGCTTTTCCACGGCGCCATCGCGGATGGTCACCATCTGGCCAAGGACAGCCTCATAGGGTGCCATGCGGTGCCGCCCCCGTGGCCTGCCCTTCGGGTTGCCGCTCTGGCCCTTCGCAAAGCGGCTTCCCGTCGGCGGGCGCTTGTGACCAACCGTGACGGGAGCACCTTCCAGCGGGGTGTCGTCTTCGCTCACCCCGGATTGCCTCCCGGCCAGCGAAGCGACGCGGCCTCTCGCGTGCAGCGCAGGATATCGGCGCGCTCTTCATGCGTCAGTGGCGTGGCAGAGCGCCGCCGGTCCAGGGCCACCTGCACCGCCCAGGGTTCAAGCAGGGCACGCCTGTACGGTTCATTGGGCCCATACTTTGAGGTATCGTCATCCCGCGTGGCAATGCCGAGGATCAGCAGGGCATCGAGAGCGTTCATCGGGTCATCGGAGGAAAGGATCTCGATTCTTCTGTTGGTCTTTCCGGTCTGGCGCTCCGCGATCCAGGCCTCGCGCTTCCTGATCCACTTCAGCACTTCGCGCTGCGCCATCCGTTTGCCCGCGATGGCATCCTGATAGGTGCGATGCTGGAGCGCTTCTTCCATCGTCACCTCCCGCGCCTGGCCGTTGCGAGTGATGGTCAAGGTCCGGTCGATGACGACATCGAAAGCCGAGCCCCGCGCCTCGACCGCCTTCTTCGGTCGCCCCTTCGGATTGCCGCTCTTGCCCGTCTTGAACCGCCCTTTGGACGAGGACCCGATCTCGCTCACGCCGTCCCGTCCTCCCGAACGGGCTCGCGGCCTGCGAGCGCGGCCCAGCGGTCGATGGCCACATCGACATAGGCCGGATCGAGATCGAGGCCGCGGAAGCGCCGGCCACTGCGTTCGGCGGCGATCAGCGTGGTGCCGGAGCCGAGGAAGGTGTCGAGTACAAGGTCGTTGTGGCGCGTGACATCCTTGATCGCATCGGCGACGAGCCCCGTCGGCTTCACGGTCGGGTGGAGGGCGAGATCCTCCCGCCGGCTGCCCTGGAACGAATTGACCGAAGCATAGTCCCAGACATTGGTCCGATTGCGGCCGTGGCGCCCAAGCTCGACCATGTTCAGATGGCCTTCCGCGCCCACCCGGTAGACGAAGATCAACTCATGCTTCGAGCGGTAGAGCGAGCCCATACCGGCATTCGACTTGTTCCAGATGCAAAGGTTCAGGAAGGCATCATAGACCTCGCGCCCCACCACGGACACATCCTCCATGTGCCGCCAGTCCATGCAGACAAAATGGACAGCCCCGCTGCGGGACACGGCGGCCGCGGCTCCGAGGGTCGCCTTGAGAAAGCCCCGGAACTCGGCCTCCGTCATCTCCCCTGAGGCCATGGCGAATTCCCGGTGCCGTCCCTTGGCATTGGCGTGACCGCTGATCCGGACATTGTAGGGCGGATCGAGGAAGGCCGCGTCCACCAACACGCCTTCGCCGACCACACGGGACAGGAAGGCCGCGTCCCGGCTGTCGCCGCAGCCGATCCGATGGGGGCCGCAAATCCAGATGTCGCCGGGTCTTGTGCGAGGCATGACAGGCACGGCCGGAATGACGTCGTCGTCAGGATCATCCGCCCCCTTGAGGATCACGTCGATCTCGCCCGTGGTGAAGCCGGTGAGGAGCGGATCGATGCCGATGTCGATGGTGGTGAGTTCGGCCAGTTCAGCCTGCAGGATCTCGATGTCCCAGCCCGCATTAAGCGCGATCTTGTTGTCGGCAAGTCGCAAGGCCCGGATCTGGGCGTCGGAAAGGCCGTCGAGTTCGATCACGGGCACGGTCGACAGCCCCATCGCCTTGGCGGCAAGAAGCCGGCCGTGACCAGCGATCACGTTGCCGGCAGGGTCGGCCAGGATCGGATTGGTGAAGCCGAATTCGGCGATAGAGGCCTTGATCTGCTCGATCTGGCGCTTGGGATGGGTGCGGGCGTTTTGAGGCGAAGGGATCAGATCGGAAACCGGGCGCGCGCGCACGGACAGGTCCCGGGATGGAATGGTTGCTCCGCCCAACACGAACTCCTCTGGCCACTGCTCGGATCAGGATACCATGCTTGCGGAACATGTCGAGAACTTGCGCTATTTTGCGGGCTGGGACTGGACTTAGCCGCGCAACAGAGCGTTGCTCTCGTCACGCCCGGCTGTCCCGGGCTTGCCTCGGTACGGGCGAATGGTTCGCCCGCGAACCGGAGGACAGCATGACGAAGAACGCTCCCAAGACGCAGATCACCGACACCGAGCCCGCTGCGGGCGCGACTGAAGCCAAAGGGGTCGACCCGGTTGGCTCCGAAGACAAAGTTGCCAAGGGGCGCACCCGGCGCGGCGGCAATCCGACGCCGGATCAGGCCGTCGCCGGTCTGACGCAGAACAGTTTGAGCCGGGACGCGGACAATCCTGCCGAAAGCGCTACCGCATTCGAAGCGGCGCCGGCCAAGGCAGCATCGAAGCTGGATCACCTCGTGGCCCTGCTCGGCACGCCCCATGGCGCCACCCTGGCCGAGCTTGCCAGCGCGACCGGCTGGCAGGTGCATTCCGTGCGCGGTGCCATGGCAGGCGCCCTGCGCAAGAAGGGCCATGTCATCCTCTCCGAGAAGCCCGAGGGTGGGCTGCGCCGCTACCGCATCGGGAAGGCCTCGTGATGCGGCGCGCGCCTGCAAAACCCGTCACGGAGGCGGAGATCGAAACCCTCGCAGGGCTCGATCTCGCCGCGCTTCGATCCCTCTGGCAGGACAGGATCGGCCCCCCGACGAAACTGCGCTCGCCCGAGTTGCTGCGTCACCTCCTCGCCTGGCACCTGCAGGTCGAAGCCTTTGGCGATCTCGATCGGGAGACCAGGCGACGGCTGGCCGCCCGCGGCCCGGTCGAGGCCGAAGGCCGCCAGTTCGGCATCGGCGCCATCCTTCGGCGTGACTGGCAGGGTCAGCGGATCGAGGTCGTGGTCGAGACCGACGGCTTCCGCTGGGAGGGAAGGATCTTCGCCAGCCTGTCCGCGATCGCCGAAGCCGCGACTGGCACCCGCTGGAACGGACCGCGCTTCTTCGGCCTGCGCAGCGATGGGGCGGCAGCATGAAGCCGGACCCGCGCCACTGCGCGCTCTACACCCGAAAGAGTTCCGACGAGGGGTTGGACCAGGCGTTCAATTCGCTCGATGCGCAGCGCGAGGCCTGTGCGGCCTATGTGAAGAGCCAGGCCGGCGAAGGCTGGAAAGTCCTGCCAACCGTCTATGACGATGGCGGCTATTCCGGCGGCACGATGGAGCGCCCGGCCCTGCGCCAGCTTCTTGCCGACGTCGAGGCCGGACGCATCGACATCATCATCGTCTACAAGATCGACCGCCTGACCCGCTCGCTTGCCGACTTCGCCCGCATGGTCGAAATCTTTGACCGTCATGGGGTCAGCTTCGTCTCGGTGACCCAGGCCTTCAACACGACGACCAGCATGGGACGGCTGACCTTGAACGTCCTCCTGTCCTTCGCCCAGTTCGAACGCGAAGTCACCGGTGAGCGGATCCGCGACAAGATCGCGGCGTCCAAGGCCAAGGGCATGTGGATGGGCGGTCCGATTCCTATCGGCTACGACAAGCCGGTTGGTGGAAATCGCGCACTTGTCGTCAACGAGGCCGAGGCGGCGCTCGTCCGGCGCATCTATGCCCTCTATCTCGATCTGGGCTCGGTCCATGCGCTGGAGCAGGTATTGCAGAGCGAAGGCATCGTCTCGAAGGCGCATGTCAGCGGCACGGGGAAGATGAGAGGTGGCCAGCCCTACAGTCGCGGGGCCCTGTTCCATCTCCTGCGCAATCGCCTCTATCTCGGCGAGATCCGGCATGGCGACATCCATCACCCGGGCCTACATCCCGCCATTCTGGACCAGGAACTCTTTGACGCCGTTCAGCAGCGGCTGGACAGCCATGCCCGCAAACGCAAGAGCGCGCGCGAGACCGTCGCGCACTCCGCGCTGACTGGCCGCATCTACGATGCCGATGGCCATCCGATGTCGCCGACCTTTGCCTATGGCAAGGGCCGTCGGCTCTACCGCTACTACGTCTCGGCGCCCTTGCAGCAGGGCGCGCGGCGCCGCGCAGATGAACTTCTGCCCTGCCGCGTCTCGGGCCCGGCGCTGGAGGAGGCACTCGCCACGGCACTGCGCCGCCTTCTGCCGGAAGACTCCGAAATGGACCAAGATCCCTTTGCCCGCATCCTGCGGATCGAAGTTCTGGCTGAGGGCCTTGAGTTCACTCTGCCCATCGTCCTGTTGCGACGACTGGAGGATCGGCTGGCCAGAGGGGAAGAAGCCGTCCTGGATCCAGCGAACCCCGCTGTTCTGCGTCTCAAGCTTCCGCTTCGGCTCACGACACGCCGCGGGAGAACGGAAGTGCTGGCGGCATCGCCGCAACCGCGCAAGGCAGACCCGGTCCTGGTCGCAGCGCTGCGCGCGGCGCACAAGATGCTCACCCGCGACAGCCGTGGCAGGCCGTGCCTCGACGCCGCGCCTTTGACATCGCATCGCCGTCGCCTTGTCCGACTGGCCTTTCTCGCACCCGACCTCCAGCGCGCCATCCTGGCAGGTGACCAACCGGCAGGCTTTACGCTCGCAAGATTCCTCGAAAGTGATCTGCCGCTAAGCTGGCCTGCCCAAAGACAGATGTTCAAGGCGATCGCGTCCGAGCGCCAGTACCGGCAGGAGTGACGTCCGGCACGGACATCGCGACACAGATCGCCGGTCCGCGCCTCCCTGGCAGTCGAGCGAACCGCCACCTGTTATTCTGTCGAAATACCCCGATAACAGGACAGAACAGGGCCTGTTACCGCGCTTGAATCGCCTGTTCCGGGGGTAAAACAGAAAACTGCGCTTGGGCCTCACAACCCACGGAAATTACGGCACTATCTGGCAGATAGACCCGCAATTCCCGGATTCAGGCCTGTTTTAACCCCCCAATCGCGAAAAACTCCCTGTTCCACGCAAACTCCACCTCCTTTTGGGCAGCCGGAGACTGGGCCACGCGAAGGGCCAATATACGCGGAAACAGGCGCCGCCTTCTCGAGGCGCCGAACGGTTCGTCGCTGGAAATCGCCCCTGTTACGGGCGCTTACCGGCGCGCGCGGGCAACTGAGACCGGTTCTGGGGGTGGATGGCGGAGTGGAAGGGATTCGAACCCTCGAGACGGTTCCCCGCCTGCACCCTTAGCAGGGGTGTGCCTTCGACCACTCGGCCACCACTCCGCTGGCGGGTCTATCAGGGGAAGCCAAGCGTTTACAAGGGCCTTTATGTATGGATCTGGCAACACCCGAAGAAGGCAGACAAATACCCGATCATGCACAAATTGGCATGGTCTTGAACCGATCTTGCTGGCAGAAATCCGGCAGCCGACCACGGGCCGATCCTGATCCGGGATCTTGGCTGACGGGGAATGTCAGCCTGCGGTGATCCGGCGCTGGACCCGCATCTTGCGCAGAAAGGCGATCAGGAACAGGGCGGTCAGCACCAGCACCACGGTGGGGGCAGGGGCCGAGTCGAGGAAGAAGCTGGCATAGACCCCGCCCAGCATCGCCAACAGGCAGACCAGAACCGACACCGCCAGCATCCGGCCGAAGCTGCGGGTGACAAGGAATGCAATCGCCCCCGGCGCGATCAGCAGGCCGACGGCAAGGATCAGGCCGGTCGCCGTCATGGTGGCGACGATAGTCAGCGACAGAACCGTCAGCAGCCCATAGTGCAACATCCCGACCGGCAGGCCCGAAACCCTTGCCTGGGCCGGGTCGAAGGCATGCAGCATCAGGTCCTTCCATTTCATCAGCAGAACGCCGGTGACTGCCAGCCCGATCAGTCCGGTCGTCCAAAGATCCTCGGGGCCAATCCCCAGCATGTTGCCGAACAGGATGTGGTCCAGATGCGCGTCCGAGGTGATCGAGGTGTAAAGCACGATTCCAAGGCCGAACATGCCCGAGAACACCACGCCCATCACGGTATCCTGCTTCACCCGGCTGTTTCCGGCCAGATAACCGGTGGCGACAGCGGTGATGAGGCCGGCGGCAAAGGCGCCAAGGATCAGCGGAAAGCCGAAGATATAGGCCAGCACGATACCGGGCAGCACCGCATGGCTGACCGCATCGCCCATCAGCGCCCAGCCCTTCAGCACCAGAAAGCATGACAGAAGAGCCGTCGGCACCGCGACCAGGGCGGCGATCAGGAAGGCGTCCCGCATGAAGGCGAACTGGAAGGGCAGCAGGAGATGGTCGATCATGGCAGGGCCTTGCCCCCGGTCGCATCCTCGCGCAGCGCGGCGCGGGCCTTGGCGCGGGCGGCAAGCAGCCCGTGTTTCGGTGCCCAGACAAAGGCGGCCAGGAAGATCAGCGTCTGCAGGCAGACGATGATGCCGCCGGTGGCGCCATCCAGAAAATACGACAGATAGGCCCCGACAAAGCTGGTCGCCGTGCCGATGGCGACCGACAGCGCGATCAGGCGCGGAAAGCGGTCGCAGAGAAGATAGGCCGTGGCCCCCGGCGTCACCACCATGGCGATGACAAGAAAGGCCCCCACCGTCTGCATCGCCGCCACCACGCAGGCCGACAAGAGAACGAAGAACACCGCCTTCAACAGCCCCGGCCGCAGCCCGATCGACCGCGCATGGCTTTCATCGAAGAAGACCACCATCAGATCCTTCCATTTCAGCAGCAATACCGCCAGCGAGACGAAGCCGATGATCGCCAGTTGCAGCGTATCCTCCGGCGTGATGGCAAGGATGTTGCCCATGGTGATGGTCTGCACCGAAACCGCCATCGGATTGATCGAGACCATGAACAGCCCAAGCCCGAAAAAGCTGGTGAAGATCAGCCCGATAACCACATCGGCCTTCAGCCCCGACCGGTCCGACAGGAACAGCATCGCCGCCGCCGCCAGCCCGCCCGACAGGAACGCCCCCAGGGCGAAGGGCAGGCCCAGCATCCAGGCCCCCGCCACGCCTGGCACCACGGAATGCGACAGCGCATCCCCGATCAGTACCTGCGCCCACGCTCGGACATCCCCGAAATATGCGCATCATCCCGGGGTCGCGGGATTTTCACTGATAGAAGTGCATAGCGGAAATGTGCTTCCGCATGAACCAAATGGCACAAGCTTTCGGTCACACTCAGTCGCAGAAATTCGCTGCGCGCTACGAATTCATCCCACGCGTCAGATTCCAAACGTCAGAAAGTCAAGTCCAGCGCCGGAAACGCCACCCGAAAACCGTATCGCGCCGAATGCCAAACAGAGACTCGTGGCATTTGGGCCGCTATTTCGCCTGTGATTTCAAGTCTCAAGGGGGACGATGCGGCCTGCAAGCCACGGAAATCACGCGTCGATGCGCCCTACATAAAGCAGCTTGAAATCAATGCGTTATATTGTGGCGGAGTGGAAGGGATTCGAACCCTCGAGACGGTTCCCCGCCTGCACCCTTAGCAGGGGTGTGCCTTCGACCACTCGGCCACCACTCCGCCGACCCGTTTAATGATGGGGGCGGGGAGGGGCAAGAGGGAAAGCGGTGGTTTGTTGCTTTCGGTCTCAGGTTATGAGGCATTTCAGGCCCAGATCCGCTTCGATCCGCGACCGCCGGCTTTCACCGGGGCAGTGGTCGCAGGGCATTAAGTGGCATGAGTATCTGCAAGACGAAGGGGAAACGCAGAAAACGTCGGAATAATTATTTAAAACAATCGCTTATAAAGAGCGTTCCCGCATGAACTATGGCTTGCAGCGGCGCGATCAAATGGCCTGCAAGGGCCGTTTCCGCTAACATATGGTGCTGGTGGAAGCGGCGCAGGGCACCTCCGGCGGTCAACCGACGCAAGTCTATGCCTGCGATCCGTTTCCGACCAACCTTACCCATTAAACAGGAAATGCAGCACGTCGCCGTCTTTGACCTCATAGGTCTTGCCTTCGACGCGGAACTTGCCGGCTTCTTTGGCGCCTGCTTCGCCGTTGCCGGCGAC
>Ga0056906_1000921_pt1 | contig 12840 bp, 12 predicted proteins | sample EBPBio122009_DNA_FD_55045 | JGI IMG/M metagenome (GOLD analysis project Ga0056906, IMG submission 55045) | Wastewater treatment Type I Accumulibacter community from EBPR Bioreactor in Madison, WI, USA - Reactor 1_2/2/2009_ DNA | ecosystem: Engineered > Bioreactor > EBPR > Anaerobic-Aerobic >...
AGCAGGCCAAGGAGGCCGGTCGGGACCTGTCGACGATTCACTCGGTGGCCTCGTTCTTCGTCTCGCGAGTCGACACCGAGATCGACAAGCGCCTCGATGTCCTCGGCACCGAGGAGGCCAAGGCCCTCAAGGGCAAGGCCGGGATCGCCAATGCGCGCCTTGCCTATCAGGCCTATGAGGAGGTCTTCTCCTCGGCGCGGTGGGAGACCCTGGCAGCGGCCGGCGCCCGGCCTCAGCGGCCCTTGTGGGCGTCCACGGGAGTCAAGGACCCGGCATACCCCGACACGATGTATGTCACCGAGCTGGTCGCCCCCGGCACCGTCAACACGATGCCCGAGAAGACACTCGACGCCGTCGCGGACCACGGGGTCGTCACCGGTGACACGGTGACCGACCACTACGGCGACGCGGCCGCCGTGCTCGATGCCCTCGAAGGCCTCGGCATCTCGTACTCCCACGTCGTCGACCAACTCGAGCGTGAGGGCGTCGAGAAGTTCGAGAAGTCCTGGGCCGAACTCCTCGACGGAGTCACCGCCGCCCTCGAGCGAGCCCGATGAGCCCGGCCCGAGTCACGCCGCAGCGCAACCCGCTGCGCGACGAACGCGACAAGCGTCTCCCCCGGATCGCCGGGCCCTGCGGCATTGTCATGTTCGGGGTCACCGGCGACCTGGCGCGTCGCAAGTTGATGCCGGCGATCTACGACCTGGCCAACCGTGGCCTGCTGCCGCCCGGGTTCTCCCTCGTCGGTTTCGCCCGCCGGGATTGGGCGACCCAGGACTTCGGCGACATCGTCCACGACGCGGTCAAGGCCGGCGCCCGCACCCCCTTCCGCGAGGAGGTGTGGACGTCCTGGCCGAGGGTTTCCGGTTCGTCCCGGGCAGCTTCGACGACGATGCCGCCTTCGACGAGCTGGCGCGGGTCGTCAAGGAACTCGACGAGCACCGCGGCACGGGCGGCAACCACGCCTTCTACCTGTCGATTCCACCCGGATTCTTCGGGTTGGTCTGCGAGCAGTTGCAACGCTCCGGCCTGGCCGGCGGTCCTTCGGACTCCTGGCGGCGCGTCATCATCGAGAAGCCGTTCGGGCACGATCTGGCATCGGCCCAGGAACTCAACAAGATCGTCGAGGGCGTCTTCCCCGCCGACTCGGTCTTCCGGATCGACCACTACCTGGGCAAGGAGACGGTCCAGAACCTGCTCGCCCTGCGCTTCGCCAACTCGATGTTCGAGCCGGTCTGGAATCGCAACTACATCGACCACGTCCAGATCACGATGGCCGAGGACATCGGCATCGGTGGCCGCGCCGGCTATTACGACGGCATCGGTGCGGCCCGCGACGTCATCCAGAACCACCTGCTGCAGTTGCTCGCTCTGACCGCGATGGAGGAGCCGGTCTCCTTCGAGGCCCATCATCTGCGCGCCGAGAAGGAGAAGGTCCTCTCCTCGGTGCGCCTGCCCAAGGACCTCGGGTCGGCGACCGCTCGTGGTCAGTATGCCGAGGGTTGGCAGGGCGCCGAGCAGGTCGTCGGCTACCTCCAGGAGGAGGGGGTCAAGGCCGGCTCCACGACGGAGACGTATGCCGCAGTGCGCCTCGACGTCGCGAACGCCCGGTGGGCGGGGGTGCCGTTCTACCTCCGCACCGGCAAGCGGCTGGGCAAGCGGGTCACCGAAATCGCCCTGGTCTTCAAGANGGCGCCGCACCTGCCGTTCAACGACACCGCGACCGAGGAACTCGGCCAGAACGCCATCGTCATCCGGGTGCAACCGGACGAGGGCGTGACNTTGCGCTTCGGCGCCAAGGTTCCCGGCGCCACCATGGAGGTCCGCGATGTGACCATGGACTTCGGGTATGGCCGGGCCTTCACCGAAACCTCGCCGGAGGCCTACGAACGTCTGATCCTCGATGTCCTGCTCGGGGACCCACCGCTCTTTCCCCGGCACGAGGAGGTCGAGCTGTCCTGGCAGATCCTGGACCCGATCGAGAAGCATTGGGCAGGGATGAAGGGCGGCCTCGACCAGTACCCGGCCGGCACGTGGGGCCCGGCGGAGGCCGACAAGTTGATGCGCCGTGACGGCCGCGAGTGGAGGTTCCCGTGATCGTCGATCTGCCCGACACCACGACGACGGAGTTGTCCAAACGGTTGGTCAAGATCCGCTCCGAGGTGGGCGCCATGGCCCTGTCCAGGGTCCTCACCCTCGTCGTCGTCGTGGACGACGTGGAGGCGGAAGAGGCCATCACGATCGCCAACGAGGCCAGCCGCCAGCACCCNTGTCGAATCATCGTCATCGTGCAGGGCGAGACCCGCGGGCGCGCCCGCCTCGACGGCCAGATCAGGGTGGGCGGCGATGCGGGCGCCAGCGAGGTGGTCGTGGCCCGACTGGTGGGCCGAGTCGTCGCCCACGCGGACAGCATCGTGACCCCCTTGCTGCTCGCCGACAGCCCCATCGTCGTGTGGTGGCCGCGCCACGCGCCGAAGGCCCCGGCCAAGGACCCGATCGGCTCGATGGCCCAGCGGCGGATCACGGACTCGGTGTATCTGGCCAAGAACCCCCGGACCGCTCTGCGCCGACTCGCCGACGCCTATGCGGCCGGCGACACCGATCTTGCCTGGGGCCGGATCACGCGCTGGCGCGGTCTGCTCGCGGCCGCGCTCGATCAGGCTCCCTATGAGTCGGTCGAGAGCGCGGTCGTCGTCGGAGCCCCGGACTCACCGTCCGCGGATCTGCTCGCGGCCTGGCTGCACGCAAGACTGAAGTGCCCGGTGAGACTGCGCCGCTCGAAGGAGTCCTCCGGGGTGATCGCGGTCGAGTTGACTCGCGCGAGTGGGGTTCTCGAGCTCCACCGGCCGGTCAACGGCAACGCCGCCACGCTGTCCACACCCGGCCAACCCGACCGAACGATCGCCCTCGCGCACCGCTCGGATGCCGAGTGCCTGGCCGAAGAACTGCGGCGCCTTGACCCGGACGATGTCTACCAGGAGGCCCTCACCGTGGGTCTGGCCGGCGTGGGCACTGCACGGAGCTGACGATCATGGGTTGGTTCCGGAAGAAACCCAGCGGGGCGGGCGACCACGCCGCGGAGTCGACCGAGGTCCCCTCTGCCGACGATCTGGATGGCTCGGACGCCGTCGTCGAGAGCATCATCACGACCGCTCTCGACGCAGGTCAGCACGCGCAGGTCGAGGAGCGCCTACGACAAGCGATCACCCTTGGCGCCGACCCCGAGGACATCGCGTCGATCGGCCACACCCTTGATCGGCTGCGCAGCCTGCCGGATGACACGGTGAGCCGCGCCGACCTCGATGCCGTGGCCACCGCGCTGGGTGAGCACCTGGCTCGGCATGGCGGCTTTCGCTGGGCCTTCATCACCGACCCCTTCGGGAGCGATGTGGGCCTGGAGTCCCGCCGTGGCACGACGACAGTGGTGCCGAGCAATCTCGTCGCGGCGCGGTGGATGCGTCGGGAGACCGGTTGGGTCGAGGGCGTGGTGCGGCACCTCGCCCGCGTGGCCGCGTCGCGCTGAGCTGATCGGTCGGCAGATCAGGTGATCAGGCCGCGGTCACGCAGCGCCTGAAGGGACTCCTCGAGGATCGCGGCGCCGTCGGTGTNCGAGCGACGCTCCTTCACATAGGCAAGGTGCGTCTTGTAGGGCTCGACACGCGGCGGAGCCGGCGGATTGTCCTGATCGGTGCCCGCCGGGAAGCCGCAGCGTGGGCAGTCCCACTCNTCGGGGACCACGACGCCCTCTTCCCGCGCGAAGCTCGGACGGGTCTGGTGCCCGTTGGCACAGTAGAAGGTCACAAAGACGCGTGGTGCCGTCTCGCCCCGCTCGGCCTCGCCCATCGGCCCGGCGCCGACACGGCTTCCCCGGATTGCGTTCCCACCAGCCATGACAGCGGCGCTCCTTCACAGCAGACGGTCCCGCGGCGGTGCGGGACGGGTTGGCTCAGGCGAATCGGTCGAGGATCCCGAGCCCGACAATGCAGGTGAACCACACGACAGCCACCGAGATGGTGATTCGGTCGAGGTTGCGCTCGGCAACCGAGGAGCCACCCAGCGAACTGGACATGCCTCCACCGAACATGTCCGACAGACCGCCACCCTTGCCCTTGTGCAGGAGGATGAGCATGGTCAGGAAGAGGCCTCCGAGGACGAGGAGGACCTGTAGGCCGATGCGGACGGCGTTCACGGGATCACCAATCAGAAGTATCGAACGGTCGCGACCGAGGTCGCGGCGATCAGGATAACCCGAGCAGCCGTCAGGACGTCTGCAGGTGGTCGCGGAAGCGGCAGATCGCGGTGAACTCCTCGGCATCCANGGAGGCGCCACCAACAAGTGCCCCGTCGACGTCCTCCTTGGCCATGATGGCCGCGACGTTGCCGGACTTGACCGAGCCGCCGTAGAGAATGCGGATGCCGTCGGCGAGGTCTCCGCTGTAGAGCTCGGCAACCTTGGTACGGATCGCTGCGCAGACCTCCTGGGCGTCCTCGGGCGTGGCGACCTCACCGGTACCGATGGCCCAGATCGGCTCATAGGCGATGACGATCGAGGCGGCCTGCTCGGCGGGCAGCCCGTCGAGGCCGGCCTCGATCTGGCCCAGGACGTGCGCCACCTGCTCGCCCTCCTTCCGGATCTCCAGGCCCTCTCCGCAGCAGAAGATCGGCGTGAGTCCGTGCGTGTAGGCCGCCTTGATCTTGGCGTTCACGACCGCGTCGGTCTCGTTGTGGTACTCACGGCGTTCACTGTGGCCGACCGCGACATAGGTGCAGCCGAGCTTGGCCAGGAAGGCCCCCGAGATCTCGCCGGTGTAGGCGCCGGAGTCGTGGACGGACAGGTCCTGAGCGCCGTACTTGAGCGGCAGCCGGTCACCGTCGATGAGGGTCTGGACGCTGCGGATGTCGGTGAAGGGGGGCAGGACGGCAACCTCGACGGCCCCGTGGTCGTGTTTGCCGTCGCGCAGGCTCCAATCGAGCTTCTGCACCAGATGGGTTGCCTGCAGGTGGTCCAGGTTCATCTTCCAGTTGCCCGCCATGAGCGGGGTGCGGGTCGCCATCAGGCGTCACCTTTCTCTCGTTGCGTCCGGCAAGGTGGTTGGTATGCCGTCAACTCGCCGGACGTTGTCGCTTGGGTTTTCCTTGCGTCCGGCAAGGTGGTTGGTATGCCGTCAACTTGCCGGACGCAAGGGGGGAGGGAGGGGGTGGGCTCAGCCGTTGAGGATCGAGATCCCGGGGAGATCCTTGCCCTCGAGGTACTCCAGCGAGGCGCCACCGCCGGTCGAGATGTGACCGAACTGGTCGTCGGCGAAGCCGAGTTGCCGCACGGCGGCCGCCGAGTCACCGCCACCGACGACAGTCAACGCGCCGGCGCTCGTGGCGTCGACGAGGGCCTGGGCGACGGCCTTTGTGCCGGCCGCGAACGGAGCCATCTCGAAGGCACCCATCGGTCCGTTCCAGAAGACGGTGCGGGCGTCGGCGAGCTTCGCGGCATAGGCAGCGGCGCTCTCGGGGCCGATGTCCAGGCCCATCATGTCCGCCGGGATGGCGTCCGCCGACACGACGGCGGTCTCGGTGTCGGCACTGAACTCCTTGCCGCACACGATGTCCGTCGGCAGGACGATCTCGACGCCGGTCTCCTCGGCCCGCTGCAGGTAACCCTTGCAGGCATCGATGGAGTCTGCGTCGAGCAGGCTCTTGCCGACCTCGTGACCCTGGGCCGCGAGGAAGGTGAAGAGCATGCCGCCACCGATGAGGAGGCGGTCGGCCTTGCCCAAGAGGTTGTCGATGACAGCCAACTTGTCGGCGACCTTCGCGCCCCCGAGCACCACGGCATACGGACGCTCAGGGTCCTCGGTGAGGCGACGCAGGACGTCGACCTCGGCCTTGACCAAGNCCCCCATGGCAGACGGCAGCCGGGTGGCGACGTCGTAGACGGAGGCCTGTTTGCGGTGCACGACGCCGAAACCGTCGGAGACGTACGCGTCGGCGAGACCAGCGAGGGCGTCGGCGAANTCGGCCCGGTCGGCGTCGACCTTGGCGGTCTCCCCTGCATTGAAGCGGAGGTTCTCGAGCATGACGACGTCACCGTCGGCCATCGACTCGACGGCAGCCTGGGCGCTCTCCCCCACGGTGTCGCCAGCGAGGGNGACCGGCTGCCCGAGCAGCTCACCGAGACGCGCAGCGGCGGGGGCGAGGGAGTACTTCTCCTCGAAACCGGTGCCTGACGGCCGCCCGAGGTGGGCGCACACGATCACGCGTGCGCCCGCCTCGGTGAGGGCCTTGATCGTCGGCACGCTCGCCCGCACCCGNCCGTCGTCGGTGATCTGGCCGTCCTTGAGCGGGACGTTCAGATCGGACCGGACGAGGACGCGCTTGCCACGAACGTCGCCAAGCGAGGCGATNTCACTCATTGGTCGCCAGCGTCCTCAGAGGGACTTGCCGACGAGGTTGACCAGGTCGACGAGACGGTTCGAGTAACCCCACTCGTTGTCGTACCAGCCGACAACCTTGACCTGGTTGCCGATGACCTTGGTCAGAGGTGCGTCGAAGATGCAGGACGCCGGGTCGGTNACGATGTCCATGGAGACGAGCGCGTCCTCGGAGTACTTGAGGAAGCCCTTGAGGGAGCCCTCGGCCGCCTTCTTGACGATCGCGTTGACCTCCTCGACCGTGGTCTCGCGGCTGGCCTCGAAGGTGAGGTCGGTGGCCGAGCCGGTGGGGGTGGGCACGCGCAGGGCGTANCCGTCGAGCTTGCCCTTGAGCTCGGGCAGCACGAGGGCGACGGCCTTGGCNGCGCCGGTGGTCGTGGGCACGATGTTGAGGGCGGCGGCGCGGGCGCGACGGAGGTCCTTGTGCGGGCCGTCGAGCAGGTTCTGGTCGCCGGTGTAGGCGTGGATCGTGGTCATGAGGCCCTTGACGATGCCGAGCTCGTCGTTGAGAGCCTTGGCCATCGGTGCCAGGCAGTTCGTCGTGCACGACGCNTTGGAGATGACGTGGTGCTTCTCCGGGTCGTAGTCGCCGTGGTTGACACCCATGACGAAGGTCGCGTCCTCGCCCTTGGCCGGGGCGGAGATGATGACCTTCTTGGCGCCGCCGTCGATGTGGGCCTTGGCCTTCGAGGCGTCGGTGAAGAAGCCGGTCGACTCGATGACGATGTCGGCGCCGACGCCCTTCCAGTCCAGGTTGGCCGGGTCGCGGTCGGCGAAGACCTTGAAGGACTTGCCGTCGACCGAGATCGAGTCGTCGTCGAAGGTGACCTCACCGTCGAGGCGCCCCAGGACCGAGTCGTACTTGAGCAGCGTGGCCAGCGTCTTGTTGTCGGTGAGGTCGTTCACGGCCACGATCTCGATGTCGGCGCCGGAGGCCATCGCGGCCCGGTAGAAGTTGCGGCCGATCCGGCCGAATCCGTTGATGCCTACGCGGACAGTCACGTCAGTGTTGCCTTCCGATGAGAGTGCTCTGGCGTCACCGGTCGGCAACGCCGTGTAACCGGTTTGATCCTATCCCTGAGGCTCGGACGAGAGCATCCCGGTCCGAAGTACGGGCCGGTAACCCCTGAGGGCTCCTCAGTCCTCGAGCATGTCGGGAGTCAGGTTGGCCTCGGTGTTCGGGACGCCGAGGTCGGCGGCTCGTTTGTCGGCCATCGCGAGCAGGCGTCGGATGCGGCCGGCGACGGCATCCTTGGTCATGGGTGGGTCGGCCAACTGACCGAGTTCCTCCAGGCTGGCCTGCTTGTGCTCCAGCCGGAGGGTGCCCGCCTGTCGCAGGTGATCGGGGATCTCGTCGCCGAGGATCTCCATCGCGCGGTGCACCCGCGAGCCCGCCGCCACTGCCGCGCGGGCCGAGCGGCGAAGGTTCGCGTCATCGAAGTTGGCCAGCCGGTTGGCGGTCGCGCGCACCTCGCGCCGCATGCGCCGCTCCTCCCAGGCCAGAACTGCGTCGTGCGCGCCCAGCCGGGTGAGCATGGCGCCGATGGCGTCGCCGTCCCGGATGACGACACGGTCGATCCCCCGGACCTCACGGGCCTTGGCCGCGATCCCGAGCCGTCGGGCGGCGCCGACCAGGGCGAGTGCAGCCTCCGGACCGGGGCAGGTCACCTCCAATGCGGAGGAGCGCCCCGGCTCGGTCAGTGAACCGTGCGCCAAGAACGCTCCACGCCACGCGGCCTCGGCATCGCAGTCGGATCCGGCGACGACGCGAGGCGGAAGTCCGCGCACCGGGCGACCCTCCCGGTCGACCAGACCGGTCTGTCGCGCGAGGTCCGGACCACCCTCGACGACCCGCACGACATAGCGTGAGGACTTGCGGATACCGCTGGCCGCGAGCACCAACACCTCGGGCGTCAGGTTGTAGAGCTCGATCAGTTCACGACGCAGCCGACGTGCTGCGTTGGCGGTGTCCAACTCGGCCTCGACGACGACCTGGCGGCCGATCAGGTGCAGGCCACCGGCGAAACGCAGGGTCGCCGCGACTTCGGACTTGCGGCAACACGGCTTGGTCACCTGGTGCCTGCTGAGCTCGTCCTTGACCCGAGCCGTCATCGCCATGGCGGTCATCCTGCCACGCCGCGCGGGGTGGTCGGCGGCTGAGCCATGATGTCCTGTAGGGCAGCAGCCAAGCGCAATCGATCGTGCACCCCGACGCGGTCGCGTGCTGACATGGGGGCCAACACCAAGGTTGCTCCCACCCGCTGGCAGGCGGCCTCGAGTTCATCGAGGTCGTCGGTGGCCGAGGGGTCGGCAAGCACCACNTCGAGCCGCACACCCGGGGCGTTCAGNGCGAAGGAGTCNACGTGACCAGCCGCCGTGAAGTCCGCCGTCTCCGTCGTTCGGGACTCGAGGTTGAGGATCAGCAGGCGATGGGCCCGCGTGACGGAAAGAGCCTCCTGCAGGTCCGGGACGAGCAGGTGGGGCATCACCGAGGTGAACCATGACCCGGGTCCGAGGATCACCCAGTCGGCCGACCTGATGGCTGCCACCGACTCCGGGTAGGCCGGCGGGGCCTGGGGCACCAACCGCACCTGCTGGACTCTGCCCGCCGTGGTCGCGACCTCCGCCTGCCCGGACACGACGTGGACGCGTCCCGGGTCCGCGTCGTCGAGGCCGGTGACGTCGGCCTCGATGTCGAGCGGCACAGCTGCCATGGGCAGGACGCGACCGNTGGCCCTGAGCAGCCGGGCNACCAGATCGAGCCCGGNCACCGGGTCGTCGAGCAGCTCCCACAGGGCCACGATGAGGAGATTGCCGACAGCGTGCCCGGCGAGGGGNCCGTCGCCGTCGAACCGGTGCTGGAGGACGTCACGCCAGGTGTGCCCCCACTCGCTCTCGTCACACAGTGCTGCCAAGGCCATTCGGAGGTCACCGGGCGGGAGAACCCCGAACTCGCTGCGCAGGCGCCCGCTGGATCCACCGTTGTCGGCCACTGTGACGATGGCCGTGATGTCGTCGGTGATGAAGCGGAGTGCCGAGAGCGTGGATGCCAGCCCGTGGCCGCCCCCGAGGGCGGCCACGGCATGCGGTCTCACTCCTGCCCCAGATCTCGGTGGACGACAAAGGTGCTCCTTCGACCGCTCCCCAGACGCTGGGCCAACGCTTCGGCAATCGCGACGCTGCGGTGCTTGCCGCCCGTGCAGCCGACGCCGACGGTCGCGTAGCGGCGGCCTTCGTTCAGGTAGCCCTCGACGACGGTCTCCAGGAGTGCCACCGTCCGATCGAGAAAGTCCTCGGCCCCCGGTTGGGTCAGCACATAGTGACTGACCGGCTCGTCCNGCCCNGTCAGCGCCTTCAGCTCGGGCACCCAGAAGGGNTTGGGGAGGAATCGCAGGTCGAAGACGAAGTCGGCGTCCAGGGGGATGCCGTACTTGAAACCGAAGGACATGACGGCGATGCGGAGTCTGGAGCCGCTGTCATCGCCGACCATCGGACCGATCTTGCGAGCCAACTGGTGCACGTTGAGACCCGAGGTGTCGAGGACCACATCTGCCTGGGTTCGCAACTCGCGCAACAGCTCTCGCTCGGCCTGGATACCGTCGAGGAGGCGTCCACCGCCCTGCAGAGGGTGCGGTCGACGCACGCTCTCGAAGCGCCGGACGAGGGCCTCGTCGGTGGCGTCGAGAAAGAACAGTTGCGGGCGCCACGGACCTTCTTCCAAGGTGATCAGCGCGTTGTGAAGCTCGTCGAAGAACTGCTTGGCCCGGACGTCGATGACCGCCGCGAGTTTGAGCGCCACCCCTCGCCGGCGCGCCTGCTCCCCGAGCATGACCAGGGCGGGGAGCAGNTGCGGCGGCAGATTGTCGACGACGTACCAGCCGCGGTCCTCCAGCACGTTTGCGGTCGTGCTGCGCCCGGCCCCGCTCATGCCGGTGACGAGCAGCAACTCGGTCGAGTCGTNCGGGACCAGATCGTCACTCATCGTCCAGCACCTCCCCGGTCGTGATGTTGACGGCGGGCACGCTGCCCGTGGATGACAACTCTGCCGCAATGATCGCCGCGAGCGTCGGCCCGATGCCGGAAACCTCGGCGAGCTCTGCAGGAGTGGCGGCCCTCATCTTCTTCACGGAGCCGAACGCCTTGAGCAGGGCCTTGCGCTTGACCTCACCCAGGCCGGGTATGCCGTCGAGCGCGCTCGCGGTCATGGCCTTGGAGCGCCGCTGGCGATGAAAGGTGATGGCAAACCGGTGCGCTTCGTCCCGGACACGCTGGAGGAGATAGAGACCCTCNCTGTTNCGNGGCAGCACCAGCGGATGGTCCTCCCCCGGGACCCAGACCTCTTCGAGCCGTTTCGCCAGCCCGACGACCGTGACGTCGACGACCCCCTTCTCGTCCAACACCGCCTGTGCCGCATTGACCTGGGGAAGGCCACCGTCGACGACGATGAGGTTGGGTGGATAGGCAAAGCGCGCCGGCTTGCCGGTCTCCTCGTCGAGGGCGTGCTGGTCCCGCTCCTTGGCCAGGCGGTGGAGCCGCCGTCCCAACACTTCGTGCATCGCAGCCGTGTCATCGGTGCGGCCGGTCTCGTCCTCACCTCGGACGATGAAACGCCGATACTCCGACTTGCGCGGCAATCCGTCCTCGAAGACCACCATCGAGCCGACCACTTGGGTCCCCTGGACGTGCGAGATGTCGAAACACTCGATGCGCAGTGGTGAGTCCTCCAGGCCCAAGTACTCCTGCAGTTGCTGGAGCGCCTGGCTGCGGGCGGTGAGGTCNCCGGCGCGGGCGACCTTGTGCCGGGCNAGGCTCTGCGTGGCATTGCGGGTCACGGTCTCCATCAGNCTCCGCTTGTCGCCCCGCTGGGGGACCCGGATCCGGACTGNCGAGCCACGGCGACCGCTGAGCCAGGCCTCGAGGGTCGGCCTGTTCTCGGGCTCGATGGGCACGAGCACCTCGCGGGGGATCTCGTCATCGCCGTCGGCGCCGTAGACCTCTTGGAGCAGGTGCCCGATGATCTCGGGAGTCGTTTCGGCGTCCTTCTCGGCGACCCAGCCGCGCTGGCCCCGGATCCGACCGCCGCGCACATGGAAGACCTGCACGGCAGTCTCCAACTCGTCGTCCTCGATGCCGAAGACATCAGCGTCGGTGCCGTCGGGCAGGACGATCGTGGACTTCTCGAGCACCCGCTCCAGTGCCGCAATGTCGTCGCGAAGGGTCGCCGCCCGCTCGAAGTCGAGGTCCGCGGCGGCCGCACGCATCTCCACATCCAGTCGCTTGACGAAACGGGCGCTGTCCCCCGCCATGAAGTCGCAGAAGTCCTCGGCGATCGCCCGGTGGTGATNGGCATCGATCCGGCCCACACATGGGGCCGAGCACTTGTCGATGTAGCCCAGCAGACAGGGTCGCCCGACCTGGCCGGCTCGGCGGAAGACGCCGGCAGAGCAGGTGCGCATCGGGAACACGCGCAGCGCCAGATCCANGCTCTCNCGGATCGCCCAGGCGTGGGCGAAGGGGCCGAAATAGCGAGTGCCCTTGCGCTTTGCGCCACGCATCACNTGGGCGCGCGGAAACTCCTCCCCGAGGGTGACGGCGAGATAGGGGTAGGACTTGTCGTCGCGATACTTGACGTTGAAGCGCGGATCGAACTCCTTGATCCACGCATACTCCAACTGCAACGCTTCGACCTCGGTGCGCACGACGGTCCACTCGACGCTCGCGCCGGTGCGCACCATCTGCTGGGTTCGCGGATGCAGAGCGGCCGTGTCCTGGAAGTAGGACGACAGGCGCGGTCGCAGGGACTTGGCCTTCCCGACATAGATGACCCGTCCGACGTCGTCCCGGAAGCGATACACGCCCGGATCGACCGGGATCTCGCCCGGCGAGGGGCGATACGAGCGCGGAGCGGCCATTCGTTCACCCTAATGGCGGCCGCCGTCACTCTCGGGGTGGGTTCTCCCGTGCCGGGGCACGGCCAAACCCTCCCCCACGGCAGCGCGCGATGCACCGAGACGAGGGAACGGCCCCTGTCCAGCGTTTCCGCTGGTCAGGGGCCGTTCCTTCTGGTGGGCGATACTGGGTTTGAACTTTTGAGAGCCGGGTTTGTCGTGGTCTCGTCGGCGATACTCGCTCTGACGTAAACTCGCAGGTCAGAGGGCATTTTCGGGATCTTGTGACGCCTGACAGATCGAGACATCTTCGGACAGAATCTGACGTCTATGTTCCCCGTATGTTCCCCGAAAGGCGACACTGGAGGGACAGAAGATGGCTCGGGAATCTTCAATCGCCCGGCGCGGCTTCGGGCGGATCGAGCGGCGTGAATCCGGCCGCTATCGCGCGGCGTACACCGGCCCTGACGGCCGGCTGTATCGAGCTCCGACGACGTTCGACGCCAAGGAGGACGCCGTCGCCTGGC
>Ga0056906_1000922_pt1 | contig 12834 bp, 7 predicted proteins | sample EBPBio122009_DNA_FD_55045 | JGI IMG/M metagenome (GOLD analysis project Ga0056906, IMG submission 55045) | Wastewater treatment Type I Accumulibacter community from EBPR Bioreactor in Madison, WI, USA - Reactor 1_2/2/2009_ DNA | ecosystem: Engineered > Bioreactor > EBPR > Anaerobic-Aerobic >...
TATAATTGAGGAGACAAACTCTTGAAGAAACTTACCACCCTTGCTGCCGCCCTTGCCGTTTCCGCCAGTATCGTCAGCCCGGCAGCTTTTGCGGAACAGAAATTCGTGACCATTGGTACCGGGGGGGTCACCGGCGTTTATTACGCAGCCGGCGGCGCGATCTGCCGACTGATGAACAAGGAAAAGAAAACGCACGGTATTCGCTGCTCGGTCGAGAGCACCGGTGGCTCGGTGTACAACGTCAATACCATCAAGGCCGGCGAACTCGACTTCGGCGTTGCGCAGTCGGACGTCGCCTACAATGCCTTGAAGGGAGAAAACCAGTTCAAGGGTGCCGCTTTCGGCGAATTGCGCTCGGTGTTCTCGATCCATCCGGAGCCGCTGGTCGTGCTCGCACGCGAGGACGCCAACGTCACCTCCTTGCTGGACTTCAAGGGCAAGCGCTTCAACATCGGCAACCCGGGCTCAGGCCAGCGCGCGACAATGGATATCCTGCTTCCGGCAATGGGCATGAAGACCAGCGATTTCTCGCTGGTTTCCGAGATGAAGGCCGACGAACATGGCGCGGCGCTTTGTGATAACAAGATCGACGGCTTTGCCTACGTCGTCGGCAACCCGTCCGCCAATATCCAGGACCCGACCACCACCTGTCACGCGCAGCTCGTCAATATCATCGGGCCGGCAGTAGACAAGCTGGTCAAGACCTATCCCTACTACGCGGCGGTGACGATCCCCGGCGGCATGTACGCCAACAACCCGAACCCGGTGAATACCTTCGGCGTGGTGGCGGCTTTTGTCTCGTCGTCGAAGGTTTCCAACGACGTTGTCTATGCCATGGTCAAGGCCGTCTTCGACAATCTGGACGACTTCAAGAAGCTCCATCCGGCTTTTGCCCACCTTGATCCGAAGGAAATGATCAAGAACGGTCTGTCGGCACCCCTGCACGATGGCGCTGTAAAGTACTACAAGGAGAAGGGCTGGATGTAATCGGTCGGAAGCATGCGGGATCGGCAGGGAGTTCGCCGTTCCCGCTAGACCTGCCGACGGCCCCGACGGGGCCGTCTTACGTTGAAGTCTGCGGAGATTTTGCACATGGCTGAAAAAGAAGCTGAAGCCGTCCTGACGGACGAGCAACTAAAACAACTGGTCGCCGAAGCAGACACCGGTGGCCGCAAGCCGACCGGCATGGTCGCCAAGCTGATCCTGTTTACCGCGCTGGCCTGGTCGCTGTTTCAACTCTGGATCGCTTCGCCGCTGCCGTATTCGCTGGGNATCCTGGTGCTCAATGACACCGAGTCGCGTTCGGTCCANCTGGCTTTTGCCATGTTTCTTGCTTATCTTGCCTACCCGGCATTCAAGAGCTCTCCGCGTGCCTATGTGCCGCCCCTGGACTGGGTTCTGGCACTGGCGGGCGTCTTCTGCGCCTCGTATCTATTCGTTTTCTACTCCGAGTTGTCGACGCGACCCGGTCAGCCGACGACGCTCGACCTGGTCGCCTCGGTCGCCGGCATCGTTCTCCTGCTCGAGGCGGCGCGCCGTGCGCTTGGCCTGCCGATGGTCATTCTGGCGGTGATCTTCATCGGCTACATCTTCCTCGGCCCCTACATGCCGGACTTGATCGCCCACAAGGGGGCTTCGCTCGGCAAGGGCATGTCGCACCTGTGGCTGAGTACGGAAGGCGTTTTCGGTGTCGCGCTGGGTGTGTCATCGGGCTTCATCTTCCTCTTCGTCCTGTTTGGCGCNCTTCTGGAAACGGCAGGCGCCGGCAACTATTTCATCAAGTCGGCCATNTCGCTNCTCGGTCACCTGCGTGGAGGTCCGGCGAANGCCGCGGTGGTGGCCTCGGCGTGTACGGGCCTGATTTCCGGGTCGTCGATTGCCAACGTCGTCACCACCGGGACNTTTACCATTCCGCTCATGAAGCGCGTCGGTTATCGACCCGACAAGGCCGCCGCCGTCGAGGTCGCGGCTTCGGTCGANGGNCAGATCATGCCGCCGGTGATGGGTGCGGCTGCCTTCCTGATGGTCGAGTACGTCGGCATTCCCTACACGCAGGTGCTCAAGCACGCCATCCTGCCGGCGCTGATCTCGTACATCGCGCTGTTCTACATCGTGCACCTGGAAGCGATGAAGGCCGACATTCGCGGCATTCCGCATGTGCACGAGGCCACCTTGAGCCAGCGCATGATTTCCTTCCTGATGACCGTCTCCGGAATGGTCATCCTTGCCGGCATCGTCTACTACGGCTTTGGCTGGCTCAAGGATGTCTTCGGTGACGCCTCCATCTATATCGTCGGTGTGGTGATGATGGCTGCCTACATCGGCCTGTTGAAGTTCGGTACACGTTATCCCGAATTGCACATGGACGATCCGGATACCTATCGACCACCTGCCGGATGCCGGTCCGACGCTGAAGTCCGGTCTGCACTTCCTGCTGCCGGTGGTGGTGCTGATCTGGAACCTGATGGTCGAGGAACTCTCGCCGGCCTTGTCCGCGTTCTGGGCGACGGTGTTCCTGATGTTCATCCTGGTCACGCAACGGCCGATGATTGCTTTCTTCCGCCAGCACGGTGACCTTGGTGCAGCGGCTCGCCAGGGTTTCCAGGACCTGCTTGACGGTCTGGTCACCGGTGCGCGCAACATGATCGGTATCGGTATCGCCACTGCCGCCGCCGGCATCATCGTCGGTACCGTGACGCTGACCGGCATCGGACTGGTGATGAGCGAGCTGGTCGAGCTGATCTCGGGCGGCAACCTGATGATCATGCTCTGTCTGGTCGCGGTGATCTGCCTGATCCTTGGCATGGGTCTGCCGACGACGGCCAACTACATCGTCGTATCCACCCTGATGGCTCCGGTGGTGGTCGAACTCGGTGCGCAGAGCGGTCTGCTGGTGCCGCTGATTGCCGTACACCTGTTCGTCTTCTATTTCGGACTGATGGCCGACGTGACACCGCCCGTGGGCCTGGCGTCGTATGCCGCGGCCGGGATTGCGCGCTGCGACCCGATCAAGGTCGGTGTCACGGCCTTCGGCTACAGCATTCGAACGGCGATCCTGCCNTTCATGTTCATCTTCAACACGCAGCTCTTGCTGATCGGCATCGACAGCCTCGGACACCTCTTCCTGACGGTGTCTACGGCGATCATCGCCAATCTCCTTTTCGCCGCCGCGACGCAGGGCTGGTTCATGACCCGCAACCGCTGGTGGGAGGCCGTGGTTCTGCTGCTGGTGACCTTCACCCTGTTCCGCCCGGGTTTCTGGATGGACATCATTCAACCGCCTTACGACAAGTTGCCGCCGACCAAGATCATGGAGGTTGTCGAGAAGGCGCCCGATGGTGCCGGTCTAAGGGTCTGGATCGAGGGTGAGGACATCAACGGCAAGAAGGTCGCCAAGGGCGTCCTGCTGCCGCTCGGCGTCCAGGCGCCCGCACTGCAGCGTCTCAATGCCATGGGCCTCAGCCTGATGGCGTCGGGTGATCAGGTCGATATCCTGGGCGTCAAGTTCGGCAGCCGCGCGGCGAAGCTCGGCATCGAGCAGGGTTTTGTCATCACTGCCCTCGAGGTGCCCACCGAGCGACCGGACAAGGAATGGTTCTTTATTCCTGCCTTTCTGCTGCTGGGGCTGGTTGTTGCCGTCCAGCTTCGGCGTGCGCGGGTGATTGCTGCCAACGAGCTGAAACCGGCTAGCTAGCAGGGCTGCTTGCCTCTGGGCAAGGGCTTTGCTGCGTTGAGGCCGCCGTTCGACCATGCTGCACGATCGTGGTCCACCGGTGGCCTCGTCCGTTTGCGCGCTCGCCGATCCCGTCGCTGAGCGCTGGCGTCGGCGTTGTGTCCGGCTCACNCGCTTCGCGGTCNCGGGGCTCGATCGACGGACAGGTACGGGTCGCACCGACAGAATTCCCGCGCCAAGGTCTCGCGCCGGGCAGGCGAACGGAAAAGAAGAGGGCTGATGACCACTGGAAGCCGGCAGCCAGGCCGCGTTGTGAGTGTCCGCTGTGTTTGCTCGGGCGGCAGGCCGTGAGCTGGCTGCNCGGGGTGCACGCTGTGCTGGCGGCTCTCGCGGGCGCACTGGGGCTGTACATCGCCGCCAATCATCCCTTGTGGCCGAACCTGCTCGGTGTCGCTTTCGTCGCCTGGGCCATGGCGGTCGGCCTGCGCCCGTCGCTCTTCCTCTTCGTCCTCCCTGCACTTTTGCCGGTCGCCAGTTTCTCGGCGTGGACCGGCTGGATCGGCGTCGACGAATTCGACCTCTTGCTACTGGCAGCGGTGAGTGGCGGCCAGGCACGCCTGGCCGCCGATGGCTGGCCACGCCGGGGGCGATCCCCAGCTTCCCCCGGTCATGGCGCCCGGACGGCGCAGCGAGGGCTGCTNAAGGCGCTCCTCCCCCTTTCTTGCCGTCCGGACGGCGGCGCGGGATCGGCGGAATTCACCCTCTTTCGCCTGGCCGGAATCGGGCTGGCGGCGCTCTCCGTATCCTACGCTGTGGCCCTGGTGCGTGGCCTGAGCGCCGCCGATCCCTCGCTGGCGGGATGGTTCCAGGGCTACGAAGAGCCCTTGAACAGCTTGCGCGTAGGCAAGGCTTTCTTTTTTGCACTCCTCCTCTTGCCGTCGTTGCGCCAGCTGCACGAACGCGCGCCGGCGCTGGCAGCGTCCCGCCTCGCCGCNGGCGTGGCGACCGGACTGGGCCTGCTCTGCGTGGCGATTGTCTGGGAACGCAGCACCTACCCGGGGCTGTTCGACTTCTCGACTCCCTATCGCAGCACGGCCCTGTTCTGGGAGATGCACGTCGGTGGCGCGGCGCTCGACGGCTATCTTGCACTGGCGGTTCCGTTTGCCGTCCATGCCGTGGTGCGCGCGCCGGATCGTTGGCGCTGGGGCATCGCCGCGGCGCTGGCGGTGCTCGTCGCCTACGCCTGCCTGACCAGTTTCTCGCGCAGCGTCTATCTCGGCGTCGGGCTGTCCCTGGCGCTGCTGGCCTGGCGTTTGTCGGCGCAGCGGCAGTCGTTTCCGCCGCCGGGCTTGCCGGCAAGCGCGCCGACGGACTCGCCATTCCCGCCGCCGGAGCCCTGGCGGCTTTGGGGAGGGCGTGTCCTGCTCGCGGTCCTGGCCTTCGAGGTGGTCGCGGTGCTTGGCTTCGGCGATTTCATGAGCCGCCGGTTGTCGGCCAGCGAGCGCGATCTGGGCGGGCGTCTGGAGCACTGGACTGCCGGGCTGAGCCTTTTGCGCTCGCCGTCAGAGATCATGTTCGGCAGGGGCCTGGGACGTTTTCCTGCCAATTATTCACAGGCCGTGCCGGAGCGCGAAATCCCCGGCCGCCTGCTGTTTGTCGACGACCGCCAGAGCGGGACCTATTTGCGCCTTTCCGGCCCGTCGCAAGGCCCGCGTCGGCAGGGCGCTTTCGAACTGCTGCAACGCGTGTCGCCACTGCACGACGGGAGCTACACGCTGGCCATGGACCTGCGTGCGCCGCAGGACGCCAGGCTGAGTGTGGCNGTCTGCCAGCGGCATCTGCTGTACGAGGCTTCCTGCCGTGGGACGCTCGTGCGAGTTCCGGGAGGGGAAGCGCAATGGCACCACTTCTCGCTGCGCCTGAACGCTCCCCCGGCCGGCGCCGCCGGCGCGTGGCCACCGGCCCTCGGCTTTCTCAGCTTGCGCCTCCTGCCCGGTTCGGCTGACGCCATCGACGTCGATAAGCTGCGCCTCCGTGATGCCACGGGGCGGGACCTGCTGCAGAATGGCGACTTTTCCGATGGGCTCGCGCATTGGTTCTTTGCCGGTCGCCACTACTTCGTGCCTTGGCACATCGACAACCTGTTTCTCGAAATGCTCGTCGATCAGGGCGTCAGCGGCCTGCTGCTCCTGCTCGTCCTGCTGGCGCTGGCCTGCGTCAACCTCCTTCGCGGGCCGGGACGTTCGCATGTTTTGGCCCCTTATTTGCTCGCGGCATTAATTGCATTTATGGTAGTCGGCATGTTTTCCAGCCTGTTGGACATGCCGCGGCCTGCTTTCCTGTTCTTCTTGCTGCTATGCTTTGCCCTGTTCCTGAACGGATGCGCCGCTGCCAACCCTCTTGCCGCGCCGTCGGTTCCCGTTCGGACACCCTGACAGACGCCGCAGCTTGCAGAATTCCTGACTGCACGCGCTCGTCAAAAATCAATAAAAAACAAGACGTATCAAGGTACTGGCGCGTTGTATTGAAGTGCACGTTTGGTTCTTGTAGGGAGTTGGACGGTATGTTTTACAAGGTATTGCCCCCCGCTTGTGTATTCGGTCACGGTCTCGACGTTGTTCCGTTGATAACCTCTGTTTCGTGATACTTGCCTGCTTTCCCCTTCACCAGGGCGGCGTTCGGCAAGTCCGTTATCAACGAAAAGCTTTCAGATTGGCGATTGCAAGGGGTCTGTCGTGATCAAGGTCTTCAATCATTGGTTTTATCGGGCGACCATCGCCCGGGTGGCGATCGATCTGATGTTCCCGGTGGTCTGCGTGATCCTGGTCGCCGTCTGGGTCGGTCGTGGCGGCGAGATAGCNCTCGAGAAGGTGGCTTTCTATGCGCTGATCTTCGCGNTGATGAGCATTGCCTTCAACGCCTGGCTGGGNATCTATCAGCGGGTTCATAGCCGCACTCGCGCCGAGACGCGGGCGCGTGCCGTGCTGTCCCTCTATCTNGCCATTCCTTTGGCCTATGTCGTGTTNTCCATGCTCTCCGTGGCCGAGGTCGATCGTGGCTTCATGCTCCTCTCCGGCCTGGCGGCGCTCTTCGCGACCTTGCTGCACCGCGTCCATTCGGCACACAGCCGCAGCGGCCTGCTGCTCAGTCACCGGGTGCTGGTCTTTGGCGCGGGCGACGAGGCGGAAAATGTCGGGCGCGTCTTGCGCAAGTCGGATCCGGATATCCACATCGTCGGCTTTTATCCCAGCCCGACCGATACCGAGCTCGTCGTTCCGGCGCAGGTCCTCCTGTCGCGCGACATGTCTCTGTCCGACACCGCGCATTCGCTGAAGGTGGACGAGATCATCGTCGCGGTACGCGAGCGTCGCGGTGGCGCGCTTCCCTTGCGCGAACTCCTGGATTGCAAACTGTCCGGCGTCAAGGTTCTCGACCTGGCGAGTTACTTCGAACGTGCCCTCGGGCAGATTCGCATCGATTCGCTGCGTGTCAGCTGGCTGATCTTCGGCGACGGCTTTCGCCAGAGCTGGCGGCGGACCGCCGTCAAGCGCCTGTTCGATATCGTCGCCGCCAGCTTCCTCTTGCTGCTGGCCGCACCGGTGATGCTGCTGACCATGCTGATGATCATCCTCGAAGACGGCTTTTCGGTCTTCTACCGCCAGGAGCGGGTGGGTCTCGACGGTCGTCTGTTCAATGTCATCAAGTTTCGCAGCATGCGCAAGGATGCCGAAAGCGATGGCCAACCGCGCTGGGCGACGGCCAACGATGATCGCGTGACGCGCGTCGGCAGGATCATCCGCAAGCTGCGCATCGACGAGTTGCCGCAGCTGTACAGCGTGCTGACCGGTGACATGAGCCTGGTCGGACCGCGTCCGGAGCGCCCCTATTTCGTTGATCAACTGACTCGCGACGTACCCTTCTACGCCGTGCGCCACAGTGTCAAGCCCGGGGTCACCGGCTGGGCGCAGGTAAGCTACCACTACGGTTCGACGGTCGACGATTCGATTCAGAAGCTGCAGTACGATTTGTTTTACGTCAAGAATCACAGCCTGTTTCTCGATGTCGTGATTCTCTTTCAGACGGTCGGCGTGGTGTTGACCGGCAAAGGCGCTCAGTGAGCTTTCTGGCGATCCTGGCAGATTGCGTGTGGGCGCGGATTGGGGAGGCTGGTCGATCGTGATGGCAACCAATATGGCGATGATTGCTACCTGGAGCTACGGGCTGACCGGACTGCTGGCCGCCTTCCTGGCGCTCTATCTGGCGTCGGGTTGGCGCGTCGGCGGACGCAGCCGCGCGATGTTCCTGGCGGTCAGCCTGTGTGCCGTATGGGGGCTGCTGGGGATGGCTTTTGCGCTGACCCACAACGTCGTCTTCCTCGCCGGCAGCATGCTCGCCGATGCCTTGCGCTTCGGTGGCTGGTATCTGTTCCTGATCCTGTTGATGAAGCCGGAGCCGGGTGACGGTGCNCCGGCGCGCGTGCGTGTCGGCTGGTTGGGTGGCATCGCCCTGCTGCTCGTCGTCGTTGGTTTCGGCGCACAGCTCCTGGTGGTCACCGGCACTGACCTGCTCCTGCCCGCGCAGCGCCTGTCGCTATTTCCGTCGCTGGCGATGAGCGTCTTCGGTCTGGTCCTCCTCGAGCAACTGTTCCGCAACGTCTCGCCCGACTTTCGCTGGAGTATCAAGCCGCTGTGTCTGGGCCTTGGGGGCACTTTTCTGTTCGATCTCTACCTTTACTCCGACGCGCTGTTGTTCAATCAGGTCGACGCCGACGCCTTCAGTATCCGTGGTTTTGCGCACGCGGTGAGTCTGCCGATGGTCGCTCTGTCGGCGATCCGCAGCCACGACTGGAAGCGCCGTCTGGTGATGTCGCAGCGTGCCGCCATGCAGTCGGCAACCCTGGTCATCGTCGGCATCTATCTGTTGTTCATGGCTTCCGCCGGCTATTACGTTCGCTTGTTCGGCGGCGAATGGGGGCGGGCCCTGCAGTTGGCGCTGCTCTTTGCTGCCCTGCTGGTGCTCGTCGCACTGACCTTTTCGGGTTCCATGCGTGCGCGCCTGCGGGTCCAGGTTGGCAAGCACTTCTTCAGCTACCGCTATGACTACCGTGAGGAATGGCTGCGCTTCACGCAGACGCTTTCCTCGCAAGGGGGGTTCTCGGGAATGGGCCGTCACGCCGTGCGCGGCCTGGCCGACATGGTCGAGAGTCCCGGCGGTGCGCTGTGGTTGAAGGATCCTTCGGGGCGTTTCTTTGCCCAGGCCGCGTGCTGGAACATGCCCGTTTCGGCGGCCACGGAGGATGATGGCAGTCCTTTGTGCAGGTTTCTGATCGATAGCGGCTGGGTGATCAATCTTGAGGAGTATCGCTCGCTGCCGCGGCGCTATGATGGCCTCGCCCTGCCGTCGTGGCTGGTCGAAGTGCCGAACGCATGGCTGGTTGTGCCGCTGACCACNGGCAACGAGCTGATCGCCTTTGTCGTNCTGGCCACGGCNCGGGCCCGAATCGACGTGAACTGGGAGGTCAACGACCTNCTGAAAACGGCTGGNCGGCAGGCGGGAGCGTTTCTTGGCCAGATGCAGGCCAGCGAAGCGCTGCTTGAAGTGCGCAAGTTCGACTCCTTCAACCGCATGTCGGCTTTTGTCGTCCATGACCTGAAAAANATCGTCGCCCAGTTGTCGTTGATGATCAAGAACGCNGAACGCCACCGCGACAACCCNGAATTNCAGAAAGACATGCTGATGACCGTCGAAAACTCGGTCGAGNGAATGCGCCAGTTGATGTTGCAGCTGCGCGAGGGCGCAACGCCGCTTGACAGCCCCCGCGGCATCGATCTGGCTGACGCGGTGCGCCGCATCCAGACCGCCAAGTCGGGTCAGGGACGCGAGGTCGAACTGACCATCGAGGAAAAGCTCGTCGCCCGCGGCCACGAAGACCGTATCGAGCGCGTCATCGGCCATCTCGTCCAGAACGCGCTGGAGGCNACGGACCCGACTGGGCGCGTGTGGATCCGCCTGGCCAGGCAAGGGAACTATGCGCTGGTCGAGGTGGGTGACAGCGGCCACGGGATGAGTCCGGAATTCGTTCGCGAGCGCCTGTTCAAGCCTTTTCAGACGACCAAGCCGACCGGCATGGGAATTGGTGCCTACGAGAGTTTTCAGTACGTGCACGAGTTGGGCGGCAAGCTGTCGGTCGACAGCGCTGTCGATGTCGGTACGCAGGTGGCCCTGCTCTTGCCGTTGTTCGACGCGGGCTCGACAAAGAACTCCGCTGATTTGCCCGAGGAGTCGGAATGAGTTCCGAAAAGCTACCCCATCTGCTCATCGTCGAAGATGATCGGGCGTTGCAGAAACAGATTCGCTGGGCTTTCGACCAGTACGAGACCCTGACTGCCGATGACCGCGAGAGTGCTCTGGCGCAGATNCGCCGCTTCCAGCCACCGGTGGTGACCATGGACCTCGGCTTGCCACCCGATGCCGACTCCGTTTCCGAGGGCTTCAAGCTGCTCGAGGAAGTCCTGACCCTGGCGCCGGACACCAAGGTCATCGTTCTCACCGGCCAGAACGATCGCGCCAATGCCTTGCGGGCGATTGCCCTCGGAGCATACGACTTCTTTGCCAAGCCCTTCGAGATCGAAATGCTCGGCCTGACCATCGATCGTGCCTACCGCCTGCATGAACTGCAGCAGGAAAACAAGCGACTGCAATCGATGCAGCAGCCCGATGTGCTGTCCGGCCTGCTCACTCGCGACCCCGCGCTGCTGCGCGTTTGCCGAACCATCGAGCGGGTATCGAGCAGTGATGCGACGGTCTTGCTGCTTGGCGAAAGTGGAACCGGCAAGGAAATCCTGGCGCGCGCGGTNCANGAGTCGTCNACGCGGCGTGGCGAACGCTTCGTGGCCATCAACTGCGCAGCGATTCCGGAGAACCTGCTGGAAAGCGAGCTGTTCGGTTACGAGAAGGGCGCTTTTACCGGCGCCGCACGAATGACTCCGGGCAAGATCGAGACCGCCAACAACGGTACCCTGATGCTCGACGAGATCGGCGATCTGCCGCATTCGCTGCAGGCCAAACTGCTGCGTTTTCTGCAGGAGCGTGTCGTCGAGAGGATCGGCGGGCGGCAGGAGATTCCGGTCAATGTGCGCATCGTCTGNGCCACGCACCAGAACCTGAAATCCCTGATCNCCGACGGGGGGTTTCGTGAGGATTTGTACTATCGCCTTGCCGAAATTGTGGTAAATATCCCTCCCTTGCGGGAACGCTCCGGGGATCCCGCCTTGTTGGCGCATGCTTTTGTCAGACGCTTCGCCGAGGAACAGAATCGCGGCGCGATGACCCTGCGCGAAGATGCCACCCGGGCGATCGAAGCCCACCGCTGGCCGGGCAATGTGCGTGAACTCGAAAATTGCATCAAGCGGGCGGTCATCATGGCCGATGGCAATCAGATCACCGCCGACGACATCGGCTTATCCACCGCGCAACCGCCGGAAGCGACGCCGCTGGATCTGCGCCAGGCGCGCGACGAAGCCGAGAGGCGGGTGATCATCACCGCCATGGCGCGTGCCGACGGGAACGTGGTCAAGGCCGCTGAACTGCTTGGCGTCAGCCGCCCGACNCTGTACGACCTGATGCATCGATTTGGACTCAAGTAGACTAATTGCCAATTTTTACCACTCCGTGGGGATACCTATGAATACGCGTGACTCATCAATGCAGCGGTTGCGTAAAGCGACCGTTTCGGGTTTGCTGGCCNCTCTGCTCCTGGTTGGNTGTGGCGGCGAGAAACCGGAAGCCATGCTCGCATCGGCCAAGGAGTACCTGGCCAAGCACGATGCCAAGGCCGCTACCATCCAGCTGAAGAACGCTCTGCAGCAGAAACCGGACCTGGCCGAAGCGCGATTTCTTCTCGGCAAGGCGCTGCTCGAGGCCGGCGACGCGACCGGNGCCGAGGTCGAATTGCGCAAGGCCAAGCTCTACCAGTATCCTGCCGACGAGGTGACGCCGGCTCTTGCGCGCAGCATGCTGGCGCTGGGGCAGGCCGACAAGGTGACCGACGAATTCGCCAACGCCGACCTGTCCACGGCGCAGGCCAAGGCCGACCTGCAGACGTCGCTGGCGACGGCCTACCTGATGCAAAACAAGCCGGTGCAGGCCGAAACGGCTTATGCGGCCGCCGTCGCGGCGCAACCGGGCTACGGCCCGGCGCTGCTTGGCCANGCCGGGCAGAAGGCGAGGAAGGGCGAGCTGCCGGCCGCGCTGGTGCTGGTCGACTCGGCGATCGAGAAGTCGCCGGACCTCTACGACGCCTGGCAATTCAAGGGCGACGTNNTGTCGTCCCAGGGCGACTCGGCGGGCGCCATGCTGGCGTATCGGAAGGCCCTGGAGCTGCGGCCAANCTACCTGCCAGCGCATGCGGCGATCGTCAGGCTGTTCATGGCCGACGGCAAACTCGCCGAGGCGGGGCAACAGATCGCGGCGATGAAGAACATCGCTCCGACCCATCCGCAGACGACCTATCTGTCGGCCTTGATGGCTTACCAGCAAAAGGACTTTCCGGCGGCCAGGGAATCCATCCAGCAGATGTTCAAGTTCGCGCCGGACAGTCCTCTCGGCCTGCAGTTGGCCGGCCTCATCGAGTACGAGCTGAAGGCCTATCCGCAGGCCGAGATTTACCTGCTCAAGGCGCTTCCGAGCACGCCCGAGCTGGGGATTGCGCGGCGCGTGCTGATTGCCAGTTACCTGCGCAGCTCGCAGCCCGGCAAGGCGCTGAGCGTTCTCACGCCGGTGCTCGGCAAGATCGACAAGGATTCGAACATGCTGGCGCTGGCCGGCCAGGTCTATGTTCAGAACGGCGAGATCGACAAAGGGGGTGAATACTTCGCCAAGGCTGCCGCGCTCGACCCGCAGAATGCCGGCAAGCGGACCTCGCTGGCGATGGTCAATCTGGCGCAAGGCGAGAGCGAGGTGGCCTTCCGCGACCTCGAGCAGGTTGCCGCTGCCGACCCGGGCAACCGCGCCGACCTGGCCCTGATTGCCGCACACCTGCAGCGTCGTGAGTTCGACGCCGCCCTCAAGGCCATCACCAGCATGGAGAAGAAGCAGCCCGATGACCCGCTGGTGCATAACCTGCGCGGCACGGCACTGCTCGGCAAGCACGACCTGGCTGG
>Ga0056906_1000927_pt1 | contig 12763 bp, 17 predicted proteins | sample EBPBio122009_DNA_FD_55045 | JGI IMG/M metagenome (GOLD analysis project Ga0056906, IMG submission 55045) | Wastewater treatment Type I Accumulibacter community from EBPR Bioreactor in Madison, WI, USA - Reactor 1_2/2/2009_ DNA | ecosystem: Engineered > Bioreactor > EBPR > Anaerobic-Aerobic >...
CGGAGCCCGCGCATGAGCGCCGAACACCGTCCCGGCCGCGTCGCCGGCAAGAAGGTCCTGATCACCGGCGCCGCCGGCGGCCTGGGCGAGGCCATGGCCTTCATGATGGCGCGCGAGGGCGCGACCCTGGCCCTCACCGACATCGACGAGACCCGGGTGGCGGACCTGGCCTGGCGCGTCAACGTCCAGACCCCCGGCTCCGCCTTCGCCTACGCCCACGACGTCGCCAGCGAGGACGACTGGGCCCGCGTGGTCGACGCCGCTGCGGCCGACCTGGGCGGTCTGTCGGTCCTGGTCAACAACGCCGGCGTCGGCGGCCCCCTGGCCTTCGTCGAACAGGACACGGTCGAGAACTGGCAGCGTCAGTACGAGATCAACCTGCGATCCGTCATGCTGGGCGCCAAACACGCCCTGCCGCATCTGCGCGCCGCCGCCCCCGCCTCGATCGTCAACATATCCTCCATCGCCGGCCTGGCCGCCGCCCCCGGCATGGGCGCCTACAACGCCACCAAGGCCGGCGTCTGGATGTACACCAAGACCCTGGCGCTGGAGGCGGCCAAGGCCGACTGGAACGTGCGCTGCAACTCGGTCCATCCGGTCTTCATCAAGACCCCGATCCTGGACCCCTTCATCGCCATGGCCGGGGGCGACCCGGACAAGGCCGCCGAACGCCTGGCGCGCGGCATCCCCCTGAAACGGATCGGGGAGCCGGACGACGTCGCCTATTGCGTCCTCTATCTGGCGTCGGACGAATCCAAATTCGTCACCGGGTCCGAGTTCAAGATCGACGGCGGCATGACGGCCCAATAGGCGGCCAAGCCGCCTATTGGTTTCCTTTGGCCTATCGCGCTTCTTGAGGCTGGATCGTTTCGACCAATAGGCCATGAAAGGTCGCTGGACGCTTATTCAGGATTGAGGCCGCCCGCGCCATGCTGTAAGCGGCCCTTTCCGGCGTCACGCCGCGCACGCACCCGTAGCTCAGCTGGATAGAGTGCTGCCCTCCGAAGGCAAAGGCAAGCTCTTTTTGATGTGTGTGCGGGTCGAAAAATACGAGCAAAACCAATGCTTTGGCGGAACTAGACGGAAACATGAAGTCGCATCCAAAGGTCGCGGAAGCGCCACGGAAGCAAACTGAGAGGAGGTTGTAGAGGACGAACGGCGAAATTTGGCAGGTTCAGGACCCGCCCCGTTTGCCGTCGATGCATTTGTTCGATTCGGGATTGACCCCGTTCGGTCTCGGACACTATCTGAATATCGATGCGCCCGTAGCTCAGCTGGATAGAGCGCCACCCTCCGAAGGTGGAGGCCACACGTTCGAATCGTGTCGGGCGCGCCATTTCATACCAGAAACATGAACACTTCTGCCGCTGTTCCCAAGATCGAAGTGGAGCGGGGGAGTAAGGTTTTCGATCCTGACCCCGTGATGCAGTTCACCTAGCAACGCACCTCAAGCTCCGAAATAAAATCCGCTTATGCAGCTTGCGGACCGTCCCTCTCGAATTCCTATGCAGCAGCATCCTAGAAAGAGCTGCGCACTGGAGCGCCGAGGGAGCGCTCATCGCAAATGGCTGGAAATGATAGGGTCCGGAAGAATCAGAACGAGGCGCCGCGCCCTCAGAAAGAGCCGGGGAACGGCGGGCTTGGCTTGCTGCTTATCCTGGCAATTACGGCAATCGGCGTCGGGTATGTCGGCTACCGGCTGTCTCTCGTCTTCGGCCTGATCTAAAGAACGATCCAGGCGTGTTATGCGGTTAGACGAGCAGTCGCGAGAGCACATTGGGCGCTATGGCATCAAGCTGGTCGTCGCCGCGGCAATCGCCTACATTCTGAAGAGTGAGAACTTCCTTGCAACCTTTGCGTTGTGGACCGGCATATACGGCGTAATGGCCGTCGCTTACGCAGTTCATCGCGGCGAACGATTCGGGAAGACCAGCTTCACCTATTGGGATGAAGCTCTATGGTTGGCGGTGACGGCGTTGGGCCTCTACATTTTCAGTGGCCATCAGTTGGCCGTCTGATCGGCTGCTTTTGTTGGTTCAAAGAAACCGTGCGGATGCGTCGCCAACGCCTGACAACTCCACCTTCAGTTCCTGACCAGGAAGAATTTGCAGCAGCATCGGGATGATCGATCCGGTTGCAACGATATCGCCGGCGCTGAGATAATTGCCTCTGGCGATCAGGTCATTCACGAGCCAGAGCGCAGAGTTAATCGGATCAACCAGCCCCTCTCCCGATGCCGACTGAAACACTGGAACGTTGTTGATCGACGCTCGCATGTCGATTGTGTCCATGGCCTCCAGGCCTGTTGGCTCATGATATTTGTCGACGATCGTCGAAACATGGAACGCATAGTCAGCGATGGCGGCCAGGTGTGGTTGCCCAGTCAGGTGACCACGTCGCCCGACAAGACCGATAGCCGGTTGGTAGCTCAGGACTGCCTTACAAAATTGATCGCGAGTGATGGGCCAATGGTCCGCCCCCAAGGGACCTCCGATCGTAAAGACGATTTCGCATTGTGCCCCGATGAAGCCTTGGGGAAGCCGGAACGGCCCGTGGGAGTCCTGAAGAACTGTTCCCACAGGGATCGGGCAGTAGATGGGACTGGCAAGGCCAAGCGTGCCGCGGATGGCGGGGCAAGTGCCTATCAGGGCGTAGCCTACCGCGTCATTGGCGAAGGCCGAGATTGCTGCTGACTGCACCGCCCAGGCGTCATCCTCGCTTCGAAGCAGATCGAACGGGATATCTGAGGTAATTCCCTGCCGACGGTTTTGGCAAAGCAAGTTAGCGAGATAGTCGAAATTCTGGTCAATCATAGAAGCACACTCCCGCGCGAGAGAGGGCGCAAAGTCGTGCTCAGTCAAATAAAAATCCGACTATATGAGTACGTATATTTTTGTCAGGGCTTTCTCTTATGAAAATACTATCGCAGCGCGGCTGAGATCCCGTCGAAATAATATGCGGCTCTATTTAGCTTGAGGGTCCCACCAAACCGGAAGGATCTGAAGGTATGAAGCCGCTTAAACCGTCCCTCGCACCCGCCGCAACGGCCACAGCCGAGGCCGGTCGTCCAACAAGACCGGGGTCTGGGCGTCGGCGGACGCTTTGCCGGGACGCGGTCGGCGCGGTCGCGATCATGGCCGGTTCGATGATGGGTCTTGGCCAGGCAGCGGCGGAACCCCTGAGCGCGCCGAGCTTTGGTGGTCCTCTGCGCCCGAACCCCGATCCGATGAGCATGGATGCGGGCGTGTTTGGCCGGCTTCATATCACCGGCCAGCTCACAGGCATCGGCAATGCGCAGACGAACGGCATTCCCGGCGTCGATCCCCGAACGACAGATCCCCTCGTCGATATCGGCAATGCCCAGATTCAGGTGCAGACAACCGGGGCGCCTTTGACGTTCTTCGTTCAGGGCGGTGTCTACTCGCTGCCTTCTTTGGGCTCGGCCTACACCCGCGCAACCGACGTCACCGATCAGTTGTACGGGCCGGTGCCGGTTGCTTATGGCAAGCTCGAGCTGTCGCCGAATTTCTCAGTGCAGGCGGGTTTGCTGCCGACGTTGATCGGCGCGGAATCGACCTTCACCTTCCAGAATATGAATATCGCGCGCGGCCTGCTCTGGAACCAGGAGCCGGCGATCAGCCGCGGTGTTCAGGTGAACTATAGCAATGGACCGGTCAACGCCTCGGTGTCGGTCAATGATGGTTTCTCTTCAGGGGATTACAACTGGGTATCCGGTCTGGTGTCTTATGCGGCGACGCCGTCGAGCACGATCACGCTTGTCGCCGCAGGCAATTTTGCAGAGTCCGGCAAGACCGGCGCGGCGACGCCTCTGGCGCAGAACAACAGCAGCATCTTCAATGTGATCTACACCTATGTCGACGGCCCGCTGACGCTCCAGCCCTATCTGCAATACACAACGGTCCGCTCGAACAGGGACATCGGGATTGATCGCTCGGCCGAAACATTCGGCGGAGCGCTGCTGGCTCGATATGCCATCAATGAGAATTTCTCGATCGTTGGACGCGCCGAGTACATCGCTTCAAGCGGAGGAGATTGCGGCGTCGCCGCAGACTGCGCCCCCACCAATCTGCTCTACGGGCCGAAAAGCAGGGCGTGGTCGCTGACGGTTACGCCGACCTACCAGCGCGGGATTTTCTTCGCGCGCACCGAGCTCTCGTACACCCGCATTGACCGGGTCACCGAAGGCTACGGCTTTGGGTCCAACTTCGACAAACGCGACCAGGTTCGCGGGATGTTTGAAGCTGGGGTGCTTTTCTAGGACGGGCGCGGGCGGAAATGCGGGGCCACCGGCTCCGCAGACGCTCTGCGAGCTTAGGTGAAACATGGGTTTGGAACAGATCATATCGAAATTGGAGGCTCCTCAAGCCACAGCGACTGTGTATCCGGTCCTGCCCGTTCTCTGGGTCTATCGGAACTATGATGATCGCTGGACGGTGCATCTTGAAGGTGAAGACTCCGAGTGGTGCCACCCCACGCGCAATGATGCGGTCGGTGCCGCGAGGCTGATAGGCGAGAGTTACGGCTGCTATCGTCTCTATCTTCAACTGACAGACGGTCGCTTCTGCCTGGAGATGATGAACCTCAGTCGGCGGCGCGAGCCGCGTCAGATGGGGAGCGAGGGCGAAAATTGAGCCAGGCTGTACCAAGCAAGCGCCAAGTCTCCCGACACCTCTTCCGCTACGGCGTGGAGATCATCGTTCTGGTGGTGATCGCCGGTTGCGCTGTTCTTGCTGCCGCAGGCCCCAGCCTCTATCTGGTGCTCAGCAATGGCGGCTGAATGCAGAGTTGCAGGCCGTCCTGCTCGCCCCAGGTCGCCACGAGCGAAACCGAAGTTCAGCAAACGCGAGCGACGCCGTAGATCGGAATACCTGCTCCTGATGTTTGCGGCGAGCTGTGCTGCTGTGCAGGTCGTCGCCATAGTTTTTCTGAGAGCGGCATGACACGCCCTGCTGCTCCCGCTCTCCAACCCGACGACCGAAGGCGCGCTATTGGTGAAAGCCGTCTGGCTGAGTTGCCAGGCCTGAGGACGCAGTTGGAAATGGCCAGAGTCCTCAAGGAGCACCACGTCTGGCTGGCTGTGAGGATTATCGAGGAGCGCGAAGACCAGCCGCAGTTTCGACGGCACCTCCGGCTCCGTGATCTGCTCGAAGCAAATGCGTTGCTTGAAGCGGTGATCGAACTCGGAGCTCATCTGCAGCCAACACGCCACCCTTGGTCGATGGGCCGCTCGGGAGATCGTTGGCGTTGTCGCGTGGCGTGGAACGATCGCGGCAATTTGCGCAGGTGCATGGGCCGACACGATGACCTGGCGGCTGCCATGCTGATCGCATTGCTGAGCTCCCTCGGCCGTCGCCAGCGCCGGCCGAAAGAACTCTCGAAACGTGGAGAAGAGGCAGCATGAAACCCAGTGGCGACCCTCCCTTATTTGGCGGTCTGATGACCGCGCTTGTCACTCCGTTTAGGGGTGACGCTATCGATTTCGACGCCTTGGCGGAGCTCGCCAACTGGCAGATCGACCAGGGCGTACAGGGGCTTGTCGCCTGCGGCACCACGGGCGAGGCGCCGACCCTGTCTCATCCGGAATGGGCGGCGGTGATCCGTTTGTGCGTCGAGGTCTCCAATGGCCGTGTGCCGGTGATCGCCGGCTCGGGCACCAACGACACCCGGCGTACCGTGGAGTTGACCCGCGAGGCGGCTCGCCTTGGCGCGGACGGAGCTTTGGTCGTCACGCCTTACTATAGTCGGCCGAGCCAGGAGGGCCTGTTCCGGCATTTCGAAAGCGTCGCGCAAGCTGCCGAGCTGCCGATTATCATCTATAACGTGCCTTCCCGGACGGCCGTCGATATCAGGATCGAAACGCTTGACCGCCTTGCGCACCTGCCCGGTCTTGTCGGCATCAAGGACGCAAGCGGAGATCCGACGCGGGTAAGCACGATGGCCCTCCGCTTTGGCGATCGTTTCACCCAGCTTTCCGGACATGACCGATCGATGCTGGCTTTCATGACGACTGGCGGCGATGGCGCCATTTCGGTCGTGTCGAACGTCGCTCCGATGCTGACCGTGGCGATGATCGGCGCGGTGCGAAAGAGTGCCTATCTGGAAGCTCGGCGCATCAACGCTCATCTTTTCCCGCTGATCGAGGCGTTGGAGCTTGAAAGCAATCCATGCCCGATCAAGTTCGCGTTGCATTGCGCGCGCGGATACTCGCCCGTCGTCCGCCTTCCGCTGGTCGAGGTCACTGAAGGCGCCGCAGCAAGAATACGCGCTGCCGTGGCGGAGATCGACTCCCTGGAGATCGATACGTCTTTGGTCGCCGAGAGGTCTCTCGTCCCCCTCTCGGCCTGATTGGGTCGTCCTTATAAGAACAGCATGATGCTGCTGTGTTCTCCAATGAAAATACTATGAAATCCGGTTGTCCGTGAAATGGAGAACAAATCCCGAAATCCTTAAATTCAATGTATTGGCAAAAGGCATCATTTGACTCGACGAGTGGGATGGCCTGCCGATACTAAGAAAGGATCTCTGCAATGCACCCTCGCGGATACTATTTCTATGCGATGCAACAACAGAACAAGGCCAACCCTGGGCGGACGGATGGCGAAGCCAAGGTTGCCGTGCGCTCGGATGAGCCGATGGCCGACGTTGGAATGTTCCTGCGGCTCGGAGTCGTGATGGCCCTCGTGATTGCGGCCGTCGCCACAGTCACCGCGTTGGCTGGCTAGCGCGCCAACGACGTCCACAGCTCACTCTTCAACGAACAATCAGGATCATCCATCATGGCAAGTGCCGTTCAGCCGAAAGAGCCTCCCCAACCTCTGAACCATTTTTTCGTCGGCCAGGACAACCGAGGATGCTGGACCGTCCGCGATGAGCGTAACCTCGTCGGCGGCTGCTTTGTCAGCAAGGATGCGGCGATTCACTTCGCCCGTCAGGAAACCAATAACGCGCCGGGGGCTGTGATCTGCATGGCCGAAAGCCAGCGCCTGAGCCTTGACCCGCTGTTTGGACGCCGGGCCGCCGCCTAGCCGGTTGCCATCGATCCGACAGAGCCGCCTCACACTCGCTGAATTTATCGCGATGATGGCGATGGGAAAGTAACTCTCCCAGTTGAGATAAGCAAAGCCCGCCGCCTCTACCGAGTCGGCGGGCTTTTTGCTTGCTAATGGGCGGTTAGCGGAAATTCCTATGGAATTTTTATGCGTGCCGCCAAAATAACTATTAGATTCCTATTTTTTGAGGCCCCGTCCTCTCTCGAACCTATATGCGGTTCGCGTCCATATTTCCGCCAAATTCCTCCTCCGGCACCCGTGCTTACGCTTGGACGCGCTGGAAGAATTATAGCTGTGGCTTGCCAGGTTTTCCGTCTTGGCTGGCCATTCGTATCAACTGCGGCGCCGGAGGCGAAAGCAATGGACGTTATTGTGCTGGCAATAGGTGTTGGATTTTTCGCACTGATGTTTGGATACATCAGAGTTTGCGAAAAGCTCTGACCGGGAGAAATCAATCATGATCTTGGAATACTTCCTCGGAGCAGCCGTCGCGGTCTTTGTGACTGGCTATCTGCTCTATGCCCTCGCTCGTCCCGAGCGGTTCTGATCAAGACAGTAGCTCGGAAAGAAACCACCGATGACAATAAATGGATGGATACAGATCCTGGTCTTTGCCGGGATCATCATCGCGCTGGTGAAGCCGCTCGGCGGCTATCTCACCCGCGTCCTGAACGGCGAGCGTACACTCCTTTCGGCCATTTTTGGGCCGCTCGAACGGGGACTGTACCGTGTCGCTGGAACGAATGAGAAAGAGGAGCAGCATTGGACGACCTATGCGCTGGCCATGCTGCTCTTCAACCTCGCCGGCTTCGTGATGCTCTATCTTGTTCAACGCCTCCAGGGAGGGTTGCCGTTCAACCCTCAGGGACTGGGAGCGATTGAGCCGACCAGCGCCTTCAATACCGCTGTCAGCTTCATGACCAATACCAACTGGCAGGGCTATGGCGGCGAGACCACCATGAGCTATTTCAGCCAGATGGCAGGTCTGGCTGTTCAGAACTTCTTGTCGGCAGCGACGGGCATCGCGATTGCAATTGCATTGATACGCGGGTTTTCCCGGGCATCAGGCAAATCAGTCGGCAATTTCTGGGTCGATCTTACCCGGATCACGCTGTACGTCCTGCTGCCCATCTGCTTCGTCGGCAGCCTGGTTCTGGTCTGGCAGGGCGTTCCGCAGAACCTCAACCCGTACACCATCGCAACAACCGTTGAAGGCGCGCAGCAAACCATCGCTCAGGGTCCGGTCGCATCTCAGATGATGATCAAGCATCTGGGAACTAACGGCGGCGGCTTCTTCAACGTCAACGCTTCGCACCCGTTCGAAAACCCGAATGCCTTCACCAACCTCATCCACATGGTCTCGATCTTCGCCATCGGCGCTGCTCTGACCAACGTGTTTGGTCGCATGGTCGGCAGCGAGAAAAAAGGCTGGGCTATCTTCACCGCCATGGGCGTCCTGTTCCTCGCCGGTGTCGCAATCACCTATTGGGCCGAAGCTGCGGGCAATCCGATTCTCCATTCGCTTGGCCTTGAGGGCGGCAACATGGAAGGAAAGGAAACCCGTTTCGGTATCGTCACGTCGGCGCTCTTTGCAGTCGTTACGACCGCTGCGTCGTGCGGCGCCGTCATAGCCATGCACGACAGCTTCATGCCGCTGGGCGGGATGATCCCGATCATCAACATGATGCTCGGCGAAATCATCATTGGCGGTGTCGGCGCAGGCTTCTACGGCATCATCCTGTTCGTCGTCGTCGCGATCTTCGTTGCAGGGCTTATGGTCGGGCGGACACCCGAGTATCTCGGCAAGAAGATTGAGGCGAAGGAAGTGAAGATGGCCATGCTCGCTGTCTTGTGCCTGCCTCTTTCAATACTTGGCTTCACCGCGATTGCCGTAGTGCTCGACACGGGCGTGGCTTCGATGGCGAACGCAGGTCCACACGGATTCTCCGAAGTTCTCTATGCCTACACATCCGGCACGGCGAACAATGGATCGGCGTTTGCAGGTCTTTCTGCCAATACGCCCTGGTACAACATCACGATTGGCCTCGCGATGTTGATGGGACGCTTCATGGTGATCGTTCCGGCGCTGGCTATCGCTGGCTCCCTGGCCGCCAAGAAAACGGTTCCCGAGTCCAGCGGCACCCTGCCTACGACCGGGCCTCTGTTTGTCGGTCTTCTGGTGGGCGTGATCCTGATCGTCGGCGGCCTGACGTTCTTCCCTGCCTTGGCGCTGGGTCCGATCGTCGAGCACTTCGCCATGTTGGCGGGCCAGACTTTCTGAGAACCGCGATGACGGCCAAATGGCTGAGATCGATCCGATTTGTCGTGAACCCTCGCTCCTGGCTTCAGGAGCGAGGGGCGGCCAGACCGCCCAGGGCATCGACGATCATTCTCGGCATGACACTGGCTTTGGGGGGCGTGGTGCTCCTCGCCAAACTTATCACTGAATTGCTCGCGGCGGCGTGACCGAGTGGTTGGCCCCCAAGAACAAACTCGCTGGAGTTTCTTATGAACCAGTCCAAATCCGCGAGCATGCTGGACGCTCGCATACTCGTTCCGGCCATAGGGGATGCGTTTCGGAAACTGAATCCGAAAAGCCTCGCTAAAAACCCGGTCATGTTCGTCGTCGCCGTCGTGTCGGTCCTGACGACGGTGCTTCTGCTCAAGGACATTGCTACAGGAGCCGAAAGCGTCGGCTTCTCTCTGCAGATCGTGCTGTGGCTTTGGTTCACCGTGCTCTTCGCCAATTTCGCAGAGGCCGTGGCCGAAGGACGCGGCAAGGCGCAGGCTGAATCGCTTCGGCGAACCCGCACGGAGACCCAGGCCAAGCTGCTCTCGAACGGCGGCTCCGACTACAAAATGGTGCCGGGCGCCACGCTGAAGGTCGGTGACGTCGTTCTCGTTGAACCGGGCGACATCATCCCATCTGACGGCGAAGTCATTGAGGGTGTGGCCTCGGTGAACGAAGCGGCGATTACGGGCGAGTCAGCTCCGGTCATCCGCGAGTCTGGCGGGGATCGCTCTGCCGTCACGGGTGGCACCCAGGTCCTTTCCGACTGGATCAAGGTCCGGATCACGGCTGCGGCCGGCTCGACCTTCATCGATAAGATGATTGCTCTGGTCGAAGGCGCCGAACGCCAGAAAACGCCGAACGAGATCGCGCTCAACATCCTGCTTGCGGGAATGACGTTGATCTTCGTACTGGCCGTGGTGACCATCCCGAGCTTCGCGACCTATGCGGGCGGGTATGTTCCCATCATCGTTCTGGTCGCCCTGTTCGTCACGCTGATTCCGACCACCATTGGCGCGCTGCTGTCGGCCATCGGCATTGCCGGTATGGACCGTCTGGTCCGCTTCAATGTTCTGGCCATGTCCGGCCGCGCCGTTGAAGCCGCCGGCGACGTTGACACGCTGCTGCTTGACAAGACCGGCACGATCACGCTCGGCAACCGTCAGGCGAGCGAGTTCCGGCCGATCCGGGGCGTCACCGAAAAGGAACTCGCCGATGCAGCGCAGCTTGCTTCGCTTGCCGACGAGACCCCTGAAGGCCGCTCGATCGTCGTGCTCGCCAAGGAAAAATACGGCATCCGCGCACGCGACATGGCGAGCCTCAACGCGACATTCGTCCCGTTCACGGCGCAGACCCGTATGAGCGGCGTCGACCTGGAGGGCTCGTCCATCCGTAAAGGCGCGGTCGATGCGGTCTTGAAGCATGTGGAACTCTCCACGGTCGCGACCGGCAGCCCGCGTGCGTCCGGTGAGAGCGTCCGTGAGCTCCAGGCTATCGCCGACGAGATCGCCAAGGCAGGCGGCACGCCGCTTGCCGTGGTGAAGGATGGCCGCCTCCTCGGCGTCATCTATCTCAAGGACATCGTCAAGGGCGGCATCAAGGAGCGGTTCGCCGAGCTGCGCCGCATGGGCATTCGCACGGTGATGATCACCGGCGACAACCCGATGACCGCGGCGGCTATCGCTGCCGAAGCCGGTGTCGACGACTTCCTGGCGCAGGCGACGCCGGAGAACAAGCTGGCGCTGATCCGTGAGGAACAGGCCAAGGGCAAGCTGGTCGCCATGTGCGGCGACGGCACCAATGACGCCCCGGCGCTCGCCCAGGCGGATGTCGGCGTCGCCATGAACACCGGCACGGTCGCCGCCCGCGAGGCCGGCAACATGGTGGATCTCGACAGCGATCCGACCAAGCTGATCGAAATCGTGGAAATCGGCAAGCAATTGCTGATGACGCGCGGCGCGCTGACGACGTTCTCGATCGCCAACGATATCGCGAAGTATTTCGCGATCATCCCGGCGATGTTCCTGGCGTTCTATCCGCAGCTTGGTGCGCTCAACATCATGGGCCTTGCTTCACCGCAGAGCGCTATCCTGTCGGCGATCATCTTCAATGCCCTTATCATCGTGGCGCTGATCCCGCTGTCGCTGAAAGGCGTGAAGTATCGTGCGATCGGAGCCGGTTCGCTGCTGTCCCGGAATCTCCTGATTTACGGGCTGGGCGGCATTCTCGTGCCCTTCGCCGGTATCAAGCTCATCGACATGGCCATCACAGCCGCTGGCCTCGTTTAGTCGAAAGCGGTCACCAGAGACACAATCCGCGAAGCGATATCCATCAGCAGCGGACCATTCAGGACAGAAACGATGCTCAAGCAAATCAGACCCGCGATTTTCTTTATTGTCGCACTAACCGTCATAACCGGTCTCATATACCCCCTTAGCGTGACCGGTATCGCGCAAGCTATTTTCCCCCAACAGGCCAATGGGAGCCTCATTGAACGTGAAGGCGTGGTCATAGGCTCCGAACTCATCGGCCAGAACTTTGCCGGCGAGCGCTACTTCCACCCGCGTCCTTCGGCTGCCGGTTCAGATGGCTACGATGCTGGCGCTTCCAGCGGCTCCAATCTTGGCCCCACCAGCCAGGCGCTTCGTGATCGCGTCGCAGCCGATACTGAGGCTCAGCGGGCCGCGAACGGTGGCGCAGCGGTCCCCATGAACCTTGTTACGGCCTCTGGCAGCGGCCTCGATCCCCATATTACGCCTGAGGCCGCCTACTTCCAGGTGGGCCGTGTCGCCAGAGCGCGCGGCATCGATGAGGCCACGGTGCGCGTACTGGTCGATCAGCACGTCGAGCAGCGCATACTCGGCTTCCTGGGAGAACCCGTGGTCAACGTTCTCAAGCTGAACCTGGCGCTCGACAGCGCCAATAGAGGCTGAATGAAGTTGTCAGGACGGCTATAATAGCCGTCCTGACCGTTGATCCGGAGTCATGAAGTGTCTGACGACCCAATACGAGAGCAGAGCCGTCCATCGCCCGATGCATTGCTGGAAAGTGCGCAACGGGAGACGCACGGCCACCTCAAGATCTTTCTTGGGGCGGCGCCGGGTGTGGGCAAGACGTACGAGATGCTCATGTCGGGCCGGGCCCAGCGCGCAGACGGCGTCGATGTTGTCATCGGGGTGGTCGAGACCCACGGGCGGGCGGAGACCGAGGCTCTGGTCGAGGGGTTCGAGATCGTTCCGCGCCGCACTGTGCCGTATCGAGGGCATGTGCTCGATGAGATGGATATCGACGCAATTCTGGCGCGCAAGCCGGCGCTGGTCCTGGTGGACGAGCTCGCCCATACCAACGCGCCGGGCAGTCGCCATCCGAAGCGCTATCTCGATGTCGAGGAACTGCTCGCGAA
>Ga0056906_1000935_pt1 | contig 12619 bp, 13 predicted proteins | sample EBPBio122009_DNA_FD_55045 | JGI IMG/M metagenome (GOLD analysis project Ga0056906, IMG submission 55045) | Wastewater treatment Type I Accumulibacter community from EBPR Bioreactor in Madison, WI, USA - Reactor 1_2/2/2009_ DNA | ecosystem: Engineered > Bioreactor > EBPR > Anaerobic-Aerobic >...
TCGGAGACGCGACCTCCGCGCCCCCAGTGGTCTGTCAACGTACGCCCCATGCCGACGGAGAACCGCCGTGTAACCAAAACAACCCGCTGACCGGTGGCCAGTGGGCGTTCTTGCTGTGCTGCGAGGAACTGCTGTTGTGCAACCGCGGATGAACTTATCAGTGATCTGGGTTACTCGCGCGTTCGACATCCAGAGTTCACTCAGGTCAATCATGACGAGGGGATGGTGTCCCTGCTCATCGGCATGGGGCGCCATAGCCACCGATCGCGCCAGCGAGCGGAGGGCGTGGTGGGTCCTACGGCCACCGATCGCGCCAGCGAGCGGAGGGCGTGGTGGGTCCTACGGCCACCGATCGCGCCAGCGAGCGGAGGCGCGTGNGACGCCATTCAAACAGAGGTCCGACAGAGGAGAGGTTGGAGAAGGCGCGCCTGGCGGCGGAGCATGAACGCAGGCCTGAGCCTTGGAGCCCGACAAAGACGCCGGGTCCGCCGCTGTGGCGGAACATGTCGACGGATGAGTGGCGGGCGATGGTGACTATGTACCAAGGCGGGTCGACGGCCAACGAGGTGGCGACGACTTTCGAGGTGTCCGAGTCAGCACTGCTTGCTCGTCTACGAGCGGCCGGCGTGGTCAGGCCGAACGGGAAGGTGACCCTAAAGGAGGTCTACGAGATGGCGCAGTTGCGTGCGCAGGGACTGAGCTACCGGGAGATCGGCGAGCGGTACGGCATCACGCGTCGCGCAGTCAGTACCCGCCTCGGTGCTGACCATCGTCGTCACGAACCTGTCTAGGCCGAACCGCCGCCATACAGCTGCTGGAGTCTCTTGACGGAGCTCTCGTCCTGTGCAATCTGGAGGATCTCAATCTCTCGCTTGAGGCCTAGGATCGTGATGTCTTGGCTCTCGTCAGCGCGCTTCAGCTTGTCGATGAGTGACTCAACCAATCTTGTCAGTGGCTCGCCAACGGCTCGCTTGAAATTGAAGCCGACGAGCTGCATCACCGTCAGCATCTCGACCGATACCACGGTCTTGAGAAGCTCGAGAGCCTCCGCCATCTGGGCATCTGGGCTATTGCCACCAAGCTGCATGAGACGCTCGGCTGCTGGGATCAGCTTGTCGGTGATGTACGTGATGTCGTCGTCGGAGATCCGCTGAGCCACAAGTTCCTGTTCGAAGGCTTGTGCGATCGCGATCAGCTGATTTCGATCGTCCACGAGCTCGTTGATGATGGCGTTCAGCTCGTTGACCTGTTCCGCGTGCTGCTTCCCAGTGCGAATGGCCTTCACTCGGGTGAAGACGGCTGATGCCGTGTTCCGGACAGCGATCGATGCCAGCTCTGCGGCCAGTGCCGCGATCTCGACAGTCATGGGGCCTCCCTCGGTTCCCTGACAGGCTATGAGAAAGCACCGACAGGGCTCCCCCTATGACGCGCGATCGTTGCTGATGGCATCAGTAAGGTGGCTGCATGTCTGACGCCGTGGTGCCGACGCACGTCCTGACCCGCGAGGCGGTGCGCTGGAGCATCGACGCGCTCGGGGCGTTACGTCTGCACCCAACCTTCGTCATGTATCTGTACCTCAGGAAGCAGTCACGGGCAGGAGCCTTGGCAACGGCTTCCGCGAAGTCGGAGGAGTTGACGGCGCTCATCTCGATGCCGGGGAATCCGACCAAGCCCTACTACTTCCCACTCATCGACCGAGGGAGGCGCACAGGTAAGCCTCTGGCGTCGTTCTGGCGAGCGGAGAACATCTCCGGAAGTTGGTCACCTGGCTCTATTCGGCGCTTGCAGGGCGGGGGCTGGCTCGGCGCCAGTACCAGCGCCTACGCAATGCCAGCCAACCACGCTGACTTGGCGTTGGATCAGATGCTCTACGGTGCTCCCGTCTCCGCGGTGGCTGTCGGTGCGTTCTTTCTGCGCAACGATGGATTCGTTCTTGATGGCGATCCGTCGTCTGCAGACGTCGTCGCTGGGCTCCGGGCCAAGTTCGACTATCCCCGGTCGACAGATGCCGAGTTTGCGCAGTTGTTCACCACAGATGCTCCCAAGGTGGCTTTCGACTGGTTCGAACAACTGCCGCCGACGGACGGCAGCGCTTCCGAGGAGCCTTCAGATGCTTAACAACCTGATCGAGAATGTCCGAACACTTGATGCTGAGGATCTAGGGATTGGAGTGACTGCCGCAGCCGCCGCAAGTCACGCCTCGTCCGCTCCCGATGCTCCCGCTGTCCCTGACGACCATCCCATGGTTCAGGAGATCATCCGACTGGCGCAGGTCTACGGTGGCGTCATCCTCGCTGGACCGCCTGGCACGTCCAAGACGTTCTTTGCGGCAGCGGCGGGGCAGGTGATCGCGGGCAGTGACGATCGCCTGCGTTTCGTCCAGTTTCACGCCAGTTACCAGTACGAAGACTTCATGATGGGCTTCGCTCCCAGAGACGGAGGCGGCTTCACCACCAAAAAGGGCCCGTTCCTGGACTTGGTGCTTGCTGCCGCGGCTGACCCTGCCCATTCTTACGTCCTGGTCATCGATGAGCTTTCCCGGGCAGATGTCGGACGCGTCTTTGGCGAGGCGCTCACGTATGTCGACCGTACCAAGCGCGAACTGCCATTCACGATCGCGAGCGGCGACAAGATCAAGGTGCCAAGCAACTTCATCATCTTGGCCACCATGAACCCCTTCGACAGGGGAGTCGATGAAGTGGACGCGGCCTTCGAGCGTCGCTTCGGCAAGGTGACGATGGATCCTGATCGCGCGCTGCTCGATGAGATTCTCACGGATAACGGGATGGATGATGCGCTGAAGGCGCGAGTCCTCAACTGGTTCAGTCGGATGAATGGTCACGCCGTCAAGAACCCGGCGGCTGCTGTAGGCCATGCCTACTTCGCTACTGCCAGTGACGAGGCGACCCTCAATGACCTTTGGGAGTACCAGCTCAAGTATGTCGTCCAGCGCGCCTTCCGTCGGGACGACGCAACCCGTGCGGACATGATCTCGGCGTGGACACGCATCTTCCAGATGCCTGCCACGACACCAAACGTCCCCGGATCCACCAGCGTGGCTGATCGGGTGGAGGCCACCGAGTGATCGACTTCCACTGGGCAACGGTGGTCGACTGCGTTGAGTACGAGCACGTCAAGGTCGACGCGGACCTCTGGCTGACAGATGAACACCGCATCCGGTTCAACTCTGACGTCGAAGGCCGTGACATCCTCCGGGCGGGGTTCAAGAACGGGGTGCTGACTCTCCAAGCCACCTCCTATGTCGGGGTGATCCCGCTCAACGACAACGTCGTCCTCCGGGTGAAGCCTCGCGTCCCTCTAGCCAGCCTCACGCGCATGGTGGCTGACACCGGTCATAGCCTGATGCCGCTCTCCGTCTTCCGTGGCTACTCAGGCCGCGGCAACGCGGATGACTGGGCGATGGACATTTACACCAAAGAGCTCCTAAAGCAACTCGATGAGCTGTTGGATGCTGGACTGTGGCGAAGCTACGTCAGGCGCGCAGCTGAGGGCCACTTCCCCACGGGTCGCATCGACTTCGCTCGCTCGGTGCAGCGATTCGTTGCCCGAGGGATCGACAACAAGGTCGCCTACTCGTGGCATGAGCGGACCGTAGATACGCCGGCTAATCGCTGCATAAAGGCGGCACTGGAGCATGTGCACGACTACTTGGCTCGCGAGCGTCCCCAGCCGCGCCGAGGAACCAGGCAACAGTTGTCTCGGTTGGCCGGTCACCTGCACGCGTTCGCTGATGTGTCCACTGATCCCGACCTTCAGTTCATGGAGGACCCAGAGGTTCTCGGACTGATTCCGCTGCCAGATCACCGGTCCTACTACGGACCGACGCTTGACCTCTGCCTCATCATCTTGCGTGAAGTCGGCATCGCCTTGGAGCTTGGCGGAAGTGATGTCGAGTTGAGTTCGCTTCTCATCGACACCAATCAGCTGTTCGAGAGGTTTGTCCGCGTGAGCTTGGCCCGTCTCGCGCGGGAGCAGGGGTGGCCCGTAGAAGTCCTCGATGGCAACACCGACGGCAATGTTGACCTATACGACGTCCCCGCACACTTGCCATCCCCGCTTGGTCACCCAATGACAGCCCTGGCCTCTGTGGATGCGGGCAAGGTGCAGCCAGACGTGGTCATCCGGGCACTCGATGGCACGTTCCCCTTGGTTGCAGAGGTGAAAAACACGGTCCACGGCAAGGACGCCAAGGCTGACGATGTTCTCCCTGACCGAGGAGAGATCGAGCAAGCTGTCACGTATGCCCTTCGCTACGGGCTGGACTTCGCCTTGCTCATCCACCCGTGGATCAAGGGGACCAAGGGCCTGGTCTACGTCGGCCGTGTGCAATCCATCGATGTCTATGACTACCGGCTCGACCTGTCGACGGTTGACGGAACCGACGCAGCCCTAGCCGACCTGGCGTCCTCGATTGCAGCCTTGGCACGCATCGCACCCGATCAGGTACCCACCTCTGCCTGATCCATCCAGTTGACGAGATCGACACCGATCGCGTCGTAGCCCGCATTGACAGCAGTCGTGAGGGTGGTTCCGGTTCCCGCGAAGGGATCGAGGACGACGCCCCGTGCGGGCGTCCCGTGACCGCAATCCGTCCAGCCCACGGTGCGCTTCTTGGCGAACGTAAACTCACGGAAGTAGCCACCCAGGGCCTCCTTGGCTTCTGCAGCCAGGCGTTGAACCTCACGGCTATTCCGACCCGTGCCGTTTTGGAACTTGGTGGCCTTACCGACGTCGGACACGCCGAATGCCTGTATGGCCCGGATGTGCTCTGGCGTCAGCTTCTTCTGTTTGGCCAGTTCCATTGCTCGCTTGGCCTGAGGGCGCGAAGGGTCGAGTTCGGCAGTGCGCTCGACAACCCGGCGTCGGGGAACACTGCACGTGGCACAAACCTGCGGCGGAGCAGCCAGGAGCAGGGCTCGCCGCACGAGCTCCTTCGGGTAGGGGGCGAGGTGCGCACCCATGTTCCGCTCCGGGTTGATCGTCCAGACGTCTCCTGGGTTGGCACCGTTGCCAAACGCTTCGGCGTACCCGACGAGGTCGTAGTAGTAGTTCGACTTGTAGGTCAGGTGGACGACGTACTCATGCCGATTGGCGAGCCGGTTCTTAACTGGGTCCGGCATGCCGGACTCCTTGGCCCATATGATGCGGTTGCGGATTAGCCAGTCACCTTTGGCAGCCTGCCACTCGATCTGGCCCGGGATCCCGATGAGTGACTTGTTGAAGTAGGTGTCACCGACGTTGAGGAAGACGGAGCCGTGGGGACGCAAGACGCGCTTCCACTCGGTCAGGCACTCCATGATCGAGACCACATAGGCATCTGCCGTCGGCTCGAGTCCGATCTGGTCACTGTGCCCGTAGTCGCGCTTGTTCCAGTAGGGCGGCGAGGTGACGATGAGATCCACCGAGTCGTCGGGCAGACCGGTCTTCCGCGCATCTCCAGGAGTGAATAGACGACCAGCTTCGTCCAGTCCCGGCTCCCAATCCGACAGTTGCCCGATGGAGGCCACCCCAAGGTTGGATAGCGTTGCGGCAGGCTCCGATTCCACCGCCGGTGCGCCGGCTGGTCGTCGTGCGTGCTGAGCCACGAGGACTCCAATCTGTGCTTGGGCTTGCGGATGTCGAGGAACCTAGCGGTGAGCACTGACATCCCACCGGCTAGGTGCTCACGGATCTTGTCTATCCAGGATCGGGCTGCTCGTCGAGCACCGCCCCGGCGTGTCGAGAGCTGTACGCGACTTGGCACAGTCGCACGTCCACTGGTTGCACAGTCAGATGGTCGAGCAAGGGCTCGACTCGGTGTGGACCGTTGGAGGACTTCCACACCAGCCGTCGCGGGGGCATCAATATGTCTCGGACAAGCACAAGCGCACGCGCAGTGGAACCTTTGAACAGCGTCTCTCCCAGCTTCTCAGAGCTCACCCAATAGGCACACTGCTTCGGTGATTCAAGCGAGGAGTTCGTCCAGAGTTTACAGTGAAGAAGTTGGATCCTGAGTGCCTTCATTGCGACCCCCGCGTTCGCGAAGAGAACTCAATATTGACTTCACGGCAATTCGGACTGCTGAGTCTGGAGAAATGTCCTCCAGCTCGGACGCTCCTACCGGCGCCTCGGCACCGACATTGGGCTCATCAGTGCTAGTTATTGGCTGAACGTCTTTACTGCTCGGATCCCCCAAACGTCCCTTAAGCTGCATGACGAGTTCTTGAAACTTCTCAGAGCGCAAGGTCTGGTCCTCCTTATCGGGGTAGTGGGCGGGATCCACAACGCCCGGAACATACCATCCGGTCTCAAACTGATCATCCGGCCTGACCTCAGGGAATCCATCCTTGAATTCACGAAACATGGGTTCGTCCAAAGCGAGGTCTTGCTTGGTACTTGGGGCGCCTATCTCGCTCGGCTCCAGTGCGTGCGCCGCTTCATTCATTTTAGCACCTTCCTTCCTCCAATCAAGGACTGGCTACTTCTTTAAGAACTTGCGCTGGACAAGCGCGCGCAACCACCAAGATAGTAATGTCACTGACGCTATGAGAGCAGCCGTTATAGCCATGCTAATCCAGAATTTGACCTGAAACCGCTCAGCAAAGTGGGGGTCTTGCCACTCAACGGTGGGAATAAGGACGTACCCGCAGATGGCGATGATCGATACAATGCAAGCTGAAATCGATGTCACGCGACTTAGAAGTGTGCCCCCTGGAAGCGCACGGGATTCGTCAAAACCGCTCCACGCAGCAACGGCGGTGGGCAGCGCCAGCAACATCGCGACTACATCTGTGTTGGCAAGCTGGCCCAACCCAATCTTAACTGCGGCCGCCAGCGCGACTGTTATAGCAGCCGAGACGGAAATCACGGCGGCAACGCCAACTGATCCTGGCGTCCTTTCAAAGAAGTGATTCTCGAAGAGCAGGTCCGGCACAGGTCTTGAGTGGTAAAGGTACAAATGCGAGTGACGCTGCCCGTGGCGCGATCGCAGAGAGTAGGAGTCGCTCGGCATGGGTGCGGCCGACCCTCCCCAGTGGACAATTCCCTGTCTGGCGAGGTAGCTCCCATCGGGCCCAACAACTTGAAGATGGTAGTTCGCACATCGGGCAGCGTTGGCTACCGGTACGCTGATGACATTAGACCTCACACCAAACGAATATCTAATCCAATCAATAACACGCTTTGCTCCAATGCGCCTCGCGTGAAGAAGCTGGGGTATTACTCTACGCTGAACAGTTATGCGATCTCCACTCGCTGCAACGTCCCCGATGCTGACACAGATTGGCGTGAAGTCGGCCGAAAGGTTGACCATTTCAGCAGCGGCCTCCAAGTAGCGCCGTCCTTCGGAATCCCTTTCCGGTAGCGGAAGACTCTTGATACGAGAAATCAGCCGCTTGCGATCACTGGCACCCAAAATTCCTGCTCTTTGTCCCTCTATTAGGAGCGCGACTATATCGCCAGCAAGATCCACATCCAAAGTGTTCGGTGGATTCTGGCTCTCTGGACTGATCGCAGCGATTATTAGCGTAAGCGTAGATGCAATAGTGAAGGCCGTTACAAAGTCTTGGGACACCGATGAAATGCGACCCCGGCCGGGACTCTCTATGCGAAGCCCGTCCGGCATCTCAAACTTCGGAATTAGGAGAAGTGGAACCGGCATGGTCGTCTCGCGGGAGATGGGCGGGGCGGCAAGTGTGAACGTGGACCTAAGAGAAAGTGACCTAGCATTCGCCGACACCGCTTCGCCGATTCTGGGAATGTATGCTCGGGGATGGCAATAGTAATAGTAGTACGCCAGAGCCTCAGCGGCAGATAGGTCAATCGAGGACGCTTCCTCGAGAATCACGTCAGAGCGGGAGGAATCTACCTTCTTCCGCTCATTTGCATAAGGCGCAGTATATACTCGGATGGAGTATGCGAAGTATAGTGTCCCTAGAAGCAGTCCGCTGAGCAAGAGGGCAATGGCAAGGGGATGAACCGTCGATGGTGGCCAATCGGAAATTTGCGTTATGAAAATAATGCATGCGGCGATGACAAGTACCAGAGCGCTAGCAGATAGGAGCCCGCGCCTCGTCGAATGCTCGATCCGGCGTTCCGCCAGAAGTGCCGGAGCCGCACCGAATGGCGTCGTCGGACTTAAGTCGACGCGGGCGAGCGCTTGCTGTGATTCCGAGTTCAGCCGGCGTGAAGAAATCTCGTCGATTTCTACCCATTCTGCGGAAACTATTTCAAACCGATCCTGCACCAGCAGTGGTCCGGAACTCTCAACGCCGAATAGGTTATCTATGTGCCTGTGGGACGCCTGCACGTAGGTGTCCAATAGATGAAGGTCCGTAATGTCGACCTGCAGCCCGGTCTCCTCACGCAACTCGCGCATGGCACACGCATGCGCGGTCTCACGATGCGCAACGAAGCCACCAGGAAAGCCCCAAGTCTGCGTCGAGTGACGCTGGCGCACAAGGAGTACCCGGGTGCCTGACTTTACAATTACGATGGATCCCATCGTAAACTTCGGCTTGATCATATATGCGGCGACGCGAATGAGTCGGCGCGCGACAGAATCGAGCTGAATCATTTCGTCAGATTCCTAAGGCGGCGTTTGAGATCTCTGCTATTGGCAGGCGGTTGGGCCGGGGCGAGGAGGAAACGCAGGGATGTTCGTCTACGACGCACCGTGCTCTCGCTGTACCCCCGTCGCCGCAGTAGCGCGTAGTACTGCTTCTCATCCCGCTCGCTGAGCGCCAACACGTCCTTGTCTCGCGCGACAGCCCACTCGAACCAGTCCTGAAGATCGGCCCAGTAAGCCCGCGCTGTGTTGTAGCCGTAGTCGAGCAGCAGTTCCTCACGCAGATCGAAGAAGCGCTGCCAGTGCTCGGGGACTTCGTCGGGGTAGGCGGGCGCGAACTCCATCGTGTTCTCCGGGTAGCGGAGCGCGTGGGGGCTCATGGAGCGACCGTAGTGGGTTCGCAGGCATCCCGTCACTCGAATCTATGGAGGTGAGCCGCCGTTAGTGGCTGGGTGCTATCACGCTCATGCTTTTCTGGCGCTGACCTGCAGCTTTACCGTCGATGACGTCGCCTTCGCTGTTCTCAGAGTTCCCACACGGAACTCCGGCAGGGCGAGATCGGAGGAGCGGGTATGTCCCAACTCCAGCCCTACACAGGTGGTGGCGCAGTGTCGTCACCCCTGTCTCGTCAGGGTCGCGCCATCGGGCGGATCGTCGGTGGTGCCGAACTGGCCACCGTCCGGGTCGCGGCAGCGGCCCACGTCCAGCAGGCTCGGCTCGATGCGCTCGACCAGGTGGACGTCGCGCGCCATGCAGGGCGTTGCTCTCGTAGCGCAGGCCGAGGCGCAGCTGGCCGAAGCCGTGCCCCACGCGGCCGGCCGGATTCTGCACCTCGCCAACGCCCACACTTTGGTGCTGGCGGGCGAGGTGGCGAGCTTCTCGCGTCGGTTGTCGTCGTGACTGTGTTCCTCGTCGTGCTCGCCGTCGTTGTGCTGACGGTGTTGGCGTGGCTGGTTCTTTCCGGCTCGCTGACGACCGCCCGGGCAGACGCGAAGCGTCGTCAGGTCTTCGCCGAGCAGGCGCAGGCCGAGGCGCGGATCCAGATGCGCACCCACGCCGCCCTCAACGAGCTGTACGAGGCGTCGCGTCAGCGCTTCGACGGCTCGTAGGCACCACGGCTCGGCCCGTCATCAAGTGGGCCGGTCAGGAGCAAAGAGCGGCGGCAACCGCCTGCTCCTAACCTCAGTGACGTACTCGTCGCCATGAGGGGTAACCACCCCTCGGGTTCGAGTAAGACACTTCNNGCGGAGGGCGTGGGATTCGAACCCACGATGACGTTGCCGCCATAGCGGTTTTCAAGACCGCCGCACTAGGCCACTATGCGAGCCCTCCAACGCTCGGCGAGCCCCGCGGCATACCGAACGACGGACCCAAGCGTATGCCGCGGGCGCACCCTTGCTGTGTAGGGTCGGAGGCCGAGACCAAGGAGTGCTGATGGGCAAGCTGGGATTCCTCGCCGGGATGGCTGCCGGCTATGTGTTGGGNGCCCGTGCGGGCAAGCAGCGCTATGCCCAGATCAAGACCGTCTCCGGCAAGGTGTGGAACAGCCAGCCGGTGCAGAAGCAGGTCGCGAGCGCCAAGGAGGCGGCCCGGACCAAGGCGGCCCCGGTTGTCGCGGATCTGGTCGGGGATGCCGCAAAGACCACTGCGGCCAGGTTGCGCGCCCAGCGCACGGTGGCGTCCGAGACGATCTNGTCGACCGCGGCGACGCCGACACCGGAGGCCGATGCGTGGTCGACACCCCCGGCCGGTGACGACCCGTGGGCGGCGGCCAGCCGGCCCTGAGCCCGAGCGACGCCGCTTCGGGAGGTCCCACGACCCCTGGTTCGCAGGACCTCCCGCCCCCTCGGCGGAGTCGGACCCCCTGGCCGACCCATCGAGAAGAGCACCGTGAGCCCGTCCTGATACATCCCTGAGAGCCCGACTTCTGGGGCTGTATCAGGACGAGCGTTCGCCATCTCCTGACAGGTGTCCGCGACACCCCTACGCTGAGGCACATCGGGCCGGCTCTCAACGGCTTCTCAGCATCGAGTTCAGGAGATGCACGATGGCGGTCGAGTTCCCACCGAGACTTCCCTTCCCTCGCCGCCCCCCGGAGCGCAAGGCACCACCGACGGGCCGTCGCCCGGCCGTCGGGGCACCCGCCTCAGCGGTCGATCGACTGGGTCTGCGCTTCCTCGACCCGGCGACCGCGCTCTCGGAAGGTGGGCAGACGATCAGCGCGACCGTGTATGTCGGCGACTGTCTGCTGGTCGGCGGCGACCCGGCCCAACTCGCCGACACCGCCTCGGTCATCGAGGAGATCACCGGGCTGACCGTGACCGTCGAGGAGTCCGGACTGGCGGGGATTGCCCGCGAGGCCGGACTGTCCGATTCCGTGGCCGCCTTCGACCCGACCGTGCTGCGGTTGAGCGTCAAGAAGGGTGAGCTGTCGAGGCCTCCGGATGCCTGGGAGGCCCTCCTGCGGATCCGCCGGGACGGCCGNCTCGCAGGGACCAATCTGGGTCTGAGCCACGCAATGTTCGCGTGTGGCTGGTCCGATGGGATCGGCTGGTCCGACGGCATCGGGTGGTCCGANGGGATCGGNTGGTCCGACGGCATCGGGTGGTCCGACGGGATCGGGTGGTCCGACGGCATCGGGCGCGGGCGCAACGGCTGCCGGCCGGTGCACCTGGCCGCCCCGGATCCGGCTCAGGGCCGCGAACTCGACGGCCCCTTGGTCGCCGTCCTCGACACCGGCCTGGGAACGCACAAGTGGTTCCCGGACGGCGATGGGGTCATCCGTGACCCTCGTGTCCTCGGCCAACCGATCGGCCTTCGGTATGCCGCGGGGCTGGACCCCGAGGTCACGGGAGTCACGATCGACCAGGTCAACGGCACCCTGGACCGGCTGGCCGGTCACGGCACCTTCATCGCGGGCATCATCCGGCAGCACGCGCCATCGGCCGCGCTCATGTCCGTCCCGGTCATGGCCGGCGACGGTGTGGCCGACGAGCGGGATGTCATCCGGGCACTCGCCGCGCTCGTGATCCGTCAGGAACTGGCGCTCAAGGACGGGATCGAGCGGCCCGTGGATGTCCTCTCCCTCTCCCTCGGCTACCACCACGAGACGCCAGGGGCATTCGTGGCCGAGCCCCTCCTCATCGCGGCCCTGCGGCGCCTCTCCGAACTCGGCGTCGTGGTCGTGGCGGGCGCGGGCAACGACGGCAGCAATGTCGAGTTCTTCCCGGCTGCCTTTGCGGCCACGGGCCTGCCGGGAGCCCCGATGGTCAGCGTCGGTGCCCGCACGACCTCCGAGCACGAGGTGGCGATCTGGTCGAACACCGGCTCCTGGGTCATGGCCTATGGCGCCGGCGCGTCCGTTGTCAGCACGATGCCGACCACCTTCAACGGTTCCCGCCGCGGCGGGCTCGCCCAGCCGGCTGCACCGGGACAACCGGCACGCGGCACCGGCGACAGCGATGACTTCAGCGGAGGCTTCGGGGTCTGGAGCGGCACGTCGTTCTCGACGCCCGCCCTGGCCGGCGAGATCGCGGCGGCCTTGGCCGCCGATCAGGCCGGCTGGATCGACAGCGACCGGGTCAAGCGAGCGCAGAAGGCGGTCGCCGCAGTCCTCCAGGACGCGCCGTGAACGCGCCCACCCGGGACTTGGGGACGGTCACCGCGGCTGCGATCGCGGCATACCGCAGCGGTGACACCTCTCTCATGGCCGAGATGGTCGAACGCGTCTCACCCCTGCTCTGGCGGGTGGCGCGCTCCCAAGGACTGTCCACGGCGTCCGCCGAGGACGTCGTCCAGACGAGTTGGCTGCGGCTGCTGCAGCACATCGACCGGATCGACGAGGACCGGGCCGTGCTCAAGTGGCTCGTGACGACGGTCCGTCGGGAGGCGTGGAGCGTGGGCCGGAAGTCCACGAAGGACATCGTCAGTGATCCGGTCGCCCTGCCGGAGCAGCCGACCGTCGATCCCACGGTGCAACTGGTCGAGCAACTGGGGGTCTCGGACGTCCTCTGGACGCACGTGCGGGACCTGTCCGAGCGCTGTCGCCGGCTC
>Ga0056906_1000949_pt1 | contig 12504 bp, 10 predicted proteins | sample EBPBio122009_DNA_FD_55045 | JGI IMG/M metagenome (GOLD analysis project Ga0056906, IMG submission 55045) | Wastewater treatment Type I Accumulibacter community from EBPR Bioreactor in Madison, WI, USA - Reactor 1_2/2/2009_ DNA | ecosystem: Engineered > Bioreactor > EBPR > Anaerobic-Aerobic >...
CATCGGCCAAAGTCATCGTCATCAGCTACTACTCGCTTCTCACCCCGTGCAAGGGAAGGAACTCAGTCGTCGTGTCTCACCACAGCCTGACGCACAGGGAGCTCTGTCGAGGGGCCACACGCCGCGTCGAGGACGAGGCACACGGGTGCATTCGAAACTCAGTGACATCCAATGCACCCACACCCGCAGGTGCATTCGGAACCGAGCGATATTCGCAGTCAGAAGCCACCTACATAGCCACTGGTCGACGCGCATCTCGAAAGCACCGCCATCCTTGATGACCCGCAGATCCGAGCACGGCTGACGACGATGGCCATCGACCCCTTCCAGATCACCACCATCGAGAAGAAGGCGGCCTGGCAGGATCTACTCGCGACGGTCGGCGACCGACCGCTGCAGCATCTACCAGACGCCGCGCCCGACTTGTTCGTCACCAAACTGGCCCAGCACATCTGGCGGCGGACGCAAGACTTCATGGGCGAGACCACGAGACTCATCAGCCGCTCCGTTCTGGATGCCGTGCACGACCGGCGCAGCGTCATTACCCACGACGACCTCGATGCGGTCGACCTCAGCGATCGCTCCATCGACGGGCAGATCGACGCTGCCACCGCGGCAAGGAAGGGACGTCGATGACGGCGCTGCTTCCCGTGCGACCGAGGCCCCAACCCGGCGAGCCACTCACTGCGTATGCCGGGCGCCTGGCCGAGGCCAACGGCGTGACCCGCCGCCGGGTCCTCCCAGCCCACCGGCATGACGTCGGCGTTCCTGAAGATGAACTGGGAGCTGTCGCTGCCCTCGCCGGTCTCGACTCCGGAGCCGCGGCCCGGCTGACGATGGACCGCTACCCGCCGACCGTCCGCGGCCGCGGCAAGACGCACCGGGGTGGGTGGCGTCTGCACTTCAGCGTTGAGTGGGTGTGTCCGCGCTGCACCGCCCTGACCGGTCGCCGCGAGCTGCTCTGGCAGACCGCTCTGTCTCCGGTATGCCGCGAATGCCGTGTCCTCCTCGTTCCGGCGGACCGTCGCGGCGTGTCTGCGCAGGAGGCGTCTGATCGACTGCTGGACCTGGTCGACGAGCTCACCTCGCTGGCCGAGACTTCGATCGCGCACCAGTCCGCGCGGATGCGCCTGGGAGCCTTTCGGCGGCTATGCGCCGTCGTGGCTCAGACGATCGACAACCAGTGGCCCGACCGGCCCAGCGGTCTGCCGGCCTTCGACGTGGCGGCGGCTCGCCGGTGGGGCGTGTTCCCCAGCTCAGATCCAGGAACAGTGGCTGTCATCCTGTCGGCGGCCGCACCCGCCCTGCACTCGGGGTACCACCGGGACCGCCTGCTGCGCGAAGGTGCACAACGTCGCCACCGCGGGCACACCCTGACGGTCCCGCCGCAGTATGTCCCCAACTCTGGCCGCTACCTACCCAAACGGCCACCATCCCCGCCGAAGAGCGCACCGATCCTGGCCGGCTTCAACCGCGAAGATGCGCGCCGTCTGGGTTTGCTCATCACCCAGCTGACGCACCAAGTGAGGCGGCACGGCATACACCCCGACCACGTGCCCGCGCTGCTGCCCGCGCCCGGCGAGGACGGCCTGCCCGACCCGACCGTGTGGCGCACCCGCTGGCACTTAGCGATCGCCCTGCACATGCTCCTCACCCACGTCCACGACGGCCCGACGTCCTCAGCCCGCGCCTGCCACGCCTTCGGCACCACCGACACCGACACCAGCCAGCTGCTCGACGGCATACGCCTCGGCCGCGGCATCCACGACCTCGACGCCGCGCGCCTCACCGACGCCGTCGACGCTCTCGTCGACGGCGGGCTGGTGGACTACCAGCGTCGCCGCGACGCCCTCCGTCCGGTCACCCGCCTCCCGCGGCTCCCTATCGCCGCCGACCGGCTTCCCGGCATCGACGGCCATCCCGGGCACGAGCTCGCGTTGGCGTGGGTCTGGACGCGGCTCACGCACGGGCCGTCGTTCACCAGCCCGCGCCCGTTCATCGCCGACCGGCACGTGGGTGCCTTCGACGCCGCCATCGACCCCGAGGCCCGCCTTGTCCTCGCCGAGACCGGGCAGCAGCTGCTCGCCGACGCCGACGTCATCACCATCCCCGCGACCCAGGCCACCTGGGCGGCCGTCACGAGGAGGTACGGATGAGAGAGAGCAGGAATCCCACTATGAATGATCTGCGTCGGCGCACGACCGCAGTCGTTGGGGGTGGCCCGGTGAGAGGCATCAGCCGCGAAGTCCTCGCCCGTGACGCCGCCTGGTCCCTGGCCGACGGTGCCTGCAAAGACCTCACCAGACAGTGGGCTCGGTGGGAGGCCGCGTATGCCGCAACTCTCACCCGCTCTGCCCGACTCGCCGCCCTGGCTGAACCTGTTGCGGTCTGCGCGGGCTGCCTGATCACGGCCGAGTGCGCCGACCTCGCCGAGCTCTCCAGCTACACCGGGATCGCCGCGGGGCAGGGCTACCGCGACGGCCGCCCCGACCTCGCCCGCCAACGACACCCAGGACAGCGGAGGACCGCATGAGCACCTGGCACGTCTACCCCGGCTTCATCCGTCTGGTCGACAACTCCCACGTTCCCGTAGTGCTCATCCTCGACATCGACCAGCGCGTTGTGGTCCGCGCCGACATCGCAGACACTGCTGACGCCGTCCCGGTACTGGCAGGGCAGCTGCTCAGCGGCGGCGACCTGCCCGACACCGTCGTCCACCTCGACAGCCCGATCTTCCCGGGCCTGGTCAACGTCCTCGACAACGTTCTTTCCGGGACGCGGCACCGCCCGCACCGGGTGGCGACCATTGACGGCGACGAACTGGAGTGGGTCCTCGACGAAGGTCGACGCGTCATCAGGGCCGTCGAAGCCGGCAAACCCAGCTCCGCCCACGATGTCTCCACGGCTCTGCACGCGGAGCTGAGCCCAGCACGAAATTAACTGAGATGAGACCTCAGGTCGTGACACATAGGCTGCCTATCGACGCCCACCCTTGCGAGGGACCGGGAAGTGACCCCCAGGATCTCCTGCCGGACGACAGGGCCTTGGGGTCGCGCACACCACCCACAGACGCGCCATGACCGCGGCCCTGCCCGTGTCAGTGGCACCGCGCCCGGGTGAGTCGATCGAGTCCTGGCTCGAGCACCTCGCCGACGCCAACGGCCTGACCACAGCCCAGCTGCTCACCGCCACCGGCCGCGGTCGAGCCGGCAACCGTTACCTCACCCTCGCGCCGGCACCGGAGACGATCACTCGGCTTGCTGCTCTCGCTCGCGTCGACGAACAGGACGTGTATGCCGCCACCCTCGCCGTGTTCGACGGGACTGCCCTCGACCTGACCGGGCTCGACCCGGACGACCGGCACTCCTACCGGCAGGTCGCCGCCCGCGGCTGGGCACCCGCCCACGGCACCCAAAACTGTCCAACCTGTCTCGCCGAAGATGGGGTTTCGCGGTCCGCGTGGCGGCTCCTCATCGTCACCACCTGCACCCGACACCGGTCGCTGCTCGTCGCCCGGTGCCCCTCGTGTCGACGACCGTTCCGCGACCAGCGCCACTCCCACCTGCGCCGGGTCGGAGCCGCCAGAGTGTGTGGGAACCCGCTCGGTGCCGGCCCCACGAAGCAATGCCAGCACGACCTCACCACCATCGAAGCCACCTCGGCCACCGACGATGTCCTCGCCCTACAGGCCCGCATCGACACAGTCCTCGCCGGACAGCAGGTGACGGTGCTGGGACAGGCCGCCAGGCCCGCGGCATACCTGGCCGACCTGCGCCACCTCACCACACTCCTACTCCACCTCGCAGGACAGCCCGGCGCCCCGCAGCTGGCGCCCTGGGTGCCCGACCTGGCGCAGGAAGCCGAAACGCGCAGCGGTGATCGCGGACCGCGCTGGGGACTACGCCCACCCGAACAACCCGGCCTGCGAGCTGCAGCGTTGGCGACAGCGGACGGCATACTCACCGCCCCCGACCTCGACACGGCTGCCGCCCGGCTCACGCCATGGACCGAGCGCACCCCGACCACCAACGACGGCCCGCTCGGGTGGCTTGCCGACCGCACCGTCATGACTCCCACCCTGACTCGTCTAGTGATGGCCGCCCGCGCCCCGCACCGACGCTTGTCCCACCACCTCGACAACCACCCGGGAGGGCGTATGCCGATCAACCTCACCCTCATCCCGCAGGTCATCCCGCGCGCCCAGTACCTCGAGCACCTCGCCGGCGGCTCCTGCTCGAGCGAGGACACTGTGCGGCTGTTCGCGTCCCTGTCCTTGGCGCGGCTGCACCCGGACGTGACGTCGTGGGCCGCGGCCGCCGAAGCGCTGAACATGCCCGGCCCGATGGGAGTGCGCTGTGCCCGCGCCTGCTCAGCCACCATGCTCGTCAGCGCGGAGGAGTGGAAGAGCCGGATCTGGCGGGCTGGCGAAGAGACCGAGCGCCGCGACTACCGAGCCGTCGAGGCGAAGGTCGAGCGCCGGCTCAACTCGTGGCGCTGGTTCGAGGAATGGAGACGCTCCTGCCGCCCCGCGACACGTGACAGCAGCCAGCCCCACGCCGTCACCTGGCAATGGGTTCATGTTGCCCACGGTCATCTCGATCTCTCGCCGTCATGGGATGACAAGACGCCGAACGCGCGCGACCCCGCCCGCTACCGCCAGTTCGCGGGCTCCCTCGACAGACTTCAGTCGCAATGTCTGGGCGGTTGTGTGGGGATCTAATGAACCCATACCCTTCCTACCATCGACTGACCCGAGACCAGGAGCCCCGAATGCAAGCACAAGAAGTATTGGAACGCTTTCTGACGTACGGCCCCACAACCTTCGCCGACTACGACGTCTCCGAACTAGACGAAATGGGCGTATGGCTCAGGCGCCACCCAGGGGCATGGAGAATCGATCGACGTATACCTGGCCCGCTGAAGAAGACGCAGCGGACCTTTCTCTTGGTCGGGGAAGAGGGATCTGGCAAATCCACCGCACTAATGGAGCTAGAAGAGCAGCTGGAACTATCCGAAAATTCGCTTGTCGTTCGTCTAGACTTTTCGCATTCCGATGCTCTGTACTTGGAAGAGGATGGTGACTTTGCCAAGGAATTCGACAAGATCCTTCTGAGTCAAGCCGAGGCCATCGCCTACTCAAAGGGCATCTGGAGGCAGTACCAGGCGTCCTTTGCCAGGAGGGTGTGTCTCAAAGGTACTGGGGAGGTGGTGAATCAAATTCGTCTCGCAATTTCCGAAGCAAAGTTGCGTGACATGCCAGACGACGAAGTGCTGTCCAATTCACAAATCGAGAAGGCCGCCCGCATCCACAGAAATAGTTTCACCGCACTGGGGGCATTTGCGCTTCACTCTCTGCAGCACGTGAGGGACATGCAGGTAGTCTTCCTAGTCGATAACGTAGACCACCTACCACAGAAGTACATTCCCAGAGTGCTGTACTCTCTAAGTACAATTATTTCGGGTGACACCCATGCATACGTAGGAATTCGACCCGAGAATGAGCCATTCTATCCCAATTTTCGACAATTGAGGGCTACGCAGCGCAGGGAGCTGTCGTCGGATAGCTTCATGTACGACGTCGCAGAAGTCCGCCTCCACGGCGCCATATCGTGGGCATCGGAGCACGCCCCAGCACTCCTCCCGGAGGTCCGCGCGACCGCTGAAATCGTCCGCTCAAATTTGGCAGCTGTTCGGCGAGACAAGCTATCTGTCAATCTCATAGAGCAGTGGCAGAACGGAAATCTCCGTCAAATGATGCTGTTTATGCTCGAACTTAGTGATCAGATACTGGCGACGACAGGCCCACCTGGCCCCCTGCGGGGTGCTGTCTACGACAAGATTATTAGGTTCTCGACCCCGAAGTACCTACGGGATGTGTTCACATCAAGAGGCATCACGGATACGCACTTCGGGCCGTTGCCGTTCTCCTTTCCTCAGTTGCGCATCTTGGCATTCCTTGCCGCCCACCACAACCCGGACTCCGGCGCAGTCCCACTTGATGAATTGAAGCGCTGCTTCGTGGAGCGATTCGGCATAAAGGAGCGGCGACTCATGGAGATCTTGCACGAAATGGAGGGGAGGTTGGGCAACAGCGGTGCGCCACTCCGCATTCTGTTGGGTGGAGGCCAAGATTTGCTATCACCAACGTCGGTGGTGCTGCTTCCTGCGGGACGCATCTTCATCCAGCAGGTTGTCTTTAGCGCAGACTTTCTATCATGGATCTATGAAACGACCACGAGGCCACTCCCGCCCGTGGAACAGCGGGGTATTCGCCAGACGAAGTTCGACAAGGCCACTATTGTCTTGCGAGAGCGCCTCATTAAGGAATTCTTGCGTGAGCATCCGTATATGAAGGAGAATCGGGGCATTCGAGAGAGTGAACGTGGACGATTGGATGCCTATGTTGAGGAGTTCAACTACGGCCCCGGTAGATGGTTTCTCACGCAGATGAGCGATGAACTCCGGCAGTACGCCAAACAGCGGCAACTTATCCTAGCTGAGTTTCAGCCAGTGGCGCGGAAGATCAGAGAAATGACCAAACGTCTTGACGACTGTTATCAGGGCGTCGCGTGATGCTTAAGGAGTGGTGGGTGCGGGCCCTGCTGCTTGCAATGGCGGGGTTCATCGGGGTCGTCTTGATTCTCGATCTGCTCGGCCGCTGTTGGCCGCTATTCCATCCGGATGTCTGGGGCAACGGCGCCGAGTGGGCGTCAGCGTTGCTTCCAACCATGGCAATCGCCGTGACGTTGGCCCTCTGGCATCGTGATCGTCGTGAACGGCAGCTAGGAGACGAGCGTCAACTGCTTCGGTGGGTGGAACTGGATCCGCCGGGAGGGGACCAGAGATACGTGCGGAACGCATCCGGAGTGTCGCTAACCGATCTCACACTGTCTGGTGTCAAAATTTGTAGTGAATTGGGGCACGGTTGTGACCTGATGTTGCCGTCAGATTCGGTATTCGACGAAGGACTGGAGTTGATTGCCACCGGACCAAGTGGTGCGCGGTGGCGGCTAGTGGGGGAGGGTCGCCTGCCGCTGCGGGTGGATTCGGACGGAGCGTCGTAGCGTCGCCGGTGTATCGGACATGGTGGCGCGTTGGCTCGCCGAGTGGATGTTGAGCAGCGTCGGGGACGCGATAACCGCTGGCCGCAACGCGGCCCACCACTTCAACGACGCCTCCACGCACAAGAGCCACGGACGGCGCATCGGTCGCGACGAGGCTCGAGTTCAGCAGTTGGTTGTGGAGGATCTTGAAAACAGCCAAGAGCTTCAGGAGGCTGTTCTCACGCTGTACCACGTGGTGACACTGGTGTTCGAGCAGACACCAGCCGCGAAGTTGGTGTGGACCGACGCAGGCCGGTCATGGATGAAGAACATGGCCGTGGCCCCAGCACAGCCGCCGGCCGCCGCAGTCACCTAGGTTTCCGGCGCGGTCCCCGTCTCTCGTGAATGAGGTTCGGCGTGGTCACCGGCCCGAGCCAGAGGCCTCATGTCGGAACTCGTCGTAGGTGCCGGCCAGGTACCGAACCAGCGAGACCTGGAAGTCCGGGTTCGCGAAGAACAGGTCGAACAGCACCCCGTTCTTGTCGTGCCGGTCGATCAGCAGGTCCTTCACCTTCTGCTCGAGCACCATCTCGAACTGGCTGCGGTCATTGTTCAGGGCGACTTCGCGCATCTCGTCGTCCTCCTTGACGACAACCCACTGCTGGTCGACCCAGACCTTGTCGGCCTCACCGAGGTCGGCTCCGTACTTGTCGTTGATTGCCGAGATCAGCGCCGAGAGCTTGTCCAGCATCGGTTCAGTCAGCGAACCCTTGCCCTCGCCCGGCAACGCCACCCCGGGCTCGTCCGATCCGGCCAGCTCGATAGCGGCTTCCGAGGTGACCGCGATCCGCAGGTGCGTCAGCTGGACCGACTTCGAGATCTGGGGCATCGGGGTGTTCTCCCCCGGCGGCAGCTCCAGCAGCAGCAGCCGGCCATAGAGGAACAGCCGCTCCCAGTCGGTGTCGGCCCACGGCATGACCTGAGCGACGAACGCGTACGCCCGGCAGAAGGATTCCAAGGTCCGCCGGAACTCCTCCGCCTTCTCCTCATCGAGCGCCGCGAACCGCCCGACCGCCGGCTCGAGGTTCGCATACAGCACCGACTGCAAAGCTGGATCTTCCGACAGCAGCGCTGCGACCGTCGCCTCCATCTCCGGCATCGACAAGACGCCAGCATTCATGAGGTCGTGTTCCATGGTGGCGAGCACGTTCGGCTCGGTCGGGGTGGAGAACGATTCCTCGAAGAACGGCTCGAACGCCGCTTTGATCTCCTCGGCCGAGTTGGCGAAGTCCAGGACGAACGTGTCCTCCTTGCCCGGATGCGTCCGGTTCAACCGCGACAGAGTCTGCACCGCTGCCACGCCGGACAACTTCTTGTCGACGTACATGGTGTGCAGCAGCGGCTCGTCGAATCCGGTCTGGTACTTCTCCGCGACCACGAGCACCTGGTACTCAGGCCCGTGGAACTTCTTCGGCAGCTGCCCCTCAGAGAATCCGTTGATCAAGGCCTCCGTCACCGCCGGCGCCTCCGGTGCGTCCGGATCCATCAGCGACCCCGAGAAAGCCACCAAGGTCCTCAGCGGACGTTCCCCCTGGTCGTACCCCTTCTTCGCGATGTATGCCGCAAGCGCGGCCTGCGTCCGCACCGCGTGCAGCCTCGATCGGGTCACAACCATCGCCTTGGCCTGCCCATCGATCTTCCCCGCGGTCTTCTGCCGGAAGTGCTCGATGATCACCTCAGCCTTCGCGTCCAATGCATACGGGTGCAGCGAGGCGAACCGGGCAAGGGCCGCGCGACCCTTGCCCGACTCCATTTCCGGGTCGTTGCGGGGGTGCGCGTTGGCGAGCTTGTAGTACACGCCGTACGTCGTGTAGTTCGCCAGCACGTCGAGGATGAACCCCTCCGCGATCGCCTGCCGCATCGAGTACGTGTGGAACGGCCGCTTGTGCCCGTCCGCACCGACCTGCCCGAACGTGTCGAGTGTCTTTGGCTTCGGCGTCGCTGTGAACGCGAAGAAGGACAGGTTCTTCTGCTTGCCCCGGTGCCGCGCGCTGGCGAACAGCGCCTCGTCTGCTGCGTCAACGGAAGCGTCGTATGCCGCCTGCTCGGCTTCCGCTGCCGCTTCCAGTTCGGCGTCGCCTTCCCCTGAACCCAGGACCTTCTTCAGCTTGGCGACCGAGTCTCCACTCGATGAGGAGTGCGCCTCGTCGACGATGACCGCGAACCGGCGCCCCACCACGCCCTTCGTCTCGCCCCCAGTCGCATTCTTCGCGGCGAGCTCAGCAACGACAGGGAACTTCTGCAGGGTCGTGATGATGACCCGCGCCGCGTGACCCTCAAGGGCTTCCTTGAGCTGAGCCGAGTTCTCATCGATTCGCACGATCGTGCCGGGTGTGTGCTCCAAGCCGGCGACCGTGTCCTGGAGCTGACGGTCCAGCACCTTGCGGTCGGTGATGACCACGACCTTGTCGAAGATCGGAGCGTCATCGGCCCCGTGGAGCCGCGAGAGCGCGTGAGCGGTCCAGGCGATCGTGTTCGACTTGCCGGACCCCGCCGAGTGCTGCACGAGCCGATCTACTCCGGCGCCGTCACGATAGGTCGCGTCGAGGATCGAGCGCACCGCGTGCCACTGGTGGAACCGGGGAAACAGCGTCCTGTCGCCTTCGACGTGGATGAACGACCCCAGAAGGTCCAGCCATGCGTCGCGCTGCCACACGTGCTCCCAGAGGTATGCCGTCTGGTAGACCGTCGTCACGGCCGGGTTTCCTGCGGTGCCGGTGTTTCCGGCGCCGTTGCTGCCTTGGTCGAAGGGGAGGAATACCGTCGCTTCACGGGCCAACTTGGTCGTCATCGCCACTCTGTGCGGGTCCACCGCGAAGTGCACGAGCGTCCGGGCGCGGAAGATCAGGTCGTTCGGGTTGCGGTCACTTCGGTACTGCGCCATCGCGTTCTCGACGGTCTGGTGGGTCAGCGGGTTCTTCAACTCGGCGGTCGCGACCGGGATGCCGTTGACCACCAAGGTCATGTCGAGCGAGTCCGAAGGGTTCGACTCCGAATGGTGCAGCTGCCGCACAACCCCAAGTCGATTCGATCCGTAGCGCTTCGTCTGCTCATCGTTGAGACCACTGGCCGGCCTGAAGAAGCACAGTCGGACGCTGACGCCCGAGTCCTTCACCGGGGACCGCAGCACGCTGATGGTTCCCCGGTGGTCGAGCGCGTCGACGACGACCTTAAGGAACTTCTCCCGCGCCGTCGCCTCGCCTCCGTGGCGCGTGACCAACTGCTCCCACTGCTTCGGCTGCGTCTCCCGGACGAAGGCGATCACCTCATCGCCGAAGATCCCGGACTTTCGGTCGTACGCCGTTGGCGCCAATGACTGCCAGTCATGAGCGAGCAGGTGCCACTCGATGTTCGACTCGAACGCCAACTCCTTGGTGATGCTCATGTTCGTCTCATCCCGGTATCCCGCTGCCAGTGGTCGTCACGTCGAACTCACCCGTCACCGCGGCCGTGATCAACGACTGCTTGTACTCAATCAAACGGTCGAGACTCCGTTCCAGCGTGCTCCTGCTCGACTGCGCATGCATGAGGATTCGCTGATGCGCACGGCCCAAGGAAAGTTGATCTTCGAGCGGGCTGCTCGGGATACGCAGGCGAGAGATGTCGGCCATGTTCAAGTGAGGGTGAAGCGATCCAGCGGAAGCCATCGAGATGATTCTTCGCATCTCGCCGGCCATCAGCACAAGGCGCAGAAAGCCTGAATCGAGCGTCTTCGCGTTCGGCTTGAGGAGAACCACGCGCTGTCCAATCGCTACTGGAGGGTCGTGTTCGCTCAGCAGCGCGACCTCACCCACAGGCGCCTCGCGGGTCAATAGGACGTCCCCGCATTCGGGCACTCCGCGGGACGTCCACTCGGTGAACGAGTCAGAGTCAGTTTCCCGCAGGCGGTCATGGACCAATCTCCCATCACGTATGGCGCCGGTACCCGCGATCCAGTAGCCGCCGCCGGCCACGATAGGAGCGGTCTTGTGCTCGGTGTCCACAATGCGACAAACACCGCTCAGCGGAGGCCCCTCCGGGCCAACGGCGCCAAGGAGGTCCGAGGTGCCTGATACGGCTACCTCGTTGATGAGGTCAAGTTGGATCCCGCGGGCGGCGATGATCTGGTCGATGCGGGCGACGCGGTCGTCGAGGAAGTCCGCGATCCGCCGCTGCTCATCAGTGCTGGGTAGGTCCAGCGGCGTGGCAGCGAGTTGATCGTTGTCTATTTCGATCTGACCCGGGCGTACGCCACGTGAGATGGCTGCGAAGTGTGCGGTCATTCGTGGGGAGCGCAAGAGGTAGTGGAGGTAGCGGTCGTGCTCGCTGTGCCTGGGAGCGAAGCAGATGTAGTGACCCGACATGATGCCGCGGTGCGCAGAGACTCCCAGTGACCCCTGCCATGCCTTCATCCGGTTGACCGCGAGCCAGCCAGGTTCAACGAGCTGGTAGATGCTCCGATCCTCAGCAGTCTGGTTGTGGTTGACCATGTCGTCCTTCAGGACGACGCCGTGCTCGCGAAAGACCGACAGCATGGGTTCGTCGACGAAGCCGAGGATCTTGCGTCGCTCGAACAGTCTTCCGAGGCGAATCTGACGGGTCTCAGTCACAGGCCGAGCCCGCTCATCCAGTGCTGGATCTGGGTCTCGAGGTCCTTGATCTCCTGGGCGATCTCCTCGACCGGACGAGGAGGTGTGTAAACGTAGAACTGGCGGGTGAAGGGGATCTCGAAGCCGACCTTGGTCTTGGTGTGGTCAATCCACGCATCGGGTACGTACGGGTGGATCTCGTTCTCCAGGTGGGCTTCAGCCGTTTCGACGAGCTTCTTCTCGCGTGCCTCTTCGCCCAAGGCGAGCCAGCCCTCGGGCAGGAGGACGTTCTCCTGGTCCCGCAGATCCGGGTCGGGCTCGACCTTCCCTGCGCGTCCCTTGATGATCGAAGCCTCGGGATCGGCCACGGCGCAGGCCTTGACGAAGGCCCTCTTCTGCGCCGTAGTGAGCGCGGGGACCTCGAACAACAGCGCCTTCTCGGTCTCGTATCGCTGACCAACCAACGAGGCGTACGCGGCATACGGTTCGTCGGCGACGGCTTTGGCGGTGACTTCCCACCGTCGGCGCATCGGTCGCTCGACGGTGATGCGCTGGAAGCCGAAGGTCTCGTTGGTCACGACCTTGACCCGGGTGTCGTCGGCGTACTCGTCTCGCGCGCCGCCATAGAGCCGAACCACTTCCTCGATCGCCGCGGGCGTGAGCTCCTTGCGCTTGTCGCCCAACGACTTCCGCATCTTCGTGCCGAGCTCGCGGGCGTCGATGAGCTTGACCGTGCCGCGGTCCTCGTCGGCCTTGTCGTTGGTGAGGATCCAGACGTAGGTGGAGATGCCGGTGTTGTAGAACATCTGGTCGGGCAGGGCGACGATGCCTTC
>Ga0056906_1000964_pt1 | contig 12303 bp, 13 predicted proteins | sample EBPBio122009_DNA_FD_55045 | JGI IMG/M metagenome (GOLD analysis project Ga0056906, IMG submission 55045) | Wastewater treatment Type I Accumulibacter community from EBPR Bioreactor in Madison, WI, USA - Reactor 1_2/2/2009_ DNA | ecosystem: Engineered > Bioreactor > EBPR > Anaerobic-Aerobic >...
GGCCAAGAAGATCCGGCTGACGATGACCTACCCGAAGTCGGTGGGCCGCAACTTCGAGGAGATCCTGCGCTCGGTCGACGCGCTGCAGACGACCGACCGCGGGGCCTGCTCGACGCCGGTGGACTGGAAGGCCGGGGACAAGATCATCGTCCCGCCGACCCTGTCGACCGACGATGCACGCGAGCGCTTCGACGACGTCGAGGAGTTCCGCCCCTACCTGCGCCGCGCGGCCCTGCGCGACTGAGGCTCCACCACCTCCCCTTGCGTCCGGCACGATGGTTGCCATGCCGTCATCGCGCCGGACGCAAGGGTTGAGGTCCCGGCCATGACCCAGCGCACCGCCCTCGTGACCGGTGCCGCCGCCGGCATCGGGCGCGCCATCACCTCGGCGCTCGTCGCCAGCGGCTGGCGGGTCGGGGCCGTCGACATCGACGAGGCCGGGCTCGCCACCCTCTCGGGCGGCTCAGTGCTCACCGGCCGCTTGGACGTGCGCTCAGAGACCGATTGGTATGCCGCGCTCTCGGCGCTCACTGCCGAGTCCGGCGGGCGCCTGGACCTGCTGGTCAACAACGCCGGCATCCTGCAGTCCGGCCGCTTGGACACGATCCCCCTCGCGGATCAACAGCGCGCGGTAGAGGTGAACGTGACCGGCGTGCTCAACGGCTGCCACACGGCATACCCCTACCTGCGGGCGACGCCCGGAGCGCAGGTGGTCAACCTGTGCTGCGCCTCTGCGATCTACGGGCAGCCCGAGTTGGCGACCTACTCGGCCACCAAGTTCGCCGTGCGCGGCCTCACCGAGGCGCTCGACCTCGAGTGGGAGGACGACGACATCACGGTCACCGCGATCTGGCCACTCTTCGTCAACACCGTGATGGTCGACGGCACGGACGTCGGCGCCCAACGTCGGCTCGGGGTGCGGTTGACCCCCGAGGACGTTGCCGCCGAGGTCATGGACGTCGTCGAGGGCGGTGGGCGGCTGTCGCACCGGGTGCACCGGGCCGTGGGGGCGCCGGCCAAGGCGATGCTCGCGGCCTCCGCGATGAGCCCGTCGTGGCTCAACCGGCTCGTCAACGCACGGATCACGCGCTGAGGTTGCGATGGCGCGCTACTGCATCGATGCCGAGACCCTGCTGCACATCGTGCGGTCCACGGCGACACCTCACGCCTCCCACCAGCTCCTCGCTCCCTCGTCGATCCGGTCCGACGCACTCACCCTGCTGCTTGCCGACGTCGCGGCGGGGCGGATCGACGACGCCGAGGCGAAGGCCCTGCACACGCGCATGACGGAGCAGCGGATCCGAGCACTCGGCGACCGGGTCTCGCGCTGGACGGCGTGGCAGATCGCCCGAGAGCAGGGCTGGTCCGACCTGCACGACGCCGAGCACTTCGCCGTGACCAGGCTGCAGGCCGATGCCTTCGTCACGGTCGATCCGGCTCGAGCACAGCGGGCGGAAGGAATCGTGCCGACGGCCGAGGTCAACGCCCTGTTCCAGAGCGCCGGCCTCGCCGACGGTTGACCAGACCGACGAAGAGCGCGACGAGGGCGCCGGCCAGCAGCGCGAACTTCAGCACCGCGCTGACCCACGCCAGCGGTGCCGCCCACGCACGGTCGTCGGGATGGTCGAGCGCCCGGAACAGGGCGAGGTCCTCGACGAGGTCGAGCACGCCGGCCACGGGCGCCCAGGTCGCGGCCCGGCGGGCGGGGGCGGTGTCGAGGAGCCGGGCGGCCGCCCACAGCACCAGGACGTAGCCGGGGATGAAGGCGAGGTCCCACAGCAGGCTGGCACGTGCTGCGCTCACGCCTTCGGCGCCCCAGTCGGCGACCATCGCGTTGACATTGGCGGCCGTCCGGGCCAGCTCGAAGGCGACGATGCCGTGACCACGGGCGGCTAGGACGGCCTCGGCGGGAGCCAGACCCACGGCATACACGACCGCACTGGTGACGAGCCCGGCAGCGAGGGCGAGGAGGTGGGCCCGATGTCCGGTCATCCGCGCATCGTGCCACCGAAACGCGGTGGCGCACAGGAGGCGCCTGCGTGGACGATGGACCCGTGGGACGACCCAGCGACTTCGAGTGGGCGCGGCGTGGCGACGGCAGCGTCGTCATCACGCACCGCGGCCGCGCGGCGACTGTGCTGCGCGGGGCACGGGCGCGGGAGTTCGTCGAGTCCGTCGGCGAGGGTGACGGCCAAGAGCTGATGGCGCGCCTGACCGGCAACTACCGGCGCGGCAACGAGCGCACCGCTCGGCAGCACCCGCGCAACCAGCGCTGACACCACGGCTGTCCCTGGAAGGCCGGAGACCACGACGAGTCGGCTCATGCGGTCCGCAGCGGCTTAATGCTGTCGAGGGAGTCTCCGAGAGCGTCCTTCTCGAACTCAAGGTCGTATCGGGCCTGCAGGTTGATCCAGAACTGCGGGTCGGTCGCAAAGTAGCGGCCCAGGCGCAGTGCAATATCGGCCGAGATCCGTCGCTTGCCGTGGACGATGTCGTTGATCCTCCTCGGGGGCACCCCGAGGGACACGGCCAGCGTGTGCTGAGTGATCCCGAACCCGTCGAGGAAGTCCTCCTGGAGGATCTCGCCGGGGTGGATCGGCGGGTAGAGCTTGTCAGTCATGGTGCACCTTGGGTGGTAGTCCTCGACGATCACATTCTCGGGTCCGGCGTCGGTCCAGACGGAGTCAGACGTACCGCAAGGCGTCAACAGCCCTAGACGTTGAAGCGGAACGAAAACCGGTGTTCTCGACCATCGTCGGTCGTCGTCGGTGAGGGCCGACAAACACGGCCTGACCTGCGGTTATGCGCTGATCCAGCCGTCGGGCATCGTTGGCGGCGAACGGTCTCCGCGGGACTTCTTGCGGACTGTTTGCGGACCGCCGGTCAGGTCGAGAGGCCTCTGGTGCGGGCGGCGTCGATCAGCGTCCGCGCGACCTGCTCGGCCTTGTCGGTCGCCGCTGCCCCCACCGGCTTCGCCTCGTAGCGGTCCTGGTTGCGGGCGCGTCGCAGGCGGTCGAACTCTCGCGCTGCCTTCTCCGCCGGAGGCTTGTCGAACACCGCGCGCAGGTAGCGGCCGAGCGCCTCGTGCTGGCCTGGCCCGTTGGTCGTACGGAAGCCGTACGCCGCCAGCAGCGCCTCGCCGGTGTCGTGGCAGGCGTCGTAGGCCACGCCGTACCTGACGGTGACGCTCGTGAGCAGCGGCAGCTGCTCCAAGCGCTCTTGCGCCTGCCGCAGGAACGAGGTCGCCCGCGCGAAGTCTGCGGGCACGGCGTCGAGTCGTCGCGCCTCCACCAGGGCGAGGACCGTTGCCTGCTGGACGCGGGTGAGCGGGGTCAGTGCCACGGCAGCTCTCCGATGACGGCGACTGCCGAGTTGCTACGCACGTTGTCCAGAAAGCCTGAGGACGCTGCGAACTCCTCCGGGGTGAGGATGGTCGGGTTCACGGGACGGTGCACCGCCGCCTCGACGCGTGTGCACGCCTCGTAGACCGCGTCCACGTCGGGCTCACCGAGCACCATGAGGTCGATGTCGTGCGGGGTCGGACCAGCAACACCGAGCAGCCGAGCGGCGAAGGAGCCGTAGAGGAACGCGGACTCGATCCCGTCGATGCGGGCAAGCTCCTCGGCAAGGATCACCACCGGGCCGGTCACGACCGTGAGGATCTCACGCAAGGGCTCCACAAGCGGGCTCTCGTCGTTGGCGCGGATCAGCCTTGTGCGGCCCACCTGCCGCTCGCGCAGGATGCCGGAGTCCAGCAAGCGGCCGACCTCGCGGTGGGCGGTCGGGTAGGCCAGGCCGGCCCTCTCGGCCAGGTCAGTGAGACTCAGCTCGTCGCCGGTGAGCAACATGGCGGACAACAGACGCGCCTGACCGTCCGACCGGAAGATCGGAGCGAGGAGGGGCGCCTCAGTTCTCATATAACTGAGGCTATCCTCCATGATATCGACAGTCAATGTGCTGCTTGCTAACCCCAGAAGATGGGATCGCCGCTGGTCTCGATGTGGTCGAGTAGCGCTTGGATGTTTGCGGTCGGGCGCTTGCGCTTGTACTCGTGGAACTTGAGGTTGCGGTCGCGCCAGTAGATCGCCCACCGTCCGGTCGCCTTCGTGTAGCGCAGCCGCGCGATCGGGAACCGGGTGTGCTCGCCGACACCGTCCCACGGTGGCCGCACCTCGACGATGTCGACGTATCGGTCGGAGACGTCGGCCTCGACCTTCAGCTGCTCCCACAGGTGCTCGGGCACCCGCTCTCGCGCCCACAGGCGGATGCGGTGCAGGTCAGTCTCCGGAAGCGCCATCACACCACTCCATAGCGCACAACCCTACGAGGCCTCATGAGCATCGGGGACGACACCAACCACCTGGCCGCGGAGGCGCGTGCCCGGGTGCTCATCGACGGCCAGCTCATCGGCGCCCGTCGAGGTCGTCGCTGCCCCCTCGAATCCTCCTCTGCCGACTCCTGATCTGCTCGCTCTTCGCGATCCTCCCACCTTCGGGTCGTCGACAACCGTTGGCTCTTCACGGCCCCCGGAATCCCCTCTCCCTTACCCCCCGATTTCCCGCCCTAGCAACTTCATTCACAGCGGCACGCATGCTACGAAGGACGTAGATGGGCCGCCCGTGATCGGGCGGCCCACGCGGCATTTCTGGGGGTCCGTTGGTTACCGACGGACATTGTGGAGGCGGTGATCCGGGTGCACGGTGGGGTGAAGTTCTACCGCGGAGCGCCGAGGGCTGCGCGGGCCTACGTCGAGCGCGACCGCTCTCGGGCGGACGACTACTACCTCGCCGAAGGCAGCGGCGTCGCGACGCGGCTGATCGCCACCCCCGACGGCGTGCGAAGCATGGGCGGCATGACCGGGGAGCTGTACGAGCAGTGGGTTGCCGGCATCGACCTTGACACGCTGACAGCCAAGGGCCACATACGAACCGATGACAACGCGCTGCGCTTCGTCGAGGTCGTGGTCAACGGTCCCAAGACCTGGTCTCTTGCAGCCGCTCTGTACCCGGAGGTCTCCGCAGCGCTGGACCGAGCCCAGGACAAGGCGGCCATCGAGATTGTCAGCTGGATCGCGGCGCACGCGACCACCCGCGTCGGCCCTCGCGGGCGCCAGGTCCAGGTTCCCGTCGAGTCCATCGAGGCCGCGGTCATCCGCCACTACACGTCTCGCGCGGGCGACCCGCACCGCCACCTCCACCTGCAGATCAACGCCCGCGTGTGGGCGGCCGGTGCTTGGCGGGGTATCCACTCCGTCGGCGTGCGGGACAGCATCGAGGCGATCAACGGCATCGGCCACGCCGCCGTCGCGACCGACCCGGAGTTCCGGGCGGTGCTGGCGGCGCACGGACTGACCGTCGACCCCGAGCCGAGCGAGATCCGGGAGCTCGCGCCGTACGTCGGCGCCTTCAGTGCCAGGGCAGCGCAGATCCGCCGCAACGTGGACCGGCTCGAGGCCGACTGGCGAGCCCGGCATCCCGACCAAGAACCGGGCCCTCGGATGCGTGAGGCGTGGGACCGGCGGGCGTGGGCACAGGCACGACCCGACAAGGTCGTGCCCAAGGACGGTCGCGAGCTCGTCGACCGATGGAACGGCGAGCTCCGCGAGGTTGGCTACCGAGACCCGGCCCACGCCGTCCCTCTCCGGCGGACGCTGCCGGGGTGGATCGACCGCGACGCTGCCGCTGACCTGGTCGTCTCGATGCTCGGCGCCAGGCGGTCGGCCTGGAACACGGCTGACATTCGCGGGAAGACCGAGGTCCTGCTAGCCCAGACGGCGCTCGTCGCGGACCCCGCCGCCCGGATCGAGTTGGCGGAGGACGTCACTTCCCGGGCCGTCGCGCGCTGCACCCCGCTGCTGACCCGAGGCGACGTCCCCGAACACGTCCGATCTCTCACCTCGCCTGGGGTCCTGGCCGTCGAGGGTGACCTCATCGCCCGGATCGCCCGACGCGCCGATCACTCCACCAATCTGCGACGTTCCGACAGCCTCGACCCCTATCAGGGAGAGCCCGTCCACGACGACGCCTTCGGCGCGCTGACGAGCACCGCGCCCCTCGTGGTCGTCGAGGGAGCCGCCGGAGCAGGCAAGACCACGGTTCTGCGCTCGGTCCGCCAGCAGCTGGCGTACCACGGTCGCCGGCTGGTCGTGGTGACCCCGACGATGAAGGCCGCCGACGTGGCCGCGCGTGAGACCGGCGCCGAGGGACACTCCGCGGCGTGGCTGATCTACCAACACGGCTGGCGCTGGGACGACGACGGGCACTGGTCCCGGCAGTCCGACCCCGGACCCTGTGAGTCGGCAGCCCTTCGACCCGGGGACCTGCTCGTGGTCGACGAGGCCGGGATGCTCGACCAGGACACCGCCCGGGCGCTCCTCACCGTCGCCGACGAAGCCGGCGCCCGGGTCGCGTTCATCGGGGACCGCCACCAGCTCCCGGCCGTCGGCCGCGGCGGCGTCCTCGACCACGCTGTCGCCTACGCGGACCCGGCCACGGTGGTCACCCTCGAGACCGTGCGCCGATTCACCGACGAGGCCTACGCCATCCTGAGCCTCCGGATGCGCGAGGGCTACCGAAGCGACGAGGTGTTCGACGCACTCCTCGCCCGCGGTCAGATCGTCGTGCACCCCTCCGACGTCGAGCGCATAGCGGCGCTCGCGCGGCTCGGTGCGGCCGGCGACCTCGTCATGGCCGACACCCGCGAGCAGGTCGCCGACCTCAACGCGGCCATCCGCGCGCAGCGCACGCACGTCGATCCCCTCTCCGGAGGCTGCCCGACGGTGACCACCAGCCGCGGCGAGACACTCACGGTCGGCGACCGGGTCGCGACGCGCCGCAACGACCCCGACCTCCGCGTCGCGAACCGACAGACCTGGACCGTGACCGGCGTAGGCGGCGACGGCTCGGTCACCCTCCACCATCGGGGACGAGACCAGATCGTCCCCGCCGAGTACGCGCGCGAGCACGTCGAGCTCGCCTACGCCGCGACCGTCCACGGAGCCCAGGGCGAGACCGTCCCCCGCGCCCACGTCGCCCTGACCGACTCCACCGGCGCCGCAGCGGCGTACGTCTCCATGACCCGCGGCCGAGCCGGCAACACGGCGCACCTGGTCGCCGAGACCCTCGAGGACGCCAAGCAGCAGTGGATCGACGCGTTCGCCCGCAACCGGTCCGACCTCGGCCCCGCCCGCGCCCGCGACACCGCCCTCGAGGACATCGAACGGTACGGACCCGCGCTGTGGCCTGAAGCGCCCACACCGACCGGGGAACGACGGCACCGAGAGCGGGAACAACGGCACGGCCCGTCACGTCAGGCGGGGCTGCAGGGCCTCTCAATCGGGCGTTGAATGCTTCTTTCCCAACTTCCCTGGGGACGTGCCCTGACCTGCGGCGATGCCAACGTCCCTCCCTTTGTCCCTCCCCCGCGAAGCTCCGGCTGGGGACGAATCCGGGTACAACCCTTTCGCACGATGATCGGCGTGAGCCGACGCTCACCGCCACCGATCACGAGGAGCGCCACGATGACCGCACAACACCACCCCACTCTTCGCCCACAGAACGCCGGGGACGAGATGCTCACCCTCCAAGAGGCCTGCGCCTTCCTCCGGGTGCCTGAGGGCACCCTGCGCTACTGGCGCCACCTCGGGTCCGGGCCGCGCAGCTTCAAGCTCGGCCGCCACGTCCGGTACTGGCGCGCCGACCTCATCCTCTGGCTCAGCGAGCAGACCAACCGTCCACAGAACCACCGCTGAGACTGCCCGCCGTCAGATCTCGGAGAGACGATGGAGCGATCTCGGAGGGAGCATCACCATGGCGGGAAACATCGCCAAGCGAGCCAACGGCAAGTGGCGGGCGCGGTATCGCGACGAGTCCGGGAAGGAGCACTCGCGACACTTCGACCGCAAGATCGACGCCCAGCAGTGGCTCGACGCGGTCACCTCGGCCGTCGTCACCGGAACCTACGCGGATCCACAGGCCGGCCGGATCACGTTCGCGGCATTCTTCGGCGAGTGGTCGGCCCGCCAGGTCTGGGCACCCGGCACCGTGCTCGCGATGTCGCTGGCGGCCAGATCCGTGCCCTTCGCCGGGAAGCCGATGAAACAGGTCCGGCGCTCGGACGTCGAGACCTGGATCAAGCAGATGAACGCCGCCGGCCTCGCCCCCGGCACGATCAAGACCCGGTACGTCAACGTCAGGTCGGTGTTCCGCGCCGCCGTGAAAGATCGGGTGATCGGAACCGACCCGACCGACGCAGTACGCCTCCCCCGCGGCCGTCGCCCCGACATCGCCATGTCGATCCCCACACCCGAAGACGTGGGGCACCTCATGGCCGTGGCCGACGAACGGTTCCAGCCATTCATCGCCCTCTGCGCGTTCGCCGGCCTCCGGCTGGGCGAGGCCGCCGGCGTCCAACTCGGCGACGTCGACTTCCTCCGCAAGTCACTCAAGGTCTCCCGCCAGGTGCAGCGGGTGAACGGCGGGGCGATCGACGTGCGGGCGCCGAAGTACGGGTCAGAGCGCGTCGTCTACCTCGCCGACAGCCTCGTCACCGTCCTCGCCAAGCACGTCGCCTCCCACGGAACCACCGGTAATGATCGTTGGCTCTTCGCCGGGGACGGCGACGGCCCGCCGCACCAGAACACCGTCAGCTACTGGTGGCGCAAGACACTGCACGACGCCGAACTGTCCGGCATCAAGCTCCACGACCTGCGGCACTTCTACGCCTCCGGCCTCATCGCCGCCGGGTGCGACGTCGTGACCGTCCAGCGCTCGCTCGGTCACTCGAAGGCCACGACGACCCTCAACACGTACGCCCATCTCTGGCCGAGCGCCGAGGACCGGACAAGGAAGGCCGCGGAGTCGATCATGTCCGTATCGCTCGGCGAGCCCGCCTGGCGACTGGCCGAGAATGAGACGAGCACAGGCGAATGAGGCCTGCCCTGGGACGGCAGACGTGCCTCCCATGGCGTGAACCGGTGGCGCGTCATAGCGCCCACTGTGGGCTCCACCACCCGCGAGCGCAGCGCATTTCCTCACCCAGTAGATGACTTCAGACGCGGGGGTCCCGGGCCTCCGGAGATCATAAGCGTTCCGCTGTGTCGAGCTTGTCGGCCAGATGCGAGTCCTTTACCTTTCCGTTCCGCGCCTGCCGCAAGAATACAGCCAAGTCTTTGTCAGTCAACGGTATGATGAGAACTCGCTTTGAGGTCAAATTCTCCTTCACGTGGGCCCAATAGTGCTTCTGAACCTCACCGCGAAAGCAGATGAATCCAAGCCGACCCTTGCGCTCATCCAGGTAGTATGCAACTTGTTGAAAGTCTGACGCGGACAACTTCTCATAATTCTTGCACTCGAACACGACTTGGGTTGCATCATAGCGCTGTCTCATAATCGCCCAAAACCCACCCTCCGCCCGATTGCTTGCCATCCAATCGCGACGCAACGTGTTCTCGTGCGTTCGGACCTGGTCCGTAACATTCGCGAGCTGCCTGAAGAAGCAGAGGCGCAGCACATCTCCAACCAGGTCCTCGTACTCTGTTGCGGTCTCATCCCCGGGCGCCAGTTCCTTCAGAAGGCGCTCTCGCTGCAAAATCTCGTCAACATACGTGTCCATGTCCCAGGAGTTGGGCAACTCATCGATGATTCCAACTGACCCGAAGCCCTGATCCGGTTGAAATTCTGTCATTAGTACGTCTTGGGCGTCCAGCGCTCCCCAGTAAGTCGGGTGGATCTGGAAGTCGATAGTCGACGAAATCGCGGGTGGAGTTGTGTCCCGGGGACCAACGGACCTATAGATGGTCTTCCTTGAACCATCTCTCTGGGGAGTCAGAAAGCCCATGAACCCAATGTCGTAAAGAAGCCGAGCGAACTGTTCGGGCTGACTGTACTGATAGATCCATTCGCCGCAGCCCGCCTTGATCTGTGGGTCAGCGAGAAGCTTCTCCATGAGCGACGCAATTCCACCGCTAGTCCACCGGCGACCCAAGCCATAGAAGCGGCTCAGAACCACCGAAATCTGTGGGAAGTTCTCCTGATATTCGTCGCCCAGGTCGCTTAGGCGACTAGTCGAAAACCGCCTTCGCGCGTCGTAGAGGTCTTCGAGTTGGATGAGAGTGTGCCCATGGGACTGCGCGTTGTCCAGCGCAAGCGATACATAAGTGAGCACATCTCTCGGCCGATTCTGGCAGAAGTCAAAGACAGCTTCGCGCGTGCCCGCCCCTTCGAAGAAGGCGTCCCAGGTGGCGCCCTTCAGCGGGAGCTTGGCAGTGAGACCCACATTCAGGCGGCGCTCTACCATCTCTAACAGTTGCTCGCGCGTCCAATCAAGCCCGACCACGCAGGTTTCCAGGCGGGCAAACTCCGAGTCCACGACACGGACGCGCTCAAATATGTTCTCGCGTAGGAAGATGAGAGCCCGGGCGCCAATGAGCTGTGTGTTGATCTCAAGTGTGGCATGCATCAAGGCCGCGAGATAGATCACCGCGTGAGAACTGCCATCCCACGATTCATCGATGGCATCGAACAGAATCGTTACGGGTGCTGACCCGAGTAGCTTGTGATCGTTCACCTCTCGGATGATTTGCTTCGGCCGCTTGATCTCGAGATGCCACTCACGCTCACTGCGTTCCGACAAGGGCTTCATGATGCGATCGATCATCTCCAAGGTGGCGAGATCGAAGTCATAGTCGTCATCGAGGTTGATTTGATTCCGCAGTGCCTGACTAATTCCACTTAACTTACCGCGCACGGCGGCGACATTATGTAGGGCATAACCGAGAATAGCGCACTTGAAGGCGGCAACGAGGGACTTGAAGGGCCTCGCGTTCCCCTTCTGGAGGGCCTCTACTGCAAACCAGTCATTCTCAGGGGAGAACAGATCCGGACGAACGATGTAGACGTCTCCACGGGTGCTCTCGAGGTACTTCGTGATCGTGGTCTTGCCGGTTCCACGGCGACCGACAAAAAAGCAGCGACTGTTGTCGAAGTTGTCAGCTGCTGCAAAGGCAGGCGTGTGAACGTAAACTTCCGGCCGCTTCAGCGACTGATCGTACTCGGCGAACGCTTGACCGAGTTGCACCCTTTGGAGTGCGTTCTTCGGCAACGTATGCGATACAGGTGATGCCACGACGTGTCCCCCTAGTGCCTGAGCGATCGGAACTTATCACGTAGGAACTGGAAGCGCCGGGCGGGGGCTCAAAGCGTCCCGTTGCGCCTGGCAGCCTCCGCCCAACGGGCGATCGCGAGTACACGGCCCTCCTGCAGTTGAGTGCAGCCCTGAGCTGGCCCCGTGCGCGGCCCCAACCCGCCGAGGAAGGCGAGGGCGATTGCCCCCCGTTAGCAAGTCCGGCTCCTTCGATGGCCAGCTCCAGTGATGCAACGCCGCCTCAGCGCCAGCCATGTCAGAACGCGGGCAACGCCCGAGGCAGCGGTTCGGTGCATCTCAGCGATGGTCTTGGCGGCGAGGGGGCTTCCGCCTCGCGCTTGGGTCAAGGCTTCCTGAGCCACGGGGCGTGTACCTCGCGGATGGTGAAGTTCCTACCGAGAAGCGCCCAGTCCGAGTCGACGAAGCACAGGACGCCGGGCACGGGACAGCGGGTTCGACAAGGACGGGCGGGTCGAGCTGATTGAGGAGCACGTCGACGAGCTTCGGTCGCGTGCGCCGACATCAACCGCTCAAGGCGAGGTGGGAAGCCAGACCCTCCAGCCCCGCCGTGGCTCCCGACACGGGACAAGCGCACCGCTCGCTTCCCACGCCCAACCGGGCTGGACGAGCGTTCTGCGGCGTTGTAACCACCGGCCGTCCGANGGTTGAATCCGGCAGACTCGCCCCATGGGACGCAATCGCCTGCGCGGGGGGAGAGCGCGCGAGGGTTCCATTGTGGTGCGTGCGCTGATCAGCGCGGTCTTGGTACGCGCAATCTTCGCTCAGAGTCGGTCACCCGGACCCGTCACTCAGCGGCTCGAAGTGCCACCTCAAGCCGCTGATGTGACGCTTGGTGGTCGCCCATGGCGTGCCATCGCGGGCAACGCGACACTCGCCCTGATCACCGCTGGAGCCGCCTTCTGGCTTTGGCCCGTGCGCCAGCTAGTTGAGCCCGCGCTGCCGCTGCTTGTCGAGATGCGAAGTAGCTGGCCGGTCGAACGAGTCAATATGTCGATTTCGGGATCGGTCCTCACTATCGCCCCCGCTGCTGTACGGCCCGCGACACCCGCCCTAGGTGTACCCGGCCATCACGTTGGTGACAGTCGACTGGTGGGGGGTTTTCCTCCGAGTGCGCTGTGACGGCGTTCATTGTTGTAGTGC
>Ga0056906_1000999_pt1 | contig 11899 bp, 10 predicted proteins | sample EBPBio122009_DNA_FD_55045 | JGI IMG/M metagenome (GOLD analysis project Ga0056906, IMG submission 55045) | Wastewater treatment Type I Accumulibacter community from EBPR Bioreactor in Madison, WI, USA - Reactor 1_2/2/2009_ DNA | ecosystem: Engineered > Bioreactor > EBPR > Anaerobic-Aerobic >...
TGACGAGGTCGATGAGCCGGTCTGCCCGCATGGAGGGAGATTCTCCCAGAAACAGTGACAGAGGATGTCACCTTTTGCGGTTCACCCTGAAGGGGTCAGCACTCGCACCACCTCGAGGAGTACCCGATGAGCACCACCACGGCCCCCGCGGCCCCCACGACCCCCACGACCCCGGACCTGCGCGAGCCGCTCTTCGCGGCCCAGGCCTGGGCAGCGACCATCGTCGAGAACGTCCGCATGGACCAACTCGACGCCTCGACCCCGTGCCGTGACTTCGACGTCAGAGCCCTTCTGGCCCACATGTCCACGGTCGACACCAAGATCATCGGCTTCGCGACCGACCACCGCGATGTCCTGCGTGACCATGACGCGACCCCTGCCGAGCAGGCTGCCGCCGCCGAGGCCTGGGCGGTCGAGCACGTGGACGACCGGACCCTTCAGGAGGTGGCCTGCGCGATCCGCGAGAAGTCGGCCAGCGCCCGCACGGTCTGGACCGATGACGTGCTGGACACCCCGATCCAGCTCGGCTGGGGCCCGATCCTGCCCGGGAGAATCGTGACCGGCATCTATGTCATGGAAGTCCTCACCCACGCCTGGGATCTGGCGATGGCGACCGGCCAGCCGAGCGAGGCACCGGGTGGACTCGGGACGATCGGCCTGGCCGCCGCGCGCGCCAGCCTGCCCGACGACATGCCGCGCGGGATCGCCCATGGCGTGCCCTTCGGCCCCAAGGTCGTGTCGGCCGCTGGTGCCGGACCCACCGAGTCCATGGTCAACTGGACCGGCCGCTCCTCACGGTGAACCCAGGGCCGCGGGCGGAACAACCGCGGCAGACGGGAACAACGCCGACACGGTTGAGCGGGCGGCACACCAAGCTTTCGGTATGCCGCCCGCTCACCTCACCGCGGGAAGAACCGCGGCCGTTGCAACAACGCCGTCAGCCGCCCTGACGCATCGCCGTCCGGAGGTCCTTGTTGAGGGTGGAGATGACGTCCTGCGGGATGCCCTTGGGGCAGGCGACCGAGCAGGCGCCGGTGTTGGTGCAGCCGCCGAAGCCTTCGTGGTCGTGCTGCGAGACCATCGACACCACCCGGGCCCACCGCTCGGGCTGGCCCTGCGGCAGTTCGCCCAAGTGGGTGACCTTGGCGCCCATGAAGAGCATCGCCGAGGCGTTCGGGCAGGCGGCGACGCAGGCGCCGCACCCGATGCACTCGGCGGACTGGAAGGCGCGGTCGGCCTTCTGCTTCGGCACGGGCGCGGCNTTGGCCTCAGGGGCCGAACCGGTGTTGACCGAGATGAAGCCGCCGGCCTGGATGATCCGGTCAAAGCTGCTCCGGTCGACGACCAGGTCCTTGATGATCGGGAAGGCGTCGGCACGCCACGGCTCCACCGTGATCGTGTCGCCGTCNTTGAAGGAGCGCATGTGCAGCTGGCAGGTCGTCGTCTTCTCCGGNCCGTGCGCGTGGCCGGAGATCATCAGGCCGCACATCCCGCAGATGCCCTCGCGACAGTCGGAGTCGAAGGCGATCGGCTCCTCACCCTTGGCGTTGAGCTGTTCGTTGAGGACGTCGAGCATCTCGAGGAAGCTCATGTCCGGGCTGATGTCGCTGACCTCGTAGGTCTGCAGGTGTCCGCGATCGGAGGGCCCGTCCTGGCGCCAGATGCGCAGCGTGAGGTCCATGTTCTTGGGGTCGCTCTTGGTCGAGGTGGCCATTACTTGTAGCTCCGCTGCTTGAGTTCGATGGCTTCGTAGACGAGGTCTTCCTTGTGGAGCACCGGGGCACCCATCGTCGAGCCCGGCTGGTTCGGGTCGCTCTCGCCGTCGCCGAACTCCCACGCCGCGACGTAGAGGAACTGGTCGTCGTGGCGCAGCGCCTCACCATCCTCGGTCTGGCTCTCCGCCCGGAAGTGGCCACCGCACGACTCGGCCCGGTGGAGGGCGTCGATGCACATGAGCTCACCGAGCTCGAGGAAGTCGGCGACGCGGCCGGCCTTCTCGAGGCTCTGGTTGAGGGTGTCCGCCGACCCGAGGATCTTGACGTTGCGCCAGAACTCGGCGCGCAGCCCACGGATGAGGTCGATGGCCTTGAGAAGCCCCGCCTCGGTGCGCTCCATGCCGCAGTACTCCCACATGATGTTGCCGAGCTCCTTGTGGAAGGAGTCGACGCTGCGCTCGCCCTTGATCGCGAGGAGGCGCTTGGTGCGCTCCTCGACCGCGGTGCGGGCCTCGACGACGGCCGGGGCGTCCTCGGACACCTTGGGGAAGGGGCCCTTGGCGAGGTAGTCGCGGATCGTGTTGGGGAGGACGAAGTAGCCGTCGGCCAGGCCCTGCATGAGGGCCGAGGCCCCGAGCCGGTTGGCGCCGTGGTCGGAGAAATTCGCCTCACCGGTGACGAAGAGCCCGGGGATCGTGGACTGCAGGTCGTAGTCGACCCAGAGGCCACCCATCGTGTAGTGCACGGCCGGGTAGATGCGCATCGGCGTCTCGTAGGGGTTCTCCCCCGTGATCCGCGCGTACATGTCGAAGAGGTTGCCGTACTTCTCCTCGACGGCCTTCTGGCCCAGGCGCTTGATCGCGTCGGCGAAGTCGAGGTAGACGCCGCGACGGAAGTCGCCGACCATCGGACCGACGCCGCGGCCCTCGTCGCACATGTTCTTGGCCTGGCGCGAGGCGATGTCACGCGGCACGAGGTTGCCGAAGGCCGGGTAGATGCGCTCGAGGTAGTAGTCGCGGTCGGCCTCGGGGATCGTGCGCGGGTCCTTCTCGCAGTCCTCACGCTTCTTGGGCACCCAGATCCGGCCGTCGTTGCGCAGCGACTCGGACATGAGCGTGAGCTTGGACTGGTGGTCACCGGACACCGGGATGCAGGTCGGGTGGATCTGCGTGTAGCAGGGGTTGCCGAAGTAGGCGCCCTTGCGGTGCGCCCGCCAGTTCGCCGTGACATTGGAGCCCATGGCGTTGGTGGAGAGGAAGAAGACGTTGCCGTAGCCGCCGGAGGCGAGGACGACCGCGTCGGCGAGGTGCGTCTGGATCTCGCCGGTCACGAGGTCGCGGGCGATGATGCCTCGCGCGCGCCCGTCCTCGACGATGAGCTCGAGCATCTCGTGCCGCGTGAACATCTCCACGGTGCCGGCCGCGACCTGCCGCTCGAGCGCCTGGTAGGCGCCGATGAGGAGCTGCTGGCCCGTCTGGCCCCGCGCGTAGAACGTACGGGAGACCTGGACGCCACCGAAGGAGCGGTTGTCGAGGAGGCCGCCGTACTCACGGGCGAAGGGCACGCCCTGGGCCACGCACTGGTCGATGATGTTCGCGCTGACCTCGGCCAGGCGGTAGACGTTCGTCTCGCGCGAGCGGTAGTCGCCGCCCTTGACCGTGTCGTAGAACAGCCGGTAGACGGAGTCGCCGTCNTCCTTGTAGTTCTTGGCCGCGTTGATGCCGCCCTGGGCGGCGATCGAGTGGGCCCGACGCGGGGAGTCCTGGTAGCAGAATGACTTCACGTGGTAGCCGGCCTCGCCGAGCGTGGCGGCCGCCGCGCCACCGGCCAGGCCGGTGCCCACGATGATGACGGACAGCTTGCGGCGGTTGGCCGGGTTGACCAGCGCCGCGTCCATCTTGCGCTTCTCCCACATGCCCGCGACGGGGACCTTGGGGGCCTTGGTGTCGGCGATCTTCTCGCCCTCGGTGTAGACGCCGTGGATCAGGTCGGTCATGGGGTCCTCACTTCACCAGGCCGAAGAGGATGGACAGGGGCGGGATCGCGAAGCCGACGACGACCAGGGCAGCGGTGAGGTTCCCGATGCCCTTGGCCCGGGCGCGCGCCTTGGGGGTCTGGGTGAAGCCGAGCGTCTGCTGCGCGCTGAACACGCCGTGCGCGAGGTGCAGGCCNAGAGCGGCGAGCGCGAGCAGGTAGATGAGCACCATCCACCAGAGCTGGAAGGACGCGACGACCATCNTGTANGGCGAGGCCTTGATCGCCGCGGCGTCAGGCCCGTCGACGTTGATGACCGGTTTGACGATCGTGAAGTGGATCAGGTGCCACACGACGAAGAGCAGGATNGCGACCCCGCCCCACCGCATCCACTGCGCGGACGCCGCCGTCTTGAGGACGGCGTACTTGGTCTTGCGCGCCGAGCCAGCGCGGCTCCAGAGNGTGAACGCGGCATACGCGTGCCCGATCAACGACCCGAGGAGCAGGATCCGGAAGATCCACAGCAGGCCGCCGTAGGGCAGCATCGGCTCGCCGAAGGTGCGCAGGTGGTGNGCGTAGGTGTCGAAGGCCTCCTGGCCCGCAAGGACCTTGAGGTTGCCGTACATGTGCAGGAGCACGTAGAGGACGAAGAAGGCACCCGTCACCGCCATGAGCAGTTTGAGGGCGATCGTCGTCTTCCGCGCTGTCGGTGCGGAAAGAGTCGTCGTGGCCACGAGTGCAAACTACCGCTCCCCGCGCGCGCTTTCACGGCAAGGTGGGCCTTACCTCGTGTGAGATCCGCACGTTACCCGCCGGTACTCTCGCGCCCCCGGCGAGCAGGGGTCACCCGCGGGCGGCGAGCGCGGCGTCGTAGAGGGCCTTCTTCGACAGCCCGGTCTCGGCGGCCACCTCGCCGGCCGCGTCCTTGAGGCGTATGCCGCGGGCCACCCGCGCGAGCACCTCACCCACCGCGTGGGCCGGGTCCGCAGCCGCGGCCTCCGCACCCTGGACGACCACCGTGATCTCACCCTTGACCCCCTCGGCCGCCCAGACCGCGAGGTCGGAGACCGTGCCGCGCCGGACCTCTTCGTAGGTCTTGGTCAGCTCGCGGCACACGGCCGCTGGCCGATCGCTCCCGAAGGCCTCGGCCATCGCCGTGAGGGTGTCGGCGATCCGGTGCGGCGCCTCGAAGAAGACCATCGTGCGTCGCTCGCCGGCCAGTTCGCCCAGGACCCGGCGCCGCTCTCCCGGCTTGCGCGGCAGGAAGCCCTCGAAGCAGAAGCGGTCGACCGGCAGCCCGGAGACCGCCAGCGCCATGAGCACCGCCGACGGGCCGGGCACGCACGTGACGCGAACCTTCGCGGCGACGGCGGCCGCGACGAGGCGATACCCCGGGTCCGAGACCGACGGCATACCGGCATCGGTGACGACGAGGACGCGATCGCCGGCGAGCAGACGCTCGACCAGGTCGGCGGCGCGTGCGTGTTCGTTGTGCTCGTGGAAGCTCACGACTTGGCCGCTCGGCGCCACCCCGAGGTCCGCGCACAGCCGGCGTAGGCGGCGGGTGTCCTCGGCGGCGACGACCTCGGCGGTCGAGAGTTCGGCCGCCAGCCGTGGTGCGGCATCGCGCGGATCACCGATCGGCGTGGCCGCCAGCACCAGCACACCGGGGTCGCCGCTCATGGCCGCGATCCTCGCACGCGACCACACGGCATACCGACATAAAGTGGCCGCCGTGACCAGGGAGGAGGAGTTGCGCGAACTCCTGCTCGGCGACCGGCCGTCGCTCTCCCCCCGCGCTCGTCTGTGGGGCTGGCTCGGCCCGCTCACGCTCACGGTCCTCGGTGGCCTGCTGCGCTTCTGGCACCTCGACCGGCCCGCCAAGTTGGTCTTCGACGAGACCTACTACGTCAAGGAGGGCTGGTCGCTCATCCGGTTCGGCACCGAGATGCAACTCAAGCCCGGCGTCACCGACGNGATGTGGAACTCCGGCACCACCGACGTCCACAACCCCACCCTGGGCAACATCGTCGTCCACCCACCCGTCGGCAAATGGGTGATCGGTGCCGGAGAGTGGCTCTTCGGCGCCGACAGCCCNTTCGGCTGGCGCTTCTCGGTTGCCCTGCTCGGCACCCTGTCGATCCTCATGGTGGGGCGAATCGCGTTGCGGCTCTTCGGATCCGTGACCCTGGCGACGATCGCGAGCCTGCTCATCGCGTTCGAGGGCCTGCACTTCACGATGTCTCGCACCTCGCTGCTCGACATGCCGCTCATGTTCTTCGCGCTCGCCGGTTTCGGTGCGCTCCTCATCGATCGCGACCGCTCGCGGGCAGTCCTCGCGCGCAAGGTCGGCGCCCTCCCGCGCGGGGAGTGGCCGCGGTCGGGGCCCTGGCTGGGCGCCCGGCCCTGGCGGTGGGTCGCCGGCGTGATGCTCGCGCTCGCGACCTCGACGAAATGGTCCGGACTGCTCTTCGTCGCCTGTTTCGGGCTGATGACAGTGTGGTGGGACCTCGGAGCTCGCCGCACCGCGGGGGTGCGCCACTGGCTCGCCGCCGGGCTTCTCAAGGACGGTCCGTATGCCGCGGTGCAACTCGTCGTCGTCACCGCGGTCGTCTACCCCCTGACGTGGCTGGGCTGGTTCCTCAACCCGCATGCCTACCTGCGGGGCTGGGCCGCCGCCAATCCCGGGCAGGGCGTGCAGTGGCTGCCCGAGTGGGCCCGGTCCTTCGTGCACTACCACCACGACATGTGGGCCTTCAACACGACGCTGACCAAGCCGCACAGCTACCAGTCCAACCCGTGGGGCTGGCTGGTCCAGGCGCGCCCGACGTCCTTCTTCTACGAAGGGCCGAAGAAGGGCGAGCTGGGCTGCGCCGTCGACCAGTGCTCGCAGGCAGTGCACACGATCGGCACGATTTCGCTCTGGTGGGCAGGGCTGGTCGCGCTCTTCGTCGTGCTCCACCAGTGGCTGGCGCGGCGCGACTGGCGGGCGGGGGCGATCGCGGCGGGCGTGATCGCGGGCTATGGCATCTGGTTCTACTGGCAGAAGCGCACGATCTTCGCGTTCTACGAGATCACCTTCGAGCCGTTCATCGTGCTCGCCGTCGTCCTGGTCATCGGACTCCTCCTGCGACCTGCCCTCTTGCCGGAGTGCCCGCCCAACGAGAGACAACTGCGGGTGGTGGGCATCGCGGCCTACCTCGTGGTGCACGTCGTGCTCTTCACCTACTTCTATCCGATCCACGCCGCCGAGGTCATCCCCTACAAGGAGTGGTACCTGCGGATGTGGTTCCCCAGTTGGATCTGAGGTCGGCCTCCACCCGGTGTCGGTGGTGACCCGTAGGTTGAGCCTGTGTTCCTCCTCGGTGACCGGCTCGTCACGAGCCCCAGCGACCTGCGCCTCGCCGCCACGTGCGAGTTCGCGCTGGTCCGCACGCTCGACGCAAGGCTGGGCCGGATTGCGGGCCTGCCCGTCACCGACGACGCGATGCTCGCCCGGGTCGCCGAGCTCGGCACCCAACACGAGCAGCGGGAGTTGCTGCGCCTGTCGGCTCGCCACCCCGGCCGCGTGCTGCAGTTCCCCCGGCCCGCCTACACCCTCGAGGGGCTGACGACCGCCCACGAGACCACGCTGGCCACCCTGCGCGGCGACAGTGCCGATGTCGTCGTCCAGGCGACCTTCTTCGACGGCGGCTTCGTCGGGCACAGTGACTTCCTCGAGCGCACCGACGACGGCTGGTTGGTCATGGACGCCAAGCTCGCCCGCTCCGAGTCGGTCCCCGCGCTCCTCCAGATCGGTGCGTATGCCGCGTGCCTCACCGAGGCCGGCATCCCGACGGCACCGATCGCCCGGCTCGTCCTGGGCACCGGCGAGCCGAGTGACCACCCACTCGACGACCTGCTGCCGGTCCATCGCGCCCGGCGCGCGCGTTTGGCGGCCGTGATGGAGGCGCACGCGGCCGACGACGGGCCGGCGCTCTGGCGCGACGACCGGTGGCTGGCCTGTGGGAGGTGCGAGGTGTGCGTCGCGGCCGCCGAGGAAACGCGCGACGTGCTCCTCGTCGCCGGTGTGCGCATGCCGACGCGGCGCCGCCTGCTCGAGGCGGGGGTGCACACCGTCGAGGACCTGGCCGCCCGCACCGAGCCGGTGCCCGAGGTCCGCGCGGCCACCTTCGAGCGCCTCGTCGCGCAGGCCCGTCTGCAGGTCGAGCAGGACGGCGACCCGACCGGTCGCGTGCGCTCGGAGGTGGTGAGCACAGCGGCGCTGGCCACCATCCCCGAACCCTCGGCCGGTGACGTCTTCTTCGACTTCGAGGGTGATCCGCTCTGGGCCGAGCGTGGGTCCTCGGACTGGGGACTGGAGTACCTTTTCGGTCTCATCGAGATCGACACTGGCACACCGGAATTCCGCACCTTCTGGGCGCACGACCGCGAGGCCGAGAAGCAGGCGCTCATCGACTTCGTCACCTACGTCCAGCAGCGGCGGCGGCAGTGGCCGACGATGCATGTCCATCACTACGCCAACTACGAGGTCGTCGCCCTGCTCCGCCTCGCGGTTCGCCACGGTGTCTGTGAGGAGGAGATCGACCAGTTCCTGCGGGAGGGCGTCTTCGTGGATCTGTATGCCGTGGTTCGCGCCGGTGTGCGCGTCTCCCAGCGGTCCTACTCGATCAAGAAACTCGAGCCGCTCTACATGGACAAGCGCGCCATCGCCCTGCAGAGCGGCGGCGACTCGATCACCGTCTATCACGAGTTCTGCGCGGCGCGTGATCGTGGTGACGAGGCCGAGGCACATCGACTGCTGGAGTTGATCCACGACTACAACCGCGACGACTGCCTGTCCACGCTGGGCCTGCGGGACTGGCTCGTGCAGCAGCGTGAGGCCTCTCCGGTCGTCGAGCCGGCCTCGGACGACGTGGGTGAGGGTGCCCCCGCCGGACCGGTCACCCTGTCCGCCGATCGTCAGGCACGGATCGCGCTCGAGCAGGCGCTTCGGGAGTTGATCGCCGACACCAAGCCGCACGAGCGTACGGCCGAGCAGCAGGCGATCGCCCTGGCGGCGGCCGCGGTGCAGTTCCATGCGCGCGAGGACAAGCCCTTCTGGTGGCGACACTTCGGCCGGCTGCGCACCCCGGTCGCCGACTGGCCCGCCGACAGTGGAGTCTTCGTCGTCCAGGAGGCCACTGTGGTGACCGACTGGCACCGCCAGAGCAGCCGGCAGAAGCCGCGTCGCATCCTGCGCCTGGTCGGTGAACCACTCTCGGGCACTCTCCTCACGCCCCGAGACGAGGTCAACGCCGTCTACGCGGCGCCCGGGCCGGCCGGCATACCCATGGAGCGGGGGTTCCACCACGGCAAGTCGCCGGCGGGGGTGCGGATCCTCGAGGCATCGCCGGCGCTGACGACTGGTGGGCACGTGCGCCAGGAGCTGGTCGTCGAGGAGTTGATGCCGACCGGTGGCGAGGAGCACGCACCGATCCCGGCGGGGCTGGTGCCCGGCGGGCTGGTGCGCGTCGACAACATCGACGCCGCGATCACGGACTTCGCGGCCGAGCTCCATGCGCAGTGGCCGGCAGTGCCGGCCCGAGCGGGCGCCGACCTGCTGCTGCGTCGCCCGCCTCGGTTCCGGCGGGGGACGGCTCTGCCCGTGGCAGCGGAGGGCGACCAGGTGGCCACGATCACCGCTGCCCTGCTCGACCTCGACAACTCCTATCTCGCGGTGCAGGGGCCACCTGGCACCGGCAAGACCCATGTGGCCTCCCACGTGATCGCCGCCCTGGTGCAGCACGGCTGGCGGATCGGGGTGTGCGCCCAGTCGCATGCCGCGATCGAGAACGTCCTGGCCGCCGTGATCCGCGCCGGCGTCCCGGCCGGGCAGGTCGCCAAGCGCACCGTCGAGGCCGAGCACCCGGCGTGGACGGACCTGGCTCAGGCCGATGACCTCGCGACCTTCGCCCGCGACCACGAAGGCGGCTATGTCATCGGCGGCACCGCCTGGGACCTCACCAATCCGAAGCGGGTCGAGCGTGACCAACTCGACCTCGTCGTCGTCGACGAGGCGGGGCAGTTCTCGCTGGCCAAGACAATGGCCGTGGCGATGGCGGGCGCGCGCCTGCTCCTACTCGGTGACCCGCAGCAGTTGCCGCAGGTGAGCCAGGGCAGCCATCCCGACCCGGTCGACCTGTCGGCCCTCGGCTGGCTGATCGGTGAGGAGCCAGTGCTCGACCCGGAGCACGGCTACTTCCTCGCGACCACCTGGCGCATGCACCCCGCCCTCACCGCCCCGGTCAGCCGGTTGTCGTATGCCGGTCAGCTCCACTCCCAGGTGTCCGTGACCCAGTCGCGGTCGCTGGATGGCGTCGAGCCGGGCCTGCACGTCCGGTCGGTCGACCACCACGACAACCGGTCGTCGTCGCCGGAGGAGGCTGCTGCCGTCGTCGACCTCGTGCGCGACATGATCGGACGGCGCTGGATTCCTGCGGTCGAGGACGGTGAGCCGGAGCGGGCCATCGGCCCGCAGGACGTCATCATCACCACTCCCTACAACGCCCAGGTCGCCACGATCCGGGCTGCCCTCGACGCCGCCGGTTTCGACGAGGTGCCGGTCGGGACGGTCGACAAGTTCCAAGGACGGGAGGCGCCGGTGGCCATCGTGTCGATGGCGGCCTCCTCCCCCAGCGACGTCAGCCGGGGCATCGACTTCCTGCTCGACCGCAACCGCCTCAACGTCGCGATCTCGCGAGCCAAGCACGCGGCATACCTCGTNCGCTCGCCGCTCCTGACCGACCTGGCCCCGAGGAGCCCGCGTGAGCTCGTCGCGCTCGGCGCGTTCATCGGTTTGTGCGAGCGGGCCGTCACGACGACGTGAGGTGTTCCGCATGGCGGAATCCGGGGGGGCGGATTAGGNGCACCTAAGTACCCTGTGNTTAGGTAAACCTCACCTACTCCCGCCGGAGCGTGCCGTGATCATCTGCCACTGCAGGGTCGTCAACGACCAGGCGATCCGCGCTGCTGTCGATGCGGGAGCCACGACCTTGCCTGCGGTGAGCCGTGCGACCGGCGCCGGCACCGGCTGCGGAGGATGCGTGTGGTCGGTGAAGATGATCCTGTGCGAGAGTGACAATGCCCGATCCGTCATGATCCCGGAGGTCCCCCGTGCAGCCCAAGAACTCGCGAGTCGTTGAGCTCTTCAACGAGGCCCTGACGCTCGAGTTGACGATCGTCAACTCCTACTTCCTCAACGCCAGGATGCTCGACAACTGGGGCTTCCCCAAGTTGGGCAAGGTCTTCTATGACCTCTCGATCGACGAGATGAAGGACGCCGATTCGATCATCCAGCGGATCCTGCTCTTCGACGGGCACCCAAATGTCCAGCGGCTCAACCCGATTCGNACGGGCGAGACCCCGGAGGAGATGCTCCGCATCGGGCTCGAGGGAGAGATCGGTGCCGTGGCCCAGTTCAACGCGGCCGCCAAGGAGTGTCACGACCTCGGTGACCACGGCAGCGCCTCGGTCTTCGAGGAGATGGTGCTCGACGAGGAACGGCACGTCGACTGGTTCGAGGCCCAGCTCGACGTGATCGAGCGGATCGGCGCGGCGCACTACTTGGCCCAGCACGTCGACCCCTCCGCCGCACCCTGAGGGTTGGGCCGAGGATGACGACGCGGGCGGGGATCGACGAGCAGAGCGTTCCCACCGGCACGGGCTGCGTCGAATGCCTGGCCAGCGGCGGCTGGTGGGTGCACCTGCGCCGGTGTGCCCAATGCGGTCACNTCGGGTGCTGTGANACCAGCCCGTCGCAGCACGCGACCGCGCACTGGCATGAGACGGGCCACCAGGTGATCACGAGCTTCGAGCCGCGCGAGGACTGGTTCTGGGACTTCGCCGACGGCAAGGGCTTCCTCGGGCCACGCCTGCCCGACCCGCAGTCCCATCCCGAGGACCAGCCCGCTCCGGGGCCGGCCGGTGCGGTCCCCGCCAACTGGCAGGACCTCATCCACCGCTGACCTTGCGTCCGGCACTGTGGTTGGTATGCCGTCCACTCGCCGGACGTTGGCGAGGGCCCGGCCGTTCGGCCCGCTCGGCCCCGATTTTCGGCCGTGGCAGGTGCCGATGTTATGGTTTCTCTCGCTTCTGGGGCTGTGGCGCAGTTGGTAGCGCGTCTCGTTCGCAATGAGAAGGCCAGGGGTTCGAATCCCCTCAGCTCCACC
>Ga0056906_1001001_pt1 | contig 11869 bp, 10 predicted proteins | sample EBPBio122009_DNA_FD_55045 | JGI IMG/M metagenome (GOLD analysis project Ga0056906, IMG submission 55045) | Wastewater treatment Type I Accumulibacter community from EBPR Bioreactor in Madison, WI, USA - Reactor 1_2/2/2009_ DNA | ecosystem: Engineered > Bioreactor > EBPR > Anaerobic-Aerobic >...
GCGTGTCGATGGGAAGCCGCTCACCGATGGCGTCGACGACGCGAATCGTGCTGTCGTAGAACGCGGGGTCACCCCACACGAGGAAGCCCACGACGGCGTCGTCCGGTAGGTCGGCGATCACGTCCGCATAGCGGTCGGCCCGCGCCGCATGCCAGTCGGCGACGCCGGATTGGTATGCCGCGTCGTCGCGTTCGGCGTCCGGCCCCCTCACCGGGTCGGTCACCGTGAGGAAGCGGTAGTCCTCGCCCTCGATCCCGTCGATGAATTGCGCGCAGAGGGCCCGACGCACCGAGACCAACTCGTCCTTGGCCGCACCCTTGTCGGCGACGAGGAAGACATCGACGCTGCGCAGGGCCGCGATCGCCTCCTGGGTGAGGTGCCCGGGGGAGCCGGCGCCGATCCCGATGACCTTGACCTGGCGCGGTGCGACGTGGGGGCTCATGAGTCACTCCGCGCCGTGAGGGCGAGCAGGGCGTCGAGGTCGAGGTGCTCCTCCACCGCGTCGGCGAGGGCATCGATCATGGCCGAGCGCCGCTGCGCGAATCCGGCTGTCCCGGGCCGTGATTGCCACAGCGAGCCGGACAGGGCCGCCACGTCGGCGAGGAAGGCGCGCCGGAAGTCGTCCCCCTCCAGGGTCCCGTGCCAGATCGACCCGAAGACCGCCTCGCGGCGCATGCCGCCGGGGAAGGAGCCGTCGTCGTCGACGACACCGTGGTGGATCTCGTAGCCCTCGACCCGGTGTCCGCGCCAGGTGCCGGTCGGCCGGCCCAGCACCTTCTCGCGCGCAAAGGTGACCGTCGCCGGCAGCAGGCCCAGACCGGGCACGACACCAGCCCCGCTCTCGATGGAGTCATCGATCGTGGCGGCCAACATCTCGTAGCCACCACAGATCCCCAGCACCGGACGGCCGACGGCTGCGCGTTCGAGGACGACATCGGCCAGCCCTTGCTCCCGCAGCCACGCCAGGTCACTGACCGTGGCTCGCGAGCCCGGCAGGACGAGCAGGTCGGCCTCACGGCATACGTCGGCATCGGTGGTCACCCGCACGTCGACGCCGGGCTCGGCGGCCAGGGCGTCCACATCCGTGGCATTCGACGTCCGCGGGAAGCGGACGACGGCGACTGACAGGCGGTCGACGATCCCGTCCTGCGATGGGCGCCAGCGTCCGATCGAGAGGGCGTCCTCGGAGTCCAGCCAGACGTCCTCGAGCCAGGGGAGCACCCCGACGAAGGGCACGCCGGTGCGGCGGGTGATCTCCTCAAGACCCGGTGTCAGCACGGACTCGTCACCGCGAAACTTGTTGATGCAGAACGCCTTCAGCAGTGCCCGGTCGTCCTCGTCGAGCAGGGCCCACGTGCCGTAGAGAGCCGCGAGGATGCCGCCGCGATCGATGTCACCGACGACCATCACCGGGAGGTCGAAGCGGCGCGCGAGCCCCATGTTGACGTAGTCACCGCGCCGCAGGTTGATCTCGGCGGGGGAGCCGGCACCCTCGGCGACGACGAGGGCGTGCCGGGCGGCCAACTCCTCGTAGGCCGCGAAGGCGGCCGTGGCCAGATGGGCCCGGCCGGTGGCGTACTCACCGGCCCGGAGCTCGCCGGCGGGCTGCCCCCGCAGCACGACGAACGCCCGGCGGTCGCTGCCGGGCTTGAGCAGGACGGGGTTGTGCAAGGAGCTCGCCTCGACACCGGCCGCCTCGGCCTGGAGGTGCTGCGCCCGCCCGATCTCGGAGCCGTCGCGGCAGACCATCGAGTTGTTCGACATGTTCTGGCTCTTGAAGGGAGCAACGCTCAACCCCCGGCGGGCGAAGGCGCGGCACAGGCCGGTGACGACGAGCGACTTGCCCGCATCCGAGCTCGTCCCTGTCACCAGCAGTCCAGCCACGCGGCGACCTTACAGTGGCCTCGTGAGCGACCCCGTGACCATCCACCTCGTCCGCCACGGGCAGTCCACGTGGAACGTCGAGGGTCGCTTGCAGGGGCAGATCGCCCACCCCGAGTTGACGCCCCTCGGGCGCGCTCAGGCCGGCGAGGCCGCCGCCGTCGTGCGCAAGCGGTGCGCCGGCCACGGCCCAGCCGTCCGCCTGCTCTCGAGTGACCTCGTGCGGGCGGCCCAGACCGCCGACGTCATCGCGCAGCGCCTCGCCGTGCCCGTCGAGCTCGAGCCCGCCCTGCGTGAGCAGGGCCTGGGCCGACTCGAAGGTCGCCTCACGCGTGAGCTCACCGCCGAGCCGACCCCCGAGGGCGTGGAGGTGACGGAGGTCCGGTGGGGCGGAGGCGAATCGATCGAGGATGTCCACGACCGTCTCGGCCGCCTCTTCACCCGAGTGCTGGCCAGCGCCGAGGGTGACCTCGTGCTGGTCACCCACGGCGACACCCTGCGCGTCGCCGTCGCCTGGCTGCTCGGTCGCTCCCACCGCGAGGTGGACTGGGACCCGGCCCCCAACGGCAGCGTGACGACCCTGGAGGTCGATCCCGCTAGACTTCTGCACCAACAGCGTCTGAGCCGTCATCAGCGGCGAGCTTCCGGAAGAACAGCGGGTCTGGACTCACCCAGCACCGCCCACTAGACCCGGACGAGTCGGGCTTCGTCACAGCCTTCGGCAAGAGCGGTCGTATGCCGTGTGCCCGCCTCCCGCAGCCCGCTGCGGTGGGTGAGCGGGCGGCATACGGCAAGCGAGGTGGCACCGCGGAGGTGAGCACCCGGCATACGGCATCGTGTGCGGGACTCCTTCGTCCTCGTCCCAGAGATGACGAGTTGACGATCCGCAGGAGCGAAATCAAGCCATGACCTATCCCAAGGTCTCGACGACCGGCGACCACACCGGAGCCGCCTTCGGCGTCCCGCCGAGCCCGCGCTTCCCCCAGATCGAGGAGTCCGTGCTGGCCTACTGGGCAGAGGACGGGACCTTCCAGGCCTCGATCGACCAGCGACCGGCGGGGGTCGACGGGTCGAACGAGTTCGTCTTCTACGACGGGCCGCCGTTTGCCAACGGGCTGCCGCACTACGGCCACCTGATCACGGGCTACGTCAAGGACATCGTGCCTCGCTACGAGACCATGCGCGGCAGGCATGTCGAGCGGCGCTTCGGGTGGGACACCCACGGCCTGCCCGCCGAGCTCGAGGCGATGAGCCAGCTCGGCATCAAGACCAAGGACGAGATCCTCGAGCTCGGCATCGACGCCTTCAACGCCAAGTGCCGTGAGTCGGTCATGAAGTACACGAGCGACTGGCGCGAGTACGTCACGCGGCAGGCGCGCTGGGTCGACTTCGACAACGACTACAAGACCCTGAACCCAGAGTTCATGGAGTCGGTGCAGTGGGCCTTCAAGACGCTCTATGACAAGGGCCTGGTCTATGAGGGTTTCCGCGTCCTGCCCTACTGCTGGAACGACGAGACGCCGCTGTCCAACCACGAGCTGCGGATGGACGACGACGTCTACAAGATGCGTCAGGACCCGGCCGTCACCGTCGGATTGCGCCTGTCGACAGGCGAATTGGCGCTCGTCTGGACGACGACGCCGTGGACGCTGCCGAGCAACCTGCTCATCATGGTCGGGACCGACATCGACTACGTCGTCGTCGAGTCCTCGGTGCCGACCGGCTCGCCCGAGCGCTATGTCATCGCCGCGGCCCGCGCCCAGTCCTTCGCCCGCGAGTTCACCGGCGACCCCAAGGGTGACGTCGAGGCGCTCATCGTCGAGCGGCTCACGGGTGCCGACCTGCTCGGGCGCTCCTACACCCCGCCGTTCTCGTACTACGAGGGCCAGGCGAACGCCTTCCGGGTCGTCGAGGCCGACTTCGTCACGACGACCGATGGCACCGGGCTGGTCCACTCGGCCGGCGCCTTCGGTGAGGACGACAAGGTCGTGACCGACCGCGAGGGCATCGAGCCGGTCATGCCGGTCGGTGCCGACGGGACNTTCACCTTCCCGGTGCGGGAGTACGCCGGGATGCTCGTCTTCGACGCCAACTCCTTGATCATCGACGACCTCAAGAAGGCCACGCATGGTGAGCAGGTCGGCTCAGTCNCCCCGGGGACGGTGCTGTTGCGCCGCGAGACCTATGACCACTCCTACCCCCACTGCTGGCGCTGNCGGCAGCCGCTGATCTACAAGGGTGTGTCGAGCTGGTTCGTCGAGGTCACGGCGTTCAAGGACCGCATGGTCGAGCTCAACCAGGAGATCACCTGGGTGCCCGAGCACGTCAAGGACGGCCAGTTCGGCAAGTGGCTGGAGAACGCCCGCGACTGGTCGATCACCCGCAACCGGTTCTGGGGGAGCCCGGTGCCGGTGTGGAAGTCGGACAACCCGCAGTTCCCGCGGATCGATGTCTACGGCTCCTTCGCCGAGCTCGAGGCCGACTTCGGCCGGCTGCCGCTGAACGCTGCGGGCGAGCCGGATCTGCACCGACCGTTCATCGACGAGCTGACCCGTCCCAACCCCGATGACCCGAGCGGGACGTCCACGATGCGCCGCGTNGAGGACGTGCTCGACGTGTGGTTCGACTCCGGCTCGATGTCGTTCGCGCAGGTCCACTACCCCTTCGAGAACGCCGACTGGTTCGAGCACCACTTCCCCGGCGACTTCATCGTCGAGTACATCGGCCAGACGCGCGGCTGGTTCTACACCCTGCACGTCCTCGCAACGGCCCTGTTCGACCGACCGGCGTTCAAGTCGGTCGTCAGCCACGGCATCATCCTCGGCAACGACGGCCAGAAGATGAGCAAGTCGCTGCGCAACTACCCCGACGTCAACGAGGTGTTCGACCGCGACGGGGCCGACGCGATGCGCTGGTTCCTCATGAACTCGAGCATCCTGCGGGGCAGCAACCTGATCGTCACCGAGGAGGGCATCCGCGAGGGCGTCCGCCAGGTGCTCATGCCGCTGTGGAACTCGTGGTACTTCTTCTCCCTCTACGCCAACGCCATGAATGGTGGGCAGGGGTATGCCGCGCGCTGGTCGACCGCGTCGACGGACCCGCTCGACCGCTACCTGCTCGCCAAGCTCCACCAGTTGGTCGAACGCACCACCGCCCAGCTCGATGTCTATGACATCCCCGGTGCCTGCGAGAGCGTGCGCCAGTTCGTCGACGTGCTCACCAACTGGTACATCCGGCGGAGCCGGGAACGCTTCTGGGACACCGGTTCCGGGCGCACGCCGTCCGACGCCGAGAGCGCGACGGGCGGCACGGCATACGAGGCGTTCGACACCCTCTACACGGCGCTGGAGGTGCTCACCCGGGTGGCCGCACCGCTGCTGCCGCTCGTGACGGAGGAGATCTGGCGTGGTCTCACCGGCGGGCGGTCGGTGCACCTCACCGACTGGCCGTCGGCCGCCGACCTGCCCGCCGACGACGCCCTCGTCGCCGCGATGGACCGGGCGCGCACCATCTGTTCGGTCGGGTCCTCGCTGCGCAAGTCCGAGCACCTGCGGGTGCGGCTGCCGCTGGCCGGACTGACCGTGGTGACGGCCGACCCGGCGACGCTCGAGCCGTTCGCGCCGATCATCGCCGACGAGCTCAACGTCAAGTCGGTCACCCTGCTCGATGTCGACGCGGCCCACGAGTCCGACTTCGGGATCAGCCAGAAGCTCACCGTCAATGCGCGGGTCGCCGGCCCGCGTCTGGGCAAGGACGTGCAAACCGTCATCAAGGGCTCCAAGAGCGGTGACTGGTCCGTGGCCGAGGACGGCACGGTCACCTCCGGTGGGTTGGCGCTCGTCGAGGGCGAGTACACGCTCGAGACGGTCGTCTCCGAGGAGGCCGGTGCGGACGCACACGTGACCGCGATGCTGCCCGGCGGTGGCTTCGTGGTCCTCGACACGGAGGTCACTCTCGACCTGGAACTCGAGGGAACCGCCCGTGACCTCATCCGCGCGGTCCAGCAGGCCCGCCGCGAAGCCGGGCTCGACGTCTCCGACCGGATCACCCTGACGATCGCCGCCGGCGAGCACACGTGGCGTGCCGCGCTCGAGCATCGGGACCTGATCATCGGGGAGACCCTCGCCGACCAGTTCTCGGTGTCGATGAACCTCGACGACCTCACGGTCGGCGACGACGTGTCCGAAACGCTCGTCGGCAACGAGCAGCGCGTCCGCATCCGGGTCGCCAAGCGCTGATTGGCGCCGGTCACGCGCTCGCCGACGGGCTCCGCCCTTACCCGTCGAGAGGGAGCAAATCGCGGGCCCAGGAGGTCCCAGCCCGCGATTTGCTCCCTCTCGACTGGTCTCACCCGACCGGACGGGGGCGGGCGATCGGTCAGGGCCACCGATGGTCGAGCAATATCGCGAATCGCTTGAGCAACGCATGACGCCGCAACGGGTCGGACAGGTCCTCGGCCCAGATCTCGCGGGTGCGCCAGTCTCGGTCCCGAAGGCGTGACTTCCTGTCGGAGTCCTTGCTTGCCTGGTGGCGACTCGCGTGGTGCTCGCCCTGGTACTCACCGATCAACCGGTGCTCCGGCCAGACGAGGTCGCCCTCGGCCAGCCATTGCCCGTCGTCGTCATGGATGTCGAGATTGACCACCGGCTCCGGGAACCCCGCCTCGATGAACATCAGGCGCGCCCGCGACTCCTGCGGTGATCGCACCCACGGCCGGATGAGGGGCAATGCTTGGCTCAGCAGGACTTTTCCTCTTGGCCGGTTGCGGGCGTCCAGTCGCTGACGGAGTTCCCCGCGGACGCGCTCCACGTCCACCTGTCGCACGTCGAGTCGCTGGTCCAGGGTGACCGTCGCTCCACCATTGCGGACGCCTATCGGAGAAGTCGTATGCCGTGTGGTCCGGCCGCAGGATCACGTTGGCCGCCGCGTCTCCCACCACCACGAGATCTTCCACGGTCAGGCCATCGCACCGCACGAGCTCGCCGTAGTCGCACCAGGTGTCTGCTGCATCGACGACGGCGAACTCCTCATGCAGGTGCACGACCCGCTGCTCGAGACCACGATGCCCGGCGACGCCCTTGCGCCGGATAGGCCCGACGTTGCTGCCGCACATGACGTGAAGGCGCCGATCCCGTGTCTGTCGAGCCGTGCGGGGGAAGCCGTGGACATCACCGGCGCTGAGGTGGGAGAGGGCCACCGCTTCGGGAAGCCCGAGCAGCAGAGCACGCCGAAGCTCGGGCCCGTCCTCGACGGGAGTCGCGCAATGGACCCCGTGGGTGATGTGGTGGAGTGCCTTCGCACGCAGCCGGCTGGCCGGCACACCCCTGTAGATCGCGTCGTGCGCCGCGAACGGTCCGGAGGCGAGTTCGGCAGGAAGGGGGGTGCGCGGCATACGAGAAGCCAACCCGAGTGCCGACCGGCTCCCGGTGTTGTCCACAGCTTTCCACAGGGGTTCGCCCAGCATCCCGCGATCGAGAGGGAGCAAATCGCGGGCGCACGGGTCCGCAGCCCGCGATTTGCTCCCTCTCGACAGAAGGGGACGGCGAGGGAGGGGACGGGGAGGGAGGGCGGAAGGTGCGGGAGAATGGGCCCGTGACCCCAGCACCCGACGCCGCCCAGCGCGAGGCCGCGCGCAATCTCGAGATTCGCAAGCGGATGCGGGAGGCGGAGGAAGCGATCCTCGCCCGTGCGCCGGAGCACCAGCTCCAGCCCTCCCTCGACCGCATCACCGCCGTCATGGAACTCCTCGGGGACCCGCAGCGCACCTTCCCGGTCATCCACCTGACGGGCACGAACGGCAAGACCTCGACGACCCGCATCATCGAGCGCCTCCTGCGTGAACTCGGCCTCAAGACAGGCAGATTCACCTCACCACACCTGCACTCGATGCGTGAGCGGATCGCCCTGTCCGGCCAACCGATCGGGGAAGAGGCCTTCCTGGCGGCCTACGACGAGGTCATGCCGTTCGTCGAGATGGTCGACGCACAATCGCTCGCCGCGGGCGGCCCGCGGATGACCTACTTCGAGGTCCTCGTCGCCATCGGGTATGCCGCGTTCGCCGATGCCCCGGTCGACGTGGCCGTCGTCGAGGTGGGCATGGGAGGCGCCTGGGACGCGACGAATGTGGTCGAGGCTCCCGTCTCCGTCGTCCTGCCGATCGACATCGACCACCGGCACTTCCTCGGCGACACGGTCGAGGAGATCGCGACCGAGAAGTCAGGAATCATCACGGCCGATGGCATCACCGTCATGGCCCTGCAGCCGCACGACGAGGCAGCGGTGATCCTGCGCGACAAGGCGGACGAGGTCGGGGCGCGCCTGGTCGCCGAGGGCATCGACTACGGCGTGACCGCGCGCGACGTCGCCGTCGGCGGCCAGCAGATCAGCGTCAAGGGCCTGGCGGCCGAGTACCCCGACCTCTTCCTCCCCCTGCACGGCCCCCATCAGGCCCAGAACGCTGCGACCGCCATCGCCGCCGTCGAGGCCTTCCTCGGCGGTGGGGAGCAGGCGCTCGACCTCGACGTCCTGCGCGAGGGGCTCGCTGCCGTCGACTCACCCGGACGGCTCGAGATCGTCCGGCGCAGCCCCACTGTCATGGTCGACGCCGCCCACAACCCGCACGGCGCGCTCGCTCTGCGCGAGGCCCTGCAGGACTCCTTCAACTTCGCCAAGATCGTCGGTGTCGTCGCGATCCTCGCCGACAAGGACGCCACCGAGATGCTCGAGATCCTCGAGCCGGCCTTCGACGAGGTCGTGCTCACCCGCACCACGTCCGCGCGCGCCATGCCACCGGCTCGGCTGGGCGAGCTCGCCACCGAGATCTTCGGCGAGCACCGCGTCCATGTCGTCCAGGATCTGCCCGACGCCCTCGACACGGCCGCCGGCCTGGCCGATGACGGGGGAGTCGCGGGTGGCGTGGTGGCGACGGGGTCGGTGACCACGGCGGCCGAGGTGCGCATGCTGCTGGGCACCACGACCGCCTGAGCCCCGCGGCATACCCTTGACGTCATGAAGTGGCTCATCCTCCTCGCCGTCCTGCTGGCGATCGTCTTCGTCCTCGGGATGCGAATCGGCGCCGGGAAACAGGGCGGCTCGGTCGCCTTCACGCCCGTGCACGAGCTCCCCGAGACCCAGCGCAGGCCCATCGACGGGGCCCTCGACAACAACCAGAAGATCCTGGCCATCAAGCACTATCGCGACGTCACGGGCGCCGGCCTGGCTGCCGCGAGGACCGCCGTCGAGCTGCACGACCGTCGGCGCAACCNGTGAGGATGCAGTTCGTCGGGCGCACCGGCACCTTCACCTACCGGATGCTCGCGACCGTCCTGGCGGCGCAGTCGATCCTGCTCTTCTTCGGTGCCCTCGTCGCCCGCGGCACCGCGATCGCCGCCGGCAAGGACGGTGGCCGGGTGTTCGCGATCGGGTGCGCCCTGGCGGTGCTCGCCGTCCTCGCCGCGGGCCTCATGCGGACGCCCTTCGGGCTGCCGCTCGGCTGGCTGGTCCAGGTCCTCACCTGGGCCAGCGCAGTGTGGGTGCCGATGATGCTCGCCGTGGGGCTCGTCTTCACCGCGCTCTGGGTGTTCTGTCTGCTCCGCGGTCCACGCGCCGAGGCGCTCGTCGCCGAACATCGCGCCGCCGCCGAGGCTGATGCCGGCCACCACTAGGCTGGCCGGGTGACCACCGAACGCTCACTCGTCATCGTCAAGCCCGACGGCTTCCATCGGGGCCTCACCGGTGAGGTCCTGCGTCGGATCGAGGCCAAGGGTTATGTCCTGGCGGCCCTCAAGATCCTCACGCCGCCGACCGCCCTGCTCCAGGAGCACTATGCCGAGCACGAGGGCAAGCCCTTCTTCGAGCCGCTTGTCGCCTTCATGTCCAGCGGTCCGGTGACCGCGGTCGTCATCGAGGGCGAGGACTGCATCAAGGGCTTCCGGTCGCTCGCCGGCGCCACCAACCCGACCGAGGCTGCGCCGGGCAGCATCCGCGGTGACCTCGGGCGCGACTGGGGCGAGAAGGTCCAGAAGAACATCGTCCATGGCTCCGATTCGCCCGAGTCCGCTGCCCGGGAGATCGGCATCTGGTTCCCGGAGCTCTGATCACCGCCGCCTGTCGGCCAATGCCTTTCACCGGTATGCCGCGTGCCCCCGGCTCGCGGTCGGATCCGCCGGTTAGCATCGGCGGGTGGCGAGCGTGTGGGGTCGATTCGGGGGTCGTGACCTCGCCATCGACCTGGGGACCGCCAACACGGTGATCTACCAGCGGGGCCGCGGAGTGGTCCTCGACGAGCCGTCGGTCGTGGCGGTGCGCACCGGCACTGCCGACCTGCTCGCGGCGGGCGCCCGAGCCAAGGAAATGGTGGGTCGAACACCGAGCTCGGTCACCGCGATCCGCCCCCTGCGCGATGGCGTCATCTCCGATGCGGAGGTGAGCGAGCGCATGCTGCGCTGGTTCGTCGACCAGGTCGCGCCGTCCACGATCCTTCGTCCTCGCGTCGTGGTGGGGGTGCCGAGCGACATCACGGGTGTCGAGCGGCGCGCGCTCGAGGATGCGACGCTGCGGGCCGGCGCTCGGCGGGTCTACGTCATCGAGGAGCCGATGGCTGCAGCGCTCGGCGCGGGCCTTCCCATCCACGAGACGGCTGCCTCGATGGTCGTCGACATCGGTGGCGGCACGACGGATGTCGCGGTCATCAGCCTCGGCGGGGTCGTGTCAGCGCGATCGGTGCGGATCGGCGGCGACGAGATCGACGAGGCGATCGTTGCTCACGTGAAGGGCGAATACTCCCTGCTCCTCGGTGAACGCACGGCCGAGCACATCAAGGTCACGGCCGGGTCGGCCTTTCCCTTGCGCGAGGAGGTCAACGAGCGGGTGCGGGGTCGAGACCTCGCGACCGGCCTACCCAAGACGGTGGTCATCAACTCGGCCGAAGTTCGGCGCGCCATCGAGCTTCCCTTGCACCAGATCATCGACCTCGTGCGTGGTGTGCTCGACGTCTGCCCACCCGAGCTCGCCGGAGACATCCTCGACCGCGGCATCACGCTCACGGGTGGGGGAGCCCTGCTGCGGGGCCTGGACCAGCGGCTGCATCACGAACTGGGCGTCCCGGTCACGGTTGCCGAGGATCCCCTGCGCGCTGTCGCGCGAGGTGCGGGTCGCTGCGTCGAGGAGTTCTCGACCCTGCAACGCGTCCTCGTCGACACCACTCGACGGTGACCATGCCGTCCGGGCGTGGTCCCGCGAGCAACACCCGCCGCCGACTTCTCACCGTCGCGGTTGTCGCGACCCTGCTCGTCGTCGGTGCCGGACTGGTGGGCCTGCCCGGAGTGGACCGGGTCCGCAGCCTCGCCGGGGGCGCGTTCGGCCCGCTCGAGCGGCTGCTGGCCCCGCAACGTGACTCCGACCTCGCCGCAGCACGCGCCGAGCGCGACAGGTACGCCGACATCGCCCGACAGGCCCAACAACAGGCGCACGACCGGGCCGACCTGACCGCGCTCCTCGACGCCCCGACGACCGACGGCGCGACCGTGCTGCCCGCGCACGTCGTCGGCATCGGGCGCGAGGGGGCGTCGGGCCCGCAGCGGATCACCCTGGACGTCGGCTCGCGCGACGGAGTGAGCGCAGACAGCACCGTGGTCTCGGCGGCCGGCCTCGTCGGGCGCGTCGAATCCATCTCGGCGTGGACCTGCGACGTCGTCCTCCTCGGCAGCCCCGAGGTGGTCGTCGGGGTCCGCGTCGGCCCGGACGGGCGGATCGGGACGGTGAGCGCCACGGGCGCCCTGGGCATCGGCTCCAGTGTCGTGGGATCGCGGGCCCTGCGACTCGAGCTCGTCGAGCAGGGCGAGATCTCGGTCGGGGACATGGTCACCACCTTGGGCAGTGTCGACGGGCGCCCCTTCGTCGCGGGAGTGGAGGTGGGTCGAGTCACCTCCGTGGAGCCGTTGCGCGGCCGCGCCACGACCACCGCCGTCGTGGAACCCACGGTTGACCT
>Ga0056906_1001015_pt1 | contig 11688 bp, 9 predicted proteins | sample EBPBio122009_DNA_FD_55045 | JGI IMG/M metagenome (GOLD analysis project Ga0056906, IMG submission 55045) | Wastewater treatment Type I Accumulibacter community from EBPR Bioreactor in Madison, WI, USA - Reactor 1_2/2/2009_ DNA | ecosystem: Engineered > Bioreactor > EBPR > Anaerobic-Aerobic >...
CGATGTCACTCCGTGGCGGTCACCACGCTTGGCGCCCGCGATGGCCTAAGCCTCGGCGCGTGCCGACCGGCGGGACTTCTCGCCCTCACCGGTGCCTGATGCCGGTCTTCCTGTCCACCGAAGTCGTCCACGTGCCGGTCGAGGTCCAGTTCCGCACCATCGCCCAGGATCCGCAGCCTGTCCACCAAACCCCCCGATCATGGCCTGACCGACGCCCAGGTACTGTCCTTCCTCGACTTCCTCTCCGAACGCAAGGACTGACGGTGACCCCCGAGGCTCTCCTCGCCGAGTTCCGCCGACAGGTCCGGGTGGCCCAGAAGGACGGCGGACCGTTCGACATCACCGAACGCGTCGGATTGGTCCATCGCACCTATCCCGAGAATCCCGAGTGGGACGGCGCGACGATCGAGTCCCCCCTCGGGCTCGGGGACGACGNGGAGCAGATCGAGGCAGCGATCGCTGCGGAAGTCGACTTCTTCACCGGGCGTGGCCAGGCCTTCGAGTGGAAGACCTATGCCGACGACGAGCCGGCCGACCTCGTCGATCGACTCGTCCGGCACGGGTTCGAGGCCGGCGACGTCGAGGTCGTCATGCTCGGTGAGGCCGCTGACCTGGTCGATGACATCGCGGCACCGGAGGGCGTGCGGATCCGTGAGTTCGCCGGCGAGGACTGGGAACGGGTCCGCGTCCTCATGGACGGGGTGTGGGGCACCGCGTCGAGCTGGGTCAACGACGCGCTGCGGGCGGAGCAGGAACGCGACCCCGCTTTGCTCAGACCCGTTCTCGCCGAGGAGATTGGCGGGCTCCAACGCGTCATTTCGTATGCCGCGNTCCGGCTCACGCCGGGTGTGGACTTCGCCGGGTTGTGGGGTGGGACAACGCATGCGCAGTGGCGCGGGCGGGGGCTCTATCGCGCCCTCACGGCATACCGGGCACGCCTGGCCCTCGACGCCGGACACCCCTACGTGCGGGTGGACACCTCACCAGACAGTCGGCCGATCCTCACCCGGCTCGGCCTGCACCANGTGACGACGACGACCCCGTGCGTCCTCGACCCAAGGGGATCATCCCGGTCAGGGTGAGACCCGCGATCGGCACGAGTGGCCACCACCAGTTCACCCCGTCTCTGTCGACGATTCCGAACATCGCCATCACGCCGAGACCCGCGCACATGGCGACACAGGCGAGGACGGCGAGCCACGCGGGCGGGGCCGGCCGCTCATCCTTGGCCGGTGATTCGAAGCGCCCGAAGACGGCGATGCAGCCGATCGTCACCGCCGCGAGCACGGCCCACCAGAGTGGCCGTGTCGCCCACCAGGCCCCGGACAACGGTTCGCTGTGCAGGCCAAAACCGCCCAGTGCCAACGAGACCCCGATGACCAGCACCATCGCCGTGAGGTGCCACAGGTAGAGCGTCATGATCCGCGCGTTGACGAGGATCGTGAACCGCCACGGCTTCGGCCGGCGCAACCACCGCTCGAGCACCGGCTCGAGAGCGAGCAACAGGCCACCCTGCAGGAGCCCGAGGAAGCCGAGGGTGACACGGGTCGGGAAGGAGTTGTTGAAGGTGGCGTTGTCCAAGCCCACCATCGACACCGGGTAGGGGCCGAGCCAGACGAGCAGGACAGTGCCCACCGCACCGATCGCGGCCAGCAGCAACCGAATTCGTATGCCGTGCAGTCGCCCGTCGAGCCAGGCGAACCCGATCATGTGGACCGCGCCGAACACGATGACATAGTTCGGGAAACCGGACAGATCGCTCCCGGTCCGGATGCTCACGAGGTCCACCAGGCCACCCAGCAGCAGGAACCCGGACACGGCCCACCACCCCAGTCGTTCCCACAGCGCGAGGGCCGCCGGCGCGAGCGCCACGACCATGACGTAGGCGGCGAGGAACCACGTCGGCACCAGCGCCACCTGTGAGGCGGTGCGCAGAGTTCCGCCCGGCACGCCCGCGGCATACGCGATCGAGGCGATGGCCAGCCACACGATCAGGAGCGGGATCACGGGGGTGCCGAGGCGACGCAGGCGCGAACGCAACCACGCGGCATACCCCTCGCCGCGACGGCGAGCAGAGCGCCAGGACAACGCATTCGCGTAGCCGCCCACCATGAAGAAGACCGGCATCACCTGGATCACCCACGTCAACGGATGGGTCCAGGTGGCCAGGTTGAGGATCTGGTCGGGGACCAGGCTGCCGTCGCGGACGACCACGGCCGCCGCGGTCCAGTGCCCGAAGGCCACGACGAGGATCGCCAGGGCCCGCAGGAAGTCGACGACCCGGTTGCGGCTGTCCGGTGTCGCCTCGGCGAGCGCCCCCACGTCCATGGACCGCATCCTGCCGCGCCGAGACCCGCGGCGTCTCGATCCGTGGGAGGACGGCGGGCGATCCGTCCATGTGCCGATCCCTTGCGCGCCGTCACCCGCCGAGTGGGAGGATCGGAGGNGGAAAGTGATCCCGCTCACGAGGAGAAGCAATGCCCATCGCCACCCCCGAGGTCTACGCCGAGATGCTCGACCGGGCCAAGAACGGCTCGTTCGCCTACCCNGCCATCAACATCACCTCCAGCCAGACCGTGACCGCCGCCATCCGTGGCTTCGCCGAGGCCGGCTCGGACGGCATCATCCAGGTCTCGACCGGTGGCGCGGAATACGCCTCGGGCTCGACGATCAAGAACATGGTGACCGGTGCCAAGGCCCTCGCCCTCTACGCCGAGGAGGTCGCGAAGAACTACCCCGTCAACATCGCCCTCCACACCGACCACTGCCCGAAGGACAAGCTCGACGGCTTCGTCCGCCCGCTCATCGCGGCGAGCACCGAGCGCGTCAAGGCTGGCGGCCTGCCGATCTTCCAGAGCCACATGTGGGACGGCTCNGCCGTGCCGCTCGCCGAGAACCTGCAGATCGCCGAGGAGCTGCTCGCGGCCTGCAAGGCGGCCAACATCATCCTCGAGATCGAGGTCGGCGTCGTGGGCGGCGAGGAGGACGGGGTCGAGAACGCGATCAACGACAAGCTCTACTCGACGCCCGAGGACGCCATCGCCACCGTGCGTGCGCTCGGGTCCGGCGAGAACGGCTACTACATGACCGCGCTCACCTTCGGCAACGTCCACGGCGTCTACAAGCCGGGCAACGTCAAGCTCCGCCCGGAGGTCCTCAAGGCCGCGCAGGACGCCGCCGCGGCAGAGTTGGGCCTGGCCGCCGGGTCCAAGCCCTTCCACCTGGTCTTCCACGGCGGCTCGGGCTCGCTGCCGCAGGAGATCTCCGACGCCGTCGACTACGGCGTGGTGAAGATGAACGTCGACACCGACACGCAGTACGCCTTCACTCGNCCGGTCGCGAACTGGATGCTCAAGAACTACGACGGCGTCCTGAAGNTCGACGGCGAGGTCGGCAACAAGAAGCAGTACGACCCGCGTGCGTGGGGCAAGGACGCCGAGGCCGGCATGGCCGCCCGCGTCGTCGAGGCCTGCCAGAACCTGCGCTCGGCGGGCACGCACGCCTGACCCTCACCGTGACGTCCGGCAGGTTGGCGCCTGGAGCGGCCACCTGCCGGACGCAAGGCGATGATCATGTATGCCGCCCGCTCACCCTCGGTGAGCGGGCGGCATACGCGTGAAGGGACATAGGCTCGGCCCATGACTGACCTGCTCGGAATCCCGCCGACCCTGCTGCCCGAGGACCCGGCCGCCGCGATGATCGCCGCCGGTGAGGAGCGGCCAGGCCGGGTCGCTGCCGCCCATCCGGCGTCGAGTCTGGCCTGGGCGGTCCTGGCCGAGGCGTCGCTCGAGGCCGACCACCCGGTGCAGGCCTATGCGTATGCGCGAACCGGCTACCACCGGGGGCTCGACGCTCTGCGCCGCGCCGGGTGGCGAGGGCAGGGACCGATCCCGTGGGAGCACGAGCCGAACCGGGGCTTCCTGCGCGCGCTCGCGGCACTGGCCAAGGCGGCCCGGGAGATCGGCGAGGAGGACGAGCGCCACCGCTGTGAGGAGTTCCTGCGCGCATCGTCGGCCGAGGGAGCCCGCGCGCTCGACCTCTGAGGACGCACCAGTCAGTGGGCTGGGACAGGCAAGCCGACACAGACGGGCCGGGACAGTGAAAGGGGCCCGACCCTTGTTGGGTCAGGCCCCTTCAGCCCCCTGCCAGGAGCTCGCGCACTGAGGCGCAGCATGTTGCGAACGTCCCCTGCAACGCGGCAACACGACCATTGTGCATGCACAGTCTCCAAAAAAGAGGCACTAAGGTGCACGTGGCAGGAAAATGCCAAATCTGGAGGGGTTCTGATGACGCGACCGACGCCACCAGCGGCCACCACCGTGGCGACCGCCGCACAGGCCCGCGAGGAACTCGCCGCCATGCTGGCCCAGGAGACGGTGCGCATGGAGGCGCGCCGACGCGACCTGGCCCGCGTCAACGAGCTGCTCCGCCTGGTCGTGGCTCCTCCGGGCGGGATCGCCGGTTCGGCGTGGGAGGCGCTCCTGCCGGACCTCGCCGCGCCGACCGTCGCCGGGCTCACCGCTCGCCTCCAGGGTGAGCTCCGAAACCTCGTCATGCTCCTCGACGANGGGCCGGCCCTCGATGAGGCCAACATGCGCGAGACCCAGGACCGGATGCGGGCCGGCATGGTGCAGCGCACTCTCTACCCGGCGCACGTTCTCGACTCCCCCTCATCGGTGCGTTGGATGCAGTCGTGGCAGTCGGTTGGTGAGGTGCAGCGGATGCTGCCCGATGTCGAGACCGAGTTCGCCGTCTTCGGTGACGAGGCCGTCGTGGCCTTGGCGCAGTGGGGGATTCCCGAGGCCGGGTATGTCATCTCGCGCGACCCCCTCGTCGTGCGCCTGCACGCCGCCTACTTCGACCTGCTGTGGGCCCATGCCCAGCCGATTGTCGCGGCCCTTGGTGATCACAAGGACGACGACCGCCTGCTCGAGTTGCTCGCCCTGGGCTTCAAGGACGAGGTCATCGCGCGTCTCATGGGTCTGGGCCTGCGTACGGTGCGGCGTCGCATTGCCTCGATCATGGCCGTCCACGGTGCGGACACGCGCTACCAACTGGGTCTGGCTGTTGGTCAGCGAGANAAGTCGACGTCGATCGTGGGGCGCTAGGCTGGNNTGCACCGAGGCCTCGCGTCGCGCGAGGCCTCACGCATGCGGCGCGGCACCCCGCGGCATACCCAGGGGAGCGGTGCGCACAACNCAACGGGAAGGGACTTCGATGCCGGCGATCGTGCTCGTGGGCGCCCAATGGGGCGACGAGGGCAAGGGCAAGGCGACCGATCTCATGGGCAGCGACGTCGATTACGTCGTGAAATTCAACGGCGGCAACAACGCCGGCCACACCGTCGTCATCGAGGGTGAAGACGGCACGCGCGAGAAGTACGCACTGCACCTGCTGCCCTCCGGNATCCTCTCGCCCAACGTCGTGCCCGTCATCGGCAACGGCGTCGTCATCGATCTCGAGGTGCTCTTCAAGGAGCTCGACGGGCTCGAGGCGCGTGGCGTCGACACCTCCCGCCTCATCGTCAGCGGGAGCGCCCACATCATCGCGCCCTACAACCGCACCCTCGACAAGGTGACCGAGCGATTCCTCGGCAAGCGCAAGATCGGCACNACCGGTCGCGGCATCGGCCCGACCTACGCCGACAAGATGAATCGCATCGGCATCCGCGTCCAGGACCTCTTCGACGAAGGGATCCTGCGCCAGAAGGTCGAGGCGGCCCTCGCCGTCAAGAATCAGGTGCTCGTCAAGATCTACAACACGCGGGCCGTCGACGTCGATCTCGTTGTTGCAGAGCTTCTTTCGTATGCCGCGCGCTTGCGACCCATGGTTCGTGACACCGCGTTGGAGCTCGAGAAGGCGCTCAACGCTGGTTCGAACGTGTTGCTGGAGGCGGGCCAGGCGACGCTCCTCGACGTCGACCACGGGACCTATCCCTTCGTCACCTCGTCCTCGGCGACGGCGGGCGGGGCGTGCACCGGCTCCGGCATCCCCCCGACTCGGGTGTCGCGCGTCATCGCGATCCTCAAGGCCTACACGACGCGCGTGGGGGAGGGTCCCTTCCCGACCGAGCTCTTCGACGACGACGGTGAGACGCTGCGCAAGACGGGCGTCGAGTACGGCACGACGACCGGGCGACCGCGCCGCTGTGGCTGGATGGACACGGTCATCGGCCGCTATGCCACGCGGATCAACGGGGTGACCGACTTCGTCATCACCAAGCTCGACGTGCTGACCGGCTTCGAGCAGGTGCCGATCTGTGTCGCCTACGACGTCGAGGGGGTCCGCTTCGACGAGATGCCGATGGGGCAGAGCGACTTCCACCACGCCAAGCCGATCTATGAACTCATGGACGGCTGGTGGGAGGACATCTCGGGGTGTCGCACCTTCGAGGACCTGCCTGCCGCTGCTCAGGCCTATGTGCTGCGAGTCGAGGAGCTCATCGGCGCGCGGGTGTCCGCCATCGGTGTCGGCCCGGGGCGGCACGAGATCATCGAACGATTCCCCCTGCTCGACGCCTGAACCCCAACTTCTGCGTCACGCGGAAGTTGGGTGTGGACGCAGAAATAGCCGTGCGTCAGGACAAGTTCCGCGTCACGCAGAAGTTGGGTTGTGCGGGCGGAGGACCGACATCCGGTGCGCGGCGCGGGTGAGCACCACGTAGAGGACGCGCGCGCCGCCGGGTGACTCCTGCGCGATGCCCTCCGGATCGAGCACGATCGTCGCATCCCACTCCAGGCCCTTGGTCGAGAGCGGGTCGATGACCTGCACCCGCCCGTCACCGGCGCCGTCGAAGACACGAAGCCGGTCGTGCCAGCGCGTCGGCGGGATGATGGCGATCGAGCCGTCGACCTCCTGGAGCAGCTCCTCGAGGGCCATCCCGACGTGACGCTCGACTGATCCGTCGATGACCATCTCACGCGGATCGATCCCGGTCTCGCGCACCGCATTGGGGATGTCCGCATCAGGAACGACGGGAAGGATCACGCGCCGCGCGTAGTCGAAGATCTCGCGCGCGTTGCGATAGTTGGTGTCCATGTGGAAGGACTGGATCGGCAGTGAGCCGTATGCCGCTCGCCGCGCCTCGAGCGCCTCGCCCAGGTCCCCCCACGAGGCCTGGGCTGCATCGCCGACCACGGTCCACGAGGCCGAACGCCCCCTGCGGCCCAACATGCGCCACTGCATCGGCGAGAGGTCCTGGGCCTCGTCGACGAGGACGTGTGCATAGGACGTCGGCCGCTCGATCCGGCCCTGCAACAACCGTTCTCGCGCATCGACCGGGGTGATGACGGCGTTGCTTCCCGTCGCCACCCGGGACATGCCGCCGACCTGCACGTCCTGCACGCCGTGGGCGCCCAGGTCGTCGAGCTCCTCGATGTCGTAGAAGCCCACCTCCTCGGCCGCGGCCTCCTGGACCGGACCCAACCGGGCCGCGAGGTCGTCGATGAGCGCCACATCGGCGACCGACCAGGTGCCCTCCTCCAAGGCCTCCCGGTTGCTCACCGCGACGGCGGCCGCTTCGTCATGGGTGAGGACACCCCCGGCCAGGCGCGAGACGTCGTCGGTGTCGACCAGGCGCAGCAGGACCTCGCGCGGATCGACCTGCGGCCACCAGGCCGCCATGAACTCGTCGACATCGCGCGAGGAGTCGAAGGCGTCCAGGAAGTGCTCGCGCTCTCCCAGGCGCACCGATTCCCAGGCGGCTTGGGCCAGGGCCTCGCGGGCCTGATCCGTGGCGAGATTGTGCGCATGGCCGCGCAGCACCCTCTTGCGCAGCCCGGCCAGTCGGGGCTCGTCGAGCCTGACGGCATGGCCTGCAATGAAGGCGCGGAAGACGGTCGGGGCACCCTCTGGCGGCCGGCCGGCGGCACGGGCGAGCAGCCGCCGGATGCGCAGGCTGCCCTTGACCGCCGCCACCTCGGGGTGGTCCATGCGGGTCGCGGTCACCCCGTCGACGAGGTCCCCCAGGGCGCGCAGCGCAACCGAGTCCTCGCCCAGGCTGGGCAGGACCCTCTCGATGTATGCCGTGTAGGCCGCCGACGGTCCCACGACGAGGATCCCACCACTCTCGAAACGGCGGCGCTCCGAGTAGAGCAGGTATGCCGCGCGGTGCAGCGCCACCACCGTCTTGCCGGTGCCGGGACCACCGCTGATCTCGACGACTCCTCGTGAGGTGGCCCGGATCGCGGCGTCCTGGTGCGCCTGGATGGTCGCCACGATGTCGCGCATCTGCCGACCGCGGCTGCGGGTGAGAGCAGCCATGAGCGCCCCATCACCCACGACGACGAGGTCTTCGGGTGCCTCCGGCACCATGAGGTCGTCCTCGACGCCGATGACCCGAGCGCCCGAGCAACGCAGGACCCGGCGCCGCAGGACACCCATCGGCTCCACTGGCGTGGCTCGATAGAAGGCCGCCGCGGCGGGTGCGCGCCAGTCGATGACCAGCGGCTCGTAGTCGTCGTCCCGGACCCCGAGCCGACCGATGTGGCGCACCTCGCGCTCCCCGGGCTCCGAGTGCTCCTCGCCGAGGTCCAGCCGCCCGAAGACGAGCCCTTCGTACTGCTTCTCGAGGGTCGCGCGCCGCGTGCCGCGGCATACATGAGGGCGTCGCGCTCGAAGAGACCGGTCATCTCCTCGTCACGGACATCCCCCGTGCGATCGGTGCGGCCGCGGGCCAAACCCTCGGCGGCGACGCTGGCGGCCCGGGCGTCGGCCTTGGCCAACTCCGCATACACCCGGTCGACGTGGGCCTGCTCAGCGGCCACCTCGGTGGCGGCGACATCGCCGAGATCTGGGCGAAGCGATGAACTCGCGGTCACGAACTTCTCGAGTCTCCTGTGCCGTGGGCGCCCCCGCGCCCGAACTGGGGAACATCCAAGTCTATCCCCGCGACCNGGCGGCGTCAGAGCAGCCCGGCCCGCTCCGCCTGCGCCCCGGCCTGGAAGCGGGTCGAGGCGCCGAGGTCGTCGAGGATCGTGCGCACGAAGCGCTCCACGGTTCGCTGTGACACACCGACCTGCCGGGCGATGGTCGAGTCCGTCGCTCCGGCGGCGAGGAGGGCAAGGGTCTGGGCCTGCCGGGCGCCGAAGCGACTGCGTGCATCTGCCCGCGCTCTGGGTGCTTCCGTGCTGCCCGCGAAGCTCGCGTCGACCAACTCGTTGAGGGCCATGACGAGGGGAGTGTGACGAACGACGATGCAGCCGTAGCCCGACGGGTCGTGGTTCGTGATGTCGACGATGGCGATCGAGCGATCCGTCACGAGCACACTCAATGCCAGGGTAGGCATGAGGCGCACCTGGGCGCCGGTCTCGGTCAGCCTGGCCAGTGCCTTGGTCGTGCCCTCGACATCGAGGATGGAGGAGTCGAGGACGAGCCGGCGAGTCAGGCCGCCTCGAAGCAGGATGTCGTCGGGGCCGCCGCTGAGGACGAGATGGTCATTGGTGGGGGTGCGCGCCGCGACGAACTCGATCGACGTCCGGGCGGCCCGCAGGACCTGGGCGCGCGTGTAGTCCAACTCGCCGATGCCGCTGGTGACGGTGACGTCGAAGGTCGCCGCCCGCTCCTGGGCGTCCTGGGCTTCCCGGTAGCGGTCGGCGAGGGCACCCAACCCCGAGCGCGAGGAGGCGGCGAGGCGCTCCAGCTCCGCGGCATACCGAGGGATGGCGACCTGGGGGTCCGCCACGGCGATGGTGCCGTCATCGAGGAGGGAGACCAGCCCGGACTCCGCGAGGCGGGGGAGCTCGACGTCGAGGAGGGGGCCGGCGAAGCCCAGCTGCTCGAGGGCCACCCGACTGGGTTGGGTGAGGCCGACGAGTGCCTCGTAGAGAGCAAGGCGTGGGTCGGACGCGCGTGCCCAACCCTCGACCGTGCTCACCTCGCTCGCCCCCCAGCGGAAGTGACGGATTTCCGACACTGTCCTTGATCCGACATGGTTGAACTTTACATGAACGCGGCCAACGCCTACTGTCGAGTCATCGACCTCGTCGATGTCTACGCAGAGCGCCGGTCTTCCCCCCAAGACCGAGAGCGCCACGCAGACGGAAGCGACGGCCCCGGGGATTAACCCCCCCTGCTCCCCGGGTCCGTCGCTTCCTCATTTCTGCTCCCCGCTAGGGTCGTCCTCGTGAAGGTTCTCGTCCTCGGCAGCGGTGCGCGTGAGCACGCCCTCGTCCGGTCCCTCAGTGCCGACCCCGCCGTGGATGCCGTGATCGCTGCGCCCGGCAACCCCGGCATCGCGGCCCTTGCGCTCTGTCGCGACATCGAGGGCGGACCCACCTCGCCGAAGGGCGTCGTGGCCCTGGCCACTGAGCTGGGCGTGGATCTGGTCGTTGTCGGCCCTGAGGCACCGCTGGTCGCGGGTGTGACCGATGCCCTTGTCGCGGAGGGGATTGCATGTTTCGGGCCGACGGCCGAGGCGGCGCGGCTCGAGGGGAGCAAGTCCTTCGCCAAGGACGTCATGTCGGCCGCCGAGGTGCCGACCGGGCTGGCCCATGTCTGCTCGACCCTGGCCGAGGTCGAGGACGCCCTCGATGCCTTCGGCGCCCCGCATGTGGTCAAGGAGGACGGCTTGGCCGCCGGCAAGGGCGTCGTCGTCACCTCCGAGCGCCAGGTCGCGCTCGACCATGCGGCCGCCTGCTTGGCCAAACCCGACGGTCGGGTGGTCATCGAGGAGTTCCTCGACGGACCGGAGGTGTCGCTCTTCTGCCTCTGCGACGGCACGACCGCCGTGCCCTTGGTGCCGGCGCAGGACTTCAAGCGGGTCGGGGACGACGATGCCGGCCCCAACACCGGTGGCATGGGCGCCTACAGCCCGCTGCCCTGGGCGCCGGTCGACCTCGCCGCCGACGTCGTGGCCCGGGTCGCACAACCAACCCTCGACGAGATGCGTCGGCGCGGCACGCCCTTCGTCGGCGTGCTCTTCGTGGGCCTCGCGCTCACCTCTCGCGGGCCGAGGGTCATCGAGTTCAATGCACGCTTCGGCGACCCGGAGACCCAGGTCGTGCTGGCCCGCCTCGAGACCCCGCTGGCGCAGCTCCTGCTGGCCGCCGCCACCGGCCGACTGATCGACGTCGACCCGCTGCGCTGGCGCGACAACGCGGCGGTGACCGTCGTCGTGGCCGCCGAGAACTACCCGGCCGCGCCACGGACCGGCGACCCGATCGACGGGCTCACCGACGAAGGCGACACGGTCGACGCAGGCGAGGGCACGGCATACGTGCTCCATGCCGGCACGGCCCTGGACGACGACGGAGTCCTCGTGTCAGCTGGTGGACGGGTGCTCTCCGTGGTCGGGACCGGGCCCACGTTGGAGCAGGCCCGCCATCGGGCGTATGCCGCGGTCGGCCGCATCGAGTTGGCCGGCTCGCACCACCGCACCGACATCGCGCGCCGGGCGATCGACGGCGAGGTCACCGTCCCGGGCTGACCCGGCCTGCCGCCGACGAGGGCGACGATTCCGCCCAGCGCCATGAGTGCGGCGAACGTCGCCCATCGGTCCCCGCCCCCTGCAGGGCGACGACGGTGCCGCCCAGCCCGGTCGGCACGGCCACGCCCACCGGCGTCGCCAGGCCCTGGGCGGCGGCGGCCCGACCCTGCTCGCCCGCCCCGGCCAATGCCAACACCTCGACCGACAGAGTGGGGGAGGCGATGCTGTCCATCGAGCCCGCGAGGCCCGCGCCGATGATGATG
>Ga0056906_1001034_pt1 | contig 11406 bp, 9 predicted proteins | sample EBPBio122009_DNA_FD_55045 | JGI IMG/M metagenome (GOLD analysis project Ga0056906, IMG submission 55045) | Wastewater treatment Type I Accumulibacter community from EBPR Bioreactor in Madison, WI, USA - Reactor 1_2/2/2009_ DNA | ecosystem: Engineered > Bioreactor > EBPR > Anaerobic-Aerobic >...
CGCTGCTGAAGAAGGGGTTGATCTACTCTGCCGAGCGAGGTCAGATCGCCTTCACCGTGCCGCATTTCGGCAGGTATCTGCGCGACCACGCCTGATGGCCGTTCTTGTCAACGGCGAGCGATTTTGAGACTTACCCGGGAGTATGAGACGCCGTGAGACAGATCGGTACTCCAGCGGCGGACTTCGAGACGTCAGCCGCAGAAATTGAGACGCAGCTGATCCGTCACATTCCCATCTGTCGGTTGATCGCGGTCGCTCCGATCTCGACAGCGAGGTCGCGACCCGCGTTGCCGAGGTAGGCGGCGGTCTTACTGAGCCAGCCCTTCCGCTCGGGGTCTGGCTCCCGGTCCGCAGCCTCATCGAGGGCGCTGACGAGTCGATCTGCGATCGTCTCAGCTGTCGGCCAGGCACCGACCGCGCGACGCGCGTGGCCGGTTGGAGCGCCGATCATGAGGACGTGGCCCGAGGAGTACCTCTGCATCTTCTTGACGTAGGGCGGCTGCTCAGAGTCGAGCGCTCTGAGCGCCGACTGGACAACCTCGGCGGCGAGTCCGGTCTTCGCCTCGATTTGGTTGGGGCTCACGATCTGACCCGTCTCTTCATAGAGCTCAACGATCGCCCGTAGTACGGGCAGGTCACGCACAGTCCACGTCTGATCCATGGACCTATTGACTCAGACGCCACCGACAACGCCGGCGACTGCGGCAGGCTGGTCTCATGCCAGGTGGTGATGCTTTCGACGAGCGGGATGTTCGCCACGAGTTGGCAGCAGCTATCGATGACCTACGCTCACTGCTCCGGGCCTTCGATGAAGTCGAGCCAGCTGCGATGGTCGAGCGCTTCTACATCCACGCCTTCAACGAGCTCGACCTCGCCGCGCGCACGATCATCAACGCCTTCGACCGAGAACGGCAGGCGTAGGCAAGCCTCTCAGCGAGTTGTGGCTGACGCCGGATGCCGAACGAGATCGCCGTCTACGGTGGTCTCGAAGGACCGTATGGCCGTCGTGTCGGGGCGTCTCTACCGACACCACTGCCAACCCGCCCTGTGTCACTCGACAGAAGAGGAACTGGTGAATCCGTCGTCCGACCTCCCCGAGAGCCGCGATGCCGCCGACGCCCCAGCTGCCGCGGGCGCTGGTGGGCTGGTTGAGTTGGAGGTTCAGGGCGGCGCGGAGACGGTGATCGCGGAGGTGGCTCCTGGGGTAGCCGTGGTCTTCGGGCCACGCCCGCTCGATCTCGAACTGATGGACTTCGGATTCGTCGCGCCAGCGGATCTCGCTCAGCTGTCGAACGTCCTCTCCGTGGTCGGCAATACGGCCACCGTGGCCGGGAACGTGGGGCAGGCGCTTGCGAGCTTGCAAGGGGTGTACCGCGTGAACGACGCGACTAGCGCGTTGCTCGCATCTGGAGCGAAGCTGGCAGTCAAAGACGGTGCCAACCTTGGGACGGTGCTCACGTCGGAGGGTCTGAAGCAGGCGCGCTTCATCCCCGTTACGCGTCTCACGGCGGCACAGACTGCGGCCGCGATCGGGCCCGCCGTCGCCACGATCGCTCTGCAGCTGCAGCTGAGCGAGATCACCTCCCTCGTAAAGACCAACGTGGCACTGACCCGCCAGGTCTATGAGGCATTCGAGCGCGATCAGCGCGCGGAACTCGCTGGTCTCTTGGTAACGATCGACCGGGCGGTGGCCCGAGCAAAGGAACTTGAGTCCGTCCCGGCTTCCCTGTGGGACACGGTTGCCGGGTCCGGAACCTCGCTTTGGAAGCAACACGAGCTGCATCGCGACAAGGTACGCAGCCACGTGCAGCACATCGGATCTGGCGAAGCACGAGCCAGAAGTGACTACCTGCGATTCAACGCCCAAAGCGTTGCCCTGGATACAGCTGCCCTGCTGTCGTCCCTGAAGGCTTGGACCGGGTTGCAGGCGCTCCACGCCGGGATGGCGCGCACCGCCGGACGTGACGACCCCACCGAACAGCGTTTGGTTGAAGTGATTGCTCGGGACACACGCGCTGAGGTCGAATCCTCGATGGCCGAGATCCGCTCGCTGACTGACGCACTCACACGCGAACTGCGGCTCGTGGCGGAACTTCCCGGCCGCCAGACACTCACTCACTCCCTCCCGCGTGCCCGCTCCGAGGCGAAGTCCGCCAGGGCCACGGCGGCGAGTCTGCTTCAGACGATCAGTCCACTTGCTGAGGCTCTTCACTCACCACCGCCGCCGCTGACGCAGCCGGACGTCCTCTGCGTCGAGGAAAGTGTGGACTTGGGGTCCTACTTCAAGGTGTTGCGATGGTTCCTGGACGATGACGAAGTCATTCAGGCCATGGGAATGTCTGAGCGGGATCCCGGCGGTCACATCGTCGCCGAGGCCCTCGGCAAGGCCCGCGAACGGCTGGCCGCGGCCCGTGACGGGGCGGTGCCCAGAACACTTGTCGTGGTCACGGACCGCCGCGTGCTGACAGCTGACTCGGTCGCCTTCCTCGCGGAGGGCTCGGTCAGCCACGATTTGCCCCTCAACCACATCCGCTACGTCCGTTGGACCAAGGCCGTCGTGAATGACGACCCAGCCTTGGTGGACCTGATCACCAAGGACACGGATCTGCACCTGAGGTTCCCGGCAGCGGCATCAAGCCAGATCGACGTACTGGTGTCGTTGCTCGCCCAAGCCATGAACCTGCCCGAGTTGGAGCGATCCGCACTGTTGGTGAACGCGTCGGAGGCAGCGGAACTGGAACCGATCGCGGGCCCAGGTCAGCAAGCGGAGCAGTCTCTCGAGGTCGATGGCGGCCCGGACCAAGGCCAGTAGGGCCTCTCTCGGGACGCGGAACGCGATCGAGCTTTAGGGTTGCCATCGGTGAATACCGGTAATGGCGAGCCCAAGCTGGCGGCGGAGCAACGCGCACGTGTGCTCATCGACCGCCAGCTCACTGATGCCGGGTGGTCGGTGCAGGACAAGAAGGACCTGAACCTGTTCGCCAGTATTGGCGTGGCCTGCCGCGAGGTCGTCATGAAGGCTGGCCACGGCCGAGCTGACTACTTGCTCTACGTCGACAGGAAGGTTGTCGGGGTCATCGAGGCCAAGCCCGAGGGCACCAGCCTCTCAGGCGTTGAGTGGCAGTCTGCGATGTACGCCAACGGGCTCCCGGCAGAGTCCCAGCTGCGAGCGGTGACCGTCGAGGGACGGTTGCCGTTCGTCTTCGAGGCCAGCGGGTCGGAGACCCACTTCACGAACGGCTACGACCCCCACCCGCGGTCCCGGCGCATCTTCAACTTCCCCCAGCCGCAGACTCTCGCCAAGGTCGTCCGCGACGCCGAGGCCGATTCCGACCATCCGACGTGGCGAGCCAAGGTCCGCCACCTCCCTCAACTCGACACCGCGCCGTTGCGTCCTGCCCAGATCACCGCGATCACGGGTGTGGAGAAGAGCCTCGCCGACCAGCACTTCGACCGCTCCCTGGTCCAGATGGCCACCGGCGCCGGGAAAACCTTCACCGCCGCCACCCTCGCCTACCGCCTGCTGAAGTTCGGCGGCTTCCGTCGCATCCTCTTCCTCGTCGACCGCAACAACCTCGCCGAGCAGACGATCGGCGAGTTCCAGAACTACCGCACGCCTGGCGACGGGCGCCGGTTTACCGAGATCTACAACGTCGACAAGCTCACCAGCGCCGGCATGCTCGGCTCGTCGGACGTCGTCGTCTCCACGATCCAGCGCGTCTACTCGGTGCTGCGCGGCAACGACGTCACCGAGGGCGATGACCCCAACCTGGACGACTACGTCCCCGACGCGCCCGTCACCGTCACCTACTCCAAGGACCTGCCTCCAGAGGCCTTCGACCTCGTCATTGTCGACGAGGCCCACCGGTCCATCTACGGCGTGTGGCGCGGAGTCCTCGAGTACTTCGACGCCCACGTCATCGGCCTGACCGCCACCCCCGGCAAGCAGACGTTCGCGTTCTTCCGGCAGAACCTCGTCTCCGAATACACCTACCCCCAGTCCGTTGCCGACCGGGTCAACGTCGACTTTGACCTCTATCGGATCCGCACTGAGATTAGCGACCGTGGCTCCACGATCGACGCCGGCACCATCGTTCCCAAGATCGACCGCCGCACCCGCCAGCAGCGGCTCGAGGCGATCGAGGAGGACTTGGAGTACACGGAACGGCAGCTCGACCGTGCCGTCACCGCCAGGTCCCAGATCCGCCTCGTTCTGGAGACCTTCCGCGACCGGCTCTTCACCGAGATCTTCCCCGGCCGCTCCACCGTCCCCAAGACACTGATCTTCGCCAAGGACGACGCCCACGCCGAGGAGATCGTCACCACCGTGCGCGAGGTCTTCGGCAAGGGCAATGATTTCGCGGCCAAGATCACGTATGCCGCGCGCGACCCCAAGGGGTCGCTCCAGGCCTTCCGGACCTCCCCCACCCTGCGCGTCGCCGTGACCGTCGACATGATCGCCACCGGCACCGACGTCAAGCCCCTCGAATGCGTGCTCTTCATGCGCGACGTCCGTTCCGCGCAGTACTTCGAGCAGATGAAGGGCCGCGGCGCCCGCACCATCGCCCCTGCCGACTTCCAGTCCGTGACGCCTGACGCCCCGGCCAAGACGCGCTTCGTCATCGTCGACGCCGTCGGCGTCACCGAGCACGAGTTCGTCGACCCACCCCTCAACCGCGACAAGGCCATCCCGCTCAAGAAGCTCCTCGACAAGGCCGCGAACCTCACCATCACCGAGGACGAGACCGCCACCCTCGCCTCACGCCTGGCCAAGCTCGAGCTGGAGCTCACACCCGAGGAGCGCACGGAGCTCGATGAGGTGGCGGGTGGCTCGGTTCGCGATCTTGTTCGGGATCTCGTCGACGCAGTCGACCCGGACACTCAGGCCAAGGCGCTCGAAGGTGCCTCCGACCCCGATCAGGCCCGCCGTGACCTGCTCGAGCGCGCGGTCACCCCACTCGCCGCCAACCCTGACCTGCGCACCCGCATCCTCGAGCTGCGCGCCACCCACGACCGCATCGTCGACGAGGTCAGCGTCGACGTCCTCCTCGACGCCCACGGAGTCGTGGACCCCAACCGGGCCAAGTCGGTCGTCGAGTCCTGGCACCAATACCTGATAGACCACCGCGACGAGATCACCGCCATCCAGCTGATCACCGACGCCAAGACCCGCCGAATCGCCTTCGCCGACATCCAAGAACTCGCTGACCGCATCTCGCGCCCACCGCACAACTGGACGCCCGACATCATCTGGGCCGCCTACGAAGCTGTCGACGTCGGCAAGGTCAAGCACAGCGACCCCTACACCCTCGCCGACCTGGTGTCACTGCTGCGCTATACGGTCGGCCTCGACACCGAGCTGGTCCCGTATGCCGCGAAGGTCCAGGAGCGGTATGTCGCGTGGCTGGCTCAGCAGGCCCAGTTCGGTTCTGACTTCTCCCCGCTCGAAAGGTGGTGGCTCGACCGCATGGTCGACGTGATCGCGTCTTCGGCCGGCATCACCGCCGACGATCTCGACCGCGCCCCTTTCACCGAAAAGGGCGGCGTCGACGGTGCCCTCCGCGACCTCGGCGACCGAACCGGTGACCTCCTAAACGAACTCAACGCGGAGCTCACCGCGTGACCCGTTATCCCTTGGTTCGACTCGATCAGGTTGCAGAAGTCCGGCTTGGCCGTCAGAGGGCACCCAAGAATCACCATGGCGATCACATGCGCCCCTACCTACGGGCCGCGAACGTTGGCTGGAGCGGCCTGCAGCTAGAAGACGTGAAGGAGATGAACTTCACCGACGCCGAGCTCGTGACATATCGGCTTCAGGCCGGGGACCTACTACTGACCGAGGCGTCAGGCAGCCCCGGCGAGGTCGGTAAGCCGGCTCTTTGGTCCGGCGAGCTGGAAGACTGCGCGTTCCAGAACACGTTGTTGCGCGTGAGGCCGCATGAGCATGATCCTCGGTACCTGCTTCACTTCTTCCGACACATGGCACTGGCTGGACGTTTCGTTCCCGAGGCCCGCGGGGTCGGCATCAATCACCTGGGACGCGCCCGGCTCGCGGCTTGGCAGACACCAGTTCCCGCCTTGGGCGAACAGCGGCGGATCGTCGAGATCCTCGAAGACCACCTCTCCCACCTCGACGCCGGAGGACGAGAGTTCACGCATGCGCAGCAACGCATCGCGGGGATGCGCCTGGCAGTCCTACATCAACTCGTGAAGGGTGCCACTCGCCGACTTGGAGACATCAAGCGGGATGCTGACTATGGGACGTCAGTGAAGTGCAGCTACGACGGACGTGGGGTGGCGGTCCTTCGTATCCCCAATCTCCGCGAGGGCTCGATTGATCGGGCTGACCTGAAGTTCGCTGTGGACCCGAGCGTTGACCTGACAAGGTCGATGGTCGCAGAGGGCGACGTTCTCATCGTGCGAACCAACGGAAGTCGATCACTGATCGGTCGTAGCGCCGTGGTCGATGAGTCCAACGCTGCCGCGTTCGCGTCCTACCTCATTCGGTACCGGGTCGATCGCCATGTGATGCTGCCCGAGTGGCTTCACCTGTCTCTCGAGTCTCCCAGTCTCAGAGAGACCATCGAGCGGCTCGCGGCGTCGAGCGCAGGTCAGCACAATCTCAGTTTGGGCAAACTCGACTCCCTTGAGTTGCCGGTTCCTAGCCTCGACACTCAGGCGTCGATCGTCGCGACCTTTAGCGAATTCGCCGCTGAGACACGGAGACTTAGAGTGGCGCTGGGGGCGGCTGAAGTACGTGGGGAGGCGCTAAGACGAGCCGTGCTGACCGCAGCGTTCGAGGGGAAACTGACCGGACGGCATACGGATGACGAAGTTGTCGAGGAGCGTGCAGCGGCGCACACCTTCAAGGAGGTCATGGATTCATGAAGACGATGTGGGGCATCCACAACGACGCCCTCGGCGCGGAACTCGTCGATCAGGGTTTCATCTCCGTGGGTTGGGAGGCGATGCCGGACCTGCGAACCATCGGCGACGACATGACCCGCATGAAGGAGACCGTCCAGGCGAAGTACCCCTCTGCCAAGCCCGGCGCCGTGCCGGTTTGGGCAGGCGTCTTGAGGCGCTTCGCCTTCGACATGGCCGAGGGTGACTTGGTCGTCGCTCCGTACCGTCCCGATGGCACCCTCAACTTCGGAGTGATCTCCGGCCCCTACGAGTACGTGTCCGGCGTGCCCCGGCACCCGCATCGCCGCATGGTGACGTGGACCAAGACGGGAGTGGCTCGCAGCCTGTTTCCGCAATCTGCTCTCTATGAGATCGGCAGCGCGGTCACGCTCTTCCAGGTGCGAAAGCACGATCAGGTCTTCCGCGACTACTTGGCCTCGGCCGACGACGAGTCGTTCGAATCGACGGCTGATAAGGAATCGAGTGTATCGACCGACTCGAAGCACGAACAGGCTGCGGCTGATGAGCCGAACGCCGACCGCATCGATCAGCACACCCGCGACTTCATTGCCCGGGTACTGCTCACTGATCTGTCGGATCGTGAGTTCGAGGAGTTCACGGCCGACCTTCTGCGCGCGATGGGCTACCAGGCGAGGGTCACTCCCTACTCGCAGGACGGCGGCATCGACGTCATCGCGCACACTGACGCGTTGGGCATCGAGCCGCCGATCATCAAGGTGCAGTGCAAGCACACGGCCGGGACGCGCGGGCGGCCCGATGTCCAACAACTGATCGGAACCCTGTCGCACAACGAAGCGGGCCTGTTCGTGACCTTGGGGTCGTTCAGCGCTGATGCTGTCGCCTTGGAGCGCGAGCGGCAGAACCTGCGGCTCTTCTCAGGCGCAGACGTCACCAACCTGACATTGGCGCACTACGACGATCTGCCCGCTCGATGGCGCACTCGTATGCCGCTGCGTCGCGTCCTCGTTGTCGATCGCGACCCTGAAGACGGATGACCTGCAGGATCGGAGAGGATTGAACGTGACGGACTCCCGCCGCTTGGTGGACAAGCTCTGGTCGTACTGCGACGTCCTCCGGGACGACGGGGTGGGCGTCATCGAGTACACCGAGCAGCTCACCTACCTCCTCTTCCTCAAGATGGCACACGAGCGGGCCACGCGGAAACTGAAGCCGCAGCAGATCGTGCCGGAAGAGTACTCCTGGCAGAAGCTGCTGGACGCCCAGGGCGACCAGCTCGAGTTCGAGTACACGCGCATCCTCAACGGGCTCGCGCGCCAGCCCGGGGTCATCGGCACGATTTTCCGCAAGGCGCAGAACCGCATTCAGGACCCGGCCAAGCTCAAGCGCCTCGTCGTCGAGCTCATCGACAAGGAGAACTGGTCGCAGTCCGGGACCGACATCAAGGGCGACGCCTACGAGGAACTGCTCAGCAAGGGCGCCTCGGACAAGGGATCCGGCGCCGGCCAGTACTTCACCCCTCGAGCCCTCATCCATGCAATCGTCGACGTCATCCAGCCGACCGTCGACGACACAGTCGTCGACCCGGCCTGCGGCACCGCCGGCTTCCTCCTGGTGGCCAATGAGTATGCCGAGCAGGGCGCAGAATCGATGACGCCCACGCAGCGGACCAAGCTCCAAGAGGGCTTCGTCAGCGGCTACGAGCTCGTCGACGGCACCGCGCGCTTGGCCGCCATGAACCTGCTCCTGCACGGCATCGGCACTGCAGATGGCGACTCGCTCATCGAGGTGCGCGACTCACTCATCGCCGACCCGGGCAAGCGCTGGTCCGTCGTCCTCTCCAACCCGCCGTTCGGCAAGAAGTCATCGCTGACGATGGTCGGCGCGGACGGCCGCGAGGTACGAGAGGACCGAGAGATCGAGCGGCAGGACTTCGTCGCCACGACGAGCAACAAGCAGCTCAACTTCGTGCAGCACATCATGACCATCCTCGACACCAACGGCCGCGCCGCCGTCGTCCTCCCAGACAACGTCCTCTTCGAGGGAGGCGCGGGCGAGACGATCCGCCGCAAGCTCCTCACGGACTTTGACCTGCACACGATGCTGCGGCTGCCCACCGGCATCTTCTACGCGCAGGGCGTCAAGGCCAACGTGCTCTTCTTCGACAAGAAGGTCGCCCGCCCCGGCCAGCCGTGGACCGAGAAGCTGTGGGTCTACGACCTGCGCACCAACAAGCACTTCACCCTCAAGCAGAACCCGCTCAGGCGAGCCGACCTCGATGACTTCGTCACGGCATACAAGGCTGGCAAGCGGGGCGAGCGAGAGGAAAGCGAGCGCTGGAAGCCTTTCACCCACGACGAGATCACCGCGCGGGATAAGGCCAACCTCGACATCACCTGGCTGCGCGACGAGTCCCTTGAGGACCTCGACAACCTGCCCTCACCCGACGTCCTCGCCCGTGAGATCGTCGAAGATCTGTCCGCGGCTCTCGCAGAGTTCGAGGTGGTTGCGGCAGCGCTCGAGGAGCAACTCAGCGCCAAGCTGTAGGTCTTCCAACTGCCGGGCACTACCGGTGTTTTCACGACACGGACACCACTCCGGATCCCGATGGATCGAACTTGGCACCGGCAGGGCACTGACCACCCGTCCGGTGACGACGGGCTACATACCCTCTGGTCCTGCTCGAGCAAGCAGTTGAGCCGGAGGACGACGTGGTCAACAAGCAGCCAGGTGAAGCGCGCTGCGGGCGACCCCGTGTGCACGCCATCCCGACGGATCGTCCTGTCCGGGTCGAGTCACGTCTGACGCTAGAAGTGGCTCCCCGACTGTTTGCCGTCGCGGAGGACACGGGGCGCACCGTCAGCGCGGTTGTCGAGTCAGCCCTGCGCCACTCGTTGCCCGAGGAGCGGGCCATGTGAGGCCGCGCCGGCTCCACTTCTGGGACCCCGTGACCCCCCACGTCTTCCCCCACTTGTTGCCACGCCCATCTTCGTCAGCAAGTTCTCCGACCTCCTCTACCCCGCGCGCATACGGGACGGCAGGGCCGTCGCCGCGCTGGGGACGTTGATGAGCGCGACCGGCTGCGACCTGTACACCGCCATCGGAGGCGACGCCGCTGAGCCAGCGCGCCTCAGCAGGCGAGCAGGTTCGCATCCGCTCGAGGGTGAGGGTCATGCCCGCCCGGATCTCCTCGCGACGGACCGCGATGATCGCCTCGGCATCGTCGAGGTCCTCTGCGCGAAAGCGCAGGCCGCTGAGTCCGTCGGGAAGGTGTTCGAACTCCTGCCGGACCAGGCAACCCTCATTGGTGGGGGTGATGAGGTAGGACCAGCGGGTGGCTGGCGTTGCGTCGAAGCGGTCGCCGACCGTGTAGGCGAAGAGGCGTGCAGGGTCGTAGGCGACCACATCACAGGGCCGGATCGACTCGCGCGGCACGCCCTTCTCGACGCGCCGGTTGCGCCCCTTCGAAACGTCCTCCGAGGGCACGAGCCGGAAATCCGTCCACCCACCCGACCAGATCCACGTGCGACCGCTGGCCGACGGAGTTTCCGGCAGGGCACAATGGCGAGGGCAGAGCATACGGCGCTCGCTGCCGCTGCGGCACAGGTGGATCCGACGACGGAGGTTGAGGTATGGCTCTCGACATTCCCTTCTACACCGCTGAGGCTCAGGGGCCCTACGACCTGGTCTCGATCGGACGCTTCGAGTTGGAGGAGGGCGGGGTGATCCCCGACCTGCAACTCGCGGTCGCCACCTTCGGGACCCTCGCCGAGGACAAGAACAACGCGATCCTTATCCCGACGTGGTTCTCGGGCACGCACGCGACGTGGGCGCAGGCCTACATCGGGCCGGGGCGAGCCCTGGACCCCGAACGCTATTTCATCGTCGTCGTCAATCAGATCGGCAACGGGCTCTCGACCTCCCCACACAACGCCGACGACCCGAGCATCGCGATGTCGAAGTTCCCGCACGTGCGGATCGGCGACGACGTGCGCGCCCAGGAGCAGCTGCTGCGTGAACACTTCGGCATCGAGCGCCTGGCCCTCGTCGTGGGCGGGTCGATGGGCGCGCAGCAGACGTGGGAATGGGCAGTTCGCTTCCCCGACAAGGTGGTTCGTGCCGCCCCGATCGCGGGCACCGCGCAGAACACGCCGCACGACTTCCTCTTCACCCGCACCCTGCTCGACGCGATCACCAGCGACCCCGGCTTCAACGGTGGGGAGTATGCCGCGCCCACCGACGTCATCGCCGGCCTGCACCGGCATGCCGACATCTGGGCGACCATGGGTCTGACGACGGACTTTTGGAAGACCGAGTTCTGGCGCGGCATACCGCCGCTGGTCGAGGGAATGCAGTTCGAGACCTACGACGATTTCCAGAACGGCTTCATACGGCTGCTCTTCGGGTTGATGGACCCCAACGCCCTGCTCACCATGGGCTGGAAGTGGCAACGCGGCGACGTCGCCCGCAATGCCGATGGCGACCTCGCGGCGGCGCTCGGCCGGATCACCGCGCGCATGT
>Ga0056906_1001038_pt1 | contig 11334 bp, 12 predicted proteins | sample EBPBio122009_DNA_FD_55045 | JGI IMG/M metagenome (GOLD analysis project Ga0056906, IMG submission 55045) | Wastewater treatment Type I Accumulibacter community from EBPR Bioreactor in Madison, WI, USA - Reactor 1_2/2/2009_ DNA | ecosystem: Engineered > Bioreactor > EBPR > Anaerobic-Aerobic >...
CAGGAATTCCTTGGTCATGCCGCCGATGCCCTTCGCCTTGAGGGCGAAGAAGATCATCAGGAAGAACACGCTGATCGACATGCCGAGGGTGGCGTTCACGTCGGCGGTCGGCACCGGCTTCCAGTAGGGGATGCCCGCCCACTCGAGCGGNTTGGCGATGAAATCGGCCGGGATCATCTTGATCATGTTCATCAGGAGGATCCAGAAGAACAGCGTGATCGCGATCGGCGTCACCAGCTTGGACTTGCCGTGGTAGGTGTCCTTGACCTGGGTGTGCACGAACTCCAGGCAGATCTCGACGAACGCCTGCCACTTGCCTGGCACGCCTGCGGTCGGCTTGCGCACCGCCAGCCAGAACAGGAACACCATGAACAGGCCGCTCAGCACCGCCATCACCAACGTGTCCACGTGCAGGGTCATGAACTCACCCTCGCCCGCATGCGCCGTCAGGTTGTGCAGGTGGTGCTGGATGTATTCGGTCGGCGTCAGTTCGCCGACTTTTTCGGGAGACATCACGGGTTTGAATTCCTGACTGTTTGCAACGACACGGTCAATACATAGGCGATCAACGCCGCGAGCACCCCGAGCAGCAGGGCCGCGGGCGGCAGTTTCCATGCCGCAACCGCGCCGATCATCACCACCAGGAACACCCCCCAGCGGACGACGATGCCTGCGAACCAGCGCACCAGCACGACATTGGCGGGCGCGACGCCCCCGGCCAGCGCGATGCGCGAGGCCAGCCAGCTCCCCAGCGCGATCGCCGCACCGCCCATGGCGACGCCCAGACCGAAACGCAGGCCCTGCGGCGCCAACCATCCGGCAGCCACGGCGACCAACGCCACCGCCAACATCTGCCGCAGGGCGGCCTGCCTCACCATCCGCTTGGATCGGGCGACTGGATCGGACACGGGCTTTCCTGCGGCGACGTCAAACCGGACGAAACCGCCCGGCTAAGCTTTGAAATTATAGCAGCCCCCAAAATTGGGGGGCAAGCCGTTGGCCGGGCCGTAACTGCCCGGGACCGGAGAGCCGCCCCTGCGCCCCCGGCAACGACCCGCCGGCTTACTTGCGCCTGGGAAGGTAGAGGTCGGTGATCGTGCCTTCGAAGGCCTCGGCGGCCATCGCCACGGTTTCGCCCAGCGTCGGATGCGGATGGATGGTGTGGCCGATGTCGGCCGCTTCCGCGCCCATCTCGATGGCCAGCGCCACCTCGCTGATCAACTCGCCCGCGTGCGGACCGACGATGCCGCCACCGATCACCCGGTGCGTGGCCTCGTCGAATACCAGCTTGGTGAAGCCTTCGGTGCGGCCCAGGCCCAGCGCGCGGCCGGAGGCGATCCACGGAAACTTGCCGACACCGACCTTCAGCCCCTTCTCCTTGGCCTCGGTTTCGGAGACGCCGACCCATGCGATCTCCGGATCGGTATAGGCCACGCTCGGGATCACCCGCGCGACCCAGCTCTTCTTCTCGCCGGCGGCGACTTCCGCCGCCAGCTTGCCCTCGTGGGTAGCCTTGTGCGCCAGCATCGGCTGGCCGACCAGGTCGCCGATCGCGAAGATGTGCGGCACGTTGGTGCGCATCTGGTCGTCCACCGGGATCAGGCCGCGCTCGCCGACCTTCACACCGGCCTTGTCGGCATCGAGCTTGCCGCCGTTCGCGCTGCGACCCACGGCAACCAGCACGCGGTCGAAGATCTTGGCGTCGGGGATGCTCTCGCCTTCAAACGTGCAGGCGATGCCGTTCTTTTGCGCCTTCGCCTCCACGACCTTGGTCTTGAGATGGACGTTGACGCCCTGAGCCTTCAGGCGCGCGGCGAGCGGCTTGACCAAGTCCGCATCGGCACCCGGGATCAGTTGTGGCGCCAGCTCGACCACGGTTACATCGCTGCCGAGGCCGCGATACACCGTCGCCATTTCCAGCCCGATGATGCCGCCGCCGACCACCAGCAATTTCTTCGGCACGTCCGCCAGTTCGAGCGCATCGGTGGAATCCATCACCCGCGCATCGTCCCACGGGAAGCCCGGCAGTTTCACCGCCTGCGAGCCCGCCGCGATGATGCAGTACTGGAAGCGCAGCAGCTGCGTCTTGCCGTCCGCATCGGTGACCAGCAGCTCGTTGGGCGATGCGAACTTCGCCACGCCCTGCACCGTGCGCACCTTGCGCTGGCGGGCCATGCCGGCAATGCCCTTGGTGAGCTGGCCGACGACCTTGTCCTTGTAGGCACGCAGCTTGTCGATGTCGATCTTCGGCTTGGCAAAGGTGATGCCGTAGTCATCGGCATGCGCCGCGGCATCCATCACCTCGGCCGCATGCAGCAACGCCTTGGAGGGGATGCAGCCGACGTTGAGGCAGACGCCGCCCAGCTGCGCGTAACGTTCCACCAGCACCGTATCGAGACCGACGTCGGCTGAACGGAACGCTGCCGTATAGCCGCCCGGCCCGGAGCCGATCACCACCATCCGGCATTCGATGTCGGCGGGCTTGCCGCTGGACGCGGTTGCCTGCGGCGCAGGCTTCGCATCGCCGACGGGCGGCGTGGCCTGCGGCTTCGGCGCTTCCGCGGGCTTGGGCGCTTCGGCCTTGGCCGGCACGGCATCCGCGCCCTCGGCTTCGATCACCGCCACGATGCTGCCTTCCGAGAGCGTGTCGCCCAGCTTCACCTTCAGCGACTTCACGATGCCGGCCACGCTCGAGGGCACCTCCATCGTCGCCTTGTCGGACTCGAGCGTGACCAGCCCCTGGTCCTTGGCGACGGTGTCGCCCAGCTTCACCAGCACCTCGATCACCGGGACATCGGCATGGCCGCCGATGTCCGGGACTTTCACTTCAATCGTTGCCATTCGGCTTGCTCCGTTCGTGGGCGGCATCGGCTTCCTCCGCCTCGTGGTCTGCTTCCTCGATCGCGCGCTCGGTATCCGCACGCGCATCGTTGCGGGACAGCGCGGCGCGCTCTTCCTCGCTCAACTTCGATTTTCCCCGCGCTTCGCTCCTGACGGCTGGGCGATCCACCTGTCCGCGCAAGGCCGCGAAAGCGTCATCGCCCTCCAGCCCGAACAGGCTGCGCACGTTCAGGTCGCGCTGCGGGAACGGGATCTCGATCTCGTACTTCTTCAGCGCCGTGTCCAGCTCCCACATGTAGGCCGCCTTGACCGCCACGTTGCGGCGGGCCGCCTCCTCGGTCAGCCATACCGCGAGGATGAACTCGACCGAACTCTGGCCGAAGTTCACCAGCCACACCTGCGGCGCGCGGTCGCCCTCCATGCTGAGGGTGAAGGGCACGTTGGCGGCGGCCTCGAGCGCGGCCTTCTTCACCAGCTCCTTGTCCACGCCGTAGGCCACGCCGAAGGGCACGCGGATGCGGCGGTTGACCGAGCGGTAGGTCCAGTTGGTGACGCGCCCACTGACGAACTCGGAGTTCGGCACCAGGATGTCGATATTGTCGTTGGTGGTGATGCGGGTGGCGCGGATGTTGATCGCCTTCACCACGCCGCGCACGTTGTCGTCGAGCTGGACGAAGTCGCCGACTTTCAACGACCTGTCGAACAGCAGGATCAGGCCCGAGACGAAGTTGCTGAAGATCTGCTGCAGGCCGAAGCCCAGGCCCACGCCGAGCGCGCCGGCGAAGATGGTGAACTTGCTGAGCGGCAGGCCGAGCGCGTTGAGCGCGAGCATCGCGGCGATCGCCAGGATCACGTAATGGACGATGCGCGAAAGCGTGTAGAGGGCCGCATGGCTGGCACGCGGATTGCGCTTGTCGTAGCGATTGATCGCACCGCGCACCAGCTTGGAGATCAGCAGCGCGCCGAGCACCACCACGATCGCGCCGACAATGCCCCCGACGGTCAGGCTGAAATCGCCCAGCTGCAGCAACTTGGTGGACAGGAAGGGCTGGATGTCCGCCAGGGCGCGCCCGCCGGCATCCTCGGCCACGTCGCGGGCGCGTTCGATCTTCTCGCCGATCTCGGGCTGCCGGTGCATCACGGGCTCAAAGCAGTACCCGGCGCATGTCGCCCAGGAGCTGCGCCAACGATGCGGTGAAGCGCGCGGCCGCCGCACCATCAATCACCCGGTGGTCGTAGGACAGCGACAGCGGCAGCATCATGCGCGGGGCGAATTCCTTGCCGTTCCACGCCGGCTGGATCGACGACTTCGACACGCCCAGGATCGCGACTTCCGGCGCGTTGACGATCGGGGTGAACGCGGTGCCGCCGATGCCGCCGAGCGAGCTGATGCTGAAACAGCCGCCCTGCATGTCCGCCGGACCGAGCTTGCCGTCGCGCGCCTTCTTCGCCAATGCGGAAGTTTCCTGCGCGATCTCGATCACGCCCTTCTTGTCGCAGTCGCGCACCACGGGCACCACCAGCCCGTTGGGCGTGTCGGCGGCGAAGCCGATGTGGAAATACTTCTTCAGCGTCAGGTTGTCGCCGGAGGCATCCAGCGAGGCGTTGAAGTCCGGGTACTGCTTGAGCAGGGACACCGTCGCCTTCATCAGGAAGGCGAGCATCGTCAGCTTGATGCCGGCCTTCTCGTTCTCCTTGTTGAGCTGGACGCGCAAGGCCTCCAGATCGGTGATGTCGGCGCTGTCGAACTGGGTGACGTGCGGGATCATCGCCCAGTTGCGCGCGAGGTTGGCGCCGGAGATCTTCTTGATCCGCGACAGCGGCTTGACCTCCACCTCGCCGAACTTGGCGAAGTCCACCTTCGGCCACGGCAGCAGGTCCAGCCCGCCGCCTGCGCCGCCGGCGGCCGGGCGCACTCCGCCTGCCAGCGCGCCCTTGACGAACTTCTGCACGTCCTCGCGGGTGATGCGGCCCTTGTCGGCGCTGCCGCTGACCTGCGCCAGGTCCACGCCCAGTTCGCGCGCGAACAGGCGCACCGCGGGGCTGGCGTAGGGCACCTTGTCCGGCAACACCGCATCGGCCTCGAAGCGCACCGGCGGCAGGCCGGCGCCCATCGCGTTGGTCGGCGGCGTCACCGTGGTCTTGACCTGTTGCGCAGCCTCGTCGACGGCCTGTCGCGCATCGGCGGTTTCGATCGATTCCTCGGTCAGCGCATCGGGTTCGGCCGCGACCTCGGCCGGCTCGGCCTTCGCGCCGGTTTCGCTGCTGGCGGCGATTTTCGATGCGGCTTCCGGCTCGGCGCGCGGCGGCTCGGCGGCGGCATCGCCGGCGACCTCGATCACGGCCACCAGCCCGCCTTCGGAAAGCGTGTCGCCCAGCTTGACCTTCAACTCCTTGACCGTACCGGCGAACGGCGACGGCACTTCCATCGTCGCCTTGTCCGATTCCAGCGTGATCAGGCCCTGGTCCTTGTCGACGCTGTCGCCGGGCTTGACCAGCAGCTCGATCACCGGCACGTCGCCGTGGCCACCGATATCGGGGACGCGCGCTTCCTTCAGTTCCGCCATGACCACTCCGCTGGGTATGTCCGGCCCCTATTGTGGCGGCAGAAACGCCGGGCGAACAAACACACGCCTGCGAATGTCCCGTCACGTCGATATTTCACCCGGCCGATATCAGCCGGGTACTGCATTCAGCTTGGCCCCAGTCGCCGCAAGCGCGACCGCAGGCCCCAACACCATGCGAAGTAGTGCCCGAGCAGCAGGCCGCCCAGCGCGAACAGGCTGTCCGGACTCAGGAACCAGGCTTCCTCCCGCTGCATCGGATGCCACTGGAATCCGTGTTCGTAGAGCTGCCAGAAGCCGAGCAGGATGCGGCCGGCCACCAGCAACGTCAGCCCAAGCACGAGCATGGAGTTGGGGGTGATGAAGAAGCGGCCGGCTTCTACTTCATGGCGGCTGATGGAGAGATTGAGCAGGCCGAGCGCGCTGCCGGCGATGAAACCGGCCCCGGCCATCCGCAACGCATCAGGCAACCAGCGCGTCGCCATCCATGCGCCGAGGAAGAACGCGGCCGCCGAGACCAGCACCAGCCACGCGTTGACCGAATTCGCCCAGGCCAGCACGCGTCGGCGTTTGCGGCCGAAGCGGTAGCGCTGGATCAGCGAGAACGGCAGCAGGACCGCCCACAGCGCCACGATGGCCAGGACCAGCAAGGGCAGTAGCAAGAGCAAGGGCATCGCAGCGCAGGCTCAGGGGTGCTCGACCGCATCATGCACACGCTCGCGCCGCAGCAGGTAAAGGCCGCTGGCGACGATGATCGCGGCACCCAGCCAGGTCGCCGCATCGGGCAGCACGCCCCACAGCGCCAGGTCGATCCCGAGCGACCACAGCAGCACGGTGTATTCCAGCGGCGCGACTTTCGAGGCCTCGCCCAACCGGAAGGCCTCGGTCAGCAGGATCTGTCCACAGGCGCCGAACGCGCCGACCAGCCCCACGATGCCCCAATCACCGCCGCGCACCGGCACCCACGATGGCCATGCCAGCAAGGCCGCGCCGACACCCAGCACCACCAGCATCCACACCACCATCGCCTGGGTGCTGTCGGTGCGCACCAGAACGCGCACGGTGATGGCGCTCGCGGCGTAGCAGATCGCCGCGATGAGCACCGCGAAGCCGGCCATCGAGAACATCTCGCCGCCCGGCCGCAGGATCACCAGCACGCCGACCAACCCGACCAGGATCGCGGCCCAGCGCCGCGGGCCGACATGCTCGCCCAGCAACGGCACCGCCAGCGCGGTGACCAACAGCGGGGCGACGAAGGTGATCGCATAGGCGCTGGACAGCGGCAATCGCGCGATGCCGTAGACGAAGCCCGCCATCATCCCGATGCCCAGCCCCCCGCGCAGCAGGTGCATGCCCCAGCGCACCGGACGGATCGACGCCAGGCCGCGCGTCGCCATCACCCAGACCAGCACGAACGGCAACGACGCCAGGCCGCGCAGCGCGCCGATCTCCAGCGGCGGGTAACGCGCGGCCAGCAGCTTCATCGATGCGTCCATGCCGACGAAGGCGATGATCGCGCCCAGCATCAACCATGTCGCGCGCGTGGCCGGTGTCATCGTGCGGGAACTCGATCGGGCGGGACAGGCTATCACCCGGCCCGCGGTGGGCGTGGTCTATCCTTCCAGTCCCGTCGCTCTCCCATCCCACGCCATGCCTTCCTTCGACATCGTCTCCGAAGTGGACATCCACGAACTCACCAACGCGGTGGACCAGGCCAATCGCGAGCTGGGCACGCGCTTCGACTTCAAGGGCGTCGATGCCGCCTACGCGCTGGATGAGGCCACCATCGCGTTGCACGCGCCGAGCGAGTTCCAGCTGCAGCAGATGCGCGACATCCTGGACGCGCGCCTGATCGCGCGGAAAATCGACCCGCGCGCGACCGAGGCGGGCGATGTGGAAACCAACGTCGCCGGCGCGCGGCAGAAGATCACCGTCAAGCAGGGCATCGGCCGCGAGCTGGCGAAGAAGATCCAGGGCGAGCTCAAGGCCGCCAAGCTGAAGGTGGACAGCCAGATCAATGGCGAGAAGCTGCGCGTGACCGGCAAGAAGCGCGACGACCTGCAGGCCGCCATCGCGCTGCTGCGCGGCAGGGAGTTCGAGCTGCCGCTGCAGTTCGACAACTTCCGCGACTGATCCCGATGGACGCGAGCTTCGACCCGGCGGCCGTGGAGGCCGACATCCGCCGCTGGCTGGAGCGCGCGGTCATCGGCCTGAACCTGTGCCCGTTCGCCAAGTCGGTCTACGTGCGCGGCCAGGTGCGCATCAAGGTGTCCGACGCGGAGTCGGTGGACGACCTGCGCGAGGAATTGGGCGAGGAAATGCTGCGGCTGCGCGACACGCCGGCCGATGAGACCGACACCACGCTGCTGGTGCATCCGAAGGCACTGAGCGACTTCCTCGATTACAACGACTTCCTCGACGATGCCGATGGCCTGCTGGAAGCGCTGGAGCTGGATGGCGTGATCCAGGTCGCCAGCTTCCATCCCGATTACCAGTTCGCCGGCACGGACTTCGACGATGCCGGCAACAACACCAATCGCGCGCCCTGGCCCGTGCTGCACCTGTTGCGCGAAGACAGCCTCGACCGCGCGGTGGAGGCCTACCCGGAGCCGGACGCGATCATCGAGCGCAACATCGCGACGATGGAAAAGCTGGGCAACGCAGGTTATCGCGCGCTGCTGTCCGGCGAATGACACGCCGCTGAGCGCAAGCGCGATATCGTCCACGCATGAACGCATCCGCCGCGCCGATCCGTTTCACCGCCACGCTGCAACGGCCTGCGACACCAAAGAACGCGACGTGGCGCTTCCTGCGATTGCCGAAAGCGGCGAGCGCGAAGCTGCCCTCGCGCGGCATGGTCAGCGTGACCGGCACACTGGGCGGCCACGACTTCAAGGCGACGCTGGAGCCCGACGGCGAGGACGGCCACTGGCTGAAAGTGCCGCGCGCCTTGCACGAAACCGCCGGCGTGGATGCTGGCGAGCGCGTGGCGGTGATGGTTCGCGCCGTGGACAAGGAACCCGAGCCGCGCGTGCCCGCCGACCTGCGCGCCGCGTTGGATGCAATACCCGCAGCCAAGGCGCAATGGTCGGCGATCACGCCGGTGGCGCGCCGCGATTTCGTGCAGTGGGTGACCACCGCCAGGCAGGCCGAGACCCGCGCGCGCCGCATCCGAAATGGCTGCGACATGCTGGCGGCCGGCAAGCGACGGGTGTGCTGCTTCGATCGCTCCGGCAAGTACAGCCGCGGCAACATGGGCGTGCCCGAAGCCTCTGAATGAAGAACGCCAGCTGAAACGGGTCAGCCGAACAGCAGCGCCCGACCCTCTTCGTCCAACAGACGCCACTCGCCTTCCGCCAACCCGTCCAACGCCAATCCGCCGATGCGTTCGCGATGCAGCGCCTCGACATGGTTGCCGACCGCGGCAAACATCCGCCGCACCTGGTGGTAGCGGCCTTCGTGCAAGGTGAGCCGCGCGCGGCGTGGCCCAAGCACCTCGAGTTCGGCGGGCAGCAGGGACGTGGTCTCGCTCTCCAGCATCAGCGTGCCGCTGGCGAAGGCCGCGCCTTCGTCGCCGCGCAGGTCTTGCGCCAGTTCCGCCCGGTATACCTTCGGCAGCTTCGACTTCGGCGCGATGATCCTGTGCAGCAGCTGGCCATCATCAGTGAACAGCAGCAGGCCCGAAGTATCGCGGTCCAACCGCCCCACCGGCGAGACCACCGGCGTGCGTAGGCGGAAGCGCTTGGGCAGCAGGTCGTACACCAACCGCCCCTGATCCTTGGTCGAGCATGTCACGCCGGCCGGCTTGTTGAGCATCAGCAGCAGGCCCGGCGCAGGATCGAGCGGCTGGCCATCGATGCGGATGTCGTCGTGGCCGCGCACGTCATCGCCATACAGCAACCCGCCATCGCCATCGGTGACGCGGCCTTCGCCCAGCAGGCCCAGCACCTCGCGACGGCTGCCGTAGCCGAGGTTGGCGAGGTAACGCAGCAGCTTCACCTTGCCGCTCATCGCCGCGCCGCCCTCGCCTCGATCACCTTGTAGCCGCTCGCACTGGCGACCACGCGCACGGCGTCGAAGCGGGAGGCCAGCGATGTTTCGTACGGCAAGTGCGCGTTCGCGACCAGCCACAGCGCGCCACCCGGCAACAATGCATCGGCCGCGGCATCGATGAAGCGCTGGCCGATGCCCGGCTGCGATGCCTTGCCGGTGTCGTGGAAGGGCGGATTGCTGACGATGACGTCGTAACGCCTGCCCGCGGGCAGGCCCGCTGCGACGTCATGCCAATGGAAATCGATGCTGCATCGCTGCCCATGCGATGCCAGGTTCGCCCGCGCGAGGTCCAGCGCGCGCGCGTCGGCCTCGAAGGCATCGAGTGCCGTGATGCCCGGATTGCGCGACAACAGCGCATCGGAAAGAAACCCCCAGCCTGCACCGAGGTCGGCCGCCTGCCCGCGCAGGGTCGATGGCAGGTGCTCGGCCAGCAGCGCGGAACCGGCATCGACGCGATCCCAGGCGAACACGCCCGGGCGACTGACGAAACGGCCATCGAGGATCGGGCGCACCGCGTCGGCCACGCGCCATTGCGCCAGCAACGCGGCATCGATGCGCGCATCGTCGCGCGCCGCCCAGAACACGCGGCAATGGAACTTGCTGAGACTGCCGTCCAGCGCGCCCGCCAGCTTCCTGAAGTCGCCTTCGATCGCTTTCGCGCCCTCGTCGTTGGAAACGCTGGCGACGACGATGCCGCCCGGCTCACAGGCATCGAAGGCCCAGGCGATCAACGCACGCGTTTCCTCACGCTGGCGCGGTGGCAGCAACCAGACCTGTCCGAAGCTGCGCGCGGTTGCCTCCGCCGCGACATCGAACCGCGCATTCTCCAAAGCCTGCGCCCACGGCTTGAACGGTTGCACGCAAGCCAGGCCATCGCGGCGGCCACGCGCGTGCAGCGACGCGCCTTCGCGTGCGCGCAGGAACAGGGTTTGGTCGGCAGGCGCCAACCCGCGTTGCGCGAACGGCAGCATGAGCGCGTCGAGCGCGGCATCGGATTTCATGCCGCGATTCTACGGAAGGCTCAACGCGCCGAGAGCAACGGATATGGATTGAGCGCTGTGTAGTCCCACCATTGTTTCTCAGGCGTCAGCGCGCCGACGGCGAAGTGCAGGTGCGGCCCGTCCGGGCTGGCGTTGCCGCTGCTGCCGACGTAACCGATCACCTCGCCCCGCTTCAACGCCTTGCCTTCCACCACGCCCGGCGCATAGCCCTGCAGGTGCGCGTAGTAATAGACGAAGCGTTCGGACGGATCGAACTGGTAGAGCGTGGTGCCGCCGGCCTTGCTCTCGAACAGCTTGACCACCTTGCCGTCGGCTGCGGCCTGCACCGGAGTGCCGTGCGGGGCCATGATGTCGATGGCGTCGTGCACGCGATCCGCCCCGCGCGCCTGGGTAAAGGTATCCACCAGCTGGGCGGTCACGATGCCTTGCACCGGGATCAGCAATGCCGACGGGCTGGGCACCGGCGGCGAAGGTGCGGGCGCGGCGGGCGGGTGGATCGGCGGCTCGGTGCCGTGCGGATCGATGATGATGCGGGCCGGGGGTTCGGTCGATGCCGACGCCGGCGCCGCACTGGCATCGGGCGCGGGCAACGTCGCCGCCGGGGTCGCATCGGCGGCGGCACGCGCGGCATCGCGCTGCATCCAGTAGTACACGCCGTTCGCGCCCACCAGCAGGCCGGCGATGAACAGCAGGAACTGGCGGAACAGGCCGGCGCCTCGCTTCTCGATCACGCGTCGCTCGACGATCTTCGGTTCGGCATCGGCGGCGGGTTGTGTGCGGGGTTCTTCGCTCATGGACTCACTCGCTTGCGTCGATCAGGGGATCAGGGTAACCGGTGTGCCGCGGACGACCGCATTCGATACCTGCAGCACCGA
>Ga0056906_1001042_pt1 | contig 11256 bp, 10 predicted proteins | sample EBPBio122009_DNA_FD_55045 | JGI IMG/M metagenome (GOLD analysis project Ga0056906, IMG submission 55045) | Wastewater treatment Type I Accumulibacter community from EBPR Bioreactor in Madison, WI, USA - Reactor 1_2/2/2009_ DNA | ecosystem: Engineered > Bioreactor > EBPR > Anaerobic-Aerobic >...
CTGTCCTACGAAGAGGTGGCCGACGTCCTGGACATCAAGCTCGGCACGGTGCGGTCCCGGATCCACCGCGGCCGGGCCCAGCTGCGTGAGGCCTTGGCCCANCGCGCCCCCGCCCAGGTGACCCGAACCACCCCGAAGCGTCGGCCGTCCCTGCGGCCCGCGGCCGGACTGGTCTGAGCTCNTCCACCCCCGACGACAGGGACAATCGACACCCATGAGCGACGAACGCGACGCGACCGGCGAAGTCCGTCTCACCCGCACCCAGGAGATCGAGCTCGAGCCGGCGCCCCAGGTGCCGCGAGAGCACGAGGGGCCGCGCGAGCCCACCTGGGCCGAGGCTCCGACCCCGCCGGCACCGGTGGAGCGATGGGACCCCTGGGCCACCCCCGCGCAGGCCGGCGCGTCCGCTCCGGACTTGCCGTCCCCCACCCTTCCCGCCGCGGCGGGCCCCACCGGGGCGGCGCCCACCGCCGCGTCGCCTGCCGGCGCTCGCGGTGGCTCCACGGTTCCGCCGGTGCCGCCGCAGCCGGTCGCCCCGGCATACTCCTCGCCCGGCAAGGCGCCACGCCACGGCCCCGGCTGGGGTGCGGTCCTGCTCGTCACCGGCCTCTGCACCCTGCTCGCCGGCCTCGGCGGTGGGCTGCTGGGGGGCTGGCTGGCGGCCAACGGGAAGATGTCCTTCACCTCGTCCACCCCCTCGACGACTCAAGGACCGGCGCCGACCGCTGGTGCGGGCGCGACCACCCGGCCGGCCGGGTCGATCGCCAACATCGCGGCCAAGGCCATGCCGAGCGTGGTGACCATCGAGGTCAAGTCGGGGACGAGCGAGGGCACCGGGTCTGGCTGGGTGCTGGACGACCAGGGCCACATCGTCACCAACAACCACGTCGTCGCCGACGCCGCCAACGGGGGTGACATCACCGTCGTGCTCAGCAATGGCAAGCAGTCCAAGGCCACCATCGTCGGGCGTGACCAGCCCTATGACCTGGCCGTCATCAAGGTCGACCGCACCGACCTGACCCCGTTGCCGGTCGGCGACTCCTCCAAGGTTGTCGTCGGTGACGAGGTCATCGCCGTCGGTGCTCCGCTCGGGCTGGAGTCCACCGTGACCGCAGGCATCGTCAGTGCCCTGGACCGACCGGTCGCGGCCGGCAGCGCCTCGGACACCTCCTTCATCAATGCCATCCAGACCGATGCGGCGATCAACCCCGGCAACTCCGGTGGCCCCCTGCTCAACATGGCCGGCGAGGTCATCGGCGTGAACTCGGCGATCGCCACCGCACCGGGAACCGGGNCCACCGGCCAGGNTGGGAGCATCGGGGTCGGCTTCGCCATCCCCTCGGCGCAGGTCAAGAAGACAGTCGAGCAATTGATCACCAAGGGCAAGGCCGTGCACCCGGTCATCGGGGTCTACCTCGACCAGGAGTACGAAGGTGAGGGCGTCAAGGTCCGCGACAGCCTGCCGAACGGCCAGGACCCGGTCACCGCGAACGGTCCGGCCGCCAAGGCGGGCCTGAAGGCGGGCGACATCATCGTCGCGCTCAACGGCAAGCCGGTGACCAACCCCGACGCCTTGGTCGTCGGCATCCGGGCCCTCGACGTCGGTGACAAGGTCACCCTGACCGTGCGTCGCGGCGGCAAGGACGAGGATGTCACCATGGTCCTCGAAGCGTCGACGGACTGATCCGGCGGCCGTCGGCTGGAGTTCGGGAGAGGACCGCAGTGCTGGGCATCAATGGTTGGGAGTTCCTCATCCTCATCGTGCTCGCCGTCGTCATCCTCGGCCCCGAGCGATTGCCGGAGTATGCCGCTAAGCTCGCCCAGGGTGTGCGCAAGCTCCGGGTGATGGCGGAGGGTGCCAAGGTCACCCTCAAGGACCAGTTGGGCCCTGAGTACCAAGACATCAACTGGCGGCAGTACGACCCCCGTCAGTACGACCCTCGCCGGATCGTGCGGGAGGCACTGGCCGAGCCGCTCGACTATGTGTCGCAGCCGTTCAAGGAGTTGGCCGACGAGGCCCGGACGGTGCGTGACGATGTGGTCGGTGTCAAGGACACGGCCCGTGAGGTGCTCGCGAATCACGGGTCGGCGCCAGTTGCCCCCGCGGTGGCCGGCGCTGCGGTGACCGGCTCGGCGGTGATGGGTGCGGTCGGGAGCATGGTTCCATCCGGACGTGCGTCCTACTGGGACGCCGAGGCCACCTGAAAACCCAACTTCTGCATGACGCAGAAGTTGGGGTCAGCGGCCGGCGGGGGTGAGGCCGAGGGAGCGTCCGGCCAGGCCGCGGGCCCGTGAGGCCAGACCCCGAGCGATCCCGCGCAGGGCCACGGCGGCAGGGGAGTCGGGCTGGCCGAGCACCACGGGCATGCCTTCGTCGGCACCGATCCGCAGCGTGGTGTCGAGCGGGATCTGGCCGAGCAGTGAGACCTCGGCACCGATGGAGCGGGTGAGCGAGTCCGCGACGGCCTGACCGCCACCGCTGCCGAAGATCTCCTGGCGTGAGCCGTCGGGGAGCTCGAGCCACGACATGTTCTCGATGACGCCGGCGACCCGCTGGTGGGTCTGCAAGGCGATCGAACCGGCGCGCTCGGCCACCTCCGCCGCCGCCTGCTGGGGTGTCGTGACGACGAGGATCTCAGCGCCCGGGATGAGCTGGGCGACCGAGATCGCGACATCGCCGGTCCCTGGCGGCAGGTCGAGGAGCAGCACGTCGAGGTCTCCCCAGAAGACGTCGGCGAGGAACTGCTGCAGGGCCCGGTGGAGCATCGGGCCACGCCACACGACCGGCTGGTTGCCCGGCACGAACATGCCGATCGAGATGACCTTCACGTCGTGCTGCACCGGCGGCAGGATCATGTCGTCGACCTGGGTCGGCTTGCCCTCGACGCCGAGCATCCGGGGGATCGAGAAGCCATAGATGTCGGCGTCGACCACGCCCACCTTCAAGCCCTCGGCGGCCAGGGCAGCCGCGAGGTTGGCGGTCACCGACGACTTGCCGACGCCCCCCTTGCCCGAGGCCACGGCATACACCCGGGTGAGNGAACCCGCCTTGGCGAAGGGGACNTCACGCTCGGCGGCNCCGCCCCGGAGTTTGGTCTTGAGCTCGCCGCGCTGCTNGTCCGACATGACCCCGAGGGTNACCTCGACCGAGGTGACACCCTCGACCTTCATCAGGGCGGCGGTCGTGTCCTTGGTGAGCTTGTCCTTGAGGGGGCAGCCGGAGACGGTGAGCAGGATGGTCACGGCGACCCGTCCGGCCTCGTCGCAGGTGCACGACTCGACCATGCCGAGCTCGGTGATCGGCTTGCGGATCTCCGGGTCGTCGACGGTGGCGAGGGCAGCTGCGAGGGCTTCCTGGGGCACGACAGACATGCCCCCGAGTCTAGGTCGCCTTCGGGGGCTTCCCCACCCGGGGTTTCTTGGCGACGGGAGCCTGCGGATCGGCGGTGATCCGCAGCCCACGTTCCTCGAGTTCATCGAGTAGGTCCCGCAGCTCGGAGCGCACGAAGTCGCGGGTGGCGGTCTCCCGCAACGCGAGCCGCAGGGCGGCCACCTCGCGCGTGAGGAACTCGGTGTCGGCCAGGTTGCGCTCGTCCCGGCTGCGGTCCTGCTCGGTGGCGACCCGGTCGCGGTCGGCCTGCCGGTTCTGTGCGAGGAGGATCAGCGGCGCGGCATACGAGGCCTGGAGACTGAGGATCAGCGTGAGCAGGGTGTAGTTGAGGTCACGCGGGTCGAACTGGAGGTTCTTGGGTCCCCACGTGTTCCAGATCAGCCAGATCCCGACGAAGACCGTCATGCCGATGAGGAACTGCGCGGTCCCCATGAAGCGGGCGAACTTCTCGGAGATGAGGCCGAAGGCCTCGTTCGTCATCCACGACGGGAGGGTGAAGCGGCGGACGTTCTCGCGGGGCTGGTCCAGCCGCTCCGAGCGACGCTCAGCCATGAGCCACCTCGGGGTGCTCCTGGTCCGGCTCGTGCCGGTCCTCGCGCCAGTCCTCGGGGAGGATGTGGTCGAGCACGTCGTCCACGGTCACGGCACCGAGCAGGGCACCGGACTCGTCGTCCACGACCGGTAGGCCCACCATGTTGTAGTTGGCCAGCATGCGAGTGATCTGGCCCAGNCTCGCATCGGGNGTGAGCGGCTCGACGTCCTTGTCGAGGATGCCGCCGATCGGTGCATGGGGTGGCTCGCGCAGCAGACGCTGGATGTGGACCATGCCGAGGTAGCGGCCGGTCGGCGTCTCGAGCGGTGGCCGGCAGACGAAGACGGTGGTCGCGAGCGCGGTGGCGAGCTCTTCGCGCCGGACCAGCGCCAGCGCCTCGGCGATGGACGCCTCCGGTCCCATGATGACCGGCTCGGTGGTCATCAGACCGCCCGCCGTGTCGTCGTCGTAGGTGAGCAGGCGGCGCAGGTCCTCGGCCTCGTCCTGGTCCATCTTCTCCAGGAGTTCCTCCTGGCGCTCGGGGGGCAACTCGGAGAGCAGGTCGGCGGCGTCGTCGGGCTCCATCGCNTCGAGAACGTCGGCGGCTCGTTCNACCTGCAGACCCACGAGGATCTCGATCTGGTCGTCGGCGGGCAGTTCCTCGATGACGTCGGCGAGTCGGTCGTCGTCCANGGCNGCCGCCACCTCGGCCCGCCGCTTGGGCGCGAGATCATGGATGACCTCGGCCAGGTCGGCCGGCTTCATGTCCTGGTAGGTCTCGAGCAGCCGCGCAGCACTCTGGGCCGCCTTGACCTCGCGCAGGTCCAGGACGTCCTCGATCGGCGTGACGAAGGTTTCGCCGCGACGCCGACTGGAGAAGGGGTTGAGGGAGCCACCGGTCCTCTTCCGGACGAACGCGCGGGTCACCGACCACNCTCGGTTCGCCGCCTGCTCCAACCCGATGTCCTCGATGATCGCGTCGACGAACTCGCCACCGACCTTGACCTGGACATGACGCTCGACGAGTTCGGCCAACACGAGGGTCTCGTTGGCGCGCTGTTCGAAGCGACGCACGTTGACCAAGCCGGTCGTCAGGACCTGACCACCCTCGACGCTGATGACCCGGGTCATCGGGACAAAGATCCGCTTGCGCGAGCCCACCTCGATGACCAGACCGATGACCCGGGGCCGGGTCCGCTGGGTGCTGAAGGTGACGACGACGTCACGGACCCGACCCAGCTTCTCGCCGAGCGGGTCGAACACGCTCAGCTGGGCCAGGCGTCCGACGAAGACGCGCGTTGTCGTTGCCACGGGCCAAGGGTATCGACGTCACGCAAGGGACGCGTGGGACCTCACCGGGTGCCGCGCCGGGACTGCGGCCGCCCTCGCCAGTGCCAGGGGCGCCAGCGCGCCGTCGCGGCCTTCGCGGGGGCGATCCGACGGGAACCGGGCTCCGCGGCATACGCTCCGGGTTGCTCGGTGGGTCGCCCGTGGGGGGTGAGGACGTGGATCGTGCAGCCCTGCCGCCAGCGCGTGTCGACGTCCTCCGTGGTGCCGACGAGGTTGAGCCGTTCCGGGCGCAGGACGGCAGCCGCGGCNTCCCACGCGTCGTCGGTGGGAGCGATCTCACGCACGGTGGCGCCGATGGTGAGCAGGCGGCCTCCGGAGTCCTTGCTGCGCAGGAGGAGGTCGACCTCGGCCGGCAGCCAGGGGAGCGGTTGCTCGCCGATACCCGAGATGACGTAGGCCGCGGGGCCGGTCCCGCGCTCGTCACCGTCGTCGTGCCAGACGAACCACGCCGGGTGGGTGTCACCGCCCGGAAGGCGGATCCAGAGGATGCCCGACTTGCTCATCGCTTCGGCGACCAGTCGGGTGATGTTGACCGCTGCGGGTGCGCTGTCGGTCGCCTCCGCGGGCGCGTCGGGGAGCGGTCGCGTGGGCTCCGTCATGCGCGTCAGTATGCCGTTGACCACGCGTGAACTGGCTCATAACGCTGGGCCGCGCCGCGCTGGTACGTTCCCCGGCAGATCCTCCATCGTCGAAAGGTCAGTGCGCCATGCGCTCCGCCAAGGACTTCTTCGCCCCGCTCGCCGTCGGCGCCCCCGCCCCGCTGCGTGACGTGCCGGCCCGCCCGAGCCGGATGATCCACTTCTTCGACCCCAGCAACCCGAAGATGGCGGCCAAGGTGCCCGACCTCGTCGGCTCGGTCGACGTGCTGCTCGGCAACCTCGAGGACGCGGTGAAGGCCGACAACAAGGAAGCCGCCCGGCAGGGGCTCGTGGACATCGCCAAGGCCACCGATTTCGGTGNGCACACCCAGCTCTGGACGCGTGTCAATGCCCTGGACAGCCCGTGGGTGCTCGACGACCTCACGACCCTGGTCACCGAGATCGGCGACAAACTCGATGTCATCATGGTGCCGAANGTGCAGGGCGCCGAGGACATCCACTACATCGATCGCCTGCTGGCCCAGTTGGAGGCGCGGGCGGGGCTGGCGCGACCGATCCTCGTCCACGCCATTCTGGAGACGGCGCGGGGTGTGGCCAATGTCGAGGAGATCTGTGGTGCGTCACCGCGGATGCAGGGCATCTCGCTCGGCCCTGCCGACCTCGCCGCCGACCGGCGGATGAAGACAACGCGTGTCGGTGGTGGGCATCCGGGCTACCTGGTACGCCAGGATCCCGTCGACGGCGACATCGACGGGGCGCGGACCACGTATCAACAGGATCTCTGGCACTACACGATCGCGCGCATGGTCGATGCCTGCGCGATGCATGGGATCTTCCCCTACTACGGACCGTTCGGGGACATCAAGGATGTCGTCGCGTGCGAGGACCAGTTCCGCAACGCCTTCCTCCTTGGTTGTGTGGGCGCCTGGTCGCTGCACCCGGTGCAGATCGCGATCGCGAAGAAGGTCTTCTCGCCCTCCGTGGGCGATGTCGCGCACGCGCGACGCGTCAAGGCGGCGATGGGTGACGGGACGGGAGCGGTGATGCTCGACGGGAAGATGGAGGACGACGCCTCGCTCAAGCAGTGCCTCGTCATTCTCGAACTGGCAGAACGACTCTCGTCCTCGGACCCCGAACTCGCGCAGGTGTATGCCGCGGGCGAGGGCGACGCCGGAAGCGAGGCCTGAGCGATGGGCGAGCACGCGGCATACGCGGCAGGGACGTATCGACCCCGACGCTCGGTCCTCTACATGCCCAGCTCCAACGAGCGAGCCCTGGAGAAGGCGAAGACCCTGCCGGTCGATGCGCTGATCCTCGACCTCGAGGATGCGGTGGCGGTCGACGCCAAGGACCTCGCGCGTGAGAACGCCTGTGCTGCAGCAGCATCCGGGGACTACGGGCGTCGGGAGATCACCATCCGGGTCAACGGGATCGGCACCCAGTGGCACGACACCGACCTCGCCGCCGCATGTGCCGCGGGCCCGGACGGAATCGTCGTCCCCAAGGTCAACACGGCCAAGGAGGTCAAGGCGCTCGTCAGGGCGATGGAGAAGCACGGTGCGCCCGACCGCACCCGACTGTGGGCGATGATCGAGACGCCGACCGCGATCTTCAACGTGCGNAAGATCGCGCGTGAGTCGGACCGGTTGGCTGCCCTCGTCATCGGGACCAACGACCTGGTCAAGGAACTGCGCGCCGACCATGTGCCGGGGCGTGCGCCCCTGCTCACGTCGCTGTCGATGGCCCTGCTGGCCGGGCGCGAGTCGGGCATCGCAGTCCTCGACGGGGTCTACAACATGGTGAAGGACGCCGAGGGATTCCGGGCCGAGTGTGAACAAGGTCGGGACTTCGGCTTCGACGGCAAGACGCTGATCCACCCGGGACAGGTCGAGGTGTGCAACGAGGTCTTCGCCCCGAGTGCGCAGGCGGTCGAGGAGGCGCAGGGCATCGTGGCGGCCTGGGAGGCCGGTGCTGGGGCTGGAGTGGTCACCGTCAACGGCAGGATGGTCGAGTTGCTCCACGTCGACATCGCCCGACGCGTGCTCGCCACCCACGAGGCCATTTCCCTCCAGGCGGCCACCGATCGGTGAACCCTCGCAGACAAGCACGGGCTTGGTCACGGATCGGTGACGACCTGCGCGGCGTGTAATCCGCGGCTGGGCGCGGCGCGTCTGATGGACGTACGGGCGCGAGCGCCTTCGCCGGAGCACCGGGAGTTGATCTCCATGACACGCATCACTCGTGGCGGCCTGATGGTGGTCGCTGCAGCCATGACCGTCACCGTGTCCGCGTGTGGACTTGTCTGGGACAGCGAGTCGACCGGGCAGACCACGAGCGGCGCACGCACAACGCCCTCGGTCCTCTCCCCGACTCAGGCTGTCACCGACGTGGCGACGCCCACGCCGACGCCCACCTCGGACCCGCGCTCGACGACGTCACCGACCGCGACGCCGCCGACCGCAGTCTCCCCGACTGCCGCGCCAGAGCCACCCGCGCCGACTCCTGCGACGACGCCGACCCCGACAGCAACGACGCAGCCACCGAGCGCACCCCAGCCGCCGGCGATGCTGCGACCCGGTGACAAGGGACCCGAGGTGCTGGCCCTGCAGCAGCGCTTGTCCGACCTCGGCTACTGGCTGGGGACACCGGACGGACGTTGGGGTGGCCTNACCACCCAAGCTGTTTACGCGCTCCAGAAGACCGCCGGCATCGGCCGCGACGGTGTGGTGGGGCCAGCGGTCACGAAGGCGCTCGCCGACGGGGTTCGTCCGACGTCACGCAACGGTGGCACCGGGATCGAGGTCGACGTGCCGCGACAGATCATCCTCGTTGTCCGCGATGGTGCGGTCGTCCGGGTGCTCAACACGAGCACGGGCAGCAACGTGCCCTACGAGGAGGTCTACGAAGGCAAGACCTACCGCGGCTCGGCGAGGACGCCGGCGGGGTCCTTCAGCGTCTTCCGCGAGGTCGACAAACTGGACAAGGGTCCCCTGGGGTCGCTCTACCGACCCAAGTACTTCAACGGCGGCATCGCCATCCACGGCGCCGCCTCGATTCCGCCCTACCCCGCGTCGCACGGATGCGCCCGCGTCTCCAACGCCGCGATGGACCTGATCTGGGCCGAGAACTCCATGGCGATCGGTGCGCGCGTCACGGTCTACTGAGGCCCGCGACTGGCCAACGAGTGCCGACCCAGGCACCCTCCTCGCGGCACTCGGGCAGCGTGTCGGTGACGGCTCGGATCCGGTCGAGCATCGCCTCGGGCACCTACGGCCGGTCACCCATCCAGGTGCTCCCGGATGGCCTTGCTCAGTGGCCAGGCGCCTTCGGACCAGTTGGCGATCACCGTGGAGGTGAGGGCCTCGGAGGGGCGGTATCGACTGAGGAAGGACACTCCGGCGTCGTAGCCCTCGAGGAAGACCTCGTCGGTGTGTGCGTGCAGGTGGAAGCCGAGGCCGTAGCGCCGCGATTCCTCGGGCCAGTCCGAGTGGGGGCTCACCATGCGCGCGAGCGTCGCCGGGCGCACGATGCGTCCGGCGAAGATCGCCTCCCAGAGCGCATGGAGGTCCGCGACCGTGGTGTGGAGTCCACCATCCCCGTTCCCGCGGACGGGCAGGTGGAGGACGTTGGTCCACAGGCCCTCGGAGCGTAGGTAGCCCTGCGCCACTCGCCCGGGGAGTTCGTCGGAACGGAGGAAGGCGGTGTCGCGTATGCCGGCCGGTCGGCATACGAGGTCCGCCACGAGGTCGTGAAAGGTCTCGCCGGTCGCTGCCTCGGCGAGTGCTGCGAGCACGACATAGCCGGCGTTGTTGTAGGCGAAACGTTCGCCGGCAGGAAAGACGGTTGGTGCATCGAGGATGCGGCGTAGTCATCGGTGGTCGCGAGGTCCTGGACCGGGACCGGCATGAGGTAGTCGCTGATCGACTCGATCGCTTCCTCGTCGAGGTAGTCACCGATCCCGGACCGGTGAGCCAGGAGGTGCTCGACGGTCACGCCGTCGGCGATCTGGGGGAGCCGGTCACCGAGCAGTGACCGTGCGGTGGTGTCCAGGTGGAAACTGCCGCGCTCGACCAGGGCCATGACCGTGAGAGCGGTCAGGCCCTTGGTGCCGCTGGCGATCCCGAACTGGGTCTCGAGGGTGTTGGCGATCGAATGCGCCCGATCCGCCATGCCGAAGGCGGCGCACACCACGGTCTCTCCGGCGTGATCGACTCGCACCACCCCGGAGAAGCCCGACTCCAGGGCCACCTGGTCGATCACTGCCCGGAGTGACTCCATGCCCGAAAATTACCCAACTGGCCGTGAGTCCGGCCAGCCACACCGGGTATGCCGTCACGTCCGCGCGTCGCAATTGGTCGGTCAGCGGCGTCAGTTCGTCCCGGTCCGAGCGGCTCGTGTCAGGGCCGGCTGGGCGGTGGGTGACAGGAATCGGTGCAGGTGATCCTGAACCCCGGAACTGCTCAGCATGCCCAGGTGGTGAACCCCGGTCACCACCGCTGTGCGCTCCCGCAGGAAGCGTGAGGGGATCGCGTCGAGGGCCGCATGGGTAGCCGAGCGGGGCGGCACCAAGAGGTCACCAACTCGCCTCGCCACTGCACCGTCGACGTGTCCTGAGATGACCCCGACGATCGCGTGATGACGGATGCCGTCCGGCACCGCTGGGTGCGTCCTGTGGTCACCGCCGTCATCGGGGTCATGGCCGAACCAGTCCGCGTCGGTCACGTTGCCATGGGTGAGGTCCTTGATGCCGGCGCTGCGCTGACGCACGAGATCGATGGCCCGTCGCCCGTTGGCGTCACGCGACAGCCGCTCGACCGCCAACTGGGCGCCACGGGCCATGGGTGATCCGTGGTGAGGTGTGCCGATCGTGACGGTGTCACTGACCAGGTTCGTCCAGGTCCGCTCGCCGTGCGCCGGTGCCGGAGCAATCAGTGCGCTGTGCACGACCAGCCCGCCCATCGAGAAGCCCACGAGCACCAGTCGACGCACCTGCACCGGCCACGCCTCGATGAGAACGTCGAGCAGGTCAGCGAGGTGAGCACCGTTGTGCGACACCCGAAGTCCGGTGTTGTAGCGGATCAGCACAGGGGAGAGTCCCAGGTCGGCAGCCAGTCGCTCCGGATGGGTCGGGGAGTCACCGGCACCCAGACTCCAACTGCTCTCGCTCTGGCAGAGGCCGTGGAGATAGACGGCGATGTCCGGGCCGGCGTCGGGGTAGGCGTGGGCGAGTCCTTCCCGGGTGAGCTCGATACGCTGCTGGCCCGCACGGACCTGCATCTCGGGCGCCAGGCTCGGGGCGCTCACGGCGAATGCGTCCCCACGGAGCCCGACGCTGGCGGCCAGCGCGCGATGCGCGCCCCGGCCGTCGTGGACGCTGGGCCCAC
>Ga0056906_1001059_pt1 | contig 11072 bp, 12 predicted proteins | sample EBPBio122009_DNA_FD_55045 | JGI IMG/M metagenome (GOLD analysis project Ga0056906, IMG submission 55045) | Wastewater treatment Type I Accumulibacter community from EBPR Bioreactor in Madison, WI, USA - Reactor 1_2/2/2009_ DNA | ecosystem: Engineered > Bioreactor > EBPR > Anaerobic-Aerobic >...
CACCCCCACACCGCGGCCGACTCCCTCACTGACGCCGCCCGAGACATCCTCATCGCCACAGGCCACGAGCCCGCGACACACTAAATTGGCACGACTCGGGTCGTGATGACGGCCTGGGCGCTGCTAGCCAGTGCCCTCGCCGTCAAGGTCTTTCGATGGGTCTAGGAGCGTTGCAGCTCCGCCGTTGATTCGATATTTGACAGGAGCGCGACGAGTTCTCTTCTGTCGATAGTGGAGTCAAGCAGGCCCGGCCAGTGGGTCACCGACCCCGACCACGGTCTTACCGCGAATCAGCAGAAGACCGCTCTCAGCAAGGGAGTGCGGCCGCCACATGCCGTCGCCGCACTGGGAGCGGCACGAGGTCGAAAGAACATCACTTGAGGGCTGCGCTGGGTCGCTAACCGCGGGTCATGGCCCGGTCGAGCCTTGCTTGGTGGCAGGGTCAAGCGTTCCGTGGGTGTTCTTCTTTTGGATCAGGCTTTCGACGCCGTCCAGAATGGTGTGCAGTCCGAACTCGTAGGCGCGTTGCGGATCAATGGCGGCGTCGAACTCCTGTCCGGCAGCGTTTCCGATCCGTGAGGCGTAGGGGAATCTTGCTGGTTCAATCAGGGCCGCCAGCGGCACGAGGGCGAGGAGTTCATCGCGACCCGCCTGGGTCACGACCTGGCCCGCACCCGCTACGAGGTCGACCGCACACCTCGCCGCAACGCCACCGAGCAGACGGCACCCGCCCGGGATGCCTCGGCGTTCACCAAGCCGGAGCCAAACCGTCCCCGACCGCCGCTGCGCCGGCGCTCGGAATGTGAGGGACCGCCATGAGCCCCATCGACACTCCCACCGGCGGCCCCGAGCCGGAGGTGCCGGACGACTTCGATGACCGTCCTGCGTTCGATCCGGGCAACGATCTGCCGGGGCCACCCAAGCCGATCAGCTGGAACCTACTGTCGGCTGCCGATCTGGAAGCCGATCTGCTGGAACTGAACCGCTGGGTCGATTGGCTGCACCGCGACTTCGCCGACGCCCGCCAGCGCCTCCGCGACTGGGTAGCCACCAGCGGCACCCGCCTGGACCGCGACCGACCCACCCGCCAGACCACCTGGCCTGGCGAGGCACCGGCCGAGCCGGTCGAAGAGGTGCCGATCACCGACCGCGACGAAGACTTCGTACGCTACGTCCTCGATGAAGTCGCCACCCGACAGGCCGCCGAAGACGCCTTCTTCGCTGGCGTCGATGTGACGACGGGGGAAGTCCAGTGAGCAAGCCCCGCAAGTCCCCGCCGACACGGATGCGCACGTACCGTGTCGAGGCCGAACCGCGTGCCACGCCCGATCTGCACAAGCGCGCAACTGTTCATCGGCATGGCCTTCGCCCGCGCCGACGCCGAGCGCCAACCAGCAGACACCACCGCCGAACCCTCGGCACGAGGCCGGCGACAAGGGAGAATCGTAGACGTACCAAGCCAGCGGTCACACTCCGGCGTGGCCGTGCTGCGCAAGTCCTGTTCAGCCTTCGAGGCTTACCCAGGACGCTCCGCACGGAGCGTTCCGGGTCGTGTTTTCCAACGAGTCGCACCGCGCGAGCGGTCGCCGCCGCTCGTGTTGGCCCCACCTGTTGGGGAAGGAAACACGACCCATGACCAACACCCAAGTCGCACCGCGGCCGCACTCGCCCATGTCGGCGAGACAACCTGCCTGGCGGTGTCCTACCTGCGCGTCTCCACCAAGGAACAAGCCGAACGCGGCGGCCGAGACGAAGGCTTCTCGATCCCCGCCCAACGTGAAGCGAACCTCCGCAAAGCACGGGAACTCGACGCGATCATCACCGAAGAGTTCGTCGATGCCGGAGAGTCCGCCCGCAAGGCCGACCGACCCGAGCTGATGCGGATGATCGAGTACGTCAAGACCCACCAGGTCGCCTACTGCATCGTCCACAAGGTCGACCGACTCGCCCGCAACCGCGCCGACGACGTGGCGATCCACCTGGCCTTGAAAGAGGCCGGGGTCATGCTCGTCTCGGCCACGGAGAACATTGACGAGACCCCATCGGGGATGCTGCTGCACGGCATCATGTCCACCATCGCGGAGTTCTAATCCCGCAACCTCGCCAACGAGGTCGCCAATGCGGCTCCCGGCTGATCCTGTCCAACGCCCGCAGCAGCCAAGGAGTGATCTACCCCTACTTCCTGTGCGCAGGCCGCCACTCCAAGCGCACCACCTGCGAACGCAAGTCCATGTTCGTGCCCGACATCGAAGCCGCCGTCGAGGACTACTACCGTCGCGTGCAGATACCCGAGCACATCATCACCGCGCTCCGCGAGCTGGTCACCGGAGAGTTTGACCGACTCCACGCCACCGCCCGGGACGAGCGGCACGCCTACACCGCCGAACGCGACGGCCTGCGCGACGAGCGCAAGAAGCTGCTCCAAGCCCACTACGCCCCGGCATGATCCCGCACGACCTGCTCGGCGAGGAACAAGAACGCATTGCCCGTCGCCTCGCATTCCTCGACGCCCAGATCAACGCCGACGACATCGAGTACGACCAAGCCAAGGCCCATCTCGAAGACTGCCTCGCCCTCGCCGGAGACTGCCACGCGATCTACATGAGCATTGACGACTCCCTACGCCGCCTGGCCAACCAAGCCTTCTTCGACAAGCTCATCGTCATGCCCGACGACACCGTGAACGGACAGCCCGGCGAACCGTTCAACATCCTGTTCAACCCGGACGTCCAGCGCACCGCGCTCGCCCGGCAACAGGGCGCGGCGGAATCTGGACCTCAAACCGGGAATGTCGTCGGTTTGAACAACGACGATCTGGTGGGCCCGGCCGGGCTCGAACCGACGACATCCACGGTGTAAACGTGGCGCTCTACCAACTGAGCTACAGGCCCCTCGGGCGCCACGCGGGGCGTCCGGCGCCCCATTGTGTCAGGCCTGGCGGGAAACTCCGGCACGCAATTGCGCCAACGCCGCGCGGTAGCCGTCGAAGTCGCGGCCCTCCCCGGGACCGTTGACCAGGCTCCAGCGCACGATGCCCTCGCGGTCGATCAGGAAGGTGCCTCGGATCGCCATTCCCTTGGACTCCTCGAACACCCCGTAGGCCTGCGCGACGGCCCCGTGGGGCCAGAAGTCCGACAGCAACGGGAAGAAATATCCCTGCTGGTCGGCCCACGCTCGCAGGCTGAACATCGGGTCGCACGAGATGCACAGCACCTGCACGTCGTCGCCCTCGAAATCCTCGAGTGTGTCGCGGATCTCGGTCAGCTCGCCCGTGCAGATCCCCGAGAACGCGAAGGGATAGAACACGAGCAGCACATTCTTCGAGCCCCGGAACTCCGCCAGCGAGCGGCTGTTGCCGTCCTGGGTGGACAGGGTGAAGTCGGGCGCGGGGGCGCCGACGGCGATCGGCGTGGACGCGGTCATGGCTCAAGTATGCCGAGCACGGTATGCCGCGTGCCCACCGGCCCGGGTCAGCGCCGGCTGCTCTTGGGGGCCAGCAGGCGGCTGGCGGACCAGTCGCTGCCGATGCTCACGTTGGCGGTGGCGTGCAGACCGGCCGTGACGGCGGACTCCTCGATCTCGGCCGCGTCCACCTCGCCGACCCGCCCGGCCTTCGGCGTCAGCACCACGATCCCGGCGCCCTCGGCGAGATTGGTCAGCACGTCGACGAGCGCATCGACCAGGTCGCCATCGCCGTCGCGCCACCACAGCAGCACGCCGTCGGCGACCCCGGTGAAGTCGTCATACTCCAGCTCGCTGCCGATGACGTCCTCGACGGCGTAGCGGAAATCGTGGTCGACATCGTCGTCATAGCCGTATTCCTGCACGACCTGCCCAGCGCTGAAGCCGAGCTTCGGCAGCCCGCTCGGGCCGCCGGCGGCGGGGGTGTTCACGCCGTTAACTCCATCCATCCATTCGGGGTCCTTCTGTGCCCTCGCCAAGGGACGATAGCGCGCCGGAAGCGTCGGTGGGAGCCTTCGGGCCAAGCGGATCAGCTGCAGGTTCGCCTGCCTCGGCGTGGCGGGCGTCGCGGGCGCGGGCCGCCTCCTCGTTGAGCAGCCGCGTGGCCGCGTCGACGTCGAGGTGTCGCACGACCGGGGTGACCGAGCCGTTGGTCGAATGCAGGTGCACATTGGCCAGCCGGAGCCGCCGTTCGATCATCCCCTGGTCGAGACCGAGGGACTGCACCCGGGCGTGCGGCACGATCTGCACCGACCGGCCCAGCCAGCCGCCCCGGCTGAGCAGGACACTGGGTGTCGCGGCATACCCGATCCGCTTCCAGGACAACGGATCGAGCCGCCGTGCCCGCTCCGGCGCTGCGACGAAGACGCCCGACGGCCCCTCTCCGTACATCCCCTCGCCCACCTCCGGCAGCGACCACGTCGGCCCCATCGCGGCGAGGATCGAGAAGACCTCCTCATGGGTGCCGACGGGGATGATCGACTCCTCCGCCGCATCGGGTTCGCGGTGCACGCCGGCGACGTTGACGTTGATCCGCCACCACCCCAGCCCGCGCCACATCGCGGGCTGGCTGACCTCGACTGCCTGGATCCGGTGCAGGGGCACGCTCATCGTGCTCAGCTCGGTCAGCCCGTGCCGGATCCGCACCACGTCGGGCCCGGCTTCCACGCGGAAGTTCATCCACGACGTGAACCGCTTGACCTGCTGCCCGAGGCTCGCCAGCACCATCGGCCCGAGCACGGGCACGAGGCTGAAGTGGCCCAGCACCAGGGCGCTGATCAGCAGTGGGAGGGTGACGACGAGGAAGATCGTGTTGAAGCTCATCGCGGTCGCCACCCAGACCCGCGATGCCGGTATGGCCGCCACGAGCCGTTCGCCGGGGGCGAGGCCTCCGGCCGGGGTCGGGTATGCCGCCGCCTCGCCTCCCGCTGCCCCCGCGCCTCCGGGTGGCGCGCCCGCCGCTGGGCCGCTCGCCGCGCCTCCGGCTGGGTCGCCGTCGGCGGCCGGGCCCGGGACGGCGGAGGCGGGCACGGTGCCGCTCGCCACCGCCGCGCGGCGCATCAGGTCGATCCGCAGATCCTCGGCGCGCGCCTGGGGCAGGAAGGCGAGTTCGATATTGGAGCCGGCACCGCCGGCGGCTTCGACCTTGACTGCGGACAGCCCGGCGAGCCGGGCCAAGAGCGGGCGGGTGATATTGACGGCCTGGATGCGGTCGTAGCGCACCTGCCGGTGCTGGCGCATGACAAGTCCGTGCTTGAGTTCCAGGGTGGTGCGGCCCATCCGGAAGCGCGCGGCCAGCCAGATGACCCAACTGCCGGCGATGACCGCCAGAAGCACGACGCCGGCCAGGGCGGCGGCGATTCCGAGGTGGCCCTGGGTGGGGTCCTCGGGGTCGGAACCGAAGAGGCGGTCCGTCTGGGTGCTGATGACATAACCGACGATCGCCATGAAGACGACGCCACCGCGCAGCAGCGGGGTCAGCGGATGGAACCGCTGCCACTCCTCCTCCGGCGGCGGTGTCGGATCGGGGATCGCGGGCTCGGTCACAGGCCCGCCCGCTGCGCCTCGCCGCGCGCGGTCAAGCGCTCGCGCAGGTCCTCGGCCTCGGCGACCGGCAGGCCGGGGATGGTGCCGCCACTGGCCGTCGAGGCGGTGTGGATGGTCACGCTCGCCAGGTCGAAGTGGCGCTCCAGCGGACCGGAGGCCATGTCGGCATACTGCAGCCGCCCGTAGGGAATGCTCACCAGCCGGCGAAAGAGGCGGCCCCGGCGGATCACCAGTTCCTCCGGCAACTCGGCATACGAGATGGCGCTGACCTGCCGGCCGATGAGCACGAACTGGAGCACGAGCAGAGCGAGGAGCACGGCCACGGCGACCCACGACCAGCGCGTCACGAAGATCGCCAGCGCCAGGGCGCCGAGGAGGAACGGCGCCATCGTCACCACGGTGGCGATCCGGCGCGCGCTCGCCAGCCGAGGCGACACCGGACGCCACACGATTCCTGGGGTGTCGTCATACAGGGCGACCGTCATGGCCCAAGTCTGCCTGGTGGTCCGCGGGAGCGATGCACCGGCGAGCGGGATCGACCGGCCATCCAAAAATGCGAGTCCGGATTGTGACTGGCACCACGTTCGGGTGGAGGATGGGCGGGTACGCCCACCGAGGCCGACGCCGATCTAGGAGGATCACACCGTGGCCGGACCACAGGATGTAGGCCCCATCCTCAATGGCATTCCCACCGGACTGCCCGATATCGACCCCGACGAGACCCAGGAGTGGCTCGACTCGCTCTCCGCCGTCATCGACGAGGGCGGGCGAGCGCGGGCGCGCTATCTCATGCTGCGCCTGCTCGAGAAGTCCCGCGAGATGCAGGTGGGGGTCCCGTCGCTGACGACGACGGACTACGTGAACACGATCCCGATCGAGCACGAGCCGTGGTATCCGGGCGACGAGAAGGTCGAGAAGCAGATCCGCCGCATCAACCGGTGGAACGCCGCCATGCTCGTCCACCGCGCGCAGCGGCCCGGCATCGGTGTCGGTGGCCACATCTCCACCTACGCGTCCGCGGCCACGCTGTACGAGGTGGGCATGAACCACTTCTGGCGGGGCGCGGAGCACCCCGGCGGCGGCGACCAGATCTTCTTCCAGGGTCACGCCTCCCCCGGCATGTATGCCCGCGCCTTCCTCGAGGGCCGCCTGACGGAGACCCAGCTCGACGGGTTCCGGCAGGAGCACAGCCACGTCGTCGACGGCGTGCCCGTCGCGCTGCCGTCCTATCCGCATCCGCGCCTGATGCCCGACTTCTGGCAGTTCCCGACCGTGTCGATGGGCCTGGGCCCGATGAACGCGATCTATCAGGCCCAGTTCAACAAATACCTCCACAATCGCGGCATCAAGGACACCTCGCAGCAGCGGGTGTGGGCCTTCCTCGGCGACGGCGAGATGGACGAGGTCGAATCGCGTGGCCAGTTGCAGACCGCGGCCAACGACGAACTCGACAACCTGACCTTCGTCATCAACTGCAACCTGCAGCGCCTGGACGGACCGGTCCGCGGCAACGGCAAGATCATGCAGGAGCTCGAGGCGTTCTTCCGCGGTGCCGGCTGGAATGTCATCAAGGTCGTCTGGGGGCGGGGCTGGGATCCGCTGCTGGCCGCCGACCACGACGGCGCCCTGGTCAATCTGATGAACCAGACGCCCGACGGCGACTACCAGACCTTCCGCGCCAACGACGGCAAGTACGTCCGCGACTTCTTCTTCGGCCGGGACCCGCGCACCCGCAAGCTCGTCGAGAAGTGGACCGACGACGAGATCTGGTGGAACCTCAAGCGGGGCGGCCACGACTATCACAAGGTGTATGCCGCATACCGCGCCGCCACCGAGCACGAGGGCCAGCCGACGGTCATCCTCGCCAAGACCATCAAGGGCTACACCCTCGGGTCGCACTTCGCCGGGCGCAATGCGACCCACCAGATGAAGAAGCTGACTCTCGATGACCTCAAGGGCTTCCGCGACACGCTGCACATCCCGATCACGGACGCGCAGCTCGAGGCCGACCCCTACCAGCCGCCCTACTACCACCCCGGCACCGAGGACGAGGCCATCCAGTACGCCCTCGAGATGCGGGGCAAGCTCGGCGGCGGGCTGCCGCGGCGCAAGGTCGACTACGCCCCGCTGCAGCTGCCCGGCGACGACGCCTACAAGGCGGTCAAGAAGGGCTCCGGCAAGCAGCAGGTCGCCTCGACCATGGCGTGGGTGCGGCTGCTCAAGGACCTGATGCGGGAGAAGGACTTCGGGCAACGCGTGGTCCCGATCATTCCCGACGAGGCGCGCACTTTCGGGATGGACTCCTTCTTCCCGACCATCAAGATCTACAACCCGCACGGGCAGCGCTACCGCTCCGTGGATGCCGACCTCATGTTGGCCTACAAGGAATCCGAGGCCGGCCAGATCGTCCACACCGGCATCAACGAGGCCGGTTCGATGGCGGCGTTCACCGCGGCGGGCACGTCGTACAGCACCCATGGCGAGGCCATGGTGCCGATGTACATCTTCTATTCGATGTTCGGTTTCCAGCGCACGGCCGATTCGATCTGGGCGGCGGCGGACCAGATGTCCCGCGGCTTCCTGCTCGGCGCGACGGCCGGCCGCACGACCCTGACCGGTGAGGGCCTGCAGCACGCGGACGGGCACTCACACCTGCTGGCGTCCACGAATCCGGCTGTGCGAGCATACGATCCGGCGTTCGGCTACGAGATCGCGCACATCATGAAGCGCGGCCTGGAGCAGATGTACGGCGAAACCGGCGACGGGGACGAGAAGAACGTCATCTACTACCTCACCCTCTACAACGAGCCGATGGTGCAACCGGCCGAGCCGGAGAATGTCGACGTCGAGGGCATCGTCAAGGGCATGTACCGGCTTGCGGACGCCGACCGGTCCGGCCGGGAGAACAACCCGTCGGTGCAGCTGCTCGCATCCGGCGTGGGCGTCCCGTGGGTGATGGAGGCCCAGCAGCTGCTCCGCGACGACTGGGGCGTCAACGCCGACGTCTGGTCGGTGACGTCGTGGAACGAACTGCGTCGTGAGGCTCTCGAGGTGGACAGGACGCGCTTCCTCCACCCCGAGCAGCAGGTCGCCGATCCGTATGTGACGCAGCGTCTTTCGGGCATGCCGGGTCCGGTGATCGCCGTGTCCGACTACATGCGGGCGGTACAGGACCAGATCGCGCAGTGGGTGCCGAGCGACTTCCACTCCCTCGGCGCGGACGGCTTCGGCTTCTCCGACACTCGCCCTGCGGCGCGGCGCTACTTCCACATCGACGGTCCGTCCGTCGTGGTGCGGGCGCTGCAGGCGCTCGCCGCGCGCGGCGAGATCGATGCGTCGGTGCCCGCCCAGGCGGCCGAGAAGTACCGGATCCTCGATGTCACCGCCGGAGCCTCCGGCAATGCCGGCGGCGACGCCTGACGCAGGTCGCCGGAGTTTCCGAACAGCCGCCCCAGCTGAGGCTGGGGCGGCTGTTCGCTGACCGGCGGCTACTAGGGTGTGGGGATGACCAGGTCGGGGTGGTCGGTGATCACCGGGTCGAGGCCCTGCTCCCGGTATGCCGCGACGAGACCCGCCATATCACCGTAGGCGGCCGGGTCGTCACCGATGCGGAAATCGGTTGGCAGGAAAGTGTTCTCGGCCCGGAAGGTCCAGCAATCCAGGCGCAGGCCGGCCGCCTTGGCGTCGGCGAAGAGGGGCAAGGGCTCCCCTAGGAGACTGCTGAACAAAAGGCGCGCCTCCCCGGGGTCGGGCGTGGGCCTGGAATTCTGGGCTCATGCAAGGTGAGGCAGATCGGCAGCGTGAGCTGCTGGACGTGGAGTCGCTGGCCGGGCACCTGCTCGAGCCGGGCAGCGTGTTCGCGCTGCTGGCGCAGCATCGCGATCGGCTGTTCCCACACGAGTTGTTCGCCGATCTGTTCCCCTCTGGACGGGGCAGGCCCTCGATCCCCGGCGAGGTGATCGCCTCAGTGATCCTGCTCCAAGCGCTCTACGGTCATTCGGACCGCGAAGCGGTTGAGGCGTTGACCTTCGACCTGCGGTGGAAGGCGGCGTGCGGGTATGCGATTGATGCGAAGGGCTTCGACCCGTCGACGTTGACCTACTGGCGGCGCCGGCTGGCAGCCAGCGAGCGTCCGCAGCGGATCTTCGAGGTCGTGCGTGAGGTGATCACTGAGACCGGCGCGCTGAAGGGCAAGACGCGTCGGGCGTTGGACTCCACGGTCCTCGATGACGCGGTGGCCCGTCAGGACACCGTGACGCAGCTGATCGCCCAGATCCGCCGGGTCGGTCGGGAGGTGCCCGGGGCCGTTGAGCTGATCGAGGCTCACTGCACACGTCTGGCGGGGTTGACCGGGCAGGACTACGCCGCCACCGGCAAGCCACCGATCGCGTGGGACGATCCCGCTGCCCGCGACGAGCTGGTCACTGCTCTGGTCGGCGACGCACTGGCTTTGCTGGCCGCGCTCAACATCGAGGCGATCACCGAGGCAGGCGGGAAACCGGCCGACGCGGTGGCGCTTCTGGCGCTGGTCGCGGGTCAGGACGTCGAGCCTGCCGAGGACTCTGATGGCACCGACGGCCGTTGGCGGATCGCACGGAGAACGGCCCCGGATCGGGTGATCTCGACCGTTGATCCTGATGCCCGGCACGCCCACAAGACCCGCGAACGGCGCCAGGACGGGTTCAAGGCCCACGTGGTCGTCGAGCCCGACACCGGTCTGACCACGAGGTGTGAGCTGACCAAGACCAACGGCCCGGAGAACTCCGACGCCCGGGTGGGTGCTGCTCTGGTCACCTCCGACACCACGATCGACAACGGCCAGCAACTCGAAGTGCTCGGCGACTCGGCCTACGCCACCGGCGACATGCTCCACGCCTTGGACCGCAAGCAGTGGCTCCCGTTGCTCAAGCCGTGGCCGTTGCGGCCCGCCGTCGACGGCGGTTTCACCATCGACGACTTCACCCACGACCCCACCGCCGGGACGCTGACATGTCCGGCCGAGGTGACCCGCCAGATCACCAAAGCCGGCAACGCCATCTTCGGCAGCGCCTGCGCCAGCTGCCCCTTGCGCGCCCAATGCACCACCGCCAAGGACGGTCGCACCGTGACGGTCGGCAAACACGACCTGCTCCAACGCGAACACCGCCAACGCGCCGCCGGGGAGGACTTCAAAGTCGTCTACCGCCAGCACCGGCCGATGGTCGAACGCTCGATCGCCTGGCTCACCCGCGGCAACCGACGCGTCCCCTACCGCGGGATCGAGAANAACAACAACTGGCTCCACCACCGCACCGCCGCACTCAACCTGCGCCGGCTCCTCGCTATGGGACTGAGCCACCAAGACGGGGCCTGGGCCCTCAGCTGAACCAATGCCGAGCCCGGCCCAGGGCCAGGGCCAGGGCCATGTCGAGGCTTGCCAGGCTTCCCGAACCGGCTCACGATGAACTCAGGCGGGTGGACCGACCCCGTTGTCGCACTCCGGTGCTGACCACATGCCGCACGACGGCGCAAATCACTGGTGGCGATCCACCCGCCGCCAGGCACCTTGTTCAGCAGTCTCCTAG
>Ga0056906_1001068_pt1 | contig 10960 bp, 18 predicted proteins | sample EBPBio122009_DNA_FD_55045 | JGI IMG/M metagenome (GOLD analysis project Ga0056906, IMG submission 55045) | Wastewater treatment Type I Accumulibacter community from EBPR Bioreactor in Madison, WI, USA - Reactor 1_2/2/2009_ DNA | ecosystem: Engineered > Bioreactor > EBPR > Anaerobic-Aerobic >...
CGTTGTCGGCTTCGGTTCGCGCACGTTGGTCCGGCACTTCTGCAGCGTCCCCTTGATGTTCTTGACAATCACGGGCAGAGGCTTTCGTCCGGGCATGATTTAAGGGGTCTCGGGAATGGCTGAAAGCCTTGTAAACAGGGGCTTTCAGGGCCAAATCGCATAAAAAAGAGTTTTTCATTTTGCACGCACAAAAAATTGATCACGCGCACGCATATGGCATGTGCATCTGTAGAGATTGAAGGCCCCTAAGGGGTTGTAGGCCGGCGGCCGGCTGTCTCTCGGGCCGTTTTAGCGTTATGGCATCTAGTACAAATGCATTCCAGATTGCTCTCATCATATCTGGCGCCGCCGTCCTTGATCGGCAGGACGTGGTCCACGACCTTGGCGGGAACTAGCAGCCCACGTGCCGCGCACAACTGGCACACCGGGTGCGCACGCAGAAGCGCAGCACGCACCGCACGCCACTTGGCGGACTGGTAAAAGCCGAGTTCCGTGTCGAAGCCACGCCGTGCGCGACCGTAGTCCCGATGCTGGCCGGCACGGTGCGCATCGCAATAGCCGGGGCTGGTCAGCACCGCACCACAACCTGGGTGTCGGCAGGGCGTGGGCGCACGCAGCGGCATTCGCATCTTCCTTTGTGGAAACGCTTGGCTTCGTGATTGAACAGCGCGTTCATGTGCTCGTCATCAACCCCGATCAAGGAGATCGCCATGACCACGAAGATCCAACTCACCGACACCCAGCGCATCGTCCTCGAACACGCCGCCGAGCAACCCGATGGACGCCTGGCTTGGTTCCCCGACAACGTCAAGGGTGGCGCCCGCAAGAAGGTGATCGAGGGCCTGTGCAACAAGGCCTTGATTACCGGCAGCGACGCCGACTGCTTTATCTCGCCGGGTGGCTACGACGCCCTGGGGCGCACGCAGCCGGCGGCGACCACACATCCCGACCCCGACGTCGAGGCGGCCCTGGTGGCCACCGAGGCGCAATGGGTGGCAGAGAAGCACGAGACGACGACGCAGCCCCGCACCCGCGCGAACAGCAAGCAGGCGGCGGTGATCCAGATGCTGCAGCGTCCAGAGGGGGCGACGATCCCGCAGATCTGCGAGGCCACGGGATGGCAAAGCCACACCGTGCGCGGCACGTTTGCCGGCGCGTTCAAGAAGAAGCTCAAGCTCACCATCACTTCCGAGAAACCTCAGGGTGGTGAGCGCATCTACCACATCGGGTAGTCACCGAAGGGGTGATTGGAAACATCCAGCCGCCCCGCAATGATTGAGAACGCGCTTGGCTTCTGCAGCGAACAGCGCGTTCATCTGATTGCCATCCACCCACCGGGAGCCCTCTCATGAACACCAGCACCAGACCATCTGCCGCCGACTTCCATCTCAAGCGACTGCGCCCTTTGGTGGGCGGGACGATCACCAACCTGGCCAGAACGGGCGTCGACGAGTACGGCGACGAATTCTTCGGGCTGGTCATCGCCCTGCCCGACGGCCAGACGCGAACTCTCACCTTCCTCGCTGACGACGAAGGGAACGGTCCTGGCAGCTTCCAGCTTGACGGCCAAGGCTGAGGCGATCACGAGCGGGACGCCCGGGCGATCAATTGATTGTTATTGCGCTTGGCTTCTCAATCAAACAGCGCGTTACTACGGGTGTCGCAGCCAACCACCGCAAGGAGCCCGCCATGACCACCAAGCAAACCANCCAGACCACCGTGACCGACACCAACGGTCGTCTTCAGGGCGCGATGGACATCCAGGTCGAGTTCAGCGATTTCGTGCCGAACATCATCATCCACGACGGAAAGACTTTCTTCGCAACTGGCAAAGAGGGCGTCAACACGAAGACTGGCAGCGCCGTGATCGAAGCGGCAAGCGACGACGACAGGGCACGCATCTGGATTGCACGCGACGCATCGCGCATTTGGGAGGACTGAACGCCACGCAAAATGATTGAGAAAGCGCTTGGCTTGTGTTCCTGGTAGAGCAATCATGTCTTTGTCATCAACGCAAACGCAACCGGGAGAAACACCATGACCACCAACCAAACCATCCGCAAGCACACCAACTTCAACAGCAACGACTACGCCTACCTCGCCGCCAAGGTGGACAGACGACGCGATCATCGAGCGTTGGAACATCGAAGCCAAAAGCGGCAAAGGCCCCTGCTTCTGGACCGGGCCCGCGCGCAGCAAACTGGCCGCAGTGACCGGTCGCAAGTAAACAGCCAAACACAACAGGGAGAGACGCCATGACCACCGCCAACCCGATCCCCGCCACCGAGAACGAAGCCTGGGGCTTCTTTGGCGGCATGAAGGACAACGCCGAACTCGCATGGCCTTTGGCGATCAGCGCAATCTCGGACGCCACCGGCGAGCCTCTCGAATCGGTCAGGGTCTTTCTCGACAGCCGTCACGGGCGACACTTCTCTGATGATGTCCGCAACCAGATGCTGGTTGGCAAGGGCATCGAGCAGGCGATCCAGGGCGCCGTCAACAGTGGATGGGGTGGACGATTAATCTCCAGACCAGCAAACAGTACGGCATCCCGCGGGGCTTGCCCCTCCTGACCGGATTCGTGCTTCACCACGCGATCGCCGAAGAACTTGCCGCCTGATCTAACACGGCATCAAAGTCCAAGCCATCCGACTCACGGGTGGCTTGTGGACGCCCAAAAGGTTCCATTGTGGTCCATTGTGGTCTACCATGGGACCTTCTGAACCAAGGAGTCCGTCATGGCGGTGAACGTCAAACTTTCATCCGCGCTCGTTGATCAAGCCAGACGCTACGCCACCGTACAGCATCGCTCTGTCCCCAAGCAGATCGAGTACTGGTCGCAGATCGGCAAGATTGCGGAGGAGAACCCCGATCTATCGTTTGCCTTGATTCGCGACATCCTGATCGCGGACCAGGAAGAAGCCGTCGGCGAGTATGAGTTCAGTTGATGCGCGTTCTGGTCACGCCCTCGTTCGTCCGAGCCACCAAGAAGCTGCATCTTCCGCAAAAGACAGAACTCGACCAGGCCGTGCGTGCCATCAGTAATGATCCGGCCATCGGCGACGCCAAGGTCGGGGATCTTGTTGGCATCCGGGTCTACAAGTTCCGGCTCTCGAATCAGCTCTGTCTGCTGGCCTACCGTATTCTCGATGCGGAGAGCATCAAGCTCCTGACGTTCGGCCCCCACGAGAACTTCTATCGGGACCTCAAGCGCGTGGAGAATTGAGCGCCGACCGTCCGAAGTGCTCAGCAGCAAGGGCTCGGGGAACGACCGGTAGGGACTCAAACATACTGGAAGCATTCGCTTCAACGACACCACGCCAAATGCCTGACGACGTTTTCCGCTGACATTGTTGGGTGCCAGGAACGGCACTCACGTCAGCGTGGCGACCTCGTTCGCGACGCTGTATGAACGATCATCTGCAGAGTGCGGTCCGAGTGACTTATGCAGCGTTTCGGGACCACCGCTGACTTGGCTGCCGTCTTTGGTCCAAACTGCCAAGACGAGGTCGATCANGGGAACCTACATTTCACTTTTGCGTTTTACGGATCAAGGGATTCGTTCCGTTAAGGACACGACAAAACGCGCCGAGGCAGTCGCCGAAGGCGCAAAGAAGTTCGGTGCCCGCGTAACCCAACTCTACTGGACCATGGGTAGCTACGATCTGGTTTCCGTTGTCGAAGCACCGGATGACGAGTCCGCAACCGCGTTCTGCCTCGCCCTCGGTGCGCAGGGGAATGTTCACACGCAGACTCTGCGAGCTTTTTCCAAGGACGAGATGAACGCCATTCTTGCCAAGATGGCATAGCAGCCTGAGACCTGCGGCGATCAACCAGGGCGCCGTCAACCGGCGCCCGCTGCCTNCGCTCGCCCATTAGCGCCCACCGTTCAGACAGATCCCANCCCCGCAGAGAGCCGTTCGAGACCAGTATCCGGGGATGCTTGAATCATCTGGTTCTCGCCGAGGGTCATCCCGTCAGACTCACGGGTGCCTTTTTCGCCTGAGTAGTCCTGCCAGCGGCGAACAATCACGTCGCAGTATTTCGGATCGAGTTCCATCAGTCGCGCGCACCGGCCTGCCTTTTCCGCGGCGATCAAGGTGGTGCCCGGACCGCCGAAGGCATCCAGTACCAGGTCGCCCGGGCGGCTGGAATTGCGGATCGCGCGCTCGACCAGTTCCACCGGCTTCATCGTTGGATGCAGATCGTTTTTGACCGGCTTCTTGATCTGCCACACGTCGCCCTGGTCACGGTCACCGCACCAGTGGCGTTTGCCGCCCTCGGGCCAGCCGTAGAGCATCGGTTCGTACTGCCGCTGGTAGTCGGCGCGACCCAGGGTGAACGTGTTCTTCGCCCAGATGATGAACGTCGGCCAGTGGCCACCGGCGGCGCGAAACGCAGACTGCAGCACGTCGAGTTCGCTGGACGACATCGCGATGTAGACCGCGCCATCGCACCGTGCCAGTGCCGGGGTGAGGGCGGCGATCAGGAAGTCGTAGAACCCGTCGCCCAGGTTGTCATTCAGGATCGCGCGGTTCTTGCCGCGCAGTTTGCCCTTCGGCGTGTTGGCGTAATTCACGTTGTACGGCGGGTCTTGCCAGAGCATCGACACGCGATCGGTACCGAGCAGTCGCTCGTAGCTCTCGGCAACGGTGGCGTCACCGCAGAGCAAGCGGTGTTTCCCGAGTACCCAGACATCGCCCGTTCGTGATACCGGCGTCTCCGGTAGGTCCGGAACAGCGTCGTCGTCGGTTTCGCCTGCCGTCGTCGTTTCCTCGCCGGCCATGATTTCCAGCAACTGTTCGGCATCGAAGCCGGTCAGCGCGAGATCGAAGTCGTCGAGCTTCAACTCATCGAGTTCGAGGCGGAGAAGATCATCATCCCATTCGGCCCAGGTCGCCGAGCGGTTGGCCAGCAGGCGAAAGGCCTTGATCTGCGTCGGCGTCAGGTCGTCGGCGAGGATCACCGGCACGGTCGCGAGGCCCAGCTTACGGGCCGCCTTCAAACGCAAATGGCCATCCACGAGACGCCCATCGGACTGCGCGATGCAGGGAATCCGAAAGCCGAACTCCTGGATCGCGGCGGCCATCTGATCGACGGCATGATCGTTCTTGCGCGGGTTGCGCGCGTACTCGATCAGCCGGTCAATCGGCCACTGCTCAAAGGTCAGCATCGTCGCTCTCCAGTCGCTCGCCGGCGACCTCGGCAAAGGTCTGGCCGGTCGCTGCGAGCGTTACCGGCACGGCAGGGAAGTTCTGCTGAAAACGCTTGATCGCCACATCCACGTACTCGGGGGCAATCTCAACGGACCGTGAAATGCGGCCAGTACGCTGTGCGGCGAGCATCGTTGTGCCTGAACCGCAGAAGGGTTCGAAGACAATGTCGCCTGCGTCCGAGTAGGCCTCGAGGAGAAACTCTGGTAGCGCGATGGGAAAGACGGCCGGATGGTCGATGCCTTCGCCGATCTTGCCCTTGTGGCGCATCACCCGGATCACCGAGTCGGGGATCCGGTTGTCCTGCGCGGGTTGGCCCGCTGCCGTCCAGCCGCCGACCTCGCCATTCTTACCGCGCATCGCTGTGGAGGACCCGTCTGCGCGCAGGTGCGATTCCTGACCGGCGTGCTTGCACGGCACGATCTTGTTCGGCTTGCGGCTCTGCCGGTTGAAGTGGAAGACGAACTCGAAGCTCGGGGCGAAACGTCCGGCCCAGTCGCCAGGCATCCCCGGTCCCTGGTCCCAGACGTACCACGCGAACCGCCGCCAGCCCTGGGTGCGCATCCACGCCAGCCAGCCGTCCCAGTACGGGATCACTTCGTTGTCGCGGTGGATCAAGCCGAGGTTGACCAGCAACTGGCCATCCTCGGTCATTGGCAGGCCCGTGAATACGCCGCGCATCAGGCCGTCCCAATCGGTGATGCCACCGCTGGTGTAGTCGCGCTGGTTGCCGTAGGGCGGCGAGGTGAAGCAGAGCCGCGCCTGCTCGCCGAGCATCAGGGCGGCGATCGCGGTAGCGTCGGCGGCGTCACCGCAGATCAGGCGGTGCGGCCCCAAGGCCCACACGTCGCCGGGACGCGAGACTGGATTGGCCGGAACCTCGGGCACATCGTCGGCGGCATCGGGCGGGTTGCCATCGCCCGGCTGCTCCGCGTCGGTGTGACTATCAGCCAGCAAGGCGTCGATCTCGTCGGCGTCGAANCCGGTCAACGACAGATCAAAGTCGGCCAGCTTCAGGTCNTCGAGTTCCAGCGTCAGCAGGGCGTCGTCCCAGCCGGCATCCAGCGCCATGCGGTTGTCCGCGATGAGATAGGCACGCTTCTGGGTCGGCGTGAGGTGGGCCAGTTCAATGACCGGCACATCGTCCAGATTCAGCTTGCGCGCCGCGGCGAGCCGGCCGTGACCGGCGACGATGCCGTTGTCGCCATCGACCAGGATCGGATTGGTCCACCCGTACTCGACGATGCTGGCGGCGATCTTGGCCACCTGCTCGACGGTGTGGGTGCGCGGATTCCGGGCGCAAGGAATCAGCGCCTCGACCTTGCGGTACTCGACGTTGAGCATGGTGTTCCGATGTTCCGAAAAAGGGGGGGCGGGGCGATTACGTCGCCGGCCGCAATGCTGCGCATTGGCGAGGCTGATAGCACCCCAAGCGTGTCAGTCCGAGCGTCTGCAGGCGAAGTCGTTGCTCACGGGCTTGACGCCCGGAGCGTTTCAAAAAGCGAAACGGAAAAGGCTATAATTCGCACGTGCGGCTCGTGATCGACCGCGTGTAGGGCCATGCCGGAGCGGTTCGGCTGGTACCCGTTTTGTGCGGCTGATGCAGCTAACGGGGTTCACTTTGATTCTTAAAGGAGCCTTCTATGCCATCCACGCCACTAGTCCGCAATCGAAAAACCGCTTACCTNGCTCAATTGGGCCGCTGCTATTACTGCGGCTTGCCGATGTGGGAAGATGATCTCGNTGCGTTTTGCCGAGCCCACAAGATAAAGCCCACCCAGGCGCAACGCCTTAAGTGCACCGCAGAGCACCTTGAAGCTCGGCAGGACGGCGGTCTGGATACGGCACAAAATATCGTCGCCGCTTGCGTGACCTGCAATCAACGAAGGCACAAACGGAAGCAGGCTCCTGTACCTGACGCCTACCTACATCTGGTGCAGAAACGCGTCCGCGCTGGCCGTTGGCATTGTGCCACCCTGCTGTCGGCGTTCGGGGCGCTACTCGCTGGCCACGACAGCCCGGCTCAGTCTTCGACGTGACCTAGGGTGTTCTCGATCCTGTGCAGGCCTGACTGCAAAAACCCGCCACAGGGGCGGGGCGATGGTGACGTCAATTTGCTTTCTACAGAAAACTATATGGTCTATAATTTCTGTAGAAAGGAGAGCGAGATGCCAGGAACAACTGTTCAAGCAGCGAGCACCGCACAGCCTGCCGCAGTGCTCACCAAGGCGGTGACTCGCGCGGCTGATCACCTGGATATCCAGCGGTCGATACTTGCCAAGGTGCTGGGTGTAAGTGCGGCAACGGTCACCCGACTGTACGCCGGCGCGTATCAACTGGACCAAAAGCGCAAGGAATGGGAGTTGGCCCTGTTGTTCGTCCGCGCCTTCCGATCGCTGGACTCTCTCGTCGGTGAGCAGGGGACCGCTCGTAAATGGCTCGCCAGCAACAACCGAGCGCTCAACGGTCGTCCCGTTGATCTCATCAGCACTACCGAAGGACTCGTTCGTGTCGTCCACTACCTGGACGCCTCTCGCGGTCTCGTCTGAGGCCCGGGCCTGGCGCGGTTCAACCTGGCGTATCGTTGAAGCCCAGCACGTGGCTTCAACGATGAAGATCGTCGACAGCGCCGCCGAGCAGGAAGCCCTGGAGTCGCTGCTCGAAGCCGGCAAGCCGGCATTGCCTGACGCTACGAGCGGGCTCGATTACCTGCTTGCGACGCCGTTTCGATATCCTCCTGCCGGTCTGGGCTCTCGCTTCCGGTCCGCAACCGACTTGGGCGTTTTCTACGGTGCGGCAACGGTCCGGACAGCCTGCGCCGAACTGGGATGCTGGCGCTGGCGGTTTCTTCAGGATGCCGAAGGCCTCGACCGGATCGGACCCGTCGCGCACACAGCCTTCCGTGCGGAGGTGCACACGCCAGCCGTTGATCTCCGCGAGGAGCCCTTCCGCAGAGATGTCGCGTCGTGGACGCAACCCGACGACTACACTGCGACGCAGTCGTTTGCTCGTGTAGCCAGAGATGCCGGTGTGGGTGCCATCGTCTATGGCTCCGTGCGTGATCCTCAGCCGAGCTGGTGTCTTGCCGTTCTGACACCCCTTGCGTTTGCCAGCAAGAGGCCGCATCCCGCCAGACAAAACTGGTGGCTCGCTGTGCATTCGGACGGAGTGATCTGGCGGCGCGACCATGAAGTGATCGCATTTGCGATGCCTTGCCCTGCGGCGAACAAGTAGCCGGTAGCGAGCGTAGCCGGCGGGTTTTTCGTCTGATCATGCCGCCAAGCAGGGAGGAGCCTTCGCTCTCGCACCTTTCCCAACCATAGCCGTCACTGTAGGTCAAAACGGCCCGGGATGCGACACCCCTTTCGAGCCGCAAAAGGCGCAATTGCCCGCAGGCTTTCGCTGCAGCCCGCTGATGTACTCTGAAACTATCCGAACTCCTCACGAGGCCACGGTCCTCGGTTCGTTGAGCCGATCGGCAACGATCTGGATCGCCCCTTGCCACCGGCGTTGCGCTGTCCTGGTGCAGCAGGCGGCACGTATCGAGATGTCCCGCCAGCCGTAGCGCCTGGCCCGCATCCAGACGAGATGGCGTTGCTCGACTTCCAGCCACTGCACCCAGCGCATCGTCTCCAGCATCCGGTCGATGGCATCAGGGTTGGGCGGCAACGGACGGTAGTCACGCTCCTCCTCGGGATACGCTTCCCATGTGTCTCGGGCAAAGGTTGGCCAGACGTTGAAGTAGCCCTGCACCCGAACGCGCGGCAGTCGCCGGCCCGTTTCGGCCGCCTCGGTGAATCGTGCCGCGACGTCTTCGAGGGTCCAGTTAGCCATGACGCCGGCCTCCTGTGCCGTAGAGCCGTTCGCCCAGTCGCCGGACCAACTCCCGTTCGACGAAGTCCAGCCGCTCGTCGGTGTCGGACACCACCAGAATGCGTTGCTCGCGCCAGCCGGTTTCCTTCACCGCTTCGAGATTCGTGACGTCTGGTTGCAACCGCCCCAGCGGGCAGCGATAGCGTTGCGGACGAATCTTCATGACGCCACCTCCTGAGCCACTGCCCATGCCAGCAGGGCGAGCGCATCGGCTTCGTTGTCGTCCTGCGGATCGAGTCCCCGTGCCTTGGCGGCGGTGATCATCGCGTCCTTGCCGGCGTTGCCCTTGCCGGTGGCGTGCTTCTTGATCGTCCCGACCGGCACGCCCTGGTAGGGAATCTCGTGGTGCTCGCACCACGCGGTCAGATGCGCCAGGAAACCGCCGTAAGCGTGCGCCGCATCGACACCGGCGTGACGACGCACCTCTTCGAAGTACACCGCATCGATGCCGTCGACCGACTGCTTGATCTCGGTGAGCCAGCGCTTGAATCGCAGGAAGCGCATCCCGCCTCCCTCGAAGCGTCCAGGTCGGAACGACTCCGAGCCGCTGACGATGGATCCATCCCGACTGCGCAACGCCCAACCGGTCTGCGTACCCAGATCCAGGGCCAACAGACAGGTAGCATTCTCCGGGTCGGTTACCCGCCAGCATGGGGCAGACGCCTCTCTACGTAAGGGCGAGGGAACCTCTGTTCCCTCTCCTACGTAGTAGGAGGGAGAGATTTCTCCATCTGGAAATGCCTCGCAAAGCCAGTAAACACGGGCATTTCCGCCAGATGGAAAGATCGCAGCGTTTCCATCTGCCGGCTTTTCCATCTGCGTGTCAAGTGCTTGATTTCCCGAGAAATCCAGATGGCAAACAATTTCCATCTGAGGCAGATGGAAAACTCCGGGGTCCAGATGGCAAGCTTTTTCCCATCTGCCGTAGCACTCTGCTGGGGGGGTATTCATGTCGTTTCCTCGTCCTGGTACAGCCATACATTCGGGTTCTCGACCGGCAGCAATGCACCGGTCTGTGGGCACTTGTAGTGGGTGGGCAAGATCAAGTGCTCAAGGATGTNGATCTCGCCGCTGTCCGGATCGGGCGGGCCGCTGGACTGCCTAAGCCGCATGTCTTCCACGCAGAGGTAGCCGTACTTGCTGCGACTGGTCATGGCCAGTCCGTAGCGAGACCCCTCCCGGAAGAACTTGATGTAGCCCTGCGTCGAGAGCACCGAAACTCGATCGCGTATCGTCCGCTCGCCGCCAAGTCCGGCCTGGCCCTCAAAGCTCTCGCCAAACTGCTGGGCCGTATAGCAGCGCCCGGCCAAAGCCTCGTCGTAGAGGACCTGCAAGATCGACGTGGTCGTGATCTACAAGATCGATCGACTGACGCGCAGCCTGGCGGACTTCTCCAAGATGGTGGAAGTCTTCGAACGGTACGGCGTTTCGTTCGTCTCTGTGACCCAGCAGTTCAACACCACTACCTCGATGGGCCGGTTGATGCTCAACATTCTCCTGTCCTTCGCGCAATTCGAGCGCGAGGTCACCGGCGAGCGTATCCGTGACAAGATCGCCGCCAGCAAACGCAAGGGGATGTGGATGGGTGGCGTGCCGCCGCTGGGCTACGACGTCGAGAACCGGCGACTGGTCCCCAACACGCAGGAAGCCAAGCTCATCCGGCACATCTTTCAGCGCTTCGTTGAACTCGGTTCCAGCACAGCACTGTTCAACGAGCTGAAGCTCGACGGTGTCACCTCGAAGGCCTGGACCACTCAGGACGGCAAGGTCCGTGAGGGGAAGCCGATCGACAAGGGGATGATCTACAAGTTGCTGCACAGTCGCACCTACCTCGGCGAACTGCGGCACAAGGAGCAGTGGTTTCCGGCCGCGCA
>Ga0056906_1001073_pt1 | contig 10938 bp, 8 predicted proteins | sample EBPBio122009_DNA_FD_55045 | JGI IMG/M metagenome (GOLD analysis project Ga0056906, IMG submission 55045) | Wastewater treatment Type I Accumulibacter community from EBPR Bioreactor in Madison, WI, USA - Reactor 1_2/2/2009_ DNA | ecosystem: Engineered > Bioreactor > EBPR > Anaerobic-Aerobic >...
TCGTCGCTGGCCTGCGGCCGACCGTAGCGAATATTCTCGGCGACGCTGCCCGAGAAGATCACCGCTTCCTGCGCCACCACCGCGATGCGCCGGCGCAGTTCGTCCAGGCGCACGCAGCGCAGGTCGATGCCGTCGATGCGGATGGCGCCCTCGCTGACGTCGTAGAAACGCTGCAGCAACTGGAAGACGGTCGTCTTGCCGGCGCCGGACGGACCCACCAGGGCCACCGTCTGGCCGGCCGCTATGCTCAGATCGAGGCCCTGCAGAACGGGCTGNCCCGGCCGCGANGGATAGGCGAAGCGCAGCTCTTCGAAAGTGACGCACAGTCCGCCGGCGGGCGCTGGCAACGCGACCGGCGCCACCGGCTCGGCAATCGGCGANCGCAGGCTGAGCAGTTCCATCAGCCGCTCGGTCGCCCCCGAGGCGCGCAGCAGATCTCCCCAGACCTCGGCGAGCACCGCCACGCTGCCGGCGACAAGCATCACGTAGAGCGCCGTCTGACTCAGCTGACCGGCGCTCATCTGGCCGGCGAGTACAGCCTGAACGCCACCGTACAAGCCGTAGAGCAGCGAGCCGAAAACGCCGATGATGACAAAGGCGGTGAATGCCGAACGCATCGCGGTACGCCGGATCGAGGTCACGAAGGCCTTCTCGTTGGCGGCCGAGAAGCGCGCCGCTTCGGCCTCCTCCTGGGTGTAGCTCTGGACAATCGAAATGGCGTTGAGAATCTCGCCGGCAATGCCACTGGTATCGGCGATGCGATCCTGACTGGCACGCGACAGTTTGCGCACGCGCCGGCCGATGAGCACCGCCGGGAGNACGAAGAGCACGATGATCCCGGCGACGGTGAGCATCAGCCGCGGCGTCGTGCTGACGAGCATGGTCAGGCCGCCGGCCAGGAGCACGACGTTGCGCAGCCCCATGCTGATACTCGAACCGACGGCGCTGTGAATCACCGTCGTGTCGGTGGTCAGGCGCGAGAGCACTTCGCCCGATTTCAGCGTCTCGAAAAATTGCGGGCTCTGCCGCAGCACGTGCGCATAGACGGCCTGGCGCAGGTCGGTGGTTACCCGTTCGCCGATCCAGCTGACCATGTAGTAGCGCGCCGCGGTGGCGACGCCGAGCACCACGGCCACCGCGAACAGCCACAGGAAATGCTCGCCAATCGCCGCCAGGCGTTGGCCAGGCTCGCTGCCGGGTGGCGCCGCCAAGCCGCCGTCGACCAGCAGCTTCACGGCAAACGGCAGGGTCAGTGTCGCCGCGGCCGCCAGCAGCAGGAGCAGCAGGGCGAGAGCGATCTGCCGACCATANGGNGCCACGTAGGGCAGCAGCGCGCGTAGCGGCCGCAGCCTNGGCCCTGGCGCAGGCTGCGCGCCGTCTGGAGTGGCNGCGGAGCGCTCGCCGGAGGCGTCCGGCTTCAGCCGAGCANCCCGCGCAGAACTCCCCAGGCGCCGCCCAGCCCGAGCGCNGCGAAGCAGAGCATCGACAGTCCGAAGCCCGCGCCGCGCGTCTTCGGGTCGCGCGCGTAGGCCAGCGCATACCAGACCCGGGCCAGCCACCAGGCGCTGCCGAGCAGGGTTGCCCAGAACTCAGANGTGTTCACGGCAAAGACCCACAGTACGGGGAGAAAGGCGACCGTATTCTCGAGCGTGTTCATCTGAATACGATAGGCGATCTCGAACTGCGGGTGACCACTGGTCGCCGGCGCCTTGATGGCNAACTTGATCCGGCAGCGACCGACGTAGGCAGTGCAGGCGAAGAGCAGCAGCGAGCAGGCGAGCGTAAGGAGGCTGGCTCCGGGGTAGGTGGTCATGGCTTTTTTCCATCAGCAGCAGTGCGACGCACACTATACCCCGTGAGCATCGTTCCCGGGCCGCTCGCGGCCCTGCGCAAGCTGATTCCGCGACCAATGGCATTCGCTTTCGCGTAAACTGCGTCACGTTACGCTAGGTGAATTGGCCTGAAAATGGCGGCTTCCCGCCTTGCCCGGCCAGCGCAGCATTGGACCTTGCGCCGTCTGGGCGAGCGTTCTGGCAAAAATCAGACGCACCTGGAGGCATTTANCACTGACTCCTCATGTACTCCGACGACAGCATACCCACGGACCCAATGAGCATGAAAACCAAGCATCTCCTTCGCCACGCCGTGACNGCACTGCTACTGCTGGCAAGCTTTGCCGCACTGCCCGCGGAGCAGGAGCAAGCCGAGAACGATTGGCAAATCGACAACGCGACGGTTACCGAGGTGCCGTTTTTCAGGCAACTGATCGACGGCCAGTGGTTTGAGCGCAGGCCGCGCAACCGAGGGACTTTCCTTGAAGTACGCGCCACGCTCAAGGTCGCGGGTGACGGATCGTTCGGACCAAGCAGCCTGGCAACTGCCGGCCTCCTGGCCGGAGCCGGCGACGTGCCGATAGGCGCAGAGTTGCTGGCTGTCGGCGTGGTCAGGACGAATTGCCTCTACCTGCGGGCCCCGATTGGCGCGGGCAACGAGNCCTTCGCCAAGCTCGGCGCCGGCAACGAAATCGCCATTCTGCGCGAGAGCGATGCCAATGGCCCCCTGTTTCTCAGAACGCGTGCCCCCAGTCTCGAACTGTGCATGGTGTTCGAGTTGCCGGATACGCCGCCGTCACCATTGCGCTGGCGCTTCGCGGAACGGACGATTCCGCTCGCCGCCGGCACAAGATCCCCTGCCGAATCCGAAGCGGCGGCCAGCGACCCGCTCGATTCCGCCGCATCACTCGCGTCTTCGCCGTCAGTGCCGCCGCTCTGGCGACGGGCGATTTCCTCGCCTCTGCTGTGGACCGCGCTGGTCCTGGCTGCGCTGGCCCTGGTCGGCGGCGTCGCCTTGCAACGGCTATGGCGCCGCCACCGCCTGGCAAACGGCAGCGGCAGCCACGCGGACAGCTCGTCGGCGCTGGACATCCCGCGGGTAGGTGCGGCACACCAGCCCACACGCTTCGCCAGCGTCGAACCCGAAGCGGGCGCCGGCCACCTGCAGTTCCATGACGCCATGGCGGCACTCCGACTGGGCGACTGGGAGCGGGCGAACGCCGTTTTCGGCGAGGCTATCGCGGTCGGGCTGACGCCCACCTTCGAAGCGGGCGCGTGGAGTCTGCGCGGCGAGGCGATGCTCAATGACGGCGACCTCGTCGGGGCAGCGACCTGCTTCCTGCGCGCGCTGAGCTCTCCCGGCGTGACGGTCGAGGCGGCCCTTCCCGCGGCCAGCCAGCTGGCCGCCATCTACCGGCAGCTCCGCCTGCGGCGGGATGCCGTGAAGATGGAGGATGTGCGCGCCCGGATCAACCCCTTCGCCGGCGATCTCGGTCCGCAGCGACTGGAGTTGATCGCCAGCCTGGCCAGGGAGCTCAAACACAAGAAGCGCACCAGGATGCTCGCCCGCCTCATTCCCTGAACTCGCCACCGCGGCCAGGCCGAGCCAGGCCNGGCCGACGCTTGCCGGCAGCGCCACGCGGGCGGAATACGGGCACGCGCGTTTATGGGTAGAATGTGCCCTTGCCAAGCCATCATTCAGGGAGTTCCGTGTTCGATCCGCTGCGCAGCCAGCTACGCATCCTCCTGCTCGCCGGCGCGCTGCTTTTCGGCAGCAGCGGTTGTGACATGGTCAAGGAGAAACTGGGGCTGGAAGAACCTGTCGCCAAGGCTGCCCGGCTCGCTGCCGAGGGACAGGCGGTCGGAGGCGGCTGCCGCCAGTCGGGGCGCGCCATCGAGGATTGCTACTCGATCTATTCCTGGCTGCCAAAGGCCGCCATCTATCAGGGCTGGCGCGACATGGACAGCTACATGCGCGAGAACAAGCTGGATACCGTCGAGCCGCAACTGCCACCGCCACAGCCTCCCGGTGCCANGAAGAAGAGAAGGCCGCCCGCAACNGANGCTGGCGACGAAGCGAAAGCCGCAGCGANCGACAAGNGCGACGCCGACCNCGGCAGCGAGCGGCAGTCCGGCAGTCCCCGTTGAGCGCCGGCTGCCGCCGCNTCAGGGCGCGGGATTGGTGTAGCGCAGGTGAAGCTCGTTGATCTCGGCCAGCAACGGNGCCGACAGGTGCACCGCCAGGGCGCCGAGATTCTCGTCGAGCTGCGCGATNCTCGTCGCACCGATGATCGTGCTGGCCGAAAACCAGCGTGAGTAAACGAACGCCAGCGCCAGCTGGCTCGGNGTCAGCCCGTGCCGGCGGGCGAGNTCGGCATAGGCAGCGACCGCCGGCNCGACGTTGAACTTTGTGTAGCGCTGACCGAAACCGGCGAACCGCGTGATCCGGCCTGCCGCGTTCGCGTCGACCAGATACTTNCCNGAAAGCGTGCCAAAGGCGAGCGGCGAGTACGGCAGCAGGCCGATGTTTTCCCGCTGGCAGACCTCGGCCAGCCCGCTCTCATAAACCCGGTTGAGCAGGNTGTACGCATTCTGCAGCGAGACCGGNCGTGGCAAATCGTGCTCACGCGCCAGGCGGACGAACTCCATGACTCCCCAGGGGTGCTCNTTGGACAGACCGAAGTAGCGAATCTTGCCTTCCCGCACCAGCGTCGCCAGCGCCTGCAAGGTCTCCAGAATCGGCGTCGACTCGTGCTCCTTGGCGGGATCGTACTGCCACTGGCCGAACATCGGCTGATTGCGCGCCGGCCAGTGCAACTGGTAGAGATCGACGTAATCGGTGCGCAAACGGCGCAACGAAGCTTCGACCCCGGCACGCAGGCTGGCCAGGTCGAATGCCAACTCGCCGCCACGGATCCAGTTCAGGCCGCGCGACGGTCCGGCGGCCTTGCTGGCAACGATCACCTGCTGCCGCGACTGNCCGGCCAGCCAGTTGCCGACGATCTCTTCGGTCCGGCCANAGGTGGCGGCCCGCGGGGGCACCGGATACATTTCGGCGGTATCGATGAAGTTGACCCCGGCAGCAAAGGCGCGGTCGAGCTGCGCATGCGCTTCGCGCTCGCTGTTCTGCTCGCCGAAGGTCATTGTCCCGAGACAGATCTCGGACACCTGCAGAGCACTGTTGCCAAGCTGCCTGTTGTTCATGCTTCCTCCCTTTGCGGTGCACCCATCGCCAGGACGACGAGGTCAACGCCGCGAGCACCAGACCTCGGTCATCCTCATCTATAATCCCGCCATAAAAGCTGCGCCATTCGCGGTCGGGGCGCGCCGGATACGATACACTCAATCGCCACCGCCCACTGACTTCCACCGGAACAGCGACCGAACAGCCCAGCGATATATGCCAGATCAGCACCAGCCGCCTCCGCCAACGCCTGCAAACGACTATCGTGCGCAGGTTCTGCTCGCCAGCAGGAACCTGTTTCAGCAGCGGCTCAGAAAACTGGTCAGTGAAGCAGGCGGCAACATCTCGGCGAGCCTGGACGCCTTCAGCCGCGAAGTCGGCGACGCCCACGATGTGCTGGCATCGGCCAACCCGCTTGATGGGTTCGATCAGGTTGCAAGCCTGACCGCCTCGCGTCTGACGCTGATGGGCGACGATGACCTCGAAGTGGGAATTCGGCTACGTGAAATCGCCACCCACCTGCGTGATGCCGGCGGCCGCGAGCTATGGCGCAGCCGTTCGCTCTACCTGACCTTGCTGGATCGCACGACGATGGGACCGGATAACAATCCGGTGGGCCCGGAAGCCATTTGCGAAGGCCTCGCGGCGCTCTGTGCGCAGCACGACGGCAGCATCGAGCAGACCTTCGCCATGCTCGACCGGGTCGAGGATCTCCTGTGCCAGGGGTTGCCGGCGCTGTATGCCGAGATCAACGAGCTGCTGACGAAACTGGGCGTCGAGCCGGCGCAGGCGCACTACACGGCCAACGTCGCGTCGCCGGCCAGGCCGGCTGGCGGGCAAGCGGCAAGCGCCGGCACGCAGCCCGCCACGAATGCGCTGCTGCTGCTCCAGGACGTGCTGCGCCACCGCAGCGGCCTGCTGCAAGCGGGAGCTGGCGGCCACTTCGTCGCCGCCGATGGCCAGGCAGAGGCGGCGAATCCCTTGCTCGACGACGCCGCNGCGGCGTACATGCTGAAGGACCTGCTCGAACGGCTGACGGCCCTCGAACTGCGCTCGGCATCGTCCCCCGCCGCCGGCCACGACGAATCGTCGCCGTCCGCGCCGCGCCCTCTGAAATCGAGCGATCTCGACGTACCGCTGGGCAGGACCGAGGCCCTCACGCTGGACACCATGGCGCTGATCTTCGAAGCCATTTTCGAATCCGCGGACATCCCCGACGCGGTCAAGGGAATTATCGGGCGCCTGCAGATTCCCCTCCTGAAGCAGGCCATCGTCGATCCGACCCTATTTGCCAACAACCAGCATCCGGCCCGCCTGCTGATCAATCGCATGGCCCGCGCGGCCGTCGGGCTTCCCCCGAATACGGGCGTGGATCATCCGCTGTGCAAGCGGATCGCCGCCATCGCCAGTGCGCTCCGCGACCCGCGCGAGGAAAGCGGCGATGGACTTGGCAAGGCACTCGCCGAACTCGACGCGCTGGTCAACGAAGGTGACCAGGCGGTGCGCGCGGCCGCTGCCGGCCATATCCGGCTGGTCGTCGAGCATGAACAGGCCATCGCCGCCCAGCAGGCAGCCGAGACATGGCTGCGCGCCAGCCTGGCGCGCACACGCTCACCGGAAATCGCCGCCTTTCTCGAACGTTACTGGGTGCGCGTGATGGCCGCGGCGGCCCAGGCGGGTGGCACCGAGGGTGCACGCTGGCAACAGGACAGCGCGACGGGAGGAGAGCTGATCTGGAGCGTGCAGCCGAAGCAGACCAACGAGGAACGCAAGCACCTTGCCGGCATGGCCTCGTCACTGATCAAGCGCATTGGCGGCGGGCTCGATGGAATCGGGATTTCCAGCGCCGAAAGGCTTCCTTTCCTCAACCGCCTGTTCGACCTGCAAACCGCGGCGCTGCGCGGCCAGGCGCAGGAAAAGGTCACGCCGGCAGGGCTGCCGCTGGAGCGGCGAAGCCAGGGCAGACCAGCGAGCGGCCCGGCCGCCAAGGGTGGGACGTGCGCACTCGGAAGCGGCGAGTTGCAGGTTCACTACCTCGCCCACGCGGACGACGAGGCCACGGCCCGCGCCGCCGCCAGCAGTGGCTGGCAGGTCGGCGACTGGCTGCGCTTCGCGCTGCCCGATCGGGAGCAGGAGCCACTTTGTGGTCTGTGCTGCTGGCAGAGTCCGTCGTCGCACACGGTGCTCCTTTTCAACCCCGTCTGGGGCTACGCCGTCGCCCTACCGAGCGCGCTGCTCGAGCAGCAGGTGCGCGCAGGCCGCGCGCAGGTCGTCTCCGGGATGGCCACCTTCGACAGCGCTGCCGAACGCGCCCTGCGTCTTCTCGACTGACCGAGCGCCGCGCCGGGCAACCCGGCCAGTCCTTCGCTCCCCGCCGTCGCCTCTGGGCCCGCCGCAGATCAATGTATAATCTCGTTTTTTCNGTGTTCGAGCGTTGACTGACTTGACTGATCCGAAGGCTTCACCCATCCGCTTCACTGACCTCGGCCTCGCGCCCGAGTTGCTGCGCGCCATTGCCGACCAGGGCTACAGCGAGCCAACGCCGATCCAGGCGCAGGCGATTCCCGTCGTTCTCGCCGGACGAGACCTGATGGGCGGCGCCCAAACGGGAACCGGCAAGACCGCCGCTTTCACCCTGCCCCTGCTGCAGCGCATTCTCCCCTTCGCCAGCCCGAGTCCTTCGCCTGCCCGCCACCCGGTGCGCGTGCTGATGCTGGCACCGACGCGCGAACTGGCGATCCAGGTCCATGAATCGGTGCANACCTACAGCAGGCACGTACCGATCAGGAGTTGCTGCGTTTACGGCGGCGTCGACATCAAGGCGCAGATCGCCGAAATTCGCTGCGGCGTCGAAGTNCTGGTCGCCACGCCNGGCCGCCTGCTCGATCTCGTCGAGCAGAAGTGCCTGCACTTCAACAGCGTCCAGGCGCTGGTCCTCGACGAAGCCGACCGCATGCTGGACATGGGNTTCATCCCCGATGTCACCCGCATCATCAACATGTTGCCGCAGCAACGCCAGAGCCTGCTCTTCTCGGCGACTTTTTCGGAAGAGATCAAGAAGCTGGCCGACAAGATGCTCAAGTCGCCGGAGCTGATCGAGGTCGCCAAGCGCAACACNGTCTCCGAGACCATCACTCACCGCGTCCATCCTGTGGCCAGCGAAGCCAAACGTGCGCTGCTGGTAAAGCTTCTGCGCTCGTCGGATTTCAACCAGGTTCTGGTCTTCACGCGCACCAANGTGGAAACCAACCGTCTCGCGCGCGAGTTGCAGCGCGCCGGAATTGCCGCCGACTCGATCCACGGCGACAAGAGCCAACTGGAACGTCTGAAGGCGCTGGAAGCGTTCAAGGACGGTTCTGTGCTGGTCCTGGTGGCGACCGACGTCGCCGCCCGCGGACTCGATATCGACGAGTTGCCGCACGTGATCAACTTCGAACTGCCGCGAACGCCGGAAGACTACATCCACCGCATTGGCCGCACGGGCCGTGCCGGCAAGGCCGGCACGGCGATTTCGCTGGTCTCGGCCAGTGAAGTGCCGTATCTGGTCGATATTGAAAAACTGATCAAGATCAAGGTCGAGCAGGTGATCATCGCCGGCTTCGAACCGGAATACGACTACACCTACCCGCCCGGCGACAAGCATCGTCATCGCCGCAATCCTGCCGCACCCGCACCTGCGCCGGCTTCACCAGAGGCCGCGCGCAGCGAGCGAGCAAGCGCGCCGCGCAAGGGCGTCGGCAAGCCCGGCACCGGCCGACGCCCGAGCCATATCGCGGCCGACGGTTTCGACTTCAGCAAGCCCTACGAAAGCGCCGAACCGCGTCCGGTCGCCGCAGCCGTCGATGGCGAGGCCGCGAAGGCATTGGGCCGCGTCGAGCATCCGCACAAACGACGCCGTGCGGTGGCCGCGCTACTGGGCGGACTCGGGCGCGAGTGAAACCCTGCCGCCAGGCACNGCAGGCGGCACTTCGACCAATTTAAGAATGGCCAGCGAGATGTTGTCGCCGTCGCCGTTGCCCATCGCTCGGGCACGGCCAATCAGCAATTCGGACGCATCCCGCGCCGACGACGCGCCGTCAATCACCCACGCCAGTTCCTGGTCGGTGAAATAGCCCCACAGGCCGTCGGAGCAGAGCAGGAAGGTGTCGCCGCCCTGCAGATCGTCGGCTTCGCCGAAAGCGATCTTGGGGGCATCGACGCCCCCCAGAGAAGTCAGCAGAATGTTCCGGTGGGGGTGGACGAGCGCCTGTTCAGGGGTCACCCTTCCCTGCACCACCAGCTGTGCGACGTAGGAGTGATCAGTGCTGCGAAAGACCAGGCTGTCGCCGCGAAAACGGTAGAAGCGGCTGTCGCCGCAGTGCGCCCAGCTGACCTTTCCCGGTTGCAGCAGCAGCATGACTGCCGTGCTGTGCGGATCTTTCTCGTTGATGAAGCGCGACGCCTTGATCAGCATATGCGCTTCGTTGATACTCGATTCGAGCAGTACGCGCGCCGATTCGGAACGTGCGGAAAAACGCTCGAGATTGTCGCGTGCCGTGTGCACCACCTGCTGCGCGGCGAGCACACCCCCGGTATGCCCACCCATCCCGTCGGCGACGACTGCCAACACCACGCCACCCCCACGCGGATGCGGCAGGATCGCTACGCGGTCCTGCTGCTCGCGGCGGTCACCCTGATGCTGGGCCACGCAGGCATCGATTGAAATTGCCATTGACTCGGACTTCCCGTACGGTCACACGCGACGCCATCGTTGGCCGGAGTGTCTGACGAGGCATGCACAGACCGGCACAGGAAACGAAGGTCGGCCTTGTTGTTCTAGAAATTCACCCGTCGAAGTTCGCTCGGGCGAGGCAAGTGACTGCTGTGCTCTGGATNGCGCTCGATATATACGCGGTGGGCAGCAACCACCAGGGTATGCACCTCGTCACTGCTCAGCGCCGGAAAGTTTTCGCGCAGGACACGATAGGCCAGCAGCTCGAGCGACTGTCCGGCCCAGCCCTGTTGCGGATCAAAAAATGGCTCGATCATCACGAAGGCCACGTCGAACGCCGTCCGCAAGTCGAGCTGGCGCCGCCTCTCCGGCTCGGCTGCCGCCGTTCGTTCCAGCCCTTCGCTCAAGTCATTGCCCTTCCCGTCTGCTCCTGTCTTCCGCTTCGCGAGCCCGCAGCACGCGCCGTTGCACNTTGCCGGTGGTGGTCATCGGCAGCGCTGCGACGAATTCTATCGCTTTCGGCGTCTCGTAGGGAGCCAGATGCTGCCGCACCTGCCGCTGCAGTTCGTCGACCAGCGTCGGCGATCCCATGACCCCCGGCTGCAGGACGACGAAGGCCTTGACCAGAGTTCCCCGCAGCGCATCCGGGATTCCGATGACCGCGCAATTGGCAACCGCCGCGTGCTTGAGCAGGCAGTTCTCGATTTCGGCCGGGCCAATGCGATAGCCGCCGCTGTTGAAGACATCGTCGGCGCGTCCCTGGTACCACAGGTCGCCCGCTTCGTCGATTTTCGCCAGATCGCCGGTCAACCCCCAGCCGTCGCCGACAAACTTCTCCGCCGTCGCCTGCGGATTCTGCCAATAGCCGAGCATGATCACCGGATCGGCCTCGCCGTTGCACTGGCGATGCACGGCGACCTCGCCGAGTTCGCCCGCCGGCAGGACATNGCCNTGCGCATCGACGACGGCCACGCGGTGCCCCGGATAAGCGCGGCCCATGGCGCCGGGCCTGGCTGGCCAGCGCGACGCGCAATTGCCGACGACGTAGTTCATTTCGGTCTGCCCGAACATCTCGTTGATCGTCACCCCGAGCTTTTCCCTGGCCCAGTGGAAGACCGCTTCGCCGACCGGCTCGCCGGCACTCATGATGCTGCGCAGATCGAGATCGTAATGCGCTCGCGGCTCGGGAACGGCCTTCATCATCATCTTCA
>Ga0056906_1001093_pt1 | contig 10704 bp, 20 predicted proteins | sample EBPBio122009_DNA_FD_55045 | JGI IMG/M metagenome (GOLD analysis project Ga0056906, IMG submission 55045) | Wastewater treatment Type I Accumulibacter community from EBPR Bioreactor in Madison, WI, USA - Reactor 1_2/2/2009_ DNA | ecosystem: Engineered > Bioreactor > EBPR > Anaerobic-Aerobic >...
CTCAATGCCGTGCGATCACCCGTTGACGGCACATACAGCCGCGTGCCGCCCCGCGCCTCGACCAGGCGCAGGAACCCGGCCGGCCCGAGCAGGCGCAACAATTCGTCCTCGCGCGGGCTGGCAGGTCCCTTCACGGCCACCTCCGCAGGCCGGTCTCGATCGCCAGCTGCCGGGCGCGCAGCGCACGCAGGCGCATCTCCAGCTCCAGCCGCTTGTGGCAATGCGGCCGCAGCTTTGCCGCCCACTCGGTCAGCGACCGGCATTCCGCCGCCAGCCGCGCGGCCTCGCTCATCTCCCGCCATATCAGCAGCGGCGGCAGCGAGATTGGAGCGGGAGCGCGGCCGGCCATCACCGCCCCCTCATAAGGCGGGTCAGCACGTCGAAATGCGGCACGGTGCTATCGGCCAGGCAGGACACCACGACATTGTCGGTGATCATGAACCGCGCGCCGCCAGCCTTCACGCAGGGTGCACCCTGGTGCCGGGCACAGTGCTCGGCGATCATCACTCGCAGATGCTCGACATCCACGTCCAGCATGCGCTCCAGGTAGCGCACCAAAGCGTGATCTGTGACGTGCACGCTCATGTCGCGCTGCCCGACTTTTTCGCGGCGATATAGGTGCGGATGTCGGCCTCGTGCTGCTGGCAGAACAGCAGCGTGTCCATCACCGCACGGATGCGGTTCATGCACAATTCCGCCTCGGCCGGCCGCATCTTCTTGTCTCGCACCTGGATCGGGTAGACGCTCTGGCGGATGGCGATCTCACGCTGCACCTCGGCGATCTGGCTGGTGATCGGGATTTTCATCACCGCCCCCACTTTCGCAGGCCGAGCCGGTGCCAGCTCTTGCCGATCCAGAACCAGGCGCAGGCGACCCCGAAAACCGGCTCGCCAGGGCGCGCATGACGCGTCCGGTCAGCACGCACCGTCTGGAGCTTCAACAGGCGCGAGACCTGATCCTCGAATATCGCATTGAACGAGTAGGCGACCATCACACCACCCTCCGTACACGCTCGCCGAGAGTGTTCATCACCGGTATCCAGTCGCGCGGCTGCATCTGGTCGATCGGCCGCGCCGTCTCCATCACAAACCGGCGAAATCCGGCGATGGCGGCGCGCACCGAGTGCTCGTCGCCGGGCGTCAGCCGGCGCCACTGCGCTAGCGCGACCTTCGCCCCGTCGCATCGCAGCCAGGCCGGCAGGTGATTGCCGTCGCTCCAGTCCACCCCGGCCGCGCGGCCGAGCCAGCCTTTAAGGCCTTCGATCGCGCGCGCCGCGTCGGCCGGGTCGTGCAGAAACCGGACATGGTCGAGGCCGGTCTGCCGCTGGACGAAAGCGATCATCGCCTTGTCGCCGCGGTCGCGCACGACGCCGAGATTCCAGCCGGCGATCCATAGGGCGTGCAGCTTCGGCACGAACTTGCCTTCGAGGTGCCTTCGACCCCCCTTCGAAGCAGGCAGAAAACCGGGTTTGAAGCCCTTGGCGCGCAACTCCTCGACCACGCGATTGCGCTCGGTCTCTGTCATGTCCCTGGCCGACGACTTGCCGGTCACCCGCATCAGCATCACCCGCCAGGTGTCGTCGTCCAGGCCGAGCTGCTTCTTGCCGGCATGCATGGCCGCGAGCGCTCTCATTGCTTCCCCCGCCGATCTTCGAGTAACAGCTGCGTTTTCTTCTTCGGCTTCGGGGCGTACAGATCGTCCAGTTGCCGCAGGATGTCGCCGAATGCGTAGGCGTCGGAGACTTCGATCTCGATCCGGATAAACCGGGACTGCCCCCTCGACGTGGAGGTGTAGGAGCGAATTCGCGCGGTCTCCGGGCTAAACCAGATACTGGTCATGACCTGAATTCCTCCGCGACCAGCCGCGCGACTGTGGCAAAGGCTATGTCGCAAAGCTGACGGACCCTAGCCGGACTGCCGCTGCAGTCGACGGTCAGTTCCTGGCGCTTTCCGCTCGGCGTCAGCAGGAAGATACCGAGCATCGGGGTCTCGGGCTTGGTGGCCGGCTCCGATAGTCGTTCGTCGCGCACGCGCGACATCACCTGTCCGTCCAGCACGAGACCTGCGCGGATCGCCGCCACCTGCGCCTCGGCGTGGTCGAAGTCATAGGCCCAGAAATCGTATGCGTAGATCTCGTCGTCGACGGCGTAATGCGCGGTGTAGAGGTAGATCGTGAAGCCGTCGTCATCGACGTCCACCAACTCACCATCCGGCCTGTCGCGCTTGCCGCGCTCGGCATCGAGATTGATCAGATCAGCCATGAACGGCCCTCCCGAAAGAGGGCCGCACAAGCTTACCTTGGGAACCGGATAAAGCAGCGACGGAGTGGTTCTCCGTCGATATGACGGGCGATTTCCCGAAGTTGGCAGCGAACCTTCTCTTCGATGCTCGGGTCTTCGACGATGTCCCAGAGGATGTCAGAACGCAGTTTGACAGGGTAGCGAGGCAAGACTTTGCGCATGTCAGGCGCTCCTGCCAAAAATGTCCATCTGTTCTGCCGGCATTCCGTCCGGCAGCCGGTCGATCAGCCCGAGTGCAAGGCAGATGCGCGCCTCTGCGGCCAGCCGCGGCCGGCTGGCAGAACCAAGTCGCCAGATGCCGTCGAGGTTGAGCCCGGCTTCCACGCCGCGCACAATTTGGATGCGGAGCGGCTTGCGTTTGGTTTCTTCCACCGAGAGCTTCAGCAGCATCGCTTCCATGCGCGCCTGCGCCTGTCGTTCCAGTTCTGCGAAGGTCCGCATGATGATGACGGACACCTCGTCCGCTACTGGGCCGGTGAGAACGGCCGACAATTGCAAGGCTCCCTCGCGAGTGAAGCCGTAATGCGTGAGGTCCGTTCTGCGGCGCTCCGCAGTCTCCGCAAAATGCGTAATCTGCAAACGAAATTCCTCGTCCGTCATCTCGAAGATGAAATCGTTTGGGAAGCGGCCAATATTGCGACGCACTTGCTCCATGATCCGGTTCACCTTGACCTGATAGAACTCGGCAAGGTCGCGAGCCATCATAAACGGGGGGCGTCCCGGCAGCGTAAAGATGCGCGCTTGCACGGTGGCCATAGTCATTTCGATAGTCATGTTGTGCTCCTTTGGTTAGCGCCCAGCAACTCGCTGTCAATCGGGTGGCCGGGCAGTCGCGGGTTGACAGACCGACGTGGAGCACGCGGCGAGCCTTGCGGCTCCCCACGCTGCCCGGCCATAGCAAAAGGCGCTGACCTTGCGGCCATGCGCCTTGCTCGGGCGCTCCAACGGACGGACTGTCAAATCCGGCTTCGCCTTGTCTGCGAAGCACACGAAAGATACGCTCGAAAGGGGAAAAGTCAAAGGGAGAGGAAAAATGGCTACCGCAGCGTATTTCGGCGGCGAGAAAGAGATCGACCCCTTCGTGCAGGAAGCGTGGCAACTCCTGCCCATAGTCAGGGCGCATCAGCTGCGCCGCCTTCTCGGCCGCCACCATCGCCTCGGCCTCGGTACAGCCGCGTGCCGAGGTCATCTCCCGCAAGTGGCGGATGCGGCTTCTGATCCGATCAATCGACATCACGCATCTCCTCTTGGCTCGATCGGTCCCGGCCCGGACCCCTGCAAATTCACTGGGTCCTCCTCGGCGATCGTCGCCGCGATCACATCAGGTGACATACCCGTCGTTTCGAGCTGCGCGCGGCGCATGCCGGCCCAGGCGTCGACCCGGCCCATATGCAGGTCGAGATCGCCGGCCAGCTCGCGATAGACGCGCGCCGCCTCGCTAAACATGCCGCAAGTGGCGTAGCTCGCGGCCAGTCCGGTCCGCTCGCGGATCAGGTCGTGGATGCTCATGATGCGTCTCCTGCGGTGTGATTGAGCGCGCGCGTATGGGCGACGGCGGCCGGAAATTTACGTTCGAGGTGACGCATCAAGTTCTGCAGAACGTGCTGGTCGGCGCGGACACTGAAACACGCGGCGGCGATTGCTGCCGCCGTCTCGATGTAGAGGTGCGAGAGCGCCTCCAGCACAACCGGGCCCTCGGTGCCCCGATCGACCTCGGCCTGCATCCACTCGATTGCCGTCTTCGTCCATCCGGACGCGATGCCCCGGCCGACTACCCTCATCACCGGCGATTTCGCGGTCAGGAAGGTTTCGAGGCTGGCCGGTGTGCCATCGTCATTGTAAAACTTTTCGATCGCCATCACGCTGCTCCCACTATGCCTTGGCCAGGTCGATTGTGACGGAGCGCCAGTCCGCGTCGGGACGCGGACGCTCGTAGCAGCGCACATAAATCTTCGACCCGACGACGCGCATCGCGGCGCGGATGGCATCCATGGCGCGCTTCCATCGCTCGTCCTCGAAATCATAGCGCAGCAATCCGAAGATGCGTGCGCGGTCGATCTGGCCAGCCTTGTCGACATTGAATGCATCCGTGAAGATCGTCCGCACCTCGGCCCGGCTGGCGTCTGACCATTCGCGGAAGCACTCGTCGAGCAAGCCCTTCGCGACCTGCAATTGCGGTCCAAAATCGATGTAGTCCTGCACCTGGACCTGCACTTTCATCAGCCCGTCATATGTCATGAAGGTCTTGTTGCCCTTCGCACCGCCGACGCGACCCTGATACTGCTGGGCAAGGATCGCTTCGAAGGAAGCGAGATCGTCAAAAGTGTGCTGCTTGAACCGTGCAACCTGGTCCGACAGCTCTCGGGCGTAGCCAAGCACCTTGCGGACGGTCTCGTCCTCCAGCAGGTGTTCGGCCTTGATCGCCTCGACGGGAATAAGGGCTCCTTTGGCATCGGCACGATAGGCCCTGCCGTTGACGATAACGTCGCCGGTCGGGCGGTCTTCGAGAATGACGGTATCCATGGAATTCACTCCTGGCTTTGATCGCCGCGCAGGGCGGCAAGATGGGTTTGGATGGTGGCCGCCTGAGCGGCGATCATGTCGGCGCGGGCTGTGTCGGCCCGCCCGTCGTCTGTTGTTTCGGGCAGCGCCAAAGCGTGGACGAGGATGTCCGCCTCCAGGCAGATCAACCAAAACTGCTTGACCGCCAGCGCAAGCGCCAGTTCGCCGGCCAGGCTCACCCGCGCCCGGCGCGGATTGGCGATGATGCACGCGGCAAGGTCGATCACGCCGACGTCGGCGGCATGTTCAAGCAGCGACTTCAAGGCAACCTCCCGTGCTTCTTCATGAGGCTATGAAGCTGGCGGGTCGCGGTGAGCAGCTTGTTGCGAGCAAGGATTTCTCCTGCGCCCGAGAACCGCGCCTGCAACAGCCCGTCGGTCGCGAGACCGACCTTTGTCGACGCATCGAGAATTTCCCGATCTGCGCGCGCCGCCTTGACCTGCGCCGGGGTCAGCGAAGGTGTCAGCCGGGCAACTTCCTGGGCGACGAACCGGCGCATGATCGGCTCGATCTCGCGCGCAATCTGCTCGGCCTGTGTCGTATGTGTGCAGGTAGTGGACATCATTTCTTCCCTCCGAATGTCGGGTGGAAGAAGACGTTTCCCTGCTGGTGTGGAGTTGTTTGTGCCAAGCGCGCGGCCGTCTGTTCGGCCCTACCCGCGCGCAGTTCACCGCCCGCCTCCAGCTCGCGAAGGATGCGCAGTTCCCGTTCCTGAATGGCGGCAAGCTCGCCGAGCTTCAGGAGGAGAATGGAGATCGCCTTCGGTTCAATGATCTTGCCGCTGCCGATCGCTTCGCCGACCCGGCGCAGCTCGCCTGATAAGGTGGAGCTTGGGTCGCTCATGCCAGTTCCCCCAGGTCGCGGTTGCGCCAGGTTGCCGTCAGGTGCTTGAGCCCGAGGTCCTGGCCTGAACCGAGCGCCAGCAGGTGCGCGGCGCGCAAGGTCCGGTCGATGTTGCGCAGCGCACCCGGCCTCGTGGCGATGCCCGACAGGAATTTCACGCAGTCTGGGTCATCGACTCCCCACGCCTCGATCAACATAAGTGCGTCGCCAGCCGGGTCGAGTTCCATCGCCAGCCTACGATCGAAGCGTGTCAGGACCTGCGCGCGGCTGTTGATCGAAGCCCGATCCTTCAGGAAGCCGGCAGCAGTCGTTTCATTGCCGACGAGCGCGACCCCGCAGCGGTAGATATCGACGAAATGGCGGAGCTGGTTGATTGCGTCTGGCACGAGGTTCTGGGCCTCGTCCACGATCAACAGCGAGCCTTCACCTATGCGCTGGAGCTTTCGTCCGATGGCGCGCACGAGACGCGCCGGGTTGTGTTCCTGCACATCCAGCTCCGCCGCCAGTTCGACCAGTAGCCCGTGCAGCGTCTTGGATTGCGGACTGATCGTCGCCAGCCATGCGTGGGGTCTTGTCGCGGCGAAATGACGTGCCGCGAACGTTTTTCCGGTCCCGGAGGGCAGCACGATCATGGTGAAGCCGGGCAATATCTGCGAGGTCAGCAGCACGTTGAATATTTCGGAGCCTGTAGCCGTGCGCAGGAAGGTCGGCGAGACGGGCAGGCCGGTGGCGATGCTCGCACCCTCATCGAGCACGTCCAGCCAATTGCTTATGCTATCGTTGACATTGCGCAGCGTGCCTGGGTAATTGCCGTTGCTCCACTGGCTGAAGGTTGCCTCCTTCACGCCGGCGCGCCGGCCGACCTCCGCCTTGCTCCACTCGCGTTCACGCGCCACGTCGATCACTCGGACAAGCAGCTTTCGCCACCGCTCGACCTCGGCCGCGCCGTGCTTTTCGACAAAGGCAGGTGTCGGGGAATTAACGGTCCAATCGGGAGTTGTGCTCAAAAGTTTATTCATCTAGGGTTCCTTTTTGTTGTTGCTGGCGGGCCTTCTGGCCCGCCGTTTTTTTGGAACCGAACGCGATACTTATCGGCTCTTCACTCGTGTGCCGGGCGCTGCCGGCCGATCTCCTTTCGGGAATTGAATGATGGCGGCTTCACCACCCTCCAGTTTGGCCAGCCCCCGGCTGTAGTCGGCAGCGAACTGCTGCTCGTCGATCAGCTCGGCCACCGGGGCTGGCTGCTGTTGAGTGATGAGTCGCGTGACCTTGGGTCGGGCCGGCCTGGGCTTCTGCCCATCGGCGCGTTCACCACGCTTCAGCATCTCCTGGAGTTCCAGATCGTTGAGCCGGCGCGCTGCGTCCTTCTGCGCCTTCGTGGACTTGCCGAATTCGTTTCTGGCGCGGGCCTGCTCGCGTGCTGCGGCCTGGCAGTCGAAGCCGGTCTTGTCGACGCAGGCGGCATCGCAGATGAAGCGGCCGTCGCGATCGTAGATCTTCACCGCGCCGTGCAGATCGGCAGGATCGAACCGGACCGTCAGCTTGCGGCCGATGAACTCGTTGAGCTCGCGCGACCAGTAGCGATTACCGGCCAGATGCACGGAGCCGGCAGGCTTGCGGGCCGTGACCGTCTCGGCCGTCAGCATCCACAGCGATCTCTGCACTGGGCTGGCGAAGCGCACGAGGTTCGCCGGGTCCGCCATGCTCTGGGCAAACACCGCGTCGAAGCTGCGCCCTTTTGCCGTTTCTGTCTGCCGGCCGACACGGGCATTGTGTTCGTCAATGCAGGCGCTGACATGCCTTTCGAGCTGGTCGATAGGCACAGCCCACTTGCCGTAGTTCTCGGGCTTGTGCTGAGGGCTGTGGCCCGTATAGGCACCGGCCATATCGGGATGCTTGGAGATTTCCTCGGCGAGGTCTCCCCAGCCGCGTTCGATGGGCTTGGACTGGCCTGAATAGGGCTGCACGAAGCGCCCATCGATGCCGAGCGTCTTCAGGAGGCCGGCGACTTCGTCCTCAGTGATCTTGAAGCGATGCCGCCGCTTCGACTGACCGGAGATCTTCTTCGACGCAAACGCCCGGCCATTGTCCATGTAGAGGCGCTCGGGGATGCCGTGCGCTTCGACCATGGAGCCGACGATGGTGCGCACGGCTTCCCATGTTTCGGCTTCGGTCAGCGTCCAGGACAGGATCTTGCGCGAGTAGAGATCCTGCGTCGCCATCAGGTAGACGCGGGTCCACTTCTCCCGGTCAGGCATCCGCACATGAAGGTCGAGCTGATGGCCGTCCGTGTTGGCATATTGCATGGCAGTTAGGTGAGCGACCGAACGCTCCTGCGCCGGAAACAGGCGGCGCGCCGCTTCCTTGCCCTTGCGCGCAAGAACCTGCACGGCGTGGGGAACCTTCAGGTTCATGTGGCGGCGCAGTGTCCGCTCGGATGGTATGGGTGCCCAGCCCTTCTTCTTCGCGGTCGCGGCCATGCGCCGGTAGCAGGACGAGAATTTTGGCCCTTCAGGGCGCAGGTAATCTGACGCCAGCACGTCCCATGCGTCGGCATGACATTCGGCGAGGTCCGGCAGGACGCCGTTCGCGGCCGGGCTATCGGGAGAGAGCACGGCCAGCCAGTCCTGGCGGGGTTTTCCAGCGACGGCCTGCCGCCATGAATAGAGGGAGGCGCGGGAGACGCCAAACTTGACCTCGACATAGGCAACGGCCTCGCGCGCACTAAGCCCGGCCGCGCGCATGGCGTCACATTCCAGCACAGCGTCGAGCCTCTTCTGGGCGACAGCGCGCTGCGCGTCGGTCAGGGCTTCAAAACGCCGCCAAAGCAGCTTTGAAGCCTCCTCCTGGGTGATTGCAGGCGCGGCGTCGAGGAATGCCAGTTTCGAGCGCGCCGCGTCCGGGAGCAGGGAATAGTGGTATTCGTAGCCGCCGCCGCCGTCACGGCCTGCCAGTTTGCGGCAACGCGCGGCGTTGTCCCGCCAGCCGCCACGGCGAACAACTCGGTCCAGACCCTTCACATTGTCGGGCAGGCCGGGAAGCTTCGCGGCGGCGAGTTCGGCGACCGAATACCACTCTTTCATCGCGCGCCCCGTTTGATGTGGACAGGCGCGGCAGTCAGCTTGCGGATTTCGGCAGCGAGTTTGCGCTGTTCCTGCCGCAGACGCGCGATCTCGGCGAGCTTGGCCTCTTCTCCCTGAAGCAGGAGAAGCCCGTCATCGCTCACCACAATGTCCCATAACCAGAACGAGCCGGTCGCCCGCACGAACGCCTTGAAGCGTGGCAGGCTGACGTCGCGCCCTTCCTTGCTTTCAGCTGTGTAGGCATCGAGCGACGCCTTCGTCACAGGCAGGCCGAGATAGGCCGACATGCGCGCCGCCACTGTCGCCCGGTCGTAAGGGCATTCACGGATGGCGCGCGCCATCTCGCGCTTCAGCCGGGCGCGGAACCGCTCGATGTCGATATGCTCGACCGGATAGCGGGTCGGAAATACCGGCTCGGCGAAGAAATCTGGCTGATGGGGCTCGGGCTTCATGCCGCCTTCCCCATCGTGTCGTCGAGCTTCTCGCCGATCTGCTCGCGGACGATGCACAGCGTGCCGTAATCGGCCTGGTCGAGCAGCGCGAGGATCTTGCGCAGCACGTCCGCCTGCGCATCGGCGCTGGGTTTCGCCGGCTTCTCCGGCTTCAGCCAGGACAGGGCCAGTTTCAGGTCGGGCTTTTCCCGGAGAGACGCGGCAACGCGAAGCTGATCGTCGGCGGCAAGCCGCGCCAGCTTGAGCAGCTTGGTCTGGTCGGCCTCCGCCCCGGTGCCGCGCAGGGCAGCGCGCAGCGCCGGATGCAGGTTCTGACCGATGCGGGTGACCTTCTTGTAGGTGGTCGCACCGAAGCCGAGTTGATCCTGCACACGCTGCGAAAGCTCGCGGCCGGGGGCGAAGACGATCAAAGGGCACTCGGTGTCCTTTGATCGGCGGTCACCCGCTTCGCTAGAAACAGGGCACTCGGTGTCCTGTTTCAAAGGGGCATCGTGCCCCTTTGATCGCCGGTCCCCGCCCTGCGCGATCTTCCCGTGCTGCTTCTCCCACATCTCGCGATAGGTCAGCACGAAGATCGCCCGATCGAGCGCGTTGAGTTCGTTGCGGTATAGGTTCTCGGCGATCTCCATCAGCGCCGCTTCCTCGCTGTCGGCCTGCACCACCAGCGCGTCCAGCTCCTCCCAGCCGATGATGCCGGCTGCGGCGCAGCGGTGTCCGCCCGTCACCAGCGTGTAAGGCGTCGCACCCTTGTTCTTGGCCGGTGTGCGGCGCACCGTGATCGGCGAGATCTGCCCGCGTTCCTCGAACGACGCGCCGATCGCGACCGCAACCTCCATGTCGACCGGGCGCAGGCGATCGCCTATGTGCAGTTCGGCCAGTTTCAGGCGGATAAGCTCGGCCATCACGCGGCTCCAACATGTTCGGCCTGCTCGGCGTCTTCGACGAGCTTCGTCATGAAATTGTCCTTGGCGCGCGCGGCTATGCGCTCGTAAGCCCGCTCGAAGACCGGCTCCAGACGGCGGCGCTCCACAACCCGCACCGACTGCATCACCGTCCAGCGGGCCACGCCGAGCAGCTCGACCAGCCTCCGGCGTGGAATGTTGAACTCGACGTTCAGCACATGGATCGCGATCTGCCGCGCCAGCTTGGCGTCGAACATGTCGTGTCGGNGGGTCGATCAGGTAGCGGATCGGCAGGTGGTTGAAGTGCGTCNGGCTGGCGCGCATCGCGGCNCTCGCCATCGCCTCAAGCCGTTCGGTTTCCGAATAGGGGTTCAACATNACGCAACTCCGGGTGACGTGTTACAAGAGCGGCACCGGTCTGCGCAGCAACGCGAACCGGTGCCTGGCATCCCCAGGTGCAGNAGCCACATGGAGACGATCGAAATGAAGCGGGACGCTGAAAGCATGGTCGCGCGCATGAATGCGGCGCGACAGAAAGGGGCAAAAGCCATGTGGTATGTTGC
>Ga0056906_1001107_pt1 | contig 10496 bp, 10 predicted proteins | sample EBPBio122009_DNA_FD_55045 | JGI IMG/M metagenome (GOLD analysis project Ga0056906, IMG submission 55045) | Wastewater treatment Type I Accumulibacter community from EBPR Bioreactor in Madison, WI, USA - Reactor 1_2/2/2009_ DNA | ecosystem: Engineered > Bioreactor > EBPR > Anaerobic-Aerobic >...
TCGAGGATCTTGAGACGGCTCATCTCACCCGTCTTTGCGGACGGGGTCGCCGAGGATGTGCATCAGCCGGTTGGCCCAGCCGAACAAGGCCGTGGACAGGATGAGATCGACGATCTCGGCCTCGTCCAGCCCCGCCTCGCGCAGGCGGGCGGTGTCGGCCTCTGTGACGGCCGGCGGCGATTGCGAGAGCTTGACGGAATAGTCGAAGATCGCCTGGTCGCGCGGACCGAGCCTGGCCTTCTCGCCATTGGCGAACAATTCGTCGGTGACGGCGGTGTCCTTGCTGAGCTGCGCATGACGCGCGGCATGCACGGCGGCGCAGTAGATGCAGCGATTGACGACCGAGGCGCCGATCGCGCCGAGCTCTCGCTCGGCCCGGCTCAGGCCGCCGGGATCGTACATGATGCCGTTGAACAGCGGCGAGCGCACGTTGAGCGTTTCCGGATCATGCGCCAGCACGAGCACGTAATCCGAGACCTTGGTGTTGGAGGGCGTGACCTTCAGCGCGTCGAGCTGCTCGGGGCTCGCCTTGGCGAGATCGACCGGGGTGACCCGTGGCTGCCAGTCCGGCACGTTGCGGGTGAAGCGATGCACGATCCGGCTCATGCCGAGGCTGCCTTGAGAGCGGCGAGCCCGGCGAGGACACGGCACTGGTAGCTCATGAAGGCGTTGAGTTCGCAGAGCCGCACGATATCGGCTTCCGCGACACCGGCCGCCTTGAGCCCTTCGATCTCCTCGGCCTGCACGTTGCGCGGCTGGGTCGCGACCCGGTCCATGAAGGTGATGACGCTGCGCTCGCGGTCATCGCGCCCGGCCGCGCTGGGGTCGGCGAGGCCGCGCAGCGCCGGATCGGTCACATCGGCGAGATAATGGGCGGCAAGGTCCGGCAGCGCGTTCAGGATCGCGATCCGGGCCGCGACGGCATGGCGCCAGCCAGAAGCAAAACCGCCGGGATCGCGCGGGTCGATGACCGCGTTCTCGGCCTGGCGGCTCATCTCGAAGATGTTGCTGCGCGATTGTGCGGCGGCCGATGCGGCGGCGCCGAGCCAGGGAGAGGCCTCAGGGGTGGCGGTTTGAGCCATGGCAATCCCTTCTATGCATCAACTTTAATGCTTGATGCTTTCTACGAATGAAGCAACGAATTTGCGCTGCGTCAAGGAACTTTGCCGGCACCGTGCTAAACTGGTCGCCATGGGCGCTTCGCGACGTGGCGCGCGGCGCCCTCGCGTGGTTCTCGCACGCTACGACACGGCTTGGCGGGCGGCGTAGCGGTCGCGATGGAGCCACCACGGGCCTTGAGCCTCGTTGCGGCCCTTCGGCGCCCGGTCGAGCCAGGCATACATGCCCCAGATGCCGTCCACGCCGCGCGAATAGCTCGAATAGGTGTGGTAGATCGCGCCGTCCTCGCGGATGAAGGCGCTCAGGCCCGGCCGGTCGCGGTGATAGGTGGGGACGTCCACACCGGCCATCGTTGCGAAGGAGCGTTCGAATTCGTTGCCGGGGCCGCGCCACTCGAATTTCGGCTGATGGCGGAAATTGTAGTCGACCCCTTGCGTCCGCTCCTGCATCTCGGTGAAGGAGACGTTGTAGTCGAAATTGAAATCGGTCTGACCGGACGAGGCCCAGGGAAAGCTCCAGCCCATCCGCTCGCGGAAGCCGAGCAGCTTTTCGACCGGCGCCCGCGACACGGCCCAAAGCATCACGTCGTGATTGGCGAGATGCGTGGTCGAGCCGTTGAACCCGTCGGCGATCGCCGAGCAGGACGGGCAGCCGGCCTTGTAGTCCGGTCCGAACATGAAATGGTAGACGAGGAGCTGCGAGCGCCCCTGGAAGAGATCGGCGAGAGAGGCGTCGCCCTGCTCGGTCTGGAAGCGATAATCCTTCTCGACCTTGACCCAGGGCAAAGCCTGCCGCCGCTCGGCGAGCGCATCGCCCTGCCGCGTATACGCCTTCTCCGCTTCCAGCAGTTCGAGCCGGGCGGCGAGCCATTCTTCGCGTGTTCCGATCGTGTGACTGGTCATGAGGTTTCACTCCTGTCGCCGGATGTCCGCGCCGCTTCGACACTCGATGCGGCGTCGCGATCGGTGGTAAGGCGGAGGCGGCAGACGGTGGGAGTGACAAGTTTGGCGGGATTCCGATGGACTCGCTGATCACGGCTGCGGCGCAGGCGCTGGCGAAGGGCGATCCGCTCGGTGCGCTGAACCGGGTCGCCTTGCGTGACGATGCGCCCGCGCTGGCGCTGCGCGGCATCGCCATGGCGCAGCTCGGTGACTTCGCCCGCGCCAAAGTTTTGCTGCGCCGTGCCGGCCGCGCTTTCGGGCCAAGGGAGGCGGTCGCCCGCGCTCGCTGCACCGTCGCCGAGGCGGAAGTCGCCCTGGCCGCGCGCGATCTCGGCTGGGCTCCCGGGAGGCTCAACGAGGCTGCCTCGGTGCTCGAGACCCACGATGACCGCGCGAATGCCGCCCATGCCCGCCTGCTCGACATCCGCCGGCTGCTGCTGATCGGCCGCCTCGACCATGCGGGCGAACGGCTCGCCGACCTCGATCCCGTGCAGCTTCCGGCGCCGTTGCGGGCAGTCCACGGACTCGCGAAGGCCGGCATCGCCTTGCGCCGGATGGAGGCCCGCGCTGCGCGAGTTGCGTTGGAAGGCGCACGCGACGCCGCCGGGCGAGCTGGCATTCCCGCGCTGATCGCCGAGGTCGAAGCCGCCCGCCACCTGCTTGATGAGCCGGCCGCGCGTTTGATCGCGGGGGGCGTCGAGCGCCCCGTGTTGCTCGACGAGGTCGAGAACCTGCAGGCCTCGGAGGCGCTGATCGTCGATGCCTGCCGCAATGCCGTGCGCGACCGCAGCAACGCGGTTTCGCTCGCGACACGCCCTGTGCTCTTCGCCCTGCTGCGGACACTGGCCGAGGCCTGGCCGCAGGCTGCGCCGCGGGATGTGCTGATTATCAGCGCCTTCGGGTCGTGCTTCACCGATGAATCGCACCGGGCGCGATTGCGCGTCGAGATCGGCCGGTTGCGCGCGGCGTTGCGTCCGCTGGTCCGGATCAGCGCGACGGAGCGCGGCTTCGCGATCGTGCCGCGCCGCGCGGCGGGAATCGTCGTGCTGGCGCGCCCGGTCGAGGAGAAGCATGCCACGGTGCTCGCCCTCATGGCCGATGGCGAGACATGGTCGAGCTCGGCTCTGGCACTCGCGCTTGGCTCCAGCCAGCGTAGCGTCCAGCGTGCGCTCGATGCCCTCGCCGAGGCCGGCAAAATCCAGTCCTTCGGGCAGGCGCGGGCGCGCCGCTGGGTGATGCCGCCGATGCCGGGTTTCGCGACGAGTTTGTTACTCCCGCTGTCCTAGCCGGATGGCTAGGGTCCGGCATCACGACAGACGCAGGAGCCAAGCCATGACGATAGCCGCTGCCGAAATTACCCGCATCTACGGTCCGTTCCCGGGCGTCGAGAAGCTCCACGGTGTCAGCTTCGATGGCGCCAATGTCTGGTTCGCCTCCGGCGACAGGCTGAACCAGCTCGACACCGCCAGCGGCGATGTCATCCGCACCATCGACGTGCCCGCCCATGCCGGCACGGCCTTCGACGGCACGCATCTCTTCCAGATCGCCGAGGATCGCATCCAGAAGATCGATCCGCGGACCGGCTCCGTGCTGGGCACGATTCCCGCTCCCGGCAAGGGTGGCGATTCCGGCCTCGCCTGGGCCGAGGGCTCGCTCTGGGTCGGCCATTACCGCGAACGCAAAATCCACCAGATCGACCCGGCCACCGGCAAGGTGCTGCGCAGCATCGAGACCAACCGCTTCGTCACCGGGGTGACCTGGGTCGAGGGCGAATTGTGGCACGGCACCTGGGAAGAGGGCGAAAGCGAATTGCGCCGGATCGATCCCGCGACCGGCAAGGGCCTGGACGCGCTCGCGATGCCCTCCGGAGTGGGCCTCTCGGGCATGGAATCGGATGGCGCCGAGCTGTTCTACTGCGGTGACGGCAGCAAAAGCACACTGCGGGCCGTGCGCCGGCCGAAGCGCGCCTGAGTCTGGAATCATGAGCCTGTTCGATAGCCATTGAGGCGAGAGCAGGCTCAGGTCTACGCCGGTGAGCGTAGGGTTTGGCTCCATAGATCAGGGAATGTTTGAAAGGCTCTTCCCCGAGAGATTGTCCGCCGGAAAGATTTGTCTCCAGCAAGGCTGAGGCTCAACCGGCGCGCAACCTGTGTCTGACGATTCCAGCATGGAAACGCGCGCCGTGGATCAGCCCGCGATCGTCGAAATCATAGGACGCATTGTGCAGCGGCGCAGAGCCTTCGCCATTGCCGACATAGGCGAAGCAGCCGGGCACATGGTCGAGGAAGCGGGCGAAATCCTCCGAGCCCGTCATCGGCTCGGATGCGACCGCGACATTGTCCTCGCCCAGCACGGTCCGCGCGGCGGCGAGGGCTTCCTGCGAGAGCGCGGCGTCGTTCACCAGTGGCACGAACTCGCGCGTATAGGTCAGCTCGTGGCTGAGGTTGTAGCTTTCGGCGGTGCCGCGCGCGATGATGCCCATCTGGCGCTCGATCGCGGCGCTGACCTCGGGGCGGAAGCTGCGGGCATCGCCGAGAATGCGCGCCGTCCCCGGCAGCACGTTGCGGGTGCCGTCCGTCAGCAGTTCGGTGACCGAGACCACCGCGATATCGGCCGGGCTCAGGCGGCGCGACACGATAGTCTGGAGCTGCATCACGAGTGCGCAGGCGGCGACGAGGACCTCGCTGCCCGCATGCGGCTTCGCGGCATGGCCGCCGACGCCCTTCAGCACGATCTCGAAATTGTCCTCGGCCGACATGAAGGAGCCGGCGCGCGTCTGGAAGCGGCCGATGCCGAGGCCCGGCATGTTGTGCAGGCCGTAGATCTCGTCGAAGGGGAAGCGCTCCATCAGCCCGTCGTCGAGCATGGCGAGCGCGCCGCGGCCCCATTCCTCGGCCGGCTGGAACAGGAAGCGCACGGTGCCGTCGAAGCGGCCTTCCTCGGCCAGCAGCTTGGCTGCGCCGAGCAGCATGCTGGTATGGCCGTCATGGCCGCAGGCATGCATCACGCCGGGCGTCTGCGAGCGATAGGGGCGTTCACCCTGCTCTGTGATCCGCAGCGCGTCCATATCGGCGCGGAGCGCGATCGCACGGTTCCCGCTGCCGCGCTTGAGCGTGCCGACGACGCCGGTGCCACCGATGCCTTCGACGACCTCGTCAAGTCCGAATTCGCGCAGTTTTTGAGCGACGAAGGTGGCGGTGCGCTTCTCCTCGAAGCCGAATTCGGGATGCGAGTGCAAGTGGCGCCGCCACGCGGTCATCTCGGATTGCAGGGCGTCGAGATCGAGCTTGGGCATCGGTGCGGCCTCGTTGCGCGGGTTGCAAAGCAATAGTGCAGATGCGCCGAAAGAAGCGCTGCAAACCGGTCTGTCGGATGCACATTTGTTGCGCATGGCGATGGGCAGGCAAGCGCACAGGCGCGTTCGTCACGGCCCGGCGGGAGTGCTAGGAACGTCGCAGGATTCGAGTCAGCCGATGCAGGAGGATGGAATGGCAGTGGACAAGGTCGCCCTGGTCACCGCGGGCGGGAGCGGCATGGGTGCTGCGGCGGCGAAACGCCTCGCGCAGGACGGCTTCGCCGTCGGCATTCTCTCCTCCTCGGGCAAGGGCGAGGCGCTGGCCGCAGAGCTCGGCGGCATCGGCGTCACCGGCTCGAACCAGTCGAACGATGACCTGAAGCGGCTCGTCGATCTCGCCATGGAGCGCTGGGGCCGCATCGACGTGCTCGTCAACAGCGCCGGTCACGGGCCGCGCGCCGCGATTCTCGACATCACCGACGAGGATTGGCATCGCGGCATGGATACCTACCTGCTCAACGCCATCCGCCCGACGCGGTTGGTGACGCCGATCATGCAGAAGCAGAAGGCGGGCGCGATCATCAACATCTCGACCGCCTGGGCCTTCGAGCCGAGCGCGATGTTCCCGACCTCTGCGGTGTTCCGGGCGGGGCTCGCCTCCTTCACCAAGATTTTCGCCGACACCTATGCGGCCGACAACATCCGCATGAACAACGTGCTGCCGGGCTGGATCGACAGTTTGCCGGCCACCGAGGAGCGGCGGCAGGGCGTGCCGATGCAGCGCTACGGCACCAGCGACGAGATCGCCGGCACGATCGCCTTCCTCGCCTCGAAGGACGCGGCCTATATCACCGGCCAGAACCTGCGCGTCGACGGCGGCATCACCCGCTCGATCTGAGGTTGCTCCGGGCGCCGCTCAGGCGCCCGGCTTTCCGGCTTCGGCCATCGCCGCTTGATGAAGCTTCGGCTTGCGGATCAGCGGGAGGCCGATCGCGACGACCGCCAGCAGCCAGAGCACGATGCTCGTCGGCGTCGAGAACAGGATCTCGTAGCCGCCATCCGACAAGGACAGCGCCCGGCGGAAATTGTCCTCCAGCAGCCGGGCGAGCACGAAGGCCAGCATCAGCGGAATCAGCGGAATGCCGACCTTGCGCAGGATATAGGCGAGGACGCCGATCCCGGTGGTGATCAGCAGTTCGAAGGCCGAGTTCGAGACGGCGTAGACCCCGGCATAGGACAGGGCGAGGATGCCGGGATAGAGGATCCAGGCCGGCACCAGCAGCAGCCGCGCGAACAGTCCGACCAGCGGCAGGTTCAAAACCAGCAGCATCAGATTGCCGATATACATCGAGGCGATCAGACCCCAGGCGACCTCCGGCCGCTGCGTGAACAGCAGCGGGCCGGGCGTGATCGAGTACATCATGAAGGCGCCGAGCATCACCGCGGTGGTGCCGGAGCCGGGAATGCCGAGCGCCAGCATCGGCACCATCGAGCCGGTCTGTGCCGCATTGTCGGCGGTTTCCGGCGCGGCGAGGCCGCGCATGTCACCCTTGCCGAAGGTGCCCTTGTCCGAGATGCGCTTCTCGGCGGTATAGGCCATGGCCGAGGCAACGGAGGCGCCGGTGCCCGGCAGCACGCCGAGGAAGAAGCCGAGCCCGGTCGCGCGCAGCATTGCGGGGATGCAGTAGACGATTTCCCGGAAGGTCAGGCGCGCGCCGTTGCCGGTGCGGGAGACCACGCCGCTGATCATGCCTTCCGCCAGGAAGAGGATCTCGGCGACGGCGAAGAGGCCGATCGTCAGGCTGGTGAAGTCGATGCCGCCCAGGAGTTCCAGCGAGCCGAAGGTGAAGCGCTCGACGCCGGTGCCGCCATCGATGCCGACCATGGCGAGCAGGAGCCCGAGCGCGACCGCGATCCAGGTCTTCACCGCCTTGCCCTCGCTCATCGTGCCGAGCAGCGCGAAGGACAGCACCATCAGCGCGACATAGTCGGCCGGGCCGAAGGAGAGCGCGAGCCGCGTCAGCGGCACGGCGAGGAAGGTCATCAGAATGACGGCGCTGGTTCCGCCGACGAAGCTGCCGATGCCGCTGATGGCGAGTGCCGCCGCGCCGCGCCCGGATTTGGCCAGCGGATAGCCGTCGAGCGTCGTCATCACCAGCCCGGGATCCCCGGGGATATTGAGCAGGATCGAGGAGATGCGGCCGCCATAGCCGCTACCATAATAGAGTCCGGCGAGCAGGATCAGTGCCGTCTCCGGCGGCAGCTTCAGTGCGAAGCAGAGCGGCAGCAGCAGCGCCACCGCATTGATCGGCCCGATGCCGGGCAGCGCGCCGATCGCGGTGCCGAGCGCCACGCCGGCAAAGGCGACAGTGAGATTGAGCGGGGTGAGCGCGACCTGGAAGCCGGTGAGGAGGGCGGCGAATGCGTCCATCTCAGATCCCCAGCGGTCCGCGCGGCAGCGGCAGGTCGAGCATCTTGTCGAGCAGCACGAAGAACACGACCGCGGTGGCGACGGCCGATACGGCGGCCGGCAATGGCCGCGCATGGAAGGCCAGTGCGGCCACGAAGCAGAGCAGGGCCGTGGCCGCGATGAAGCCGATCGGCAGCAGGAGCAGCGGGTAGATCAGGCTGGCCACGAGCACGGCAAGCGCGCGCGGCCATGTCCCGAACTCCATCGTCACCGGTCCTGGGCGCAACATCAGGATGAACCCGCCCAGGATCAGCACGCCGCCGATGATCGTCGGGAACACGCGTGGCCCCATCGGATCGGCCGCGAACGGCACATGCAGGGTCTGCGCGTGCCAGATCGCGCCCGCGCCGATGAGCGCGCAGATCAACCCGACCAGGCGATCGATCATGATCTCCTCCCGTTCCGCTGCCTTGTCGAAGGGCTTTTGGCCTTACTTGGCGAGGCCGACCTCGGCGGCCAGCGCCCGGAAATCGGCGGTTCGCTTCTTGGCGAAGGCGTCGAACTCCGCGCCGACCATGCTGAATTCGAACAGGCCCTGCTCGCCGCGCGCCTTTTGCCAGCGCGGATCGGCGTTGAGCTTGGTCAGCACGCCCGTCCAGTAGGTATAGGACGCTTCGGGCGCCTTCGGCGGGGCGTAGAAGCCGCGCACGATCGGCCACTGCACGTCGTAGCCCTGTTCCTTGGCCGTCGGCACCTGCGCGAAGGCGCCGGGCAGGCGCTTGTCCGAGAAGGTCGCGAGCAGGCGGATCTCGCCGGCCTCCAACTGGCCGCGCACCTCGGAGGCATCGCCGGGGAAGAGGTCGATATGGCCGCCGATCAGGGCGCCGATCGCCTCGCCGCCGCCTTCATAGGCGAGATAGCGCATCTTGCGCGGATCGACGCCGGCCGCCTTCAGGACGAGCGCCGGCTTCATCCAGTCCTGGCTGCCGACTGTGCCGCCGGCGCCGACCTTGACCGAGGTCGGGTCCTTCTTCAGGGCCTCGACGACCTCGGCGAGGGTCTTGAAGCGGCTGTCCTTGCGCACGGCGAGCACGCCGTAATCGGCGCCGATCGCGCCGAGCCAGCGCACGTCGGATTCGCTGAAGCGGCCGAACTTGCCCTGGGCGAGATTGACCCAGGAGCCGGTCGAGACCGCGACGATGACATTGGCGTCGGCGGCGCGCTGCGCCTGGATGTTGTTATAGGCGATGGCGCCGATGCCGCCCGGCATGTTGGTGGTGCGGATTGACGGGCCGACCAGTCCCGTCTCGTTCAGCATGCGGCTGGTCAGCCGGCAGGTCAGGTCGAAGCCGCCGCCGGGGGCGGCAGGTGCGATGCATTCCGGGTTCTGCGGCTGGAAGTCCTGTGCGTGGACGGTTGCCGAGAGCAGCAGCGCACAGCAGGTGGCGATCGTTGTCCTCATGGCGTTCCTCCGAAAGTCCTGTTGCTCCCACCTGTCGGTGGCGGGGGGCGTCGCAGTCCGGGCTCATGACTGGCCCGGTTCGATTGTCGACAATTTTTAGATTAGCGAGCCAGAGGCGCTTGTCAAACGGGCGGGTCAATGTAATTTGTGTCGACAATAAATGCTGGCCAGGCTGAAAAGGCGAGCGATCGATGCGAGGAACGGCCCAAAATGGCGACATTCAACAACAATGAGCGTCCGGCTCCGGACGGTGTTCTCGTCGATATCGCCGACTACGTGCTGAACTATCGCGTCGAGAGCAGCCTCGCCTACGAGACCGCCCGCAACTGCCTGATCGACACGATGGGCTGCGGCATGGAGGCGCTGGAATACCCCGCCTGCACCAAGCTGCTCGGCCCCGTCGTTCCCGGCACGACCGTGCCGAACGGCGCCCGCGTGCCGGGCACGCCCTATCAGCTCGATCCGATCCAGGCGGCCTTCAATTTCGGCACGATGATCCGCTGGCTCGACTTCAACGATTGCTGGCTCGCCGCCGAATGGGGGCACCCGTCCGACAATCTCGGCGGCATCCTCGCCGTGGCCGACTGGCTCTCGCGCACCGCGGTCGCCGCCGGCAAGGCGCCATTGACGATGCGCGACGTCCTGACCGCGATGATCAAGGCGCACGAGATCCAGGGCTGCCTGGCGCTGGAGAACGCCTTCAACAAGGTCGGCATCGACCATGTCATCCTGGTCAAGGTCGCCTCGACCGCGGTGGTCGCCGGCATGCTCGGGCTCGGCCGCGACGAGATCGTCAACGCGCTCTCGCTCGCCTTCGTCGACGGGCAGGCGCTGCGCACCTATCGCCACGCTCCCAATGCCGGCTCGCGGAAGAGCTGGGCGGCGGGTGATGCCACCAGCCGTGCCGTCCGGCTCGCGCTGATCGCCCGCACCGGCGAGATGGGCTATCCCTCGGCGCTGTCAGCCAAGACCTGGGGCTTCTACGACGCCTCGTTCCGCGGCCAGAGCTTCAAGTTCCAGCGCCCCTACGGCTCCTATGTGATGGAGCACGTGCTGTTCAAGATTTCCTACCCGGCCGAGTTCCACTCGCAGACCGCGGTCGAGGCCGCGATGACGCTGCACGACCAGCTCAAGGCGATGGGTCGCAGCAGCGACGACATCGCCTCGATCAAAATCCGCACGCACGAGGCCTGCATCCGCATCATCGACAAGCGCGGCCCGCTGCATAATCCGGCCGATCGCGACCACACGATCCAGTACATGGTCGCC
>Ga0056906_1001109_pt1 | contig 10484 bp, 6 predicted proteins | sample EBPBio122009_DNA_FD_55045 | JGI IMG/M metagenome (GOLD analysis project Ga0056906, IMG submission 55045) | Wastewater treatment Type I Accumulibacter community from EBPR Bioreactor in Madison, WI, USA - Reactor 1_2/2/2009_ DNA | ecosystem: Engineered > Bioreactor > EBPR > Anaerobic-Aerobic >...
ACCAGGAAATGAACACCCCATGAAGACCCCGGCAAGGCTCGCCACGCTCGTTGAAGAAGGCCTCGTTGACGAGGTGCTCGGCCAGCTCATGAGCGGCAAGGAGGCCACCGTCTATGTCGTTCGCTGCGGCGAAGACATTCGCTGCGCCAAAGTCTACAAGGAAGCCAGTCAACGTAGCTTCCGCCACAACGCCTCGTATCAGGAGGGTCGCAAGGTAAGAAACAGCCGGCAGGCGCGCGCCATGGAGAAGGGCAGCCGTTTTGGGCGCAAGATGCAGGAAGAGGTCTGGCAGAGTGCCGAGGTCGACGCCCTGTATCCGGCTGGCTGCGGCGGGTGTGCGGGTNCCGCAGCCGCATCTGTGCTACGAGGGTGTCTTGCTGATGGATNTGATCGTAGACGCCAACGGTGATGCNGCNCCGCGCCTCAACGATGTCGAGCTCAGCGACGAACTGGCGCTGGAATTTCACGCCCTGCTCATCAATCAGGTGGTACGGATGCTGTGCGCCGGAATCATCCACGGCGATCTTTCCGAATACAACATCCTTGTCGGCGAGGACGGACCGGTGATCATCGATGTGCCCCAGGCCATCGATGCGGCGGGCAACAGCAACGCCGCCGAAATGTTCGCCCGCGACGTGATCAATCTGCGAACCTACTTCAGCGCTTTTGCGCCGTCGCTGGCGGACACCCAGTTCGGCAAGGAGATCTGGGCGCACTACGAAAGTGGCTCGCTGACTCCGGACCTTGCCTTGACCGGGTACGTCGTTGCCGACGAACGACTGGCCGATGTCGACGCCGTCCTGCAACAGGTCGATCTGGCCATCAAGGAAAATGAAATCCGCCGTATGTGCAAGGAAGATCAATGACCTCCCGGAGCACTCCGAGACCATGAAGCATTCCGGAACCCGCTTTCTACCGTCCTGGCGCCGCAGCGCGCTGGCGCTCGTCAGTGCCAGCCTTCTTTGGGCGCCAGGCAGCACGTATGCGCAAACACCGCTCACCATCCCCAGCGTGCAGCCGACCAGCGGGCCATGGGATAGCGGCGATGGCTTCTCCTTCAAGCTGGGCAAAAAGAAAGACGCAAAGATCCGTCGCTCGGTGAGCGGCATCGCTTGCAGCCGCAGTGCCGTGCAACAGCGCATCTGCCTGTTGGTCTTCGACGAGGGGGTCGAGGCGCGTTACGCCACCCTGCGCGACGGGACCCTGGTGGTCGGGCCGGAGCGGGTTGCGCTGCGCGCGGACGAGGGTGAACTGGACGCCGAAGGCGCGGCCACCGACGGCAACTACTTCTACGTCACCGGCTCGCACTCGGCGAAGCGTTCCGACTGCCGGAACAACCCGCACAGCCGCCATGTGATCCGCTTTCGCCGCGATCCGGCGACCGGCCGTGCGCTGCGCTCTCCGGGCGGTGACCCCAGCGGGGTGCTGGTGGATTACGCCGACAGCGGACGCCTGTGGTCGATCATGCAAGCGCAGCCCGAACTCCAGGCGCATGTCGGCGAAGGCAAATGCCTGGGCACGACTGCTCCCCCCGAGGCGCCGAAGTTGCTCGGGCAGCACGGGGTCAACATCGAAGGCCTGGCGGTCAGCGACGGACGCCTCTATTTCGGCTTTCGTGGCCCGGCCAGGAAGNGCCAGGCCGTCATCCTTGCCGTCGATAGCGAAGCGCTGTTCCAGGGTGGCGATGTCCGGGCCAGCATCACCCGAATCAAGGTCGGCGCAGGGCGTGGCATACGCGACATGGTGGCCGTTCAAGGCGGTATCCTGCTGTTGACCGGGCCGGACGACGACCCGGCCACGCAGCCGGGAGTGAAGTGGGNGATATCCTGGTGGGACGGAAAAAGTAGCAGCGGGGTGGTCACCCCCAAAACGCTGGCCACCCTCGATCTCGGTGGCGTGGAACTGCGCGAGATCAAGGCAGGAAAAGCGAACGTCTGCGAAGACAAGGAGCTGAAACCCGAGGCCATGACCGTGCTGGACGAGACGCCACAAGCCTACAGGCTGCTGATCCTGTCGGACGGCATGTGCGACGGCGGAGCGCTGACGTTTTCCGTACCGCGCTGAGCGGGCAGTGCCCGCAGAAGCCATCGCCGGCAAGAAAGCGCGTGCCGATTTGCAGCCGTGGCGCGCCGCCGCGCTCGATCTTCGGCGGCACGCCCGGCATGGAGCAGCGTTCGCGCTTGTCGCGAATGGCAACGACCCGGCTAGCGAACCGGCTTCAGCACGATGGTCGCCAGCGGCGGCACGGTGACTTCCAGTGAGTGCGAACGATTCATCCACGGTAGCGAGTGGGCAATCAGAGAATCCTGCCCATTGCCGAGGTTGCTGCCACCGTAGAAATGTGAATCGGAGTTGAAGATCTCGGCGTAAGCGCCTTCGTCAGGCACGCCGATGCGGTAGTTCGTACGCGGGACCGGGGTCAGGTTCACGACCACGATCACGAACTCGGATCCGGCGCGGCGCACGAAGCTCAGTATCGACTGCGCGGAATCGTTGCAGTCGATCCACTCGAAGCCGGTCCACTCGAACTCGTGACCGTAAAGCGCCGGAGTGTCGCGATAGAGGTGGTTGAGGTCGGCCACCATGCGTTGCATGCCGCTGTGCAGCGGGTATTCGAGCACATACCAGTCGAGCACGCCGGCGCTGTTCCATTCCAGACCCTGGCCGAATTCGGTTCCCATGAACAGCAGCTTCTTGCCCGGATGGGTAAACATGTAGCTGTACAGCGTGCGCAGGTTGGCGAAGCGTTGCCATTCGTCACCGGGCATCTTGTTCAGCATCGAGCCTTTGCCATGCACCACTTCATCGTGCGAGAAGGGCAGCATGAAGTTCTCGGTGAACGAATAGAGCATGCTGAAGGTCAGCAGATTGTGGTGATACTGGCGATAGATCGGCTCCTGGGCGATGTAGCGCAGGGTGTCGTTCATCCAGCCCATGTTCCACTTGATGTCGAAGCCGAGGCCGCCCAGATAGACCGGCCGCGTCACCTGCGGCCACGACGTGGATTCCTCGGCAATGACCAGGGCGCCCGGACATTCGACGTGCGCCACGCTGTTCAGCTCGCGCAGGAAGTCGATCGCCTCCAGGTTCTCGCGGCCGCCGTACATGTTGGGAATCCAGTCCTCACGCGAATAGTCGAGGTAGAGCATCGACGCCACGGCGTCGACGCGCAGGCCGTCGAGGTGCATTTCGCGCAACCAGTACAGCGCACTGGCAACCAGGAAGTTTCTGACTTCGTTGCGACCGAAGTTGAAGATCAGCGTGGACCAGTCGAGGTGCTCGCCCTTGCGCGGGTCCTCGTGCTCGTAGAGCGCCGTGCCGTCGAAGCGGGCGAGGGCATAAGCGTCTTTCGGAAAGTGCGCCGGCACCCAGTCGAGAATCACGCCGATATGGTGGGCATGCAGGTGGTCGACGAAGAAGCGAAAGTCGTCCGGCGTACCGAAACGGCTGGTCGGGGCGAAATAGCCGGTTGCCTGATAGCCCCACGAGAGGTCGAAGGGATGCTCGGTGACCGGCAGCAGTTCGACGTGCGTGAAGCCCATGCGCGTGACGTAATCGACGAGACGGACCGCCAGCTCGCGGTAGTTGAGAAACTCCCCCTCCGGTCCGCGCTGCCATGAACCGAGGTGCACCTCGTAGACCGACATCGGCGCGTGCTGCCAGTCCCACAGGGCACGCTTGGCCATCCACTCGCCGTCCTGCCAGACATGCTCCGAATCGCCGACGACGATCGACGCGGTTTTCGGCCGCGCCTCGAACTGCTGTCCGTAGGGGTCGGACTTAAGCAGCACCTCACCGCTATGGCGATTCCTGATCTCGAAGCGGTAGAACGCCCCCGGCGCAAGATCGGGGATGAAAATTTCCCACACGCCACTGCCCGGACGCACGCGCATCTGGTGGCGACGACCGTCCCAGCGGTTGAAGTCGCCGACCACGCTCACCCGCTCGGCATTGGGGGCCCAGACGGCGAACAAGACGCCGGCGACGCCATCGACTTCGCGGCAATTTGCGCCGAGGATGTTGTAGGCGTGGCGGTGGTTGCCCGCGCTGAGCAGGTGCAGGTCGAGATCGCCGATCTGCGGCGCGTAGGAATAGGGGTCATGGGCAATGTGCTGACGATGAGCATCGTCAAGCCAGATCAGCCGATAGTGCTCGGGAACGTCGTTGGCCGCCCCGCGCCAGGTGAAGAAATCGCTCTCGCCGATACGTTCCAGGCGACGGTTTCCTTCCAGTATGGATACTTCCACGGCATGCGGAATATAGNCGCATACGTTTACGCCGCTTTCATCCGGATGCTTGCCCAGCACCTCGAATGGGTCGTGATGTCTGGCCTCGATGATCTTGATGTGGTTGTCATTGAGGGAGGGTCGGGTCATCTTCTCTGCCTGTTTCATGTGCTTTCTCGATTTTGCGTTGACGTCGCGGTTCGCATACGGGCCACGGCTGGGGAATTGTGGGAGCGGTCTGCTGGGCGCGCCAAGAGTCGGCGAAGTGCGGCGCCGTGTCATGCGCGCGTCCTTGTTCGTTCCACAACGCTCGGCCTCAAGTTTATTACTTGGCATTTGCTACCACAATAGCAGCGTGGATAAGCGCCAGCATCGAGTGGGCAGCGTGCCGGCCCGGCAGGATCGTTTTCACCAAGGTGCAGCGGCGTCGCGAATGGCGTGGCGCGGGCGAAGTAGCGATGTTCATCGCGGCAGCGGCTCGCGGGCTCTGCGCGCCGGGAATGGTCGCTCCCGAAGCCTCACTTGCTGGCTCGGGAAGGTCGCTGGAGGCGGCAGGGAATGGCGATGTCCTGCAGTGAAGTCGCTCACGCGGGGCAATTTGCCGCATAATATCACCTGCTTGAAACGGCAATAAAAACGAAGCTCGGCATTTCTTGGAAGCCTCGCCGATGGAAGCCAAGTCCGGCACCAAGCCCTTCCGCATACTTTCACTGGACGGTGGCGGTACGTTCGCCTTGATTCAGGCGAGGGCGCTTGACGACCTTTTTCCGGGTGAGAATGGACATCAGGTTCTCAGTCATTTTGACCTGGTGTCGGCCTGCTCGGGTGGGTCGATCGTCGCTGCGGCACTGATCGAGGGTTATTCGCCGCGCGAAATCTTTGCCCTGTTCGACAACCCCGCAAATCGCCACGCGCTTTTTGGGCGATTGCCCTGGTATCGGAGTCTCTTGCAGTTGCTTACCGGCGTTTTTTCACCAACGAGCGCGGTTGGTCATCGTTTTTCTACCGACGGAAAGCTTGCCTTCTTGCACCGCATACTTCCCCAAATGGGTACCACATCACTGCACAACCTGCACGGCGTTCTCAACGACAGTATCGCTGCCCTGCGCAAACAGCGCGAGGAACCGGGCAGGCCAACGTCTTTTCTTTTTGTGACCTACGACTTCGACCGCGACCGGGCGCGCATGATGCGTAGCGATGTGACGAGCCCTGCGGCCAGTTTCCCGCATCGGCAGCAGCGCGCGACGCTGGCCCAGGCGGCGCATGCGTCGAGTACTGCACCGATCAACTGGTTCGACAAGCCCGCCGAATTTGACGGTAGTCGTTTCTGGGACGGCGCCATGACCGGCTACAANAATCCGGTGCTGGCAGGCGTTGTCGAAGCCATCGCCATGGGCGTGCCGCGTCACGACATCGGCGTTCTGTCGCTGGGCACGAGCACGGTTTTTCTGCCCGAATGCGGCAGCGAAGGAATCCCGGATGCCTTGTGCCGGCCGCGCGCCAGCACCGGCTTTCTCCCGGAACTGGTCAAGGTCGGCAAGACGATCATCGCCGATCCTCCGGATGCCCACACCTTCATTGCCCACCTCATGCTTGACGGCGGCTTGCCGGCTGACGTGTCGTGTTGTCCCTACACCGACACGGCGATAGTGCGCATGAATCCGGTGATTCAGCCGATCATCGATCGGACGACGGGGCTGTGGAGTGCCCCGGCGGGCTGGAGCGTAGACGATTTTCGCCGCATTGCCGATATGGATATCTCCGCGCGTCGGCAGGAGGACGTGGACTTGATCAAGCGGCTGTGTGACGGGTGGTTGCGCGATGACTGGCACAATCAGCCTGTCCGGGGTTGCGGCATCTGGGCCGAGCCGTCGTCGGACTCGCCCGGCCTGCCAAACACGGATCGCCTGTGTGAAGTCGGCCATCGCTGGTACAGCGATGCCAAATCTGCCTGGACCGCGCTGTCCGCTTGATGACGGCGGACCGAGCCCGGCATGCGCAATCCACGAATTCTGATCCTCAACTGCTATTCCGACAACCACCGCAGCGCGCGGGGGAGCCCGTGGATCGTGCCGCAATCCATTGCCCCCGCCGTACTGGCCGGCACGCTCGAGCCCAGCCGCGTCGATCTTCGCCTCGCCTGCGAGTTTCGCAGCGGTCCTTTCGACGATTTTGGCGCGCTGCAATGGGCAGATCTGCTGGTGCTGACTGGCCTGAACCCGGCGTTCGACCGCATGAAGCAGGTTACGGCGTATGCCAGAGCGCTCAATCCAGGTATTGTCGTGGCCATCGGNGGCCCGTTGGCGCGGATGCTGCCGACTCTCGGCCGGCGCTATTTCGATTACGTCTGTAGCGGCGATGTCGAGCAGATGGTCGGCGTGGTCGACGCGGTCTTTGGCCCCGGCCACGCTGCCGAGGTGCCCACGCCGCGTCATGATCTGTTGCCCGGGAGTCGCATCATCGGCTACGTGGAAGCCTCCCGCAATTGCAACTTCCGCTGCAACTTCTGCTCCATGACCGCCGAAGACCGCAAATTCATGGCCTACGACCTGGACGACGTGCGCCGCCAGATCGAGGCGCTTGGCTACCGTCAGTGTGTGATGTTCCTCGACCAGAACTTTTTTGGCGGACCGCGTGCCTATTTCAAGGCGCGCATGACCCTCCTCAGGGAGTTGTTCGAGCAGCGCAAGTTCGGCGGCTGGGCGGCGCTGGTGACCGCCGATTTCTTCGCCGANGCCGGCAACCTCTCGCTGGCCCGCGAATCGGGCTGTATCGGTTTTTTTAGCGGCATCGAATCGTTCAGCCGCGCACAGGTTTCCGCCTTCAACAAGAAACAGAATCTGATCCTGCCGCAGGAGGAAACGATAGGCTCCTGTCTGGAGGCCGGTCTGATCTTTCACTACGGCCTGATATTCGACCTGACCGAGCAAAGGATCGACGATTTGCTGGCTGAAACCGAATTCATCGTCGGCAACNCGCGCATTACCCTGCCGAGCTTCCTCAGTTTTGCCATCCCGATGCTCGGAACGCCGCTCTTCGGCAGCCGCCTGCGCGAGGGCGCGTTTCTGCCGAACGTCCGACTGCGCGACATGGATGGGCGATCGCTGGTCTGTCAGCCTCGCGACGCCATCGACCAGGCGGTCGCCTTTGCTGCACGGATGGACACGGGCCTGATGTCGAAACGCCGCTTGGCGATGCATGCCTGGTGCTTCTTTCGCCGTTATCGCGCTACTCTGTCCACTTGGGGACTGGTGAGCGGCTTGGGCAACGCCTGGAGCATGAGCTACCCACGTTTCGGCAGCAATGGCCGCGACGGCCTTCGGCCCGGTCAGGACGGCTGCCGCAGCTACCTTGCCGGTTGCGAACCCCTCGGGTCGCTGTACCGGCCCCGGATGACGATTCCCGAACCTTACCGCGGTCATTTCGAGCCGCTCTATGTCACTGACCACGCTGGCGAACTGCACGAGGATCTGATTGACGATGCCGCCAGCTTGCTCCGCCCGAGCAGGGNCGAAGTGGCGAGGATTGCCACCTATAATGCGATCGCGACTCCCTGACACGCGCCGGTTCCTGGCGTCTTGGGAGACAGGAGGAGTGNATGCCTGCAAACTGCGGGATGAAACGCGTGCTGAGCAAGCGACTCTTTAATTGTCTGCTGCTCCTGGCGCTGATTGCCTTCGGGCTTCCGCTGGCCTCGCTGGCGGCCCGTAGCGCTTCCGCAGGGCTGACCCCCTTGTGGGATGCCCCGCAAGGTCCTGGTCGCTCGGACGATGCCAGCCGNTGGCTGGCATCGTTGCGCGATTCGGTGTCAACGCCGCCCCCGGGTTGTCAGAAGCGGCAGCTGCCCGAGCTGTCACTGACCAAGCCAGCCCGCGCTTTCCAGGTAATGGTCGACGGTAAGCAGGTCGCTGCGGGAGCGCCGATCGTTTACCTGCAGGAGCCGATTGCCGAATTCTTCATTGTCGTTGCCACCGACGTGAATGGTTGCCCCTGGCTGTCGATTTCGGGTCGGGGCTTGCCGTTTGCGCACCGTGACATCGTCAGCCCGTTCCCCTATGCTCGCCTGCCTGCCTTGTCCGAAAATGCGACGATCACGGCGATCGTGCAGGACTACAAGGCCATTCGTCCCTGGATCATGGTCGCCGACGAGACCAGCTTCGTGCGCGACAACACCATACTGTGGGTGGGCCTGGGGGCCTACAGCGGCGTTCTGTTGATGATGATCGTCGTCGCTCTCGGCTTCGACGCTTACGCCGGAAGTCGTGTGGCATTGGCCTATGCCGCGTACTGCGTCGGGCTGCAGGTCTGGCTGGTGCAGAATTTCGGCATCGGCTCCGCGTTCGTGCCCTTCTGGCCTGGCCCGCAATACTTTCCCCTCCTGCAAGCGATCTCGGTGGCCGNGGTGGTCCTCGGAATTGGTTTCGCGGTGCTCGAGTTCCTGCAACTGCGCGGGCGAATGCGTACAGCGATTGGCGGCTCGGTCCTGCTCAGTGCGCTGCTCTTCCTCACTTCGGCTTGGCACGCCGGCGGTTATCGTGCCGGGGCAGCCGTTCTCTTCGTCCTTGCCGCGGTGACCATGGTGCTGCTGGTCAGGGGCGTCGTCCGTGGCGACTCCTCGCTGCGCCTATTCACCGTCGGGCTGGGCGCGACCATCGTCGGCGGGGGGGTGCAGGCATTTTCGGTGATGGGTAGCGGCGTCGAGGTCAGCCGTCTGGCGGCCTTTGCTTTTCCGATCGGAAGCCTGTTTCAGGCAGCCTTCTGGCTCGCCGCGCTGATCGTCCGACTACGTGACGAGCAACGCGAATTGCGCGAACTCGAAGGCCGCCAGGCGGCGATCATGTGGGCCATGCCGGACTTGATTCTGGTCGTCGACCGGCACGGGCTCTGCCTCGACTACAAGCAGCCTTACGCGACGCGCTTCTTCGTTGCCGGTGACGAACTGCTCGGCAAGCAGGTGTCAGCGGTTCTGCCAAGCGAGACGGCGAGCATCCTTCGCCACGGTATCGAGCTGGCGCTGGAGAATGACGACCTGCAATCGGTGTTCATCGAACTGCCCGTCGAGGGAAGCATTCACCACTACGAGGCGAGAATCGCGCCAAACGGGCCGGACAAGGCGGTAATCGTCGTCCGTGACATCACCCTCCAGAAGCACAACGAAGAGAAGATCCGTCGACTGGCCTACTTCGACACGCTGACCGGCTTGCCCAACCGGCAGAGCTTTCTCGAACGCCTCGACCGTGAACTACTGCGTGCCCGCCGGACGAATCGCGGGATGGCCCTGTTGTTTCTCGATCTCGACGGTTTCAAGCGCATCAACGACACGCTTGGGCACAGTGCCGGCGACTCCCTGCTGCAGACGGTCGCTGACCGCCTGCAGGGACAACTGCGCGCAGGTGCTTTCATCGCCCGGCCGGCCCTCGATGAATCGGGCCTGCACTTCGCACGCCTTGGCGGCGACGAGTTCACCGTCGTTCTGCCCGATGTCGACACCGCCGATACCGCGTGCATGGTCGCGCAACGGATACAGGCGGTCCTTGGAAGGCCTGCCCTGATCGGCGAACAGGAGATCACGATCACCTCGAGCATCGGCATCGCGCTCTTTCCAGACGACGGCGACGATGCCGGGACGCTGCTCAAGCACGCGGATACCGCGATGTATTACGCCAAGGAGCAGGGGCGCAATAACTGGCAGTTGTATGAACGAACGCTGACCACCCGGACGACCGCACGCCTGGTTCTCGAAGGCGANATTCGCAAGGCTCTCGAACGCGGCGAATTCCGCCTGTTCTACCAGCCGCAGGTGCGNGCCAACGATGGCGCGGTGATCGGTATCGAGGCACTGATCCGCTGGCAGCATCCGCAGCGCGGACTGGTATTCCCCGGACAGTTCATCCCGGTTGCCGAGGAAAGCGGCCTGATCGTCCCGATGGGCGAGTGGGTGCTCAATGCCGCCTGCAGCCAGGTGCGGGAATGGCAGCGGAGTGGCGTAATGGTCCCGCGGGTGGCGGTCAACGTCTCGGCGCGTCAGCTCGGCACACCGGACTTCCTCGACACCGTGGCGGCGATCATCGCCGCCACCGGCGTCGCGGCCGACCTCGTCGAACTCGAGCTGACGGAAAGCATTCTGATGGATCCCGAGGCCAAGCGCATCAAGGGATTGTTTCGCCTGCGCGCCATGGGGGTGCACTTCTCGATCGACGATTTCGGTACCGGTTACTCGTCGCTTTCCTACATCAAGCGCTTTCCGATCGGGACGCT
>Ga0056906_1001118_pt1 | contig 10428 bp, 10 predicted proteins | sample EBPBio122009_DNA_FD_55045 | JGI IMG/M metagenome (GOLD analysis project Ga0056906, IMG submission 55045) | Wastewater treatment Type I Accumulibacter community from EBPR Bioreactor in Madison, WI, USA - Reactor 1_2/2/2009_ DNA | ecosystem: Engineered > Bioreactor > EBPR > Anaerobic-Aerobic >...
GGCGATGGACCCGATGGGCGGCGCCGTGAACCTGCCGGGCCACAATGTGCTGGAGCCGACCTTCGGCCTGCCGGCGACCTGGATCGACGCGGCCTTGCAGGACGAGGCGCAATTGCGCGGCTACACCGTGGTCGACGCCGCGACCGTGATCTCGACGCATCTCACCGAGGTGCTGAAGTCCAACATGCCGGAGCTGCTCTCGCATTCCGAGGTGCAGAAGCTGCTGCGCGAGCTGCCGAAGGACCATGCCGATCTCGTCAAGGAGATCGTGCCGAGCCAGATCTCGACCACCGGCATCCAGCGCGTGCTGCAGCTCCTGCTCTCCGAGCGCATCTCGATCCGCGACCTGCCGACGATCATCGAAGGGATTGCCGAGGTCTCGTCGGGCATGCGCAACCCGCGCGAGATCGCCGAGCATGTCCGCGCGCGGCTCGCCCGCCAGATCTGCGCCCAGTTCTCGAACATGCAGGGTGTGCTGCCGATCATCACGCTGTCGCCGGCCTGGGAAGGCGTCTTCGCCGAGTCGATCATCGGCCAGGGCGAGGACCGTCATCTCGCCATGCAGCCCTCGCGCCTGCAGGAATTCGTGCATCACGTCCGCGACAAGTTCGAGGATGCCGCGCGCATTGGCGAGATGCCGGCGCTGGTCACCTCGGCCATGGCCCGGCCCTTCGCCCGCCAGATCATCGAACGCTTCCGCCGGGAGACGCCGGTGCTGTCGCAGGCCGAGATTCATCCGCGCGTGCGGCTCAAGACGGTCGGCAGCGTCTGAGGCTTCTCTCCGGTTTCCACGGGGCGCCGATGCCTGCCGCGCAATGGTCAGCCCGACGGCCTGCGGCTAAGCGGAGAGCATGTCGCGCAACACCGCCCTTTTCGCCGTCATGTGCCTCGTCTGGGGGCTGACCTGGCTGCCGGTCAAGGTCGGCTCCATGCATGTCCCTCCGGTCTTCCTGGCCGCGGCACGGTTCTCGATCGCCGGCCTGCTGATGCTGCTCTGGGCCGGGCGCGACGTGTACAAGGTGCCGGGTGGTGCCTGGCCGCGATTGATCGGCACGGCGCTGCTGCTCAACACCGCCAATTACACGCTGCTGTTCTGGGGCACGAAGCATGCGCCGAGCGGGCTCGCGGCCATCGTCAATTTCGCGACGATTCCGATCTACACGCTGCTGGCGAGCCGCGTGATCGAGGGCGTTCAGATCGACGGGCGCAAGATCGCGGCGATCGCGCTCGGCACCGTGGGCCTGGGCTTCCTGTTCGCGACGCGGGCGATGGGCGGGCTCTCCGCTGCGCATGGCGATCCGCTCGAGGCGATGGGGCTCGCGGCCGTGGCGGCCGGGACGCTGTTCTATTGCGTCGGCGCCGTGCTGTCCCGGCCGATCGCGGGGACCATGCCGACATTGACGCTGGCCGGCTGGCAGACGCTGATCGGCGGCATCGGGCTGACCGCGGTCTCGCTTTCGCTGGAGCCGGTCGGTCTCGCCGATGTCCGGGCGCTGGCGAGCTGGCCGGTGCTGCCGGCGGTGCTCTTCCTGATCGTCGGCGGCTCGCTGATGGGTTTCACCATCTATATGCGGCTGCTGCGCGACTGGGGTGCCTTCCGCGCCGGGCTCTACGCCTTCGTCAGCCCGGCCATCGCGGTCGCGGTCGGCGTCGTCGCGCTCAGCGAGCCCTTCGGCTGGTCGGAGGCGATCGGCGCGCTCCTGATGTTCGGCGCAGCGGCGATCGCGCTCAAGCGCTGACAGGCTTTTTGCGCATCGGCTTGGCTCGAAAACCGGTTCCCGCTTTTCGGGCCGATGCTAGGGCGGCGGTGCAATGCGGGTGCTGCGCTTGAGCTGCGCCCGCTCGAAGGCCAGCACGATCGGCAGCGAGAAGACCAGCGGCAGGATGAGGTAGAACAGCCGCCAGATCAGCAGCGCGGCGAAGACCGCCGGCGCCGGCACGCCCGGCATCACCGCGAGGAAGACGGCCTCCATCACGCCGACGCCGCCCGGCACCTGGCTGAGCAAACCGGCCGAGAACGAGAGCAGGAAGGCGCCGAGCACGATCAGGAAGCCCGGATTGCCCTGCTCGGGCAGCGCGAAATAGATGATGCCAGCCGCGCCCGCGAGTTCGAGCGGCGCCGCGAGATATTGCCTGAAGACGATCGGCAGGCGCGGATAGATGATCTCGAACTTGCCGATCTTCAGCGGCCTGAAGCGCAGCCACGAACCGACGGTGTAGAGCGCGACGAAGGCGAGCATGCCGAGGCCGATCAGCCGCGCGGTATTGTCTGATATCGCGAACCATTTCGACATCCGTTCGAGCGGATGCAGAATCTGCGGCTCGTAGAGCAGCACGAGCCCCATCAGGAAGATCGTGCCGAAGGCGAAGGTGAAGGAGCAGAGCGCGACGAGGACCGCGACCTCGCCCGCCGTCAGGCCCTTCGCCGTATAGGCGCGGTAGCGCACCATGCCGCCCGAAAAGACCGAGGCGCCGATATTGTGGGAGAGTGCATAGGTGACGAAGGAGCAAAGCGAGATATAGGGCCAGGAGATGCCCTTCTCCTTGCCGAGATGGATCAGGGCGATGCGGTCGTACCAGGCGAGCGCGGCATAGGCGACGAGGGTCGCAAGCGCGGCATGGAGGAAGGCTTCCGGCGGAATCACCGCGATCTTGTGGCCGATGCGGTGGGCGATGATCTTGATGCTCTGCCAGAGCCCGGCATCGGCGAGCAGCGCCTTGATGGCGGCGTCCGAGCCAGCCTCGGCCTTGAGCTTGTCCCAGAGCAGTTCGACGGACCAGACGACGGCGACGAGCCCGATGATCGGCCAGAGATAGTCGAGATAGCGTTTCATGGAGGCCGCGGGTTCGGAACAAGATGGTGACGGGTAGGATGGCCCACGTCGTCACCGCTGCGGCGCGAACCTTTCCCCTCTCTGCCAGTGGGGAGGAGCGAGGGCAAGCGCCTGAGCTTGCTCGCCCTGGCCCAGGGTCAGGGGCGTGAAGCGGAGGTCACTTGCCGTTCTTCTTCAGCCAGTCCCGCATCATCGCGACTTCCTTCTCCTGGTCGCGGATGACGTTCTCGGCGAGTTTGCGGATTTCCGGATCCTTGCCATGGGCGAGGACGATCTTGGCCATGTCGATCGCGCCCCGATGATGCGGGATCATGCCGCGAACGAAATCGGCATCGGCATCGCCGGAATAGGGGATGTCCATGTCCTTGTGCATCTTCGTGTTGGCGTCGCGATAGGCCTTGGTCGAGGCGCTCTCGCCGGGCTTTGCCGTCGCAGCAGAGACTCCGTGGCCGGCATGGCCGCCATGGGGCTGCTGGGCCTGGGCCGTGCCGGCAAGCAGGCCGGCGGCGAGGAGGGCTGCCAGGACGGTGGCGGTGCGGTTCATCTCGTCTCATCCTCGATCGTACGTGAAGGCGGATCGCGCCTCGCCGGCGCGTCGATCCATCGTGATGTCCAGCCGGGGAGGCGGGACGGGGCGCGATGCCGTGACGCCGGGCATGCATCGGCATGCGGTGATCTTTCGATCCCGATCATGTCATGATCGCGGCAGATTCCCTTACGAGCCGATCGAACAGCCCTTCATGACCCAGAGCCTGACCATCACCCTGACCGGAACGACCGACCTGCCACCTGGCAAGATCGCGACCATCGTGACTTCGCTGGAGATGTTCGAACGGCCGCCGGAGCGACCTGACCCGGTCGGGATCGTGGGTTTTTCGCTCGATGCGATCGGACGCTCCGATGTCGAGCGCTATCTCGCCGTCTACCGGCTGCTCGGCGAGCGCTGGATGTGGTTCAGCCGCCTGACCAAGCCGCGCGCCGAGATCGAGGCGATCCTCGCCGACCCGGCCGTCGAGCTCTACGCCGTTCGCTTTGAGGGGCGCGATGTCGGCCTGCTCGAGCTGGATTTCCGCGTGCCGGGCGAGGGCGAACTTGCCTTCTTCGGGCTGGACGAGGCCGTGGTCGGGAAGGGCGCCGGTCGTTGGCTGATGAACCGGGCGCTCGCGCTGGCCTGGGCTAAGCCGATCACGCGCTTCTGGGTGCATACCTGCACGCTCGACCACCCCGCCGCGCTCGCCTTCTACCAGCGCTCCGGCTTCACGGTGTTCAAGCGCGGGGTCGAGGTCGATGACGATCCGCGCCTGACCGGCAAGCTGCGGCGCGACTCCGTCGAGCACCATCCCATCATCGCATGAAAAAGGGCGGCGCCCTTCCGGACGCCGCCCTCTTGTCTGAACTCTGATTGCGGCCTCAGACGCGCGAGCGCAGCCCGATCGCGTCCATGGTGGCCTGGTCGCGGGCGGCCTCCGCCGCACGCTCCGAGGCGCGCTCGCGGTCGTCGAGAATCTCGACCTTCTTCATGTCCTCGAAGGCTTCCTGCAGCTCGGCCTTGGCCTCGTCGAGCTGGCCCTTCAGGTTGTCGGCCGACTGGCGCAGGTTGTCGCGGCGGCCGAGCGCTGCCTTGGCATAGGTCGGATAGGCGAAATGGGCGGGGTCCGCGATGCCGGCGCGCGATTCCTCGGCCTGGATCTCGCGATCGAGATCGCTCGCCATCCGATGAAAATCGGCGATCATCATCTCGATCTGGCTTACCCGGCGACGCTTTTCGTCGACCTGGAAGCGCTTGAGCCGAAGAAGCGTCTCTCGCGACTTCATATCGTTTTCAACTCCTGATTACGCATCGGCGCTGCCGACCCCTCGGCGCGCGCCGGAACTCCATCCGCGAGACGAGGAGCAACATGGCGCAAGGAGGTTGACCTTTCCTTACCGGAACGGGCTGCCTTTGACGCATGATCCGCCCGCGTCGCGGTTGCTGCCGCCGGCTGTCGGGATGATCTAGTGACGTCGGACGCAAGGCCATTCGGCCTCCTGCTCCGCGGATATCCTGTCTTGGCTGCCTCTTCTCGTTTCGGCGGGCACGGCCCCCTGCTTCTCGGCCTGGCCATGACCCGCATCATCGGCTGGGGCTCGACCTTCTATTCGCCCTCGGTTCTGGTCGGCGCGCTCGATCGCGAGATCGGCCTCAATGCCGAGATCGTCTTCGGCGGCATCACCATCCTGCTCGTCACCGGGGCCTTGGTCGCACCCGCGATCGGGCGCGTGCTCGACCGCGAGGGCACGCGGCGCTCGATGTGCATCGGTGCAGTGATCTGCGCGCTCGGGCTCGGCGTCCTGTCGCTGGCGCAGGGGCCGGTTAGCTATCTCGCGAGCTGGTTCGTGATCGGGCTCGGCCATGCGATGTCGCTCGCCAATACCGGCAACGTCACGATCTCCCAATTGATGGGGGACCGGACGCGGCGGGTGATCGGCCTGATGATGCTGGTTACGGGACTGGCTTCCAGCGTGTTCTGGCCCCTGACAGCGGTGCTGATGAACGCGTTCGGCTGGCGGATGACGTTGCTCGTTTTCGCGGCCATGCAGATCGTCATCGTACTGCCGGTTTATGCGTCGATCCCGCGCTATCGGCATCTGCCTGCCCGCGCGGCCAAGCCGGAGGCGGCATCCGTCGGCGAACGCGGGCGCGTCGCGCCCGAGGCCCGCAGGGCGGCGTTCTGGCTGGTGGCGCTCGCCTTCTCCGCCAGCGGGCTCGTCTCATGGGGCCTGCCGCTGCATCTGATCAGCCTGTTCCAGGAAGCCGGGCTGACGCAGGCCGAGGCTGTCTGGGTCGCGACGCTCAGCGGCCCGGCGACGCTGGCCGCCCGCGCCATCGACGCGACTTTGGGAGAGCGGCTTCCGGCCGAGAAGGTGGCGCTGTTCGGCCTGCTGCTGGGGCCGATCCTGTGCCTGACGCTGCCTTTCGTGACGATGACGATTACGGCGGCTGCGATCTTCATCGTGCTGTTCAGCGCGGCGCTCGGCGTGATCTCGATCGCGCGGGCGACGCTGCCGCTGGCGCTGTTCGGGCGCAACGGCTTCGCGTCGATGCTCGGCAAGCTCACCGTGCCGCAGAACATGACCTTCGCCGCGGCGCCGCTGCTCTTCGCGGTGATGGTCGAGCGGCTCGGCGCCAGCCCGACACTGGTGATCTCGGCGGCCATTCAGGCCATCGGCTTCGCCGCGATGTTCGCGCTGGTGCGGATGGTGGCGCGGGCCTGAAGCGGGATCAGATCCGGGCCAGCAGGGCCGCGATTGCGAGCGCCGCGGGCAGCGCCTGTATATAGAGGATCTTGCGGCTGGCGGTTGCTGCGCCAAACAGTCCGGCAACGAGGACGCAGGCCAGGAAGAACAGCTTGATCGCGAAGCCTTCCGGGCCGAGCCAGAGACCCCAGCCGAGGCCGGCGACGAGGAAGCCGTTATAGAGCCCCTGGTTGGCGGCGAGCACCTTCGAGCGCGCGGCGAATTCCGGCGTGAGGCCGAAGGCCTTGTGGCCGCGCGGCGTGTCCCACCAGACCATCTCCAGAATGACGATGTAGACATGGATCAGCGCGACGAGGCCGATCAGGAGCGCTGCGATCATCGGTCGAACATCCTGCGGCGGGGGGCTTTTATGACCATCAGACCGTGCCGCTCATGATAGCGGCAAGACGGGCGTAGCATTCCTGCAGCGGCGTCGCGTCGTCCTTGGCCTGCTTGAGGAAGGCTTCGAGCGCGGGATGCAGGCGGATCGCCTCGTCGACCTCGGCTGACGCACCCTGGCGATAAGCGCCGAGGCGAATCAGTTCTTCCATGTCGGCATAGGTCGCGAGCGTCGAGCGCGCCTTCTGCACCACCGGATAATAGGCGGGGTCGCAGGAACGCGGCATCGTGCGCGAGACCGATTTGAGGATGTTGACCGCCGGATAGCGTCCGCGCTCGGCGATGGAGCGCTCCATGACGATGTGGCCGTCGAGAATGCCGCGCACTGCGTCGGCGACGGGCTCGTCATGGTCGCCGCCGTCGACCAGCACGGTGAAGAGGCCGGTGATGGCGCCGTCGCCGGTGCCGGGGCCGGCGCGTTCGAGCAGGCGCGGCAGTTCGGCGAAGACGGTCGGGGTGTAGCCCTTCGTGGTCGGCGGCTCGCCAGCGGCCAGGCCGATCTCGCGCATCGCCATGGCGAAGCGCGTCACCGAATCCATCAGGCACATCACCTGCAGGCCGCGGTCGCGGAAATATTCGGCGAGCGTCAGCGTGGTGAGGGCCGCCTGCTTGCGCATCAGCGCCGGCTCGTCCGAGGTCGCAACGACGACGATCGAGCGGGCGAGGCCCTGCGGCCCGAGATCCTCCTGCAAGAACTCCTGCACCTCGCGGCCACGCTCGCCGACGAGGCCGATTATGTTGACGTCGGCCTGGGCATAGCGCGCCAGCATCGAGAGCAGCACGGACTTGCCGACGCCGGAGCCGGCGAAGATGCCCATGCGCTGGCCGATGCAGCAGGTCAGGAAGGTGTTGAGAGCTCGCACGCCGAGATCGAGCGGGCGACCGACCCGGCGCCGCTTATGGGCGTTCGGGGGATCGTTGCGATAGGCGAAGAGCGTGTCGCCCTGCGGCAAAGGCGGGCCGCCGTCGACCGGACGGCCAAGCGCATCGACGACCCGGCCGAGCCAGGCCGGGGTGGGGCGCAGGCCCGGCTGCGCCTGGTCGACATGGACGGGGCAGCCGCGGCGGACGCCGTCGAGCCCGCCGAACGGCATGACCAGCGCCTTGTCACCGGAGAAGCCGACGACCTCGCAGGGAACGCGCGTGCCCGGCGCGATCTCGATGCCGACGCGCCCGCCCAGGCTCATCGTGCCGATCGGCCCGGCGACCTCAACCAGCAGGCCGCGCACGCCGATGACGCGGCCATAGATGGTCACGCTTTCGATATGCTCGATGGCGGTCGCCAAAGCGGAGAGGCGGTCATGGCCGTGGGACGGGGAATTCATCGGAGTGATTCAACTTCGCCGGCAGTGTACGGGCAACCGAATTCGCGGCCGGCCCGACCTGTGGATGATTTGGTAAGAGTTCCTAACAAATTGCGCTCATTTACCTGCTGTTAAGCTCTGTGATTAACACTGCGGATTGAGGCTGCCACGTGTCGCAGAGCCATTATGGCGCTGTTTCCCGGGGCAACCCTCCGCGAGAGGCGCTTTCGCGGCCGAGAAGTTCAGCGATCCGTGTCAAATTCGACTCACCTCGACAAGGATCGTTCACTTTCTCCGAGGAAGCGCTTGCGCTCGGGAATCACGGTTTGTTAACCAGTTTCCTCGTAGCGTGTCGCGTGGCGTTTCATTGGGCAAGTGCGTCGTCGTCCGGGGCCGAACGGTCCGGGCGGAAACAACGGTCAAACCTGCCCTGCGGGCGAAATTGGGGACGTGGACATGCGGGTTCTGCTGATCGAGGACGATAGCGCGACCGCTCAAAGCATCGAGCTCATGCTCAAATCGGAGAGCTTCAACGTCTATACGACGGACCTCGGCGAAGAGGGCGTCGATCTCGGCAAGCTCTACGANTACGACATCATCCTGCTCGACCTGAACCTCCCCGACATGTCGGGNTACGAGGTTCTGCGNTCGCTTCGCGTGGCGAAGGTCAAGACGCCGATCCTGATCCTCTCCGGCCTCGCCGGNATCGAGGACAAGGTGAAGGGCCTCGGCTTCGGNGCCGACGACTATCTCACCAAGCCGTTCCACAAGGACGAGCTGGTCGCCCGNATCCATGCGATCGTGCGCCGCTCGAAGGGCCACGCCCAGTCGGTCATCACCACCGGCGATCTGGTCGTCAATCTCGACACCAAGACGGTCGAGGTCGATGCCGCCCGCGTGCACCTGACCGGCAAGGAATACCAGATGCTGGAGCTGCTCTCGCTCCGCAAGGGCACGACGCTCACCAAGGAGATGTTCCTCAACCATCTCTATGGCGGCATGGACGAGCCCGAGCTCAAGATCATCGACGTCTTCATCTGCAAGCTGCGCAAGAAGCTCGCCAACGCGTCTGACGGCAAGAACTACATCGAGACCGTCTGGGGCCGCGGCTATGTGCTGCGCGAGCCGTCCGATGTCGAGGAACGCATCCCGGCCTGACGCATTTCCGTCGCCCGCCCGTCATCGGGCGGTCATGAAGCGACGCCATACCAGTTCTTGACCTGATCGTCGGATGTACACGACAGGTCGACGGGGACCCCGCCGAGAGGCGGGGTTTTTGTTTGTGCGGTGGTTGGGTTCATCGCGGTCGTCGAGAACGGCTTTCGCCTGCCTGCAACACCGCTCCGTCAAGACGCGGGGCCGGCTCAGCCGCGCATCCCGGCGACGATGGCGGTGCGGGGACTGAGGCCGAGCGCGGGGGAGGCGGCGAGCGGGGCCGCCATCGCGGCGTGCCGGTAGAGGCCGCGATGCTGCGGGTCGCAGACCAGCTTCGTCGCCAGCCCCAGCACGGTTTCGGCGGCGCCGAGCAGAAAGGCACCGTCCGGCACCAGGCGCGGCGTCAGCAGTTCCAGCACCTTCACCTTGGTCGGCACGTCGAAATAGATCAGGACGTTGCGGCAGAAGATCACGTCGAACCGGCCGAACTGGTCGTTGCGCTCGAGCAGGTTGTGCTGCTTGAACGTGACCATCGAGCGGATGCGCTCGGAAACCTGCCATTTGTCGCCGATCTGCTGGAAATGCTTCAGCAGCATCTGGATCGGCAGCCCGCGCTGGATTTCGAACTGGCTGTAGATGCCGACGCGGGCCTTCTCCAGAATCTCCGCGGAGATATCGGTTCCGAGGATCTCGATCTTCCAGCCGGCGAGCCGGTCGCCGAGCTCGTCGATCAGCATGGCCAGAGAAAAGGCTTCCTGGCCGCTGGAGACGGCGGCGCACCAGATCCGCAGCGACCGGCTGGCGGCATTGGCGGCGAGCCGCTCGGGCAGGATGACGTCCCGGAACAGATTGAACGGTGTCTGGTCGCGGAAGAACAGCGTCTCGTTGGTGGTCATGGCGTCGACCACGGCGCTTTCGAGAGCGAGGTCACGCGAGAGCCTGAGTTGGCGGACGAGCGCCTCGATATCGGCGATGCCGCGCCGACGGCAGAGGATGCCGAGCCGGCTTTCGGCGAGGTAACGCTTGTCCGCGGTCAGCGACAGGCCGGAGCGCTGCTGCAGCAGAAGGCGCAGGAAGGCGAAATCGGCTTCGGTCATGCGGTTTGCACCCCCCGCACGAGGCAGCGGATCGAGGCGCCGATCTCGTCGAGCGCGATGACGGCACTGGCACGGCGGGCGCGCACGACCGAACCGGGCATACCCCAGATCGTGCTGCTCGGCTCGTCCTGGGCGATGACGGCGGCTCCGGCCTTGCGCAGCGCGCCGGCGCCAGTGGTGCCGTCGCTGCCCATGCCGGTGAGGACGAGGCCGAGTGCGGCCGGACCGAGATGGCGGGCGGCTTCGCTGAACAGGACGTCGACGGCCGGGCGGCAGAAATTGACGGGCGGCTCGTCACCGATGCGCGCGACGATATGGCCGAGCCGGCGGTCGATGCCGAGATGGCGTCCGCCGGGCGCGATG
>Ga0056906_1001121_pt1 | contig 10416 bp, 10 predicted proteins | sample EBPBio122009_DNA_FD_55045 | JGI IMG/M metagenome (GOLD analysis project Ga0056906, IMG submission 55045) | Wastewater treatment Type I Accumulibacter community from EBPR Bioreactor in Madison, WI, USA - Reactor 1_2/2/2009_ DNA | ecosystem: Engineered > Bioreactor > EBPR > Anaerobic-Aerobic >...
CGCCCTCCGGCGTCGGGATCGACACCGGCCCTTGACCGAAGACGAGGGCGACATAGAAGGCTCGCCGTCGCCGGATCTGCTCGATGAAGCGGCGCGTGACCTGCTCCAGCGCGACCTCGCCGGTTGCGCCATCGTCGGGTCGGGCGTTGCGCAGGAAGCGTCGTCCGGCCGCCGCGACGACGGCCTGGTGGTAGGCCGTCTTGGTCGGGAAGTAGTGGAAGAGCAGTCCGCGCGAGATGCCGGCCTCGGCGGCCACCGCGTCGATCGACACCTCCTGCACCGGCTTGTCGACGAACATCCGCAGCCCGATGCCGAGCAGTTGCCGACGACGTTCGTCGGGGGTGAGGCGCNCCATAGTGCTATTGAGCATTGCTCAACAAGACGCTACCGTCAATCCCATGGACTTCGCCCACAGCTCCCGCGCCGCCGACCTTGCCGAGCGTGTCCGCACCTTCGTCGACACCGAGGTGCTGCCCGCCGAAGAGGTCATNACCGCCGACATCCTGGCCCGGCGCGCCCGCGGCGCGGACCCCTGGACGGTGCATCCGCTCATCGAGGAGTTGAAGACGAAGGCCCGGTCGGGTGGCCTGTGGAATCTCTTCCTCCCCGCCGGCCACGAGGGTGCGTATGCCGCGAAGTACGGCACCGATGGCGCGGCGGGTCTGACCAACCTCGACTACGCGCCAGTCGCCGAGGCGACCGGTCGCAGCTATCTCGCGCCGTTGGTGTTCAACTGCAACGCGCCGGACACAGGCAACATGGAAGTGCTGCTCAAGTACGGCTCGCAGGGGCAGAAGGATCAGTGGCTNGACCCCTTGNTGGACGGTCGCATCCGCAGTGTCTTCCTGATGACCGAGCCGGGCGTCGCTTCCTCGGACGCCACCAATATGGAGGCCACCGCGCGCCTGGACGGCGACGAGGTCGTCATCAACGGACGCAAGTGGTGGTCCACCGGCGCCGGCCACCCCGACGCCAAGGTCGGGATCTTCATGGGCCTGACCGACGAGTCGGCGCCCCGCCATCAACAGCACTCGATGGTCGCCGTCCCGCTCGACGCGCCCGGCGTGAAGGTCGAGCGGCTGCTGACCGCCATGGGCGTCTACGACGAACCGATCGGCCACGGCGAGGTGACGCTCACCGACGTGCGCCTCCCGGCCGAGGCGATCATCGCTGGGCCGGGGCGGGCCTTCGAGATCGCCCAGGGCCGACTCGGGCCGGGGCGAGTGCATCACTGCATGCGCCTCATCGGCCTGGCGGAGTACGCCCTGGAACTGGCCTGTGAGCGCTCGGTCCGTCGCGTCGCGTTCGGTAAGCCGATCGCCAACCTCGGCGGCAACCGGGAGCGTCTGGCGAAGGCACGGATCGCGATCAACCAGGCCCGATTGCACGTCCTGCACGCCGCGTGGAAGCTCGACACCTATGGCACGGCGGGCTCGCTCTCGGAGGTGTCCGAGATCAAGGCAGCAGTGCCNCAAATGGCNTGTGACGTCATCGATCTCGCCATCCAACTCCACGGTGGCGCCGGGATGGGTCCGGATTTCCCGCTCGCAACGGCCTATGCGGGCGCGCGCTCGCTCCGCCTCGCCGATGGGCCGGATGAGGTTCACCTCGGCGTCGTGGCAAGGCATCTGCTCAAGCCGTATGCCGCGGCCGCAGCGGCGGAGGCGGGTGCGCGATGAGGGCGCTGGTCACCGGCGGCGCCTCCGGTCTCGGCTTGGCGCTGACGAAAGCCCTTCTCGCACAGGGAGATCTCGTCGTCGTCGGTGACCTCGCGGAGAGCCGCCCCGAGAGCGTGCCGGGCGACGCGGCATACCTCACCTTGGACGTGCGCTCCGAGCGTGACTGGGAAGCCGCCCGGGACTGGGTGGACCGCGAGTGGGGCCGCCTCGACCTGCTGGTCAACAACGCCGGCATCGCGACCGGCGGCCGGATCGACGTCGAGACGACCGAGGACTGGCAGCGCGTCCTCGACATCAACCTGATGGGTGTCGTGCGCGGCTGTCGGACGTTCACGCCAATCTTCAAGCGGCAGAGGGACGGTCACATCGTCAACGTTGCCTCATTGGCCGGCTTCATCCACGGGCCGGGGATGTCGAGCTACAACGCGACGAAGGCCGCGGTCGTTGCCGTCTCGGAGACGCTCGGATTCGAGCTCGACCCTTGGGGGATCAAGGTCTCGGTCGTGTGCCCGTCGTTCTTCCGGACCAACCTGCACGAGAGCATGCGCGGCACCGACACGGCGATGGAATCGACCGCGATCGGCCTCATCACGCAGGCGCCCTTCACTGCGGCCGAGATCGCGACCGCGGTCCTCCATGGCATCGAGGCGGGTGACGCGGTCATCGTGCCCGACGACATCGCGGTCTCGATGGTCGCGATGAAGCGCACCGACCCCGAGGCGTATGCCGTGTGGGGCCGCGACGGCGCCGCGCGCCTGGCGCGTCGGGAGCTCGGCGGATGAGTGCCGACGCCGCTGCCGCAGTCCGCGAGGAAGATGCCTTCGAGGTCGCGGCCGTGACGGAATGGCTTCGGGAGAACGCAATTGATGCCTCTGGCATCGCAGACGAGCCGATCGTCAAGCAGTTCACCGGCGGCGCGTCCAACCTGACCTATCAACTCTCCTACCCCAGCGGTCGGAACCTGATCCTGCGCCGTCCGCCCTCGGGAACCAAGGCCAAGGGTGCTCACGACATGGGCCGCGAGTTCCGGATCCAACAAGCGCTGGCACCGGTCTTTCCTCTCGTGCCACGCATGGTCGGGCACTGCCTCGACGACGCGGTGATCGGCAGCGAGTTCTACGTCATGGAACGGATCGACGGCGTGATCCTGCGCAAGGACATCCCCGTGGGCATTGGCCTCGACGAGTCTGCGACGGTGGATCGTCTGTGCGACAGCGCGATTCAGGCACTCGTCGACCTCCACGGGGTGGATCCCCATGCCTCAGGTTTGGCCGAGCTTGACCGGGGTCCGGGTTACGTCGAGCGTCAGGTCGGCGGTTGGATCGAGCGGTATCGCCGGGCCCGTACCGAGGACGTGGGGGACTTCGCCGAGGTCATGGCCTGGCTCGAGGCGCACCAGCCCGCTGAGCAGCCGCACGCGATGATCCACAACGACTACCGCTTCGACAACCTCGTGCTCGACCGTGAGGACCCCACTCGCATCGTCGGCGTCCTTGACTGGGAGCTCGCGACGGTCGGGGATCCCCTGATGGACGTTGGGTCGCTCATGGCCTACTGGTGTCAGGCCGACGATCCGCAGGACGTCCGCAACATCAGGCTCCAGCCCACCGATGCCCCGGGTATGTGGACGCGCGTCCAGGTGTGGGAACGCCTATGCCGAACGGCGCGGGATCACCGTGCCCGAGCAGGACCGACGGTTCTACGAGCTCTTCGGGACGTTCCGGTTGGCCGGGATCGCCCAGCAGATCTACTACCGCGCCTTCCACGGCCAGACGACCAATCCCACCGCGCGCTTCATGGGTATCGTCGTGCACGTGCTCGATGCCCGCTGTCGGGAGTTGCTCGGATGAGCCGGATCTATGTGGTGCGCCACGGCGAGGCATCTTGGCACGCAGAGGACTACGACCAGCTCACTGAGAAGGGCCACGCCCAGGCAAGGGCGGTGGGAGCCGAACTGGCGGCCCGCGGCATACGCCCCGATGTCGTGGTCTCGGGGACCCTGCGTCGGCACCGGGAGACCGCGGCAGGGCTGCTCGAGGGCGCCGGGTGGGACCACGCCGTGGCCGAGGACGACCGGTGGAACGAGCTCGACGCCGACGACATCGTGCGGGCGCATGCCCCGGAACACGCGACATGACCGCTGCGCTGGCGCACTTCGCCGGGCGGGGAGCCGCCGGGGACTTCGACGCACTCTTCGGCGAGGCGATGGTGCGCTGGTTCGAGACAGGGTCGGGCTATCTGGAGTCCTATCGCGAGTTCACCCAGCGGGTGGAGGACGTGCTGGGAGCGCTTGTTTCAGGACTCGCGCCCCTGGGTCAGGCCGTCGTCGTCACCTCCGGCGGCGTCGGCAACAGCATCGCCTCCCAGGTCCTCGGCGGGGGCGCCGAGACGTGGATGCGAATCTTCGGCACCTTCCCCAACACGGGCATCATGCGGCTCTCCCACTCGGGTGAGCGGGGGCTGCGGTTGCTCTCGCTGGGCGAGATCTCGCACCTCGAACAACGGCCCGAGTTGCTCTCCGAGCGCTGACGTCCACCGAAAGGCAGCTTCTGCGTGACGCAGAAGTTGGGTCGGGACCGGTCAGACGTGGTCGTGCGGCGGGCGCAAGTGCGTCCACGGCCGCGTGAGTTCGAAGCGGCGACCGTTGATCTCGTCGACGTCGATGGCGATGACGTTGAATTTCGCGGTGTCGACCCACGGTCGCAGCGGCAACTGGTCCAGCGCGTCGAGTTCGTGTCTCTCGAGCTGCCGGGCGCGACCGCGCACGACGACGCTGTGCGCCTCCTCATCGCCGAACTCATCGATCTCGAAGGCCACGTCGTCGTTGATCGTCAGTCCGAGAAGCTTGCTGCCCTCGGCGGTCCGGAAGACGAGGCGGCGATCGGCGTCCACCGCATAGTTCAGCGGCACGATGTGCACCTCGTCGAGCAGGTGGAAGGCCAGCCGCCCGAACTCCTGCGCGTGCAGCAACTCCCAGCACTGCTCCGTCGTGAGGTTGCTGACCGGACTGTGCTCGCTCATGGCGACCCTCCTGATGCGTTGTCCACCAGCCTAGTCCGGGCCCTCCCCCCGATGCAGCCGGTCCNGTTCGTGATGCGCACTACCCTTCCGCTCATGGCGAANGAACCGTCGTCGGTCCGGGCAACACCGGCGCCGAGATCGCCACCGGAGAATGTGCCCGNCCTGTGGTTCACCGGCTTCACGAACCCGATCAGNGGCATGTTCCGCGAGCTCGCGATCGATGCCCGCAANATCGCCAAGGCCATCGCCGCGCGCTGAGGCGCCGGTCNGTCAGACGCGCACGCAGTCGAAGGTGAAGCCGTGGGCGCGCAACCGGTCGACGAGCGGCTGGCCGATCCCGGTGGCGGGCGTCAGGACGCCGGCAGCGTCCGGCAGCGTGTCGCCGTCGAACGCGAGCGCGAGCGCGGACTGGCCGAGCATGATCGCCGTGCCCGAGTAGCCGGGGTCCTCGTCGGCCGCGACGGTCGTGCGATAGCGCGCGCCGGTCGTCGTGGTCGTCTCGATCTGCAGGACGAACCTGCCACCGGCCATCCGCTCCTCACTCGGGCCTTCGCCGGGCTTGGGCAGCACCCGGTCGAGCACCTGACGGGAGGGCCCGAAGGACATGCCGGTGAAGACGCCGCCGAGCACCGCCGTCGTCAGGCCNGCCTTCACGGCGCCGCCCGGGCCCCGCCCGGTGTCCATGACCTCGTCGTAGCGGAAGTCACGGCCATAGGACCAGTTGGTCAGGGCGTTGCTGCGGCGCACGATGCGGGTGTTGTAGGACGCCATGAAGAAGGGTGCGTTCCACCGGCCGGTCACCGGGTCGAGGTTGACCGGCACCTGGCGCGAGACCTTCTCGAGGACGTTGCGTGGAGCGGGGCGNCGNTTGCGGTGCGAGGGCTCCTCGTCTCGCGNCGGCGACAGGCCATAGGGGTCACCGGCCCGACGGCGGGCGGACGGGTCGGCCGAGGAGACGATGGCCTGTTGCCGCATCGAGTCGATCGTGCCGCCGCTGATGCCTCCGCGCAGGGTGCGCACGTGGAGCAGGGTCTCGCCGAGCGTCCCCTCGCCGTCTGCGGCGACCTGCTGCGCCGTCACCCAGACACCGAGGTCGGAGGGGATCGAGTCGAAGCCGCACGAGTTGACGATGCGTGCGCCGCTCTCGCCGCTTCGTCCTGGTAGGCGTCGATCGCGTCCCGGACGAAGAGCACCTCACCGGTGAGGTCGCAGTAGTGGGTGCCGGCGGCGGCGCAGGCCGCGACGAGCGGCATACCGTATTTGGCGTAGGGGCCGACCGTCGTCGCGACGACCCGGGTCGCCGCGGCCAATTCGGCGACCTGGGCCTCGTCCGAGGCGTCGACGACCAGCAGCGGCCAGTCGGCAGCCTTGGAGTCCAGCCCCGAGCGCACCTTCTCGAGGCGCTCCAGGGACCGTCCGGCGAGAGCGATCCGGGCGCCATCAGGGGCGTTGCGGGCCAGGTGTCCGGCCGTCAATCGACCGACGAAGCCGGTCGCGCCGAAGAGGACGATGTCGTGCGTGCGTTCACCGGTGGACGTCATGGAGCCACTCTAAGGACTCCTTGCGTCCGCGCGCGGCGTGCCCATGGCGACCGAACGCGCGGACGCCAGGGCGGGGTCGGCGGTTGCGCGGCCGACGCGGAAGGACTACGCACAAGGTATGACCGCCACTGACGCCTTCCGCGCCGCCCGAGACCAACTCATCGACCTGCGCGAGGACCACGAGCGCGCGGTGGCCGAGTTCGCCTTCCCCGACGTGGGGGAGCGGTTCAACTGGGCGATCGACTGGTTCGACGCCATCGCGCGCGGCAACGACGAGCCCGCCCTGGTCATCGTCGAGGAGGACGGCTCGAGCACCGAGCTCTCCTTCGACGCGATCGCGGCACGCTCGGACCGGGTCGCGGCCTGGCTGAAGGAACGCGGCGTCGGCAAGGGCGCCCCCGTCATCCTCATGCTCGGCAACCAGGCCGAGCTGTGGGACCTGATGCTGGCCGTCATGAAGCTCGGCGCCGTCATCATGCCCACCACGACCGCCGCCGGCACGAGCGACCTCGAGGACCGCATCACTCGTGGCCACGCCACGGCGGTCGTCACCACGCCCGACCAGACGTGGAAGTTCGACGGCATCGCGCCCGACCTGACCCGGATCAGCGTGGGCGAGGCCGACGGCTGGGAGGACATGCACGCGGCATACGCCATCGACGTGCCCCCGACCCCGCACCCGGGCACCGCGCCCGGCGATCCGCTCCTTCTCTACTTCACGTCCGGCACCACCAGCCGCCCAAAACTGGTGGAGCACACCCAGATCAGCTATCCCGTGGGACACCTGTCGACGATGTACTGGCTGGGCCTGCGCCCCGGCGACGTCCACCTCAACATCTCCAGCCCGGGCTGGGCCAAGCATGCGTGGTCCTGCTTCTTCGCGCCGTGGATCGCCGAGGCCACGATCTTCCTCTACAACTACACCCGCTTCGACGCGGCGAGCCTGCTCACCGAGTTGCGCGATCGCGAGGTCACGAGTTTCTGCGCGCCGCCCACGGTCTGGCGAATGCTCATCAACGCCGACCTCTCCGGCGGAAAGGGCAGCCTGCGCGAGGTCATCGGTGCCGGCGAGCCACTCAACCCCGAGGTCATCGCGCAGGTCGACGCGGCGTGGGGGCTCATCCTGCGCGATGGGTACGGCCAGACCGAGATGACGGCTGCGGTCGGCAACACGCCGGGGTCGGTGGTCAAGGCAGGTTCGATGGGTCGCCCCTTGCCGGGGATGCCGGTCGCTCTCGTCGATCCCGCGACCGGCGAGGTGGTGGTGGGTCCCGGCGAGGGGGAGATCTGCCTGGACCTCGCGCAGCACCCGCTGTCGTTGATGACCGGCTACCAAGGTGACGACAAGCGCAATGCCGAGGCCATGGAGGGCGGTTTTTACCACACGGGTGATGTCGCGAGTCGGGACGACGACGGCTACATCACGTACGTCGGCCGGACCGATGACGTCTTCAAGGCGAGTGACTACAAGATCAGCCCGTTCGAACTGGAATCGGTGCTTATCGAGCATCCGGCGGTCGCCGAGGCGGCGGTCGTGCCCGCTCCCGACGAGGTGCGGCTGGCGGTCCCGAAGGCCTACATCGCGCTCGCGCCCGGACACGAACCGGACGCGGACACGGCCCGCTCGATCCTCGCTCATGCGCGCGAGCACCTGCAGCCGTGGCAGCGCGTGCGCCGGATCGAGTTCTTCGAGTTGCCGAAGACGATCTCGGGCAAGATTCGCCGGGTCGAGTTGCGGGCCCGCGAAGAGCAACTCGCCGATGTCGAGGGCCGGCACGGTCAGGAGTGGCGCGACGACATGTTCGAGGGTCTCAAGGGCTGACCGGCGGATTCGGTCGAGACCGAAGGACCGGCATAGCATCGAGATCATGCCTGACGTCGGCCGTTGCTCCGTGGCCTCTGCCCTTCGCGAGGAAACCCTCGCCGGGACTGCCCCCGAGGCACGCCGGTGGGTCCTCATCGAGCACCCCGGGCCGTGGGCCAAGGCGCCCCTGGACACGCCTCCGCTTGCTGGTTCCCTCGGCCAGCGGCTCGACCAGGCCCTCACCGACTTCGGCGCCAAGGTCCTCCTCGTGCGCCGCACCGGCCGTCAGGAGGACTCGCAGNCGCGCCTGTGGCGGGTCGTCGACACCGCGACCGGACTCTCGCTGAGTGGGCTCTGGCGGACCGAGCGTGACCTCGAGGTGCTNCTNCCGGCTCTCGCCGGGTGCGCGGGCCCGCTCTCCGAGCCCTGCCCCGAGATGGTCCTGGTCTGCACCCACGGTGTGCGCGATGCCTGCTGCGCCATCAAGGGCCGACCGATCGCCGGAGCTGTCGCGAAGGCGCTTGCGTCCTCCGACGTCGAGGTGCTGGAGTGCAGCCACCTCAACGGGCACCGCTTCGCCGGCACGGCGCTCACCCTCCCCGATGGCCTCTGCTACGGCCGCCTCGACCAGAGCGACGCCCCCAAGGTCATGAAGGCCCATGCCGANGGGCGAGTGTGGCCGGACAGGCTCCGCGGCCAGACCGGGCTCGTCGGCGCGGCGCAGGCNGCGCACGTCTGGGGCCTTCGAGAACTTGCCACCCGCACCGGGAGCACCGACGTCGCCCTGAGCGACGTGCAGGTCGGGTCCGTGGCCGAGGAGTCAGGTGGCGTCACCCGTGTCGAACTCGTGGGGCTGGCGAGGCCCGGCGAGGGCACGTGGGTGGACGTGCGTCGCGAGGACCTCGCGCCCGCCCCGCTGTCGTGCGGCAAGTCGCCGGAGTCCGCTCGCGGTTACACCGTCCTGCCCCAGACCGCCCGCGCCGCGATCTGAGCACGATCACGGGACGCTCACCTCGGTCGTCGAGAGAGTGCCGGTGGCCGGGCAGGTGCGACCTTGCGTCGCCGCGATGGCGTCGAGCCGGTTCCCGTTGATGATCGACACCTGGTCGTAGGCCGGTCGGCCCTCGATGAGGTTGCGGAAGGTGAAGCGGGTCAGCTCGGCGACATGACAATCGGTGCCGAAGGTCAGTAGGTCGAAGGCCGAGGGCTGCCCGGCCAACTCGCCACCGTCCTCGGTCTGCACGTAGTGGGTGAACGGCCCCCCGCCGGTGAACGTCCCGACCTGGATGCGATTGCCCTCCAGCGACGGCGTGTGCATGTGCCCGTTGACGGTGACCTTGGCCGTGACCTCCCGCGCGCCGAGCGGATGGTGGGTGACGAAGAGGTCGGGCTCATCGCGGCCCACGAAGGCGGATTGGTAGGCCTCGATCGCCGGTCGCTGCCGGTCCGCGGTGCGCTTGCCGTCGTCGCCGAACCAACGCGTGTCGTTGATTCCCGTGATGCGTATGCCGTGGAGCGTNGCCTCGGTGAAGTGGTCGTCGTCTGNATGCAGGAGAACGACATTGGGGATCNTCGCCAAGCGATCGAGCACAGCGCGATCGGTGCTCGACGTGGCGTCGTGGTTGCCCTTGACGAAGAAGTAGGGGACCCCGAGGGAGGCGATGCCGTCGAAGATTCCGGCTGCTTCACCCTCCTCGACCGTGCCGAAGGTGAGCAGGTCGCCCGCGTCGACGACGGCGTCGACCTGCTCCGCGGTGATGAGTTCCTTGGCCAACGGGNACTGGTTGCCGCCGTGCACGTCCGAGATGAGGAGCAGCCGCAGCGCGACGGTGGTGTCTCCGGGGTNGGGGCGGTAGCGCTGCTGGAGGGCGTTGGTGAGGGCCACGAGGTTGGTCAGGTAGGGCGCGACCTCCTTGGAGCGGGCCTCGACATCGGCGAGGAGACCCGAATTGGCCTGCACGGTGCTGAGGATGCCGTTGCTCGTGAAGCCCGACGCCTGGTCGGGACGATAGGTGAGCGCGGCCGAGGCGCCGGTGACCGCCATCGCCAGCACCGCTGCGCCGAGGGCTCTTGCCGTGGCTGCCCAACCCGCGAAACGCCGCCGTCGCAAGGACCCGGCCAGCACGACGAGCCCGACGATGAGCAGGGAGCCCACCGCAAAGCGCACCGCCAGACCCGTTGCGGCAGAGCGGATCGCCTTGTCGAGTTCAAGCGGGCCCGGCGCCAGGGAGGAGGCCGAGATGTTGGGTCGTGACAGCAGTTCGGTGATGGAAGCCTTGACCTGCGGGGTCGCCCGAATGCCCGGGGCCAATCCCCGGAAGGCGACGTCGATGTCGCCGAAGACCGTCGGCGCGACGAGCGAAGCCGACGC
>Ga0056906_1001130_pt1 | contig 10262 bp, 12 predicted proteins | sample EBPBio122009_DNA_FD_55045 | JGI IMG/M metagenome (GOLD analysis project Ga0056906, IMG submission 55045) | Wastewater treatment Type I Accumulibacter community from EBPR Bioreactor in Madison, WI, USA - Reactor 1_2/2/2009_ DNA | ecosystem: Engineered > Bioreactor > EBPR > Anaerobic-Aerobic >...
GAAGTCCCCCGCGTATCCCGCGTGAGACGTGGTCAAAACATGGGTCACTTCTCGAGGGAAAAATCCCCGCCTAACGGGTCAATTCTCGGCGGAAATCAACAATCAGCAGGCTGGCGATGGCCGGCACGCCGAAGACGACGAGGAAGATCGGCGCTTCCTCCATCACGGTATAGCCTGCCCGGGCGACGCCGATCCAGAGGTTGATCAGGGCCCCAGTGAACCAGAGCGGCAGGAACAGCTTCACGGCGAAGGGAATCGGCCGTCCGGCCGAGACGGAGAGGCGCGGGGCCAGGACGAGCAGGATGCCGAGCAGGGCGAAGCCGATGCCGATGACCTTGATGGTGTGCATGGATTGGGCCTTGTCTTGAGTAAAAGATATTAAGTTTCAATTATTTAATTCAATTCACAGTGTTAATCATTGCGCTCAATCTACAGAGGAGCTACAGCGATCTCGGCAACGTTGATGAGCGGCGGCTACTCGTCGCCGTCTGCTCCTGTTCGTGGTTCCCTATCTGCCGGATCCGTTGGTGCAGTGATTTCCGGATGGTCGGCGATCAAGTCAGACACCCGAACTCCGATGGCATTGGCCAGCTCGTAGAGCGAGATGATTGTCGGATTTCGGCGACCGCGTTCAAGGCTGCTGATGTACCATTGGCTGAAGCCCGAGCGCTCCTCGACCTGCTCCTGAGTCAGGCCGCGCTCTTTCCGTAACCGCGCAAAATTCTCTCCGACCAGCTTGCGCATATCCATGCGCTCAGAGCTGGCAATTTCCGATGACTTCGATTACCAATTATAGTTGGTATTGTGGCTGACCTGGGAATGACCGAGATGAGATTGCGATTGGCTGTGGCTGCAGCAGCTATCAGTGCCGCGTGCTCGTCAGCCATCCGGCGCAACCGATATCTTTGGTTTACGGTTCGATAAGCCGGAGGACACCGAGAACCAGTATGCCTTCGTCGCCTACGACAATCGCAAGAACATCCTCTTCACTGCGACGTTCGAGGTTGCCCCTCGCCGAGCAGCCACAACTACCTCAGTAAAGTCGGGGAACTCTGAAGGAAAGGCGTCGGACGCGGACGAGAACGCGTCTGCCCTGAGAGTAGCCTATAGCACCCTCCTGCTGCTGGAACGCTGTTCGGACCAGTACGTGGGCGGTGCGCCACTTTTGGTCAGCAGAGATCGCGTCGCTCGCATTGAAAAATCAGCGGCGGCGTTAGGAATCGACGTTCGAGCGGCCAAGGCCAAGGCTCAACGGACTGCGCTCCGGCAAGTTCGACGGGCTCGACGTCCCAGATCCAGACGTCGGCTCCACTTGCCACGAAGCTGGCCGCGATGGCTTCGCCGATCCCACGGGCGCCGCCCGTCACAATGACGGTCTGTTGTGAGAAGTCGTATGTGACTTGCACCGCAGCCCCCTAATTCCCGGGAGGCGTAACGAGCCGAAAGCTATTACATTCCGCAGGATGTTCTTACCAGAAGCGTGAATGGGTCGATCTGGAAATCTTCCTCAAGCGACCTTCCGAATAATCTCAGCCACTTTTCCTGCAACTCGAAAGCCTTGGCCTCGTGCGCCGCGTCACATTCAAATTTGGATTGATGCGCCTCCTGGAAATGGTGCACCAGTTCGTGCACGAGAACCGACAAGTCGGCTGCCGTTGCGCCGCTCCATGTGTCCGCCAGATAAATGATCTTCTCGCGGGAATCGTAGATTGACAGGATATCTGGCCGACCGTGTTGCTGTATGATTTCGGATGCGTATTGCTTGAGCCGTAAAGCAGCAACTTGGCCAACCGGCTTGAATACGAGTTTGGGCAAAAGCGTGGGTATCGGCTGTCCCAGCTCTGCACCGACCCACGTCGCGAGGGCCGCCAGCAACCGCCCTCCCGGATCAAGATGGCTTTCCCCGATGACGATTTCGAAGCCGGAACCGAGACGCAGGCGCTCCGTTGTCTCGTCACGCGCCTGCGCTTCAACATTCATGGATGCTGCGAGTAATGCTGCACCAAAGAATAGATTCCGTCTGGCCGTTCCCATGGCACTCACCTGCAGAAGATGCAGATAGCGGCAAAAATGGATCAAACTTCTAAATTGGGTCAAATTTAGATGAGTTAATCTAAGTATAATTGGTCTTTACTGAAAGATTCGACCTCGTCAGCTTCATCATCGTAGAGAAGCTTCGTGAGCATGACATAGCGATTGAGGGAAGCCATACTGATGTCGCGGAGGCATCGTTCTCGCAGCTTGAATGCTTCAACGCGAATGCCTTCACGTAGCTCTGCGGTGTTGAGGCCGAATAACTCGCTCCGCTCAAGCATCCGCGCGAGTTCCCTGTCCCAGGCAACACAGGCCCGAGCCTGACGCGTCGTCGATTGCGCCCCCTCCGCGAGGCCGCCCCATAGGATGCAGGCGCATATAGCGAACACTGAAGATCGTCCCATTTGCGCCTCTTTGAGTGCAAGCGTTTGGATTGAGCTGGGGCTGGGTTTGTCTCTTCCGTTGCCGTTAGCCTTCGTAGCAACGAAACTTTCGTCAGGTCATGATGGAGAAGCGAAAGGATGCCGATATTTCGCCGAAAGTCGTGTCATGCTGGACGACAGGGGAGAAGTTCTTTTGGTAGTGAACGAAGGTTCGTCGCCGAATTTGTCGGCCCACTGCCGAATTTGTCCATGCCGCGCGAAATCTTGCAGCCGGAACCGAAGCGGAGATGTTCCCCGCTAAGGATATTAGGATATCGTTCGCGCGAGGGACGCGGGAGATGTGGACAGAGATTCTGAGGAAACAGCCGAACAGCAAGCTGGATCCTCAAGGAGACGCTTGTCTCAATTACTTCTCTGAGAGCTTGTCGGCCGGTGAATGCTGGCCCAGCCCTTACGCGCTGCCAAGATCGATCAAACCACAACAGGTCATTCGTCTTTTGACAGATCGGCGGAGGCCGGCGCCGTCTGAATAGACGCATATCGGGCGATTTCAATTGGAGTTTCACCGAACCGGCGACGAAAGGCAGCCCTAAAGCGTGTCGTGTTAGTGAAACCGTATCGGCGGGCGACGGCAGCGACTGAGGCGTCACGCATACCCCGGGCAAGATCGGCATGCGCTAGATCAAGCCGGACAGCATGCAATGCAGCCAAAGGGGTGCTGCCGCGAAAATGCCTGAACACAGTCGTCAAGGTTCGCAAGCTGCAGCCTGCGGCCGCAGCGATATGTGACATACGGATAGGCTCCGCGCCGTGGGCGCGCATGAAGTCTTCCGCGCGTCGAACGTAGGCTGGAATTGGATTTCCGGCTGAATTTGCGAGTCGATCAGAGTAGTTATGAGTGGTGCCACGCAAAATCAGCGAGACAAGTAGGTCCGTTAGCGACGCAAGTGCGACTGGGTTATTGGCAACACCGTCCCGTCGTTGAAATTCCTGTGTGACGAAATCGAGTTGGCTTTTCAGGCTGGCTGTAAGCCCGGTGCCCCAATCGAGGCTGGGCTCGAAAATGAGCGGCCGACGCAGCCGCTCATCCAGCATGTGTTCAAGCATGCTCTCGATATCCGTCGCTTTCAAGAAAACATTGGTGCGCGCGTTATCGTCGCTGATTAAAAGGCGGCCGCCGGGACCGGGCCTCCAGGCGAGACCAGATTGTTGCGTGGCTGTCGTGGATCTTCCCTTTTGCTCCAAGGTAATGTGGCCTACGAGCATCGTCGTGAAACAATACAGGCTCCCTTCATCGCCGTCGACGGTGACCTCGGTGCTGAAGCTGCTCTCGACAAAACTCGCAAGAAGCGAGCCGGCGCCACGTATCGCAAGGGTCAAGATCGGCTGTTCGAAGCGCGGGCGCCAAAGAGCGCGATCCTGCAATTGGTAGGTGTAGGTGCGGTTTGACTGTGCGGCCCGTTCAATCACGCGAATCTTGCCGCTCGAATCCTCCAGAGCTTCGGACCGGACGACGTCGAACATTGTCAGCACAGGGGTGCTCGTGGTCGCAACCATAGGAGTCCCCGTCCAGCTTCCTTGCCGTGACGCAAGCAATTTTAGACAAATTCAGCAGCGGACCGACAAATTCGGCGGCACATTTGGAGCGCAGTTGAAAGCGTCGTTCCCCACCGCAGCAAACCTAGCACATATTGGCGACGCTGCGTCAGCGCCTCCTGCGCTACAGATCCGCCTCAGGATTATCAAAATCAAACCTAGAGAATGAAAAAGGATAATGTAACTGGAGTAGCTGTAATGCTAGAGTTTATCGTGATCTTCGGCGGCTTCTTTCCCGCTCTCGGAGAGATCTCCCGCCCCGTCTTGACGCATACTACTTCTGTGAAATGCGTCGATCTGCCTTCTCGCACTGCTCCGCAGAACTTCCGCCGCGGTGAGTTCGTTAGCCAGATCGGTCCTGCGAGCTGCGAGAAGGGCATCGTCATGCCGATCACGGCAAGTTCATCATGGCGAGCCGCAGGGAACTCCTCGTCCAAGGCCCGGCCTTGAACAAAGTGCCGAACAGACCTCAGATCGCACAGGAAACGGTCGGCGTTCCATCCCGATGCCTGACAATGCGCAAAATCCGCGGCGGGCAGGCGAAGGCAGCTTCCGAAGCCGTTCATAGCGACGAGCGCTCCGTTTGGTCACGGTCAATGGGTGACGGAATGCCGGTATTTCGCCTATAGTCGGCGGACGCAGTTCATAGAGCGGGCTAGGGTGGGAGCTAAGCACCATGGACCCGGCGCTTCCGAAATTTCTACAGTTCGACCGATTTGCGCTCGATTTGACGCGCGAACGCCTAAGAGCGGGCGATCAGGAGATTGCGCTGCGGCCCAAGGCGTTCGAGGTTCTCCGTCACCTTGCCGAGAATGCTGGACGGCTGGTGTCGAAGCGGGAACTGTTTGAGGTCGTATGGCCAAATGTCGCTGTCACGGATGACTCACTCGTTCAGTGCATTCGCGAGCTACGAGACAAGCTGGGTGACACCGATCATCTCCTGATCGAAACCGTACCCCGTCGCGGATACCTGTTGAACGCCGGCCACCCCCACGCGGTCAAAGAGCACGACTCGCTGCCGCCACCCAAGCGATCTCAGATCCCGTTTGCCGGGTCAGTTGGCCGTCGCCTCGTTTTATGGTCGCCTGTACAGCGCAAACGGGCGATTCTGGCGACGGCCGCCATCATCATCTGCTGCCTGGCCGCAGCTGGATATCTTACGGCCCACCTGTGGTTGCCATCGTCAGCCAACGCTCTCTTCACAGAAGACGACGCGCGGCGGATTGCGGCAATTGCTGCAGAGAAGGAGCTTCCGCTTCCGCCATTCCAGATCAGCCGGATCGGGCGTGGTGTTGTCCCTGAACATCGCCGCTTCGTCGGCATCTGGGTCAGCAGCACCGGGTTCGTTAATTCGAACCGCCAATTCATGCTGATCATCACCGGAGCCGAACCCTCCGGCATCGTGACGGGCTTTACAGTTCGGGGGCCTCCTCGGGCCCTGAGCCTTGTCGTCAAGCCGGCTGGCGCGACCCATTTTAAGGCCCGCGTCCTCGGCGATTCCTTTCGCTACAGTGGTCCAAACAGCGAGCGCGAGGTCGTGATGACAGGCGACCGGCGGCTTGAATTCAACGAGGTCTTCGACACGGGAGTGATCGTGCGTGTCGCCCTCGACCCGGTGTGGGCACTGGTTGAGGCCGAGCAAAAAGCTGCTCTGTGGTAGCCGGCGCGGCACAGCGAGCACCATTGTCGCTATGGTCCGTCCGGTTGTCACCAGCGCTTGATCGGGCCGCACAGAGCTATCGTTCTTCCAGGCTCTCACATTGCTGAGGGATAGTGATCGATGCGTGCAGTATTCTATGAAGCCAACGGGCCAGCGCGCGATGTGCTGCGCATCGGAGACGTTGAAACTCCAAGCCCGGGAGTCGGGGAGGTTCGCGTGCGCTTGTACGCGTCAGGGGTCAATCCATCCGACGTAAAAAGCCGCGGACACCGAAAGTCGCCGTTCCCTCTGGTCATCCCACATAGCGACGGTGCTGGAGAAATCGAGGCTGTTGGTCCTGGCGTTGCGAAGTCACGCCTTGGCGAGCGGGTCTGGATCTGGAACGGGCAGTGGCAGCGTCCATTTGGAACAGCCGCAGAGTTCATTGCACTGCCGGCCGCGCAGGCCGTTCCCTTGCCAGATGCACTCAGCTTCGAGGAGGGAGCCGCTCTCGGCATCCCTGCGCTGACCGCCTACCATGCTATCGAGCTTGCCGGGGTCGGTCAGGGCACAACCTTGCTCGTATCCGGCGGCGCGGGGTCGGTGAGCCAGTTCGCCATTCAATTCGCCAAGGCTCGGGGCGCGACCGTGATCAGCACGATCTCATCGCCGGACAAGGCGATGGCAGCACGCGAAGCCGGCGCCGACCATTGCATCGACTACAAGCGTGAAAATGTGGGTGACCGTATTGCTGATATCACGGGGAGACGCGGCGTCGACGCCATCACCGAGATGGACCTAACGGCCAATGCCGGCCTGATCCCGGCGGTGCTCCGGCCGAACGGAAAGGTCATCGTTTACGGCACGGGGGCGGAGGCAACGATTCCCGCCTTCGCCTTCCTCGCCAATTCGATCCAGTTGGACTTCTTCCTGATCTATCAACTGGACGCGCAGCAGCGAGAACGCGCAGTGGCGGGCGTCACGCGCGCTCTTGCTCAAGGTGAAGCGGTTGCCCGTATCGGACCGACATTCCCGCTCAGTGAAACCGCCGCCGCGCATGAAGCGGTTGAGGGCGGAACGATTGGGAATGTCATCGTCAAAATCGAGTAATCGCAGCGTGGCTAGGCGATCTCTTGCGCCTTCGATCCTGCGGCCCCTTCCTGATTGTCGAAGAGTACCTATCGGTGTCGCCTACATCGATTAGATCACCCAGTGCAGTCTCCCATGCCGCCTGTCGATTGCGATCCCACGTCGTGCGGCGTTAGAGGAGCCGCGATATCGTGCTCGGGCTTACATTGTAGCTCTGGGCGATCTCTCGAACAGGTTCGCCGGCAGCTTTCCTGGCCAAGGCCTCCTGCCGCTGATGGTGGGTCATTCCGAATGGTCGGCCGAGCTTTACGCCGCGTGCCTTGGCTCTGCTGATCCCTTCGCTCGTTCTGGCCAGAATTAATGAACGTTCAAATTCGGCGAACCCAGCCATGATCGTCGTGACGAGACGGCCGTGCGGCGTTGTCGTGTCAGCCCACGCTTCCGTTAGAGAGCGGAAGCCAGCGCCGGCTTTCGCGGTTCGATCCAGGATGTCGAGAAGATCGCGGGTCGAGCGTGCTAGGCGATCCAGCCTCGTGACCATCAGCATATCGCCGTTGCCAAGCTTGGCGAGTGCTCGCTTGAGTTCCTGACGGTCCGTTTTGGCGCCGCTCACCTTCTCCTGAAAGATGCGGTCGGCGCCTGCTGCCTTCAAAGCCTCGATCTGGGATTCTAGGGTCTGATTGTCGGTCGAGACGCGTGCGTAGCCGTAAATCATGCGATCATTATGCAACAGATTTATGCAACGGAAAGGCGCTCAGTTATCAAAGGCCCCGCCTGTGTTGCGAAATTATTTGATTGTGACGGTCTCTTGCTCGGCCGTCTTTGTAGGGTCTTCTCCTTTAACAGTTCGACCCAGGAGTTCTAAAGCTCTGGCTCGGGCTGTCGCGGGCGTCCAAGGGGAGCCGTGAGGCCCAATCGTAATCCATTTCTGCCGGCGGTTGATCGTCGTCTTCAGGACATACGACCTGCCCTTGGTTTGGCATCGAACGCTGAAGCCTTTGATCTCGGAGTCCCAAGCATCTTCGCCTGGACCAAGGGAGACCGCCACGCTCTTCGTGATTCGTATCGAGCTCCGCTTCGCCATGACAATCTCCAGCAGCTACAGAAGAGCTGCAAGGCTATGGCGAAATCGCAAGGGCCATTGCGGGCTAATGCAGAGATATCATGTAAACTCGGCCCATTTAGATGCTCTAGAGGGCTCTTTCCGATTACCCAATGAAATTGATGGTGTGCATGGTTCAGGCCTCCTTCGGCCGCAGCGAGATCGCTTCCCAGGCCGCGACCAGGATCAGGATCGCGGTTGCCGCGAGGCTGAAGCCGAGGGGCGGCAGTACCGTCCAGGCCGGTGTCAGCACGGCGAGCAGGCCGAGCCCGACGAGATGGGAGAGGGGATACCAGCCGGCCGTGACCCGTTTGAACAGGAGATTGCCGAGCAGGTAGAAGGCCGGGCCGGCAAGCACGGCGATCGCCGTCTTCGCATCGGTGTGGCCGCCGGGATGGGCGATCACCAGCTCGTCACCGACGGCGACAAGGATGATGCCGGCCACCAGCAAGACATGCAGGTAGGTGTAAGCGATCCGCGCGATCCGGCCGGGATCGTCGGATCGGGCGATATGGTGGCTCGCCCGCTCGGCGCCGATGTGGAAATAGATCCACCACATCGCGATTGAGCTCAGGAAGGAATTCAGGAAGGCGGTCAGATTGGCGGCCGTGACCGGCAGCTTCGCCGCGGTGGCGCCGGTGATCAGGATCGACTCGCCGAGCGCGATGATGATGAAGAGCGCACAGCGCTCGGAGAGATGGCCGCCCTCGACATTCCAGTCGCTGGTGAGCGAGCGGCCCAGGCGCGGGACACGGAAGCCAACGGTCGGGCCGACATATTCGATGCCGAGTGCGATCAGCCAGAGCCCGAAGCGCATGGGGCCTTCGTTCAGCCCGCCGGCGATCCAGAAGACGCCCGAGCAGCACAGCCAGATCGTGATGCGCTGGAAGTTGCGGTGGTTCGCAGGCGAGGCGTCCTTCAGGCTCACCATCGTGAAGAGCGAGCGGACGAGCTGGGCCGTGACATAGGCGCCGGCGAAGATGAGGCCGTTCGCACCGAAGGCTTCCGGCAACGCGCAGGACATCACCAGACCAAGCAACATCAGGACGAAGAGCAGGATCCGGACCGGGGGGCGCTCGGGATCGAGCCAGTTCGTCACCCAGCTCGTGTAGATCCAGATCCACCAGACGGCGCCGAGCAGGAAGGCGGCCTGCGCGACGCCGAGCGGGCTGAAATGCTCGAGCAGCGTGTGGGAGATCTGCGTGATCGCGAAGACGAAGACCAGATCGAAGAAGAGTTCGACGTAGGAGACCCTCGCATGCTGGTGTTCGACGCGCTCCCTGAGCAGCGCGCCGGGTTTGTGAGCTTTGGCCATGCAGACCCCTGTCCCCTGCTGCGCGGCCTTACGCGCAGCCTGTCAGCGAGGGTGTCCCGCAGCCCGCGCCGCCGTCAATGGCGGAAGTGGCGGTGCCCGGTGAAGACCATGGCGAGGCCGGCCTCGTCGGCGGCCTTGATGACCTCGTCGTCGCGCATCGAGCCGCCGGGCTGGATCACCGCGGTGGCGCCGGCCTCGGCCGCGGCGAGCAGGCCGTCTGCGAAGGGGAAGAAGGCGTCGGAGGCGACGACCGAGCCCTTGGCCAGGCTCTCCGTGACGCCTGCCGCCTTCGCGGCTTCGGCGGCCTTCCAGGCAGCGATGCGCGAGGAATCCACGCGGCTCATCTGGCCGGCGCCGATGCCGACCGTGGCGAGGTTCTTGGCGTAGACGATGGCGTTCGACTTGACGTGCTTGGCGACGCGGAAGGCGAAGCGCAGGTCGGCCAGCTCGCGCTCGCTCGGCTGGCGCTTGGTCACGACCTTGAGCGCCATGTCGTCGACGACGGCATTGTCGCGCGATTGGGCGAGGAAGCCGCCGGAGACGGTGCGCAGCGACAGGCCGGGCGCGCGGACATCCGGCAGGCCGCCGGTCAGCAGCAGGCGCAGGTTTTTCTTGGCGGCGATCATCGCGATCGCCTCCTCGTCGGCGTCGGGTGCGATGATGACCTCGGTGAAGACCTCGACGATCTTCTTCGCGGCAGCCGCATCGAGCTTGCGGTTCAGCGCCACGATGCCGCCGAAGGCCGAGACGGGGTCGCAGGCGAGCGCGCGCTCATAGGCCTCGAGCAGCGAACCGCCGGCCGCGACGCCGCAGGGGTTGGCGTGCTTGACGATGACGCAGGCGGCCGAGGCTTCCGGCGCGAACTCGGCGACGCATTCGAAGGCGGCGTCGGTGTCGTTGATGTTGTTGAAGGAGAGCTGCTTGCCCTGGACCTGGCGTGCGGTCGAGACGCCCGGGCGGTTTTCCGGGGTGCGGTAGAAGGCCGCCCATTGATGCGGGTTCTCGCCATAGCGCATCGTTTCGGCGAGTGCGCCACCAAGAGCGCGGAAGGCCGGGGCGGTATCGCCCAGTTCATTGGCGAACCAGTTCGAGATCGCCGCGTCA
>Ga0056906_1001136_pt1 | contig 10222 bp, 6 predicted proteins | sample EBPBio122009_DNA_FD_55045 | JGI IMG/M metagenome (GOLD analysis project Ga0056906, IMG submission 55045) | Wastewater treatment Type I Accumulibacter community from EBPR Bioreactor in Madison, WI, USA - Reactor 1_2/2/2009_ DNA | ecosystem: Engineered > Bioreactor > EBPR > Anaerobic-Aerobic >...
CGGGCGACGGCGAGCAGGCCCAGGCCGAGGAGCACCAACGGCACGCAGGCGGCGAAGACCCAGGCGTAACCCAGCCCGGGCAGGGCTCCCAGGGCGATGATCGGGCCGGAGAGGATGGCGCCGAGGCGCTGGGTGTTCATGAACAGGCCGGAGGCGAGGCCGGGTCGCGGCACGACCTCCTGGAAGATGGTCAGCCCGAGCCCCTGGACGGTCGCGATGAAGATCGCATTGAGGACCTGGAGGGTCACGAGCAGGACGGGTCCGTCGATGACGACCATCGACGCGTAGTAGATGACCCCGGCGATGCTCCCCACGAGGAGTAACCGCGCGGGCCCGAACCGGGTGGTCAATCGACCCAGGCCGAGCAGGATCGGGATCTCCAGGGCGGCGCACGTGCCCAGCGCGACACCACCCCAGATGACGTCGAGGTCGAGGCGGTTGGTGGCGAAGAGCGCGACCGTCGCCACGGACGCCGAGGTGGTCCCGACCAGCACGAGGAAGGCCAGCGTCATGACGACGACGCGCGGCTCGCGAAGCACGGTGAGCACCGATTCACGCGAGTCCTCGGTGACGATCGGCCCACCGGTGCGGGCCCGCTCGCGCATCATCAGGACAGTGAAGGCCAGGCCGAGCGCGGCGATGGCCACGACAGCCCAGAGGACCGACCGCTTGCCGAGCAGGCCGATCATGAAGGTCGCGATCGGTGGGCCGGCCACCCACGAGAAGGAGAAGATCGCGCGGGTCTTCATGATGCCGGACACCGAGGTGCCGACGTGCTTCTGGTGCGCGAAGAGCAGGCCGATCCCGACGCCCGCGGGACCGCCGAGCGCCACCAGCGCCAGGACCGCCATCGGAGAGGAGCGCACTGCCCGACATGAGCAGCCGCGACCGGCTCAGCCGGAGCGTCTCGGGGAGCCGGCCCCGCGGCATACGAGTTACTTCTTCTTGGCGGGCTCGTCCGAGGACAACGCCGCGATGAAGGCCTCCGGGGGCACCTCGACCGAGCCGATGTTCTTCATCCGCTTCTTGCCGGCCTTCTGCTTCTCGAGCAACTTGCGCTTGCGGCTGATGTCACCGCCGTAGCACTTGGCCAGGACGTCCTTGCGGATCGCGCGGATGTTCTCGCGGGCGATGATTCGCGCGCCGACGGCGGCCTGGATCGGCACCTCGAACTGTTGCCGCGGGATGAGTTCCTTGAGCTTTCCGGCCATCATCACGCCATAGCCGTAGGCCCGGTCCTTGTGGACGATCGCGCTGAAGGCGTCGACCGGCTCGCCTTGGAGGAGGATGTCGACCTTGACGAGATCCGCGACCTGGTCGCCGTCGGGTTCGTAGTCGAGCGACGCGTAACCCCTGGTGCGCGACTTCAACTGGTCGAAGAAGTCGAAGACGATCTCGGCGAGCGGGAGGGTGTAGCGCATCTCGACGCGGTCCTCGGAGAGGTAGTCCATGCCGCGCAGCGAGCCGCGCTTGGACTGACACAGCTCCATGATCGCGCCGATGAACTCACTGGGCGCGAGGATCGTGGCGCGCACGATCGGCTCGCGCACCTCGGCGACCTTGCCGCCGGGGAACTCACTCGGGTTGGTGACCGTGATCTCCTTGCCGTCCTCCATCGTCACGTCGTAGACGACGTTGGGCTGGGTGGAGATGAGGTCGAGGTTGAACTCGCGCTCGAGCCGCTCACGGACGATCTCGAGGTGGAGCAGGCCGAGGAAGCCGCACCGGAAGCCGAAACCGAGCGCGGCCGAGGTCTCCGGCTCNTAGGCGAGGGCGGCATCNTTGAGCTTGAGCTTGTCGAGGGCGTCGCGCAGATCCGGGTAGTCCGAGCCGTCGATCGGGTAGAGCCCGGAGAAGACCATCGGTTTGGGGTCACGGTAGCCACCCAGGGCGGTGGTGGCCGGCTTGGAGGCGTTGGTGACCGTGTCGCCGACGCGGCTCTGACGGACGTCCTTGACACCGGTGATGAGGTAGCCGACCTCCCCGACCCCCAGGCCCTTGCCGGGGACNGGTTCGGGTGAGATGACGCCGATTTCGAGCAGCTCGTGGTGCGCCTTGGTCGACATCATGACGATCCGCTCACGCGGGTTGAGGTTGCCGTCGATGACCCGCACATAGGTCACGACCCCGCGGTAGGTGTCATAGACGGAGTCGAAGATCATCGCCCGGCTCGGCGCGTCGGCGTCACCGACCGGCGACGGGAACTGACGGACGATCTCGTCGAGCAACGGCTCCACCCCCACACCGGTCTTGCCGGACACCTTGAGGCAGTCCTCGGGCTCGCAGCCGACGAGCTTGGCCAACTCCTCGGCATACTTCTCCGGCTGAGCGGCCGGCAGGTCGATCTTGTTGAGGACCGGGATGACGTGGAGGTCGTTCTCCATCGCCAGGTAGAGGTTGGCGAGGGTCTGNGCCTCGATACCCTGCGCGGCGTCGACGAGGAGCACGGCACCCTCGCAGGCGGCGAGGCTGCGGCTGACCTCATAGGTGAAGTCGACGTGGCCGGGGGTGTCGATCATGTTGAGGATGTAGGGCTGCAGGCTGCCCGCCTCGTCGGCGAGTTCCCACGGCATNCGCACGGCTTGGCTCTTGATCGTGATGCCGCGCTCGCGCTCGATGTCCATCCGGTCGAGATATTGCGCCCGCATCGAGCGCTCGTCGACGACACCGGTGATCTGGAGCATCCGGTCGGCCAGGGTCGACTTGCCGTGGTCGATGTGGGCGATGATGCAGAAGTTGCGGATCGCCGCCGGCGGCGTCGCGTGCGGTTGCAGCACGGTGCGGGCGCGGGGTGACACGGGAGATGGAACCTCTTGGGTGGGGGGATCAGGGCACTCCCCCTAGTCTCCCACGCTCGGCGCCGTCGTCAGGTCACGTATGCCGCGTGCCCGGGCCGGACCTCACGTGGGCGATCCAGCGGCTCATCGCCTCGTCGATGTCCTCGGTCGAGCCGGCCAGGCTCATCCGCACCCACCGCTGCCCGTCGAGACCGGGAGTCGGCCCGTGTCCGGGCGCGAAGTCCACGCCCGGGGTGATCGCGACACCGGTGGCAGCGAGCAACTGGTCGCAGTAGGCGACCGAGTCGAGCGTGAGGTGAGAGACATCGGCATACGCATAGAAGGCGCCGTCGGCGGGTGCCCACTGGGTGACGCCCAGCTCGGGGAGGCGGGAGAGCACGTGGTCACGATTGTCGCGGTAGCGCCGCACGTGACCGTCCAGCTCGAGTCGCGCCGTCGGGCCGAGCGCGGCGGCGGCGGCCACCTGGGCGATCGCCGGAGCGCAGATGTTGAGGTTGCCGAGCAGCAACTCGACCGGCCGCACCAGGTGCTCCGGCAGCACCAGCCACCCGACCCGCCACCCGGTCATCGAGAAGTACTTGCTCACCGAACCCACGAGCACGGCCTCCCGCGAGGTCTCCCACGCGCTCGCGGCCTGCTCGCCGAAGGTGACCCCGTGATAGATCTCGTCGCTCACGAGCAACACGTCGTTCGCGTCGCACCAGCGCGCGATCGCGGCGAGCTCGTCGGGCGCGATGACCGTCCCGGTCGGATTGGCCGGTGACGCGATGATCAGCCCGGCCGGTGGCGCGCCGGCCGCGGCGGTCCACTCCTCGAGCAGTGCGACGGTCGGTTGGAAGCGCACCGCTGGTCCGCACTCGAGTTCGACGGCTCGGCAGCCCAGCGCGGCCAGCGTGTTGCGGTAGGCCGGGTAGCCCGGACGCGTCATCAACACCACATCGCCGGGGTCGAAGGCGGCGAGGAAGAGCGCCGTGAAGCCGGCCGAGGAGCCGGTCGTCACCGCGACGTGGGCCGGGTCCACGCGCAGGCCGGAGGTGCGCTGGAGGTGGCCCGCGATGGCCTCGCGGCACACCGCCGTGCCCATCGCGTCGGTGTAGCCGAGCACCGCCCCGTCCCGGACCGCGGTGGCGACGGCCTCGAGAGCCACCACAGGAGCCGGTGTCGAGGGCTGGCCGGCGCACAGCGAGATGACGTCGCCATGGGTCGCTGCGCGATGGTTGGCGGCCTTGAGCAGTTCCATGACGTGGAAGGGCTCGACCCTGCCTCGCTGCGACAGCCGTGGACTCACCCGGCCATTCTCACCCACGCCCCTCATAGGGTGGTCGCCATGGCCGGACTGCTCTCCAGACTCCTCACCGTGCTGCGCGGACCCGGACCCAACCCGCCCGGGGTGGCAGGCCCCCTGACCCGCGAGGCCAGCCCTGCGGCATACCCGGGGGACTTTCACGGCGTGCCGAGGATGGAGTGGGCAGCCGACGCCGACGGCCAGCCGGACCCCGGCGAGGTGGTCTGGACGTGGGTGCCCTTCGAGGAGGATCACAGCCGGGGCAAGGATCGTCCGGTGCTGCTCATCGGGCGGGACGGCCGATGGCTGCTGGGCCTGCCGCTGACGAGCAAGGACCACGACCGTGACGGGGGTCAGGAGCGGCGCGCCGGTCGGGAGTGGGTCGACATCGGCACGGGCGGCTGGGACCGTCAGGGTCGGCCGAGCGAGGTGCGGGTGAACCGGATCATCCGGGTCGACGCTGCGAGGATCCGTCGTGAGGGGGCGATCCTCGATCGCGGGATCTTCGAGAGCGTCACAGGCCGTTCGCGCCCATCGGGCCTGAGGCGGCCCAACAGGAAGGGCCCGGTCACCACCAGTGGTGACCGGGCCCTTGCCGTGCGAAGGAGCGTCAGAGCGACGCGGCCTTCTTGGCCATGGCCGACTTCTTGTTGGCGGCCTGGTTCTGGTGGATGACACCCTTGCTCACGGCCTTGTCGAGCTTCTTGGATGCAACCTTGAGGGCCTCGGTGACCTTCTCACCGTTGCCCTCGGCAGCCGCCTCGCGGAAGCGACGGACCGCGGTCTTGACCTCGGACTTGACGGCCTTGTTGCGCTCGGTCGCCTTGCGGTTGGTCTTGATCCGCTTGAGCTGGGACTTGATGTTCGCCATCTGGTGATTCGTCTTTCTGAAGTGGTCGGTATGCCGTTAGAGGGCGGCAGGAGCGACTCGGGACCGGGCGTGGGGCACCCTTGCTTGAGTCACCCTGGGTGGTGCAGACGTGACGCGCACGACCTGAGCGCGCACGCAAGGGTCAAATCTACCAGCGGGAGCCCGCCCGCCCCAAAACGGTGGCGCGCCTCATCGGTTGTTGGCGTGCTCACCGCAGACGCGCAGCAGGGTGCGCTCGAGGACGAAGTGCGGGTCTCGACCGCCACCCTCGCGGTTGCCACCCTTGATCTCGAAATCGGCGGCGGCCAAGGCGCGGTGGACCCGCCCCAACGACTCACCGTCCCAGCCGCCCAGTGTGCGGCGCGCCTTGTCGACCTGCCAGGGAGCCATCCCCAACTCACGCGCCAGGTCCGCGCTTCGCCCCCCTCGACCGGCCGCACCGACCCGGATCAGTTGGCGCACCTGGGCCGCGAGGTTGGCCACGATCGGCACCGGGTCGACGCCGACGGCGACGGCGTGNCGNAGGAGAGCCAGGGCGTCACTGGTGCGACCCGCGAGNGCGGCGTCCGCGACCTTGAAGCCGGTCGCCTCGACCTTGCCGCCGTGATACCTGGCGACGACGGACTCGTCGATGGTGCCCTGGGTGTCGGCGATGAGCTGCTGGCACGCGGAGGCGAGTTCGCTGACGTCGCTGCCCACCGCGTCGACGAGGGCCTGCACGGCCTCGCGCGTCGCCTTGCGGCGACCGGCTCGGAATTCGTTCATCGCGAAGTCGACCTTGTCGCGGTCGCTCTTGATCGCNGGCGCATCGATGACGCGGGCACCGCTCTTCTTGAAGGTGTCNAGGACCTTCTTGGCCTTCTGCCCGCCGCGATGGATGCCGATGAGCGTGACATCGGGTTGAGGAGCGGCCANGTAGTCGAGGGTNTCGAGTTGGGCCTCGTCGGTGGCCTCGTCGAGATCGGCCAGGACGATGACCTTCTCGCCACCGAAGAGGCTGGGGCTGGCCTCGATCGCCAACTGGCCGGGGGCGTAGGTGCCCGCCTGGAGCCGGATGACCTCGAGGTCGGGCGTTCCTTCGCGCAGGGCGGCGACGGTCTGGGCCAGGGCTCGGTCGGCGAGCACCTGCTCCGGTCCGGCGATCAGGACCAGGGGGGGAACGCCGCTCATGGGGTGCAGCCTGCCACGTCGCGCGGACAGCCCATGAACGTCAGAGTGTGGTTCAGGAGAGCCCCAGGGCGCTCGCGCGCGCGGCGACGACCTCGACGTCGAGCTCGAGATGATCGGCGAGTTCGTCGAGGGGGATCTCGCTCTCGAACCCGTCCCTCAACTCCTCGTCCTGCTCGGGTGTCCACGCATGACCCTTGGTCACCGCGGTGCGCACCGACGGCGCGGGACCGGGGTCGGGCGCGACGGGTCGGGTCGTGGCGCTCGTGGCGCTCGGAGCGCTCGTGGTGCTCGTGGTTTCGTGCGGCGGCGGCGCGTTCTGGTCCAACCGGCGCAACGCGCCCAGCACGAGGTTGCGGTCGGTCGTGGGCCAGAAGGGCGGAAGCGAGCGTTGGAGGAACCCGGCATACCGGGCCGACATCATCCGGGAGTCGAGGAAGGCGACGACGCCGCGGTCGTCGCCGCGCCGGATCAGTCGCCCCGCACCTTGCGCGAGGAGCAGCGCGGCATGGGTCGCGGACACGGCCATGAAGCCGTTGCCGCCCCGCTCCTGGATGGCCTGGGTGCGTGCCGACGCCAGCGGGTCGTCGGGCCGCGGGAAGGGGATGCGGTCGATGAGCACCAACTGGCAGGTCGACCCGGGCACGTCGACGCCCTGCCACAGCGAGAGGGTGCCGAAGAGACAGACAGTCGGCTCGGCCGAGAACTGTCGCACGAGGGCACCGGTGAGGTCCTCGCCCTGGCAGAGGAAGGTGATCTCGGAGTCAGCGAAGCGCGACCGCATTTCCTCGGCCGCTGCCTGCGCGGCCCGCATCGACGAGAACAGCCCAAGCGTCCGGCCCCCGGCGGCCCGGATGAGGGCCTCCATCTCGTCGAAACTCTGCGGGCTCGCACCGTCGCGCCCGGGCGGTGGCAGGTGGGCCGCGACATAGGCGATGCCCTGCTGCGGGTAGTCGAAGGGCGAGCCGACGTCGAGACCGGTCCACTCCGGGGCTCCCTCACCGCGCAGCCCGATGGTGCCGGCCACCGCGTCGAAGCTCCCGCCGAGCTCGAGGGTGGCCGAGGTGACGACGACGGTGCGCTCGTCGAAGATCTTGTCGCGCACCAAGAGGGCCACGCTCATCGGGGCGACCCGGAGGACCGGGCCTCGCCGCTGGTCGTGCGCCAGCCACACCACGTCGAGATCGCGCACCTCGAGGATGCGCGTCGCGTTGTCGAACATCTCCTCAACCGCGGCGAGCGCCACCTGACGCGTCCCGTCGACACCGTCCTTGCCCTTGCCCTCGGGCTTCAGCTCGGACAGAACGGCCCGTGCGGTGTCGCGCACCCGGCCCAGGGCCATCGCGAGTGTTTCGGGTATGCCGGTCAGTCGCCCTTCCGGCGCACCCTCGAGAACCCCGTCGAGCAGGTCGGCCGCCTCCTCCATCGTGGAGGAGGAATCGGCCTGCCGCCCGGCCTTGCGAGCCGCCGTGCGGATCATGCCCGGCGAGATCTCGTCGGTGATCGTCGAGGTGACCCGGGAGACGAGTTCGTGGCCCTCGTCGATGACAAGCAGGTCGTGCTCGGGCAGCATGACTCGCCCCTCGAAGGCGTCAATCGCCATGAACGCGTGGTTGGTGACGACGACATCGACCTGCGTGGCCTCACGCCGCGCCTTCTCGACGAAGCAGTCGTCGAAGACCGGGCAGCGTGATCCGAGGCACTCGTGGGCCGAAACCGACACCTGCCGCCAGGCCCGATCGCTCACGCCCGGGGTGAGGTCTTCGCGCTCCCCCGTGTCGGTGTCCTTGGCCCACTCGCGGACGCGGACGACCTCCCTGCCGAGCCTCGACGCGGCCGCATCGACGCTGCCGACGCCCAGGAGTGCGCCCTCGTCGGGGTCGTCCGGGAACCCACCCTCGAGTTTGTGGGCACAGACATAGTTGGCCCGTCCCTTGACCAGGGCAAAGGTGGGCTTCCGGCCGAGCAAGGGCTCCAGCGAGCTGGCCAGTCGAGGGAGGTCGCGCGCCACGATCTGGCCCTGGAGGGCGAGCGTCGCGGTGGCGACGATCGCTGTCTCCCCCGTGCGCATCGCGTGCTCGATCGCCGGGACGAGGTAGGCCAGCGACTTGCCCGTGCCGGTCCCCGCCTGCACCAGCAGGTGCGTCTGCTCCTCGACAGCGGCGGCGACCGCGTGGGCCATGGCGACCTGACCCTCACGAGTCGACCCCCCGACGCCGGCCACGGCGGCGGTCAGCAGGTCGTCGAGGGAAGGCACCAGAGCACTGTATGCCGCGGGGTCACCTGCGCGCCCCGCCGCCTGGATCGCCTGTGGACAGGGAAGGCATGCCAATGTCGGACGCAGCGAGAAGTTGGTGACAGACTCGGGAAACGTGAGCACCGACGTCGTTGCACCCACCACCCCCGTCCCCCCTGACATCGAGATCGCCGAGGCGGCGACCATCATCCCGATCGTCGAGTTGGCCCGCGACCGGCTCGGCATCGACGCCGCCGACCTCGTGCCCTACGGCCACACCAAGGCCAAGGTGTCGCTGGCACACCTGCGCACTCTGACCGACCATCCGGACGGCAACCTCGTGCTCGTCACCGCGATGAGCCCGACCCCTGCCGGTGAGGGCAAGACGACGACCTCCGTCGGCCTGGCCGACGGTCTCTCCCTCATCGGTCAGAAGGCGATGGTCGCCCTGCGCGAGCCGTCGATGGGTCCGGTCTTCGGCATCAAGGGCGGGGCGGCTGGCGGCGGGTACGCGCAGGTCGTGCCGATGGTCGACATCAACCTCAACTTCACCGGTGACTTCGCGGCGATCGCGGCCGCCAACAACCTGCTGGCCGCCCTCATCGACAACCACGTCCACCATGGCAACGCGCTCGACATCGACCCGCGGACGATCACCTGGAAGCGGGTCGTCGACCTCAACGACCGGGCCCTGCGGGAAGTCGTCGTCGGACTCGGTGGCCCGGTCAACGGGTTCCCTCGCGAGGATGGTTTCGACATCGTCGTGGCCTCCGAGGTGATGGCGATCTTCTGCCTGGCGACGTCGATCAAGGACCTCAGGGACAGGCTGGGCCGGATCGTCGTCGGCTACACCCGGGCCAAGAAGCCGGTGCGGGCCGCCGACCTCAAGGCGCACGGCCCGATGGCCGTGATCCTGCGCGATGCCCTGGCACCCAACCTCGTGCAGACCCTCGAGCACACACCGGCCCTGATCCATGGCGGACCCTTCGCGAACATCGCGCACGGGTGCAACTCGGTCATCGCGACGACGGCGGCGCTCAAATTGGCCGACTACGTGATCACCGAGGCCGGCTTCGGAGCCGACCTGGGGGCCGAGAAGTTCATCGACATCAAGTGCCGCGCGGCCGGCCTGTCTCCTCGAGCGATCGTGCTCGTCGCGACAGTGCGTGCCCTGAAGTACCACGGAGGTGTCGCCGTCGCCGACCTCAAGGCCGAGAACGTCCCGGCCATGGAGGAGGGCATGTCCAACCTGCGGCGCCACCTGCGCAATGTCACCGAGGTCTTCGGCGTGCCCGCGGTTGTCGCGATCAACCGTTTCCCCAGCGACACCGATGCCGAGATCGAGCGCCTCAAGGAACTCGTCGCCGCCCTCGGATCGGTCGCGGTCGAGGCAACCCACTACAGCGATGGCGGCGCGGGGTGCGCGGATCTGGCGCGCGCGGTGGTCGAGGCGGTCGAGGCCTGCGCCGGACCGGTGTCCTTCACCTACCCCGACGAGCTGCCCCTGGCGCAGAAGGTGAAGGCGGTCGCCCGACGGATCTATGACGCCGACACGGTGACCTTCGACGCCAAGGCACGCAAGAAGATCGAGCAGCTCGAGGCCGAGGGCTACGGCCACCTGCCGGTCTGCATCGCCAAGACCCAGTCGTCCTTCTCGACCGACCCGACGATGCGGGGCGCTCCCAGCGGGCACACCGTCAACGTGCGTGAGGTGCGCCTGTCCGCCGGTGCCGGGTTCGTCGTCATGCTGACCGGCGAGATCATGACGATGCCGGGCCTGCCCAAGGTGCCGGCGAGCGAGCACATCGACATCGACGACGAGGGGCGCATCACCGGGTTGTCGTGAGGCGGTTGTCGTGAGGCGG
>Ga0056906_1001151_pt1 | contig 10124 bp, 9 predicted proteins | sample EBPBio122009_DNA_FD_55045 | JGI IMG/M metagenome (GOLD analysis project Ga0056906, IMG submission 55045) | Wastewater treatment Type I Accumulibacter community from EBPR Bioreactor in Madison, WI, USA - Reactor 1_2/2/2009_ DNA | ecosystem: Engineered > Bioreactor > EBPR > Anaerobic-Aerobic >...
TGTCCTGACAAGCACCACCGAGAGAAGTCGATTCGCGTGTCCCCGAAATCCAGCAACTCCGGCGCGCCCAAGGCCCGCTGGTCAGCCGCCAAGAAGGCCGAGGCCCGCAAGGGTGGCAAGGGCCCGAAGAAGGCCCACCACCGCGGGCAGCCCGATGGCCCCCGTCGCAAGGACGACAGGGCGTCGAGCACCGAGCCGAAGCAGAAGCGTCCCCGCGACGAGCGTTCGCCGCGCTGGGATGCCCAGGACCCACGGCGTTCCCGCCCGGCGCGCGACGATCGGTCCGCGGATCGTCCCCGTCGATTCGACCGGGACGACCGTCCGGCCCGTGTCGAGCGGGACGACCGTCCGCGCCGCGACGACCGCGATGAGCGCCCCCGCCGATTCGAGCGGGACGACCGCAGCGGTGACCGGCCGCGGTTCCAGCGGGACGATCGTCCGACCCGGTTCCAGCGGGACGACCGCCCGCGTCGCTTCGAGCATGACGACCGTCCCCGTCGCGACGACCGTGAAGACCGTCCGGCGCGTTTCGAGCGTGATGACCGGCCGCGTCGCTTCGACCGGGACGACCGGGGCAGTGGCCGGCCGCGTTTCCAGCGTGACGACCGTCCTCGTGCCTTCGACCGTGACGATCGGCCGCGTCGTTTCGAGCGTGACGACCGTCCTGCGCGGTTCGAGCGCGACGAGCGCCCGGCGCGTGACGACCGTGACGACCGCGGCGGTGACCGCCCGCGTCGCTTCGACCGCGACGACCGGGGCAGTGACCGGCCGCGTTTCCAGCGTGACGACCGTCCCCGCCGCTTCGACCGGGACGATCGACCGCGGCGTTTCGACCGTGACGACCGCAGTGGTGACCGCCCGCGCTACCAGCGCGTCGCCGACCCGATCCGTCGCGATCGCCACGAGGGCCGCCACCTCACGCCTGAGCCCGAGGTGACCTTCGAGGAGCGCGAGGCGCAGCGCGCCGAGGCCGACAGCTGGACGGCATACGCGTCGAAGGCCAAGGGAGGTCCCGCGGAGGTGACGGCCGACAACGGCTTCGCCGCCCTCGGCCTGCCCACGCTGCTCGTCGAGCGACTGGCCCGCGACGGCATCGCCGAGCCCTTCCCGATCCAGGCCGCGACCATCCCCGATGCGCTCGCCGGGCGCGACGTCCTCGGCCGTGGCCGCACCGGCTCCGGCAAGACCCTCGCCTTCGGCCTGCCCACGATCACCCGTCTGGGTGACGGCACCAAGCGGGAGTCCAAGCGGCCCCGCGCCCTCGTGCTCGTCCCGACCCGTGAGCTCGCCATGCAGGTCAGCGACGCCCTCGAGCCGCTGGTCCATGTCAGCGGCCTGCGGCACAAGCTGGTCGCCGGCGGGCTGTCCTACGACAAGCAGATCGATGCGCTTGGCCAAGGGCATCGACCTGCTCGTTGCCACCCCGGGCCGACTCGTCGACCTCATGGATCGCGGTGCCGTCCACCTCGACAAGGTCGAGATCACCATCCTCGACGAGGCCGACCACATGGCCGACATGGGCTTCGTCGAGGAGATGACGAGCATCCTCGACGCCATCCCCGAGGGTGGTCAGCGACTGCTCTTCTCCGCCACCCTGGACCGCGGCGTCGACACCCTCGTCGAGAAGTACATGACCGACCCGGTCACCCACTCGACCGACGACGCGCAGGCCGCCGTGACGACGATGAGTCACCACGTGCTCCTGATCGATCCCCAGGACAAGAAGGCCGTCACCTCCGAGGTCGCCAACCGTCAGGGCCCGACGATCGTCTTCGCCCGCACGCAGCTCGGCACCGACCGGATCGCCCGTGAGCTGCGCGAGCGTGGCGTCCTCGCCGCCTCCCTCCACGGTGGTCTGTCGCAGGCTGTCCGCAACCGGGTGCTCGGCGCCTTCCGTGAGGGTCGGATCCCGGTGCTCGTCGCCACCGATGTCGCCGCCCGCGGCATCCACGTCGACGATGTCGGTCTCGTCCTCCAGGTCGACCCGCCGCGCGACCACAAGGACTATCTCCACCGCTCGGGTCGCACGGCCCGCGCCGGGGAGTCCGGTGCCGTCGTCACCCTCGCGCTGCCNCACCAGAAGCGGATGATGGAGCGTCTCCTCGAGCAGGCCGGTGTCGACACCGCCCCCGTGCGGGTCAAGCCGGGCGACGCCCACGTGCTCGCGACCGGTGGTTCGGCTCCGTCGGGCCAGCCGATCCCCGAGGAGCAGTTCCGGCCACTGATCGAGGCCGCGCCGCGTGGTCGTCAGGGGCGCCGCACCCCGGGAGGCTCCCGTGGCGAGCACCACCGCCGCGGCGACCGTCGTGGTCCNCGTCCGGGCGGTCGCCCGAGCGGTCGACGGGCACAATGGGAGGGTGAGCGCTGAGCGACTGACCGGTCGCCTCCTCGTCGCGACGCCATTGATCGACGAGGGGGTCTTCCACCGCAGCGTCATCCTCGTGCTCCAGCACGGCGATGACGGCGCGCAAGGAGTCGTCCTCAACAAGCCACTCACTGCGGAGGTCGACGCGATCCTCCCCGGGTGGGGCGATCACGTCAGCGAGCCCGCGACCCTCTTCCAGGGCGGTCCCGTGCAACTGGACTCGGCCCTCGGTCTGGTCGCGACCTCGGCCACCGCCGTGTCCTCGGTCCAGGAGCTGTGGCCCGGGGTGGGTTTGGTCGACCTCGACGCGGTGCCCGCGTTGGTCGCCTCCCAGGTCGAGGCCGTCCGTGTCTTCGTCGGGTATGCCGGGTGGTCGCCGGGGCAGTTGGAGGGCGAACTTCGCACCGGCAGCTGGTATGCCGTGGACGCCCGCCGTGAGGACACCTTCACCCTCGACCCCGACGCCCTGTGGGCCCAGGTGCTGCGCCGCCAGCCGGGTGAACTGTCGTGGGTGGCCCTGCTGCCCGAGGATCCGTCGATCAACTGATGCGAGGATGGGCGCCATGAGTGAGCCATTGGGAATGCCGGAGGACCCCTTCGAGCCCGCCCGCCAGACCTCCACCGCCGTGCTGGAGCGTGAGGAGACGGTCACGCAGCCGGTCGAGCCGGGGGACCACGAGCGGTTCAGCCACTACGTCCGCAAGGAGAAGATCCTCGAGAGCGCCCTCTCGGGTGAGCCGGTCACCGCCCTGTGCGGCAAGGTCTGGGTGCCTGGGCGCGATCCCGAGAAGTTCCCGATCTGCCCGATGTGCAAGGAGATCGCCGACGCCGTGTGGGGTGCCGAGGGCGACTGACCGGCGGTGCGCGGGCCTCAGGCCCCGCCACCCCCTCCAGTCGAGAGGGACCAACACGCGGGCGCAGGACCTGATCTCCCGCGTGTTGGTCCCTCTCGACTGGCGTGGTCGGGCGGCACGCCGGGCGCCGGGTCAGCAAAGGCCCGCGATCGGGCTAGGGTGGCGGGGCTCATGAGTACCTCCGCCGCCCATCACCTCTCACCCGCCTTCCCGGAGCGGGCAGCCTGGGGTACCGCTCCCAAGCTGCGCGCCTGGCAGGAGGGCGCGCTCGCGGCATACCTGGAGCGCAGCGCGGCCGGTGAGAAGGACTTCCTCACGGTGGCCACGCCCGGCGCCGGCAAGACGACCTACGCCCTGCAGGTGGCCACCGAACTCCTCGACCGCGGCCTCATCCGTGAGGTCACCGTGGTCGCGCCGACCGAGCACCTCAAGCACCAGTGGGCCGACGCCGCCGCCCGCGTCGGGATCCACCTGAACCCGGCCTTCGCGAACTCCGTTGCGGTGCAGAGCCATGAGTACGGCGGCGTGGCCCTCACCTATGCCCAGGTCGCCAGCCGCCCTGACCTGCACCGGCAGCGCACGCTGGCCCGACCGACGTTGGTGATCCTCGACGAGATCCATCACGGCGGCGATGCCAAGAGCTGGGGTGACGCCATCCGCGAGGCCTTCGAGCCCGCGACCCGGCGCCTGAGCCTGACCGGCACACCCTTCCGGTCCGACACCAGCCCGATCCCGTTTGTGCGCTACGAGATGGACGAGCAGGGCATCCTGCGCTCGGCAGCCGACCACTCGTATGGGTATGCCGAGGCCTTGCGGGACGGGGTCGTCCGGCCGGTGCTCTTCCTCGCCTACGGCGGCGCGATGCGGTGGCGGACCAAGGCCGGCGACGAGGTCGCCGCCCGCCTCGGTGAGCCAATGACCAAGGACGCCGCCGCGCAGGCCTGGCGCACCGCGCTGGACCCGAAGGGGGAGTGGATCCCCTCGGTCCTTCGGGCCGCCGACAAGCGCCTCACCGAGGTGCGTCGTCACGTGCCCGACGCAGGCGCGATGGTCATCGCGTCCAACCAGACCGCAGCCCGCGCCTACGCGCGGCACCTCGAGACGATCACCGGCGAGAAGCCGACGGTCGTGCTCTCCGACGACTCGGGCGCGAGCACCCGCATCGAGGAGTATGCCGCGGGCACGAGTCGCTGGCTCGTCGCCGTGCGCATGGTGTCGGAGGGCGTCGACGTCCCCCGGTTGTGCGTCGGCGTCTATGCGACGTCCACGTCCACCCCGCTGTTCTTCGCCCAGGCCGTCGGCCGCTTCGTGCGGGCCCGCAAGCGCGGCGAGACCGCCTCGGTCTTCCTGCCGAGCGTGCCAATCATCCTCGAGTTGGCCGCCACGATGGAGGCCCAGCGCGACCATGCCCTCGACCGGCCCTCCAGTGACGAGTCCGAGGCCTCGCTCTGGGCGGAGGAAGAGGGCCTGATCGCCGCGGCCAATCGCACCGAGCGGACCCTGGGGATCGACGAGCCGTCCTTCGAGGCGCTGGAGTCCGAGGCGCACTTCGATCACGTGCTCTTCGACAAGCAGCAGTTCGGGCTGCACGCGGCCGTGGGCTCGCAGGAGGAGCAGGACTACCTCGGGCTGCCGGGGCTGCTCGAGCCCGACCAGGTGGCGACCCTGCTCAACGAGCGGCAGGCCAAACAGAGCCGGCAGACCAAGGGGAGCACGCGGCCTACGAATCCGGCGCCGGTGTCGGCCCACCGGGCGCTGGCCGCGCAACGCAAGGAACTCAACTCGCTCGTCGCCGCCTATGCGAAGAAGACGGGTGCGCCCCACGCGAACGTCCACATGGAACTCCGGCGTGCTTGCGGCGGACCGGAACTGGCACAGGCCAGCAGTGAGCAGGTCACCGAGCGGATCGATCGCATCCGGCGCTGGTTCGTCGGGCGGCGGTGAGCGGGAGAGAACCCTTGGGTCAGGGGTTGCCGGAGGCGGCGGACTGCACGAGTGGGCCGGTGCGGTGGTCCAGGTGCGAAACCAGGCACATCGAGGTGTTGGCCCGGAGCACGTGGACGTCGTCGATCATCTCGTCGATGACCCGACCGAGGTCGGCGTTGTCGCGTGCCACGACCCGCACGATGAGGTCACCCACCCCGGTGATCGAGTGGATCTCGAGAACCTCGGGGATCGCGGCCAGGTGCGCGACGACCGGTGCGTGGCCCTGCCGTTGCCGGATCTCCAAGGTGCAGAAGGCGGTCACGGGGTAACCGAGCGCGCGTGGCTCGATCTGCGGTGCGAAGGACTTGATGACCCCGCGCTCCTGCAGGCGGTCCAGGCGCGCCTGCACCGTGCCGCGCGCCACCCCCAGCCGGCGGCTGGCACCGAGCACTCCGACCTGGGGATCGGTCGTGAAGAGCTCGATGATCCGGGCGTCGAGAGCATCCACTCCGGGTGCAGCCGTCATGCGCACATTGTCCCCGGAGGTCCCCCAGCGCGACAAGGGGATGGGCAGCCTGCCCAGCCCCGCGGCATACGATTGCGCACTTTAGTCACCAACGGTCACAGTGGCGGGATGACTGAGACAACGACGTCCACACACATCGAGCTCACCGACCAGGAGCGCGACGCCGGCCTCAACCTCCAGCAATTGAAGGAGCTCGTCGGCCTCGTCGACTACGACGCCGACAAGGATCCCTTCCCGGTGACCGGGTGGGACGCGATCGTCTTCGTCGTCGGCAACGCGACCCAGGCAGCCCACTACTACCAGGCAGTGTGGGGGATGGAACTCATCGCCTACTCCGGCCCGGAGAACGGCAACCGCGACCACAAGGCCTTCGTCCTGAAGTCCGGCTCGATCAAGTTCGTCGTCAAGGGTGCGGTCAGCCCCGACAGCCCGCTCATCGCCCACCACGCCAAGCACGGCGACGGTGTTGTGGACATCGGCCTCGAGGTCCCCGACGTGGACCGCTGCATCGAGCAGGCCCGGCGTGCCGGCGCGACCATCCTCGAGGAGCCGCACGACATCAAGGACGAGTTCGGCACCGTCCGGTTGGCGTCGATCGCGACCTACGGCGAGACCAGGCACACGCTGGTCCAGCTCGTGGTCGACGGGGTTCGGTATGCCGGCCCGCACGTCCCGGGGTATGTCGCCCGCACGAGTGGTTTCGTCAAGCGGGAGGGCTCGCCCAAGCGGCTCTTCCAGGCCCTCGACCACGTCGTCGGCAACGTCGAGTTGGGCAAGATGGACGACTGGGTGGCCTTCTACAACAAGGTCATGGGCTTCGTGAACATGGCCGAGTTCGTCGGCGACGACATCGCCACCGACTACTCCGCCCTCATGTCCAAGGTCGTGGCCAACGGCAACCACCGGGTCAAGTTCCCCCTCAACGAGCCGGCGATCGCCAAGAAGCGCAGCCAGATCGACGAGTACCTCGACTTCTACGCCGGTCCCGGTGCCCAGCACCTGGCGCTCGCNACCAACGACATCCTCGACACCGTCGACCGGCTGCGCGCCGAAGGTGTGGAGTTCCTCGACACCCCGGACGCCTACTACGAGGACGACGAGTTGCGGGCCCGGATCGGCGAGGTCCGGGTGCCGGTGGAGGAGTTGCAGAAGCGCAAGATCCTCGTCGACCGTGACGAGGACGGCTACCTGCTGCAGATCTTCACCAAGCCGCTGGGTGACCGGCCGACGGTCTTCTTCGAGATCATCGAGCGGCACGGGTCGCTGGGCTTCGGCAAGGGCAACTTCAAGGCCCTCTTCGAGAGCATCGAGCGCGAGCAGGACAAGCGCGGCAACCTCTGAGCCATCGCGCCGGCGCCGGTCCCCGATTCGGGGCCGGCGCCGCGGCGTGTCAGGCTTGGCGGCATGAGCGAGCAGCNGACGTCAGCGGGATGGTTCGACGACCCCGAGAATCCCGACCAGCTGCGCTACTTCGACGGCATCCTGTGGACCAAGAACGTCACCCCCAAGCGCACCCGTGAGGCGGCGCCCGCCCCGCAGGTGTCCCCGCCCCCGCAGAATCCGTACGCGGCGGGCCACTCCACGACGCCTGCGCCCAATCCGTATGCCGCGCCGAGCGCTCCGCCGGTCCCCGTCGGCGCGCGGCGGCCGCTCACGACCGCGGACGGCATACCGCTGGCGTCCTATGGTCTGCGGGTTGCGGCCTACATCATCGACTCGATCATCGTCGGTCTTCTCGGCCTCCTGGTCGGTGGCTGGTTCCTCGTCAAGGCCATGACCCCGGTCTTCGACGCCCTGGGTGACCTCGCGACCGCCACGCCCGACGACATCAACGCAGCCATCGCCCTGCTGGACGTGCGCTACGTCGGCTACTACTCCGCGGTCGCGCTCATCCTCTCGATGGCCTACAACTTCTTCTTCCTCACTCGCTGGAGTGCCACGCCCGGCAAGCGGATCCTCGGGATCAGTGTCCGACGGACCGACCGGGACGGCATCCTCGACGTCGGTTCGGCCTCGCGGCGGGTCGCCTTCACCAGCCTGCTCTCCGCCCTGGGCAACCTGCCCTTCATCGGTTTCGTCGCCCTCGCGGCGACCGTGGCCGACCTGCTGTGGCCGCTGAGTGACCCGCGTCGACAGGCCCTGCACGACAAGGTGGCCGACACTCAGGTTGTCGTCGGTCACCAGAAGCGGTGAACTAGCGAGCTGGCGTGATCGTGCCTGTGCACTCGCCAAGCCCGATGACTGCGCCGTCGGGCCCGGGNGCGACGGCGCGCAGCACGACAGTGTCGCCGTCCTCGAGGAAAGCCCGGGTCGAGCCGTCGTCGAGNCGGATCGGCTCCTGACCGCTCCACGACAACTCGAGGAAGGATCCGCGCTGTGCCTTCTCCGGCCCGGAGATCGTGCCGGAACCGAAGAGGTCTCCGGGCCGGATCGTGGCCCCATTGACCGTCAGGTGAGCCAGCATCTGCGCCGGTGACCAGTACATCGTTCGGTAGGGCGGCCGTGAGACCACGGTGCCGTTCCACTCCACCTCGTAGTCGATGTCCAATCCGTATGCCGTGGACGCACCGTCGTCGGTGGGCTCACCTCGCAGGTAGGGCAGCGGTTCGGGGTCTTGGCCCAGCAGGGGGACCCGCGCTGCCCGCAACGCATCCATGGTGACCACCCACGGGCTGATCGTGGTGGCAAAGGACTTGCCGAGGAAGGGCCCGAGGGGTACGTACTCCCAGGCCTGGATGTCTCGAGCCGACCAGTCGTTGAGCAGGACGACGCCGAAGAGATGGTCGTCGGCCTCGGCCAGGGTGACGGGCTCGCCCAATCGGCTGGGGGCGCCGCCGACGACGAAGCCGAGTTCGGCCTCGATGTCGAGCCGCACGCTCGGGCCGAAGACCGGAGTGGGCTCCGTCGGCGGCTTTCGCTGACCGCTCGGGCGGACGATGTCGGTTCCTGACACCACCACGGTGCCGGAGCGCCCGTGGTACCCGATCGGCAGGTGTTTCCAGTTCGGCGTCAATGGCTCCGAGTCCGGACGGAAGATTCGACCGACATTGGTGGCGTGGTGCTCACTGGCGTAGAAGTCGACATAGTCGCCGACAACGAGGGGCATCTCCATCTGGACGTCGGCGAGGGGGATCAGGTGCTGCTCGATCGTCGGGCGCTCGTCGCCGTCACCGACGAGGTCCTGCAGCCAGGTTCGTGCGGTGGTCCACGACTCTCGCCCCAGGGCAAGGAAGGCGTTGAGCGAAGGGGTNGCCCACGCGTCGGCGAAGGGAGCGTCCGGCACCGAGCACACATCGAGCACGGAGTTGTCGAGGCGCACACCGACGCGGGTGTGGCCCCCATGGGTGAAGACGCCGTANGGCAGGTTCTGGACTCCGAAGGGATCACTGGTGGTCAGGTCGAGCTTGGTGGTCATCGAACGCCTCCTGGGCGATGGTCGGGCGGGAGCAGTCCGAGAGCGACGAACTCGGTGATCGGGTCGGTCACCTCGCAGCAGCCGAAACCCACGAAGTGAGTCCGGATCGACTCCGCGTACTCGNCATCGTCGGCCACCCTGGCGAAGGCATCAGCGAGGTTCTCACCGTCACGGTCGCCCAGGATGTCGGCCAACTCTGTGCAGTCGGCGCCGTCCGAGGCATGCCGGACCGCCATCAGGACGTTGAGCACGCCGTGATTCTCCTCCGGCACTCCCGCGACGGCATAACTCCCGCGCGTGGCGTGGTGCAGGCCCCCGGTGAGTTTGAAGGGGATGCCGCGATCCAGGAATGCACGGATGACACCGGCGAGTTCGGCCTCGTCGGGCCACGCCCATGATGACGTCGCGCCGGTNCGGAANTTGCCCACNACNGGCCTGCCGTCCGCGACGGCNACCGCAAGATCGTCCAGGGCTGCCGCCTGGCCCGCACCACGCGGGATCTCGAGGGCCACGGGCAAGCCGTCGCCGACGCTCTCGCGCCACCCCTTGGACCAACCGCACTCAGCTCCGGCCACGTCCACCTCCGTCCCGGCCAGCATTCTTCGGGCATGAGAGATGTCCCCGGCGTCACCACCGGGCCGCACGATGAGGCCGACCGAGAGTGGACCAGTGGCCATTGCCGTGAGGTCTGCCGCGGCGGAGGCCGGCACGAGCAGCGGACCGATGCACCCGGCATACGCACTGCTGCGGTGAGCCCGGTGACGCTGCACGGCCACGTCGAGCGGGGCATTGCCGGGCGGGAAGACGGCGGCGTCGTCGATGAGTCCGGTGAGGAGGTCCGGCGACNGCGCAGGCATGCNGTTCACCCTACGGAATCCGGAGCGCGATGTCCGCCCGCCCGCACATCCACTGCACACTCTGACCACTCCCTTCCCCNTCCCGGCAGACGCAATGACCAATCTGATCCCGCAGGTGCCGTCCCGCTGTCGCCGAGGCGCGCCCGCGGCATACCCTGCCTGCACCCCCACGATCACGACG
>Ga0056906_1001154_pt1 | contig 10086 bp, 8 predicted proteins | sample EBPBio122009_DNA_FD_55045 | JGI IMG/M metagenome (GOLD analysis project Ga0056906, IMG submission 55045) | Wastewater treatment Type I Accumulibacter community from EBPR Bioreactor in Madison, WI, USA - Reactor 1_2/2/2009_ DNA | ecosystem: Engineered > Bioreactor > EBPR > Anaerobic-Aerobic >...
CCGGTGCTCGTCGTCGACGTCCGCACCAATGCCACCAACGGCCTCGACCTCGACCTCGCCCTCGCCTACGACCTCGGTGGCGACGTCCTNGTCCGGCTCGACGATCCCGCTGCCGGCACCCTGCGCGACGNAGCCGCCGAGCGCAGGCTCCTCGCCGCCCTCGACCTGCTCGACGCCCTCCCCGGAAGCCGGCAACGCGGCATGCAGAACGAGCACTGGTGGCTGGCCAAGGTCCGCCACTGCCTGTCGGCGGTCGAGTCCGCGCGCTTCGCGCTCGACGTGCTCCCCGACCTCGAGACCCATCCGCAGGTGCGGGTCCTCATCCACGGTGAGCTNCCGGCATACCAAGAGGTGACGGAAGCCCCGACGATCGAGATCGGGGCCGACGACGGCGACAACGACTGGCTGGACCTGCGGATCACCGTGCGCGTCGACGACCAGGAGGTGCCCTTCGAGCCGCTGTTCCAAGCCCTTGTGCGCGGCGACGAGGCGATGGTGCTCGACTCGGGCACGTGGTTCCGGCTCGACCACCCCGACCTGATCCGGCTGCGCGACCTCATCGGGGAGGCGCGCGAGCTNGACGACCGGCCACCGCGCGACGGGGCGCGACTCAACCGCTTCCAGGTCTCGCTCTGGGACGAGTTGGCCGACCTCGGTGAGCTGAGCGGTGGTGCCGCCTGGCAGGAGCGGGTCGAGGCCCTCGACTCGCTCGACCTGGCCGACCGGCCGATCCCGATCGGGCTCAAGGCGACCCTGCGGCCCTACCAGGTGAGCGGTTTCCAGTGGCTGGCGACCCTGTGGGAGGCGCGTCTGGGTGGCGTGCTCGCTGACGACATGGGCCTGGGCAAGACCCTGCAGGCCCTTGCGCTCGTGCTGCACGCCAAGGATCGTGGCGAGCTCGGCCAGCCCTTCCTCGTCGTCGCGCCGACGTCGGTGCTGGAGACCTGGCGGGGTGAGGCCGAGCGTTTCGCGCCGGACCTGCGCGTGGTGCTGTTGGGGGAGACCGAGCGCCGGCGTGGGGTGGCGATCAGCGAGTCGGTGGCGGGCGCGGACCTCGTCGTCACCTCGTATGCCGTGGCGCGGATCGACGACGTCGCCATCGCCTCGGTGCCGTGGGCGGGTGTCGTGCTCGACGAGGCACAGTTCGTCAAGAACCCTCGCTCCAAGGGACACGCGGCGATCCGGCGCCTGCGGGCGCCCTTCGTCCTGGCGGTCACCGGCACGCCACTCGAGAACTCACTCATGGACCTCTGGTCACTCCTGGCGTTGGCCGCACCGGGTCTCTATCCGCGGGCCGACACCTTCTCGGCGGTCTATCGCCGGCCGATCGAGTCCGGCCGCGAGCCCGAGCTGCTCGACCGCCTTCGCACCCGCATCCGGCCGCTCATGCTGCGTCGCACCAAGTCCGAGGTGGCCGCCGACCTGCCGGAGAAGCAGGTGCAGGTGCTCGACATCGCCATGAACCCGCAGCACGAGCGCATCTACTCACGCCAGCTCCAGCGCGAGCGCCAGCGCGTGCTCGGCCTGCTCGACGACCCCGAGGCGAACCGGATCGCGATCCTCTCCTCGCTCACCCGGCTGCGGCAGCTCTCGCTCGACCCGGCGCTCGTCGACGACGAGCACGCCGAGGTCGGCTCGGCCAAGATCGACGCCCTCGTCGAGCACCTCACCGAGCTCCGTCGGGAGGGGCACCGGGCGCTGGTCTTCAGCCAGTTCACCCGCTTCCTGCGGCGGGTCGAGGCGCGCCTCGATCGCGAGGGCATCCCCACGGCCTACCTCGACGGCACGACGACCAACCGCCCGGACGTCATCCGGGGCTGGCGCACGGGCGACCAGACCGCCTTCCTCATCTCGCTCAAGGCCGGTGGTTTCGGCCTGACCCTCACCGAGGCGAGCTATGTCTTCGTCCTCGACCCCTGGTGGAACCCTGCCGCCGAGGCGCAGGCGATCGACCGCACGCACCGGATCGGTCAAACGAGCAAGGTCATGGTCTATCGGCTGATCTCCGGCGGCACCATCGAGGAGAAGGTCCTGGCCCTNCAGGAGCGCAAGCGCGACCTCTTCGAGCAGGTCGTCGACGACGGTGGCGCACTGTCCGGTGCGATCACGGCCGAGGACATCAAGGCGCTGCTGCGCGAGGACTGAACGGCGCGTCGCTGCGGGTCAGCTCGGCCTGCCAGTGCGGCTCGTGCGCCGGATGTGCCATCGCCGCGCGCAGTCCCTTGACCGCGAGGTGTCCCGCCGTTGCTCCGGCTTTCAGTCGCGCCCCCGAAGCGTTGCGGCCCAGCATCTCTCGCGTCCACGCTGGGACGGTGGCGACAGCGGCCGCCGACAACGCGGCATACGTCCAGCGCTCGGGACCCCTCAGCGGTGGGTCGTCGAGGAGGAAGCTCGCGGTCTCCCGGGCGTCGCTCGTCCCCTCCAGCTCCGGACCGTATGCCGCGAGCGCACCCTCCAGCGCGGCCACCGTCCGCGGCGGGNCGGGCACCCCCAAGCGTGCACCGATCTCGGCCATGCTCGACACATAGGCGTCGGCNTCGCTGGGGGACAANGGTTTCGGACCGAAGCGCTGGTAGCAGGCGAGGAAGGCCCAGGTCTCGGCAACGTGGACCCAGGTGAGCAGGTGGGGGTCGCTCGCGGCATACGAACGGCCGTCGGGAGCGGTGCCGACGACGCGTTTGTGGACGGCGTTGACGATNCGGACCTGCCGTTCGGCGTCGGGGACCGGCGCATAGGTGGTGATGGCGACGTGGTCAGCGGTGATGTGGAGGCGCCGCCACGGGTCGTCGCGGAAGGAGCTGTGCCCCATGACGCCGGCCATCGCCAGTGGGTGGAGGGATTGCACGAGGAGGGCAGCGATACCACCGACGAAGATCGAGGCGTCAGAGTGGGCCCACCAGATCGGGTCGTCCGGAGTGAACCAGCGCTCGCCCGGCGCCCGCCAGATCCGGTCCTCGCGCTCCTGCTGGCTCGCCGCGTCACCGCCGGACACGCGGTCCTTGAGGNTGCGCCGGATGTGCGCTGCGAGTGGGTCGAGCAGACGGTCGCGTGTCAGCAGATGGTGGGTGTTTGCCCGCGGGACCCACCCTCTGTTGTCACTCGACTGTCTGTTCACCGGACGGCGAGTGGCCGCGGGTAGCCGCGCAGGACGGCCCGCTCGAGGATGCCCAGGGTCGCTTTGAGGGCCTTGGCGTCGATGACCGGGAAGATCGGCTTCCACTTCTCGTCGATCATCGACCAGTCGCAGTAGCTCTCGACCTCGGTGCCGCCCTCGACCGCCCGCAGCAGGTAGCCGTAGCGGTGGCCGATGTCGAATCGCGGGCTCTCGATCCGCCATTCGATCTGCGTGTCCGGCCGGTATGCCGTGATGCGCACCGTGACGTCGTAGCGGCCCAGGTCGTAGTCGCCGAGCGCCTCGCGGTCCATATGGACGAGGAAGCCGTCGCCCTCCTGCTCGACCCGCTCGCCCTCGGCGGACTGGAGCATGCCGCTGGAGTCGATGGCGACGTGCCCGTCGGGGTCGCGCAGGACGGCCAGGACCTGGTCCGCGGGCGCCGGGATGACGCGGCTGGCGGAGATGCGTTCGTCGGACATGCCGTCCATTCAACTCGACCGGGGCGGCCGAGGTGCTGGTCGGGTGGTCGGGTCGGTCGGATTGTCGGGTCGTCGGATCGTCGTCCGATCGGGAGCGTCGTGCGGTGAGTGCCGCCGGACGCTTGCCGTTTGCTCGGTCAGGGCGAGCAAACCGCGAGCACGTGGCACCGCCGGGTCAGGGCCGGAGTCCTTGGGGAAGGATCAGGTCATGGAGACCCGTATCCGCCCGGCCGAGCCGACCGACATCCCCGCACTGCTGGCCTTCGTCCGTGAGCTCGCCGAGTATGAACGCGCCGTGGAGGAGGCAACGGCGACGCCGGAGCAGTTCGCGGCGGTGCTGTTTCCCACCGATGGTGCGCCCACGGCATACGGGCATGTCGCGGAGGTGCGGGTCGCGGGAGGGGAGTGGGAGGCGGCTGGGATGGCCCTGTGGTTCCTGTCCTTCTCGACCTGGACCGGTACCAACGGGATCTGGCTCGAGGACCTCTATGTCCGGGAGCAGTGGCGCGGCCTCGGGCTCGGTCAGGCGCTGCTCCAGGCGCTCGCGGAGATCTGTGTCGACCGCGGCTACCAGCGACTCGAGTGGTGGGTGCTGGACTGGAACGAGCCGTCGATCGGTTTCTACCGCTCGATCGGTGCCGAGGCGATGGACGAGTGGACCCGCTTCCGACTCGACGGTCGGGCGCTGGAGTCCCTCGGACAGTAGGTGATTCAGTCTCGGGGGACGTTGTGCTCCAGCTCGTCGAGCCACGCCTTGGCGCTCGCGTCCGAGGGCATCCGCCAGTCGCCACGCGGCGACATCGTCCCGCCGCTCACGACCTTGGGGCCGTTGGGCAGGGCCGAGCGCTTGAACTGGTTGGCGAAGAAGCGCTTGAAGAAGACCTGCTCCCACCGCTTGATCGTCGCCAGGTCGTATGCCGTGTGGTCGGCCTCCGGGTAACCCGCCGGCCACTCGCCGGAGGACTCGTCCTGCCAGGCGTGCAGAGCCAGGAAGGCGATCTTGCTCGGCCGGTAGCCGCGTCGCAGCACGTGGAAGAGGGTGAAGTCGTGCAGGGCGTAGGGGCCGATCGAGTCCTCGGTGGACTGCATCTTCTCGCCCGGCTTGGCAGGGATGAGCTCGGGGGAGATCTCCTGGGTGAGGATCGCGGTGAGCACGTCGTTGACGCCGCCCTTGGCATCGGCTGCCTCCAGCTGTCCCGATGAGACGACCCAGCGGATCAGGTGCTGCATGAGGGTCTTGGGGACGCCGGCGTTGACGCCGTAGTGCGACATCTGGTCGCCGACGCCATAGGTGCACCAGCCGAGCGCCAGCTCGGACAGGTCGCCGGTCCCAAGGACGATGCCGCCGCGCTGGTTGGCGGCGCGGAAGAGGAAGTCGGTGCGCAGGCCGGCCTGGACGTTCTCGAAGGTGACGTCGTAGACCTCCGCGCCCTCGCCGGCGGGGTGGCCCAGGTCCTTGAGCATCTGAGCTGCGGCCGGGCGGATGTCGAGTTCCTCCCACGTGATCGCCAGGGACTCCATGAGGGTGATCGCGTTGGACTTGGTGCCCTTGCTCGTCGCGAAGCCGGGCATCGTGAAGCCCAGGATGTGGGTGCGCGGCAGGCCGAGGCGGTCGCACGCCTTGGCAGCGACGATGAGCGCGTGGGTGGAGTCGAGGCCGCCGGAGACGCCGATGACGATCTTGGGCGCGCGCTGCGGGTCGAGGGGTTTGCCCGCCGAGCCGCCGGCGATGGCGCGCAGCCGCTGCTCGAGGCCGCTGACCTGGATGTTGTAGGCCTCGTAGCAGTCGAGGGCGAGCCGCGCCTCGTCGTCGGGCACGAAGGGGAAGCGGTCGAGCGGGCGACGCAGGCCGAGGTCTCCGCCGGCGGGCTGAAGGTCGAACTCGACGACCCGGAAGAGCTCACCATCTTCGGTGCCGATCAATTCGCTGCGTCGGTTGTCGTCGAACGATCCCTGACGAATTCGTTCCTGCCGCAACCGATCCAGGTCGATGTCGACAACTGTTGAGGCTGCCCCCTCCGGGAAGCGCGCGCTCTGGCCGAGCAGATCTCCCATCTCGTAGGCCATTGTCATGCCGTCCCACGAGAGGTCGGTGGTGGACTCCCCGGCCGACGCCGCGGCATACAGGTAGGCGGCATTGCAGCGGGAGGANGCCGAGCGCGCGAGCAGGTGGCGATCCTCGGCGCGGGCGACGGTGATGGGGGAGGCCGAGAGGTTGAGCAGNACGTGGGCGCCGGCGAGGGCGGCGCGGGCGCTCGGGGGGATCGGCACCCACATGTCCTCGCAGACCTCGACGTGGATCGTCAGGTCGGNCAGGTCGGNGGCNCGGAAGATGAGGTCCGGGCCGAAGGGGACGTCCCCGTCCTCNTCGGCGCCGGGCCAGTGCGCGCGGNTGAGCATNGTGCCGCGGGCGTCGTCACCGGAGGCGAACCAGCGCTTCTCGTAGAACTCGCGGTAGTTGGGCAGGTTGACCTTGGGCACGACGCCGAGGACCTCGCCGCGGTGCAGGACGACGGCGCAGTTGTAGAGGCGGGCCCCGCTGCGGATCGGGGCTCCCACGACAACGACCGGGCGCAGCTTGGCCGTTGCCTTTGCCAGGTCGACGACCGCGGCGTCGACGGCATCGAGGAGGACGTCCTGGAGGAGCAGGTCGTCGATGGCGTAGCCGGAGAGCGAGAGCTCTGGGAAGAGGGCGACGTCGACGCCGTCGTCATGGAGGGCCTGCACCTGCTCCGCGATCCGCGCCGCGTTGGTTGCCGGGTCCGCCATCGCCACCGGCACCGTGCACGCGGCGACGCGGGCGAAGCCATGGGTGTGGAGGTTGCGGAACTCGCGCACCGTGGTCATGACGCCCACCCTAGTTTCCGACAGTCGAGTGAGGAGAACATGCGGTATGCCGTGGCGCTGACACCGCGTGTTCTCCTCACTCGACGGTCTGGGTCCGGGGGAGGACGAGGACCTTGCCGGTGGCCCGACGCTCCTCGAGGAGGGCGATCGCCTCGGCCGTCTGCTCCAGGGTGAAGGTCTGTCCGATGACCGGCGTGAGGGCGCCGGCATTGAGCAGGGGGAGCAGGTCCTCCCATTGGCGGGCGAGGAACTCCGGGCGGCTCATCCAGTAGGCGCCCCACCCGACACCCACCACGCTGACGTTGTTGAGCAGGAGCCGGTTGACCTTGACCTCGGGGATCGACCCGGCCGTGAAGCCGATGACGAGCAGCCTCCCCAAGGTCGCCAGGGACCGCAGCGAGTCGGTGAAGCGGTCACCGCCGACCGGGTCGACGACGACATCGACACCCCGGCCGCCAGTGAGCTCCTTGACCCGGGAGAGGAAGCCNTCGGCGAGGATGGNCTCGTCGGCGCCCGCCTCCAGCGCGACGGCGGCCTTCGCGTCGTCGGACACCACGGCATACACGGTCGCGCCGAGAGCCTTGGCGAGTTGGACGGCGGCCGTCCCGATCCCGCCGGCCGCCCCATGGACGAGGACGCTCTCGCCGGCTCGGAGCCCTCCGCGGGTGACGAGCGCGAAGTGCACGGTGAAGTAGTTCATCGGCAGCGCCGCGCCGGCCTCGAAGCCCACCGAGTCCGGCAGGGCGAAGGTCAACGCATCGGCGCAGGCGACCTGCTCGGCGAACCCACCGAGGAAGGGGAAGGCCGCGACCCGGTCGCCCACGGCATACCGACTGCGGGGGCCGACGGCACTGACGACCCCGGCGACTTCGCACCCCGGAGTGAAGGGTGGGTCGGGCTTCATCTGGTACTCCCCGCGCGAGAGCAGCACATCAGGGAAGCACACTCCTGCGGCGCGGACGTCGATGACGACACCGTCCTCGGGAGGGGCAGGTGCGTCGAGGTCCTCGGCGGTGATCGAGGACGGTCCGGTGAGTTCGGTGATCCGGGCAGCGCGCATGAGACCTGAGCCTAGATCGGTGTGCGCCCAGCAGGTGTTCCGGCGGAATATCCGCGAGGGTCGCCCGTTGGACCCTTGGTGACCACGCCCAAGCACTCCAGCCTCGCCACGATTGCTCTCATCCTGGGTGGCGTGGCGATCGGCATCACCGAGTTCGTCACGATGGGCTTGCTCCCGCAGATCGCCGGCGGCGTGGGAGTGGACATCCCGACCGCCGGTCACGCCATCAGTGCGTATGCCGTGGGCGTCGTCATCGGGGCACCCGTCCTCGCCGCATGGGGTGCGTCCAAACCACGCAAGGGCCTGCTGCTGGGGTTGGTCGTCGCGATCATCGTCGGCAACGTCCTGTCCGCCCTTGCCCCCGGCTATGGCTCGCTCGTCGGCGCCCGTGTGCTCGCGGGCCTGCCGCACGGTGCCTACTTCGGGGTGGCGACGCTGGTGGCCATCGACCTGGCACCTGCCGGGCAGGCCGGTCGTGCCGTGGGCCGAGTGATGCTCGGCATCCCGATCGCAAACGTCGCCGGCGTGCCTCTGGTGACCTGGATGGGGCAGGCGATCGGGTGGCGCAGCGCCTATTGGTTCGTCGCCGTGGTGGCGCTGGGGGCGCTGGCGATGATCGCCGTCTTCGTGCCGCGGATCGTGCAGGCCGACGCGAACTCGGTGATGCAGGAGTTGCGCGCCTTCGGGTCGATGCAGGTGGCACTGACGTTCATCGCGGGGTCGATCGGCTTCGGCGGCATGTTCGCGATGTATTCGTACGTCGCGCCGCTCATCACCGAGATTGCCGGGCAGCCCGAGCGGTTCGTGCCGGTGGCGCTCTTCGCCTTCGGCCTCGGCGGGATCGTCGGCAACACGATCGGTGGGCGGATGTCCGACTGGTCGGTGCTGCGAACCATCGTCATCGCGTCGGTGGGCATGTCGGTCGTGCTGGTGGTCCTGGCGCTGGTGGCGAAGTGGTTCGTCGCGGCGGTGCTTCTTTGTCTTCATCGCCTCGCTGGTCGCCGCGATCCTCGCGGTCGGCGTCATGATGCGCCTCATCACGGTCGCGAACTCGGCCAAGACCTTGGGTGCGGCGAGCGCCCACGCCTCGCTCAACATCGCCAATGCGGTCGGTGCCTGGCTCGGCGGCATCGTCATCGCCCGCGGCCATGGGTATGCCGCGCCCAGCCTGGTCGGTGCCGTGTTGGCGTTGGGTGGGCTGGTCGTCTTCGGCCTGTCGATCCTGTTCCACAAGCGCGAACAGGTGGCGATGGACGTCACGTCCTGACCGGCTGGGCCCGCGGCTGCTGGTCCCTCGCTGCTCGTCCCGGCGCTGCTCGTCCCGGCGCTGCTCGTCCCAGCAAGCCTCGTCTGTCGCGTGCTACGTCGCAGTAGATGTCGCGATCGCCGCACTTACTGCGACGTAGCAGGCGAGGTCACGGCGGATACTGGCGGTAACCTGTCGGGCATGACCGAACTCGTCACCTGCACGATCCTCGAGCGCGGGGGCGCCCGCCTGGCCGATGTCCGCCTCAACCGTCCGGACAAGCTCAACTCGCTCACCCTCGACCTGCTCGAGCAGTTGCAGGCCGTGGCGGAGTCACTGGCCGGCGACCTGACCCTGCGCGGGGTGCTGCTCTCCGGCGAGGGTCGCGCCTTCTGCGCGGGGCTGGATTTCGCGACAGTCATGGCCGAGCCGGAGCGCGTGAACGCGGTCTTTGCGCCCGATGCGGATCGCGGCACGAATCTGTTCCAGGAGGCACCGTGGGCCTGGCGGCGGCTTGCCGTGCCGGTCGTCGCTGCCGTGCACGGTCACTGCCTCGGGGGTGGCCTGCAGATCGCCCTCGCCGCCGACTACCGCTTCACGACCCCGGACGCCACGTGGTCGGTGTTGGAGGCCAAGTGGGGCCTCGTGCCCGACATGAGTGGAGTGCAGGCACTCTCGGAACTGGTCCGCATCGATGTCGCCAAGCGGCTGGCCATGACCGGCGAGATCTTCGACGGGACCCGGGCCGTCGCCCTCGGCGTCGCCAGTGAGCTCGCCGACGACCCGTATGCCGCGGGGCTGGCCCTGCTCGACGAGCTCGCCACCCGCTCCCCGGACGCGGTGGCCGCGAGCAAGCGGCTCTTCGACGAGACCTGGACGGCGGACGCCGCGCGCACCTTCGCGCGAGAGCGTGCCGAGCAGTCCGTGCTGCTCTCGGCAGCGAACACGGCTGTCACGCAACATCGCTCGCTCGGTGGCGACGCGCGACCCTATGGACCTCGACTGCACTGATCGGACNCTCACGGACGCCACGTTGACTCAAGGGTCNATCGACGACGTGGAACTCGATCCGATGGATGAGGGTGTTTGGGCTCAGTCCCTCTGGACCGACCTGATCCTCCTCGCCCNCACAGGAGATATCAACGAGCGATATCATCAAGGCGTGGAGACCGTCCGGGCCCTGCGGGAGCGCGCTGGCATGAGTCAGCGTGACCTCGCCCGAGCGACCGGAATCGCGCAGCCCAATCTCGCGGCCTACGAAGCAGGTCGACGCCCGACGACCGACAAGATCCTGGAGCGGGTCAGGATCGCAACCAGCCGTCGGCCCTCGACCGTCCTC